>Ga0233427_10003138_pt1 | contig 14767 bp, 17 predicted proteins | sample SI_118_April2016_5_FD_179885 | JGI IMG/M metagenome (GOLD analysis project Ga0233427, IMG submission 179885) | Seawater microbial communities from Saanich Inlet, British Columbia, Canada - SI_118_April2016_100_MG | ecosystem: Environmental > Aquatic > Marine > Inlet | place: Canada: British...
AAAGTTTCAGACAAATCAGCAGATGTATTAAAGGCAAATGAAGAAGCTAAGAAAACTGCTTTATCTGCCGAAACTGCTAAAAATGAAGCAAGAGCTGCTGAAATTGCAAGTAAAAATATAGTAGTAACTGAAGAAGAAACTACTGAAGAAGTTTCGGAGGAAATTCCAGTAGTAGAAACAACGACTGAAGAGGTTGTAGATGAAACTCCTGTAGGCGAAACAAAAACTGAAGAAGCTGTAGAGGAAACTCCTTCAACTGAAGAAAATACTGAAGAGGTTAAGGAAGAAAATCCAGTAGCAGAAACAACAACTGAAGAAGTTGTAGAAGAAACTCCAGTAGTTGAAGAAATAGTTGAGGAAGAAGTTGTAGAGGAAACTCCATCAACTGAAGAAACTACAGAGGAAGAAAAAACAAAAGAAGCTTAAATCCCAATGAAAAAGCAAGAATGCTTTTTGTTTGGTACAATATTTAAACTTCATGGTTATAAGGGGGATGTCAATATCTATAATGATAATGACATCCCTTTAGTTTTTTCAGAGATTGATTTTTTCTATGTAGAAGAAAACAATGAACTAATCCCCTACTTTGCAGATAGTGTACGCCCAAAAAAGAAAAAGATATTATTAGTAAAATTTGAAGATGTTGATTCGGAAGAAGTAGCACTTAGAATATTAAAAAGACAAGTATATCTTCCTAATAAATTCCTTCCAAAAATAGAAGATATAATTCCTGATAAAATAATGGTAGGATTTGATGTTATGGATAAAACTTTAGGGAAAGTTGGAATAGTAGATTTTGTAAATGACAAAACGGCACAAAAACTAATTATTGTAAAAGAAGGAGAAAAAGAATTCTTCATTCCATTTCATGATAATTTTGTACTTAATATTGACTTAGAAAAGAAGATTCTCAATGTTGATGTCCCAGAAGAATTAATGAATATTAACTAATCTCTTCCTCTACAAAGTCTATCCCATTACTTTCTAACTCCTTCAGTACCGGAATATAGATATCTTTAGTTATTGGGATTTTCACTCCAGTTGATTTTATTTCACCATTTAAAATAAGTTTAACAGCAATTGCAACAGGTAGTCCTACAGTTTTTGCCATTGCAGTATCTCTCTGATTATCTCCAAAAACAACTAAAGAAGAATTCAATTTTTTATTTTCTCCATATAAAGTATATTCAAATTGATGTTGCATTACAACCATATCTTTATCTTCAGATTCAAGAGTCAATTTTGATTCACATATTTTTTGTAAAATTTTGGCAGGAGTAGCTTTTTCAATTCCAACAATATTGTCAGAAAACACCCCTAACCATTTAGCTTTCTCAAACTCATCAGAATCTTGAGAAATTTTTAAATAACTACAGAATTTCTGTTCAACTGACATTTCAATATTATAAGGGAGAAACAAATTAATAAAATCTCTGTTAGACAAGTTTTCAGAATCCTCCACAACATAAGTATCATCTGTCATTCCTAACTGAACAAACATATTCCAAGATTTACAAAATCCCTTTCTCCTAAGTGTGCCTCTAAAAATTGTAGATATCTTCTCCAATCCGTATGCAGACCTATAACTCAAGGAATCTCTATTGGGATAACCCTCAAACTCTCCTGCATCTAAAATATTCATAGTTTCTGTACGATCAAATAACTTAGTATAAGGTATATACTTGTATTTTCCTTGCTTGATATATTGAGCAGTTCCTTGACCTGCCAAAACTACATTTCTAGGGTTCCAAGTAAATTTATAATTCCAAGGATTATTATCATAATTTGGATGAACCAAACCACCACAAAAAGATTTAAAGGAAGTTAGTTCCCCTCCTTTTTCTTTTATCTCATCAATTATTTGCATTGCTGACATATGGTCAATTCCCGGATCTAATCCAATTTCATTTAACAACAAAATTCCAGCTTGTTTTGCTTTTTCGTTCAAATCTTGTATTTCATCAGAAACATAAGATGCTGTAACTAAGTTTTTCTTCAATCTCACACAATCCTTTGCTACCATAATATGCATAGATGCTGGTAACATAGATATCACAATGTCAGAGTTAGTAATTTTTTCAACTCTCTGATTCTCATCTGTTACATTAAAGAAAATTGCTTTTGCATTTTTAGAGTTTCCTACTGCTTTCTCAGCTAATTCTTCAGAATAATCCGCAATAGTAACAAACCAATTATTCTCTAATGAATTATCTAGTAAGTATGTAATTAAAGTTGTTGCAGATCTCCCTGCTCCAAGTACTAATATTTTCTTCATTTTATATTGTAAAATTATGTTTTGCTAAAGTATTATTTATTTATTTTGCTTTCATTAATATTCCAAAATTTATGACAAAATTTATTAAAGTATCATTATTCTTTTGTGTTACATCTGTAGTACTTGGCGCTTTCGGAGCTCATTTACTAAAAGATTTACTAACTGAAAATCAGATTGTATCTTTCCAGACAGGAATAAGATATCAAATGTTTCATGGATTATCAATCTTAATTTTATCTTTAAATAAAGATTATTTTACCGATAAATTAAATATAGATCTACAGCTCATGTCCGTAGGAGTTATTCTATTTTCATTATCCATATATCTGTTAAATTTACAAGATTTATTGGGTGTTTCATTGTCATTTTTAGGACCTATCACTCCTTTAGGAGGTCTGTTTTTAATTGGGTCGTGGAGCATTCTTCTTTTTAGTGTTAAAAAGAATAGTTCATCTAATATTTAGATATAGATAAATATATATCTTTGCATACCTTAAAAACCAAAAAGAAAAGACATTATGACCGAAGCAGGCAAGAGAGCGCAAGCTGCTACCATCTCTGATTTAGGAATAAAAAACGCTACAGCGCACTGGAATTTATCTCCAGAAGAACTAACTAAAATTGCTATAGAAAAAGGACAAGCTACCATTACATCATCCGGAGCTATTAACATTAACACAGGAGAATTTACAGGAAGATCACCAAAGGACCGATTTATTGTTCGTGATGCAATCACTGAAAATTCTGTTTGGTGGGGAGATGTTAACCTATCTTTTGATGAAGATAAATTTGATACATTACACCAAAAAGTGTTAAGTTATTTATGGGAAAAGGAAATATATGTAAGAGATTCCTACGCTTGTGCTGACCCAAAATATAACATAAATATTAGAGTTGTGAACGAATATGCATGGAGCAACCTATTTGCATACAATATGTTTTTACGACCTACTAATCAGGAAATTGAAAACTTTGAACCAGAATGGACCATCTTAAATGCTCCTGGGTTTATGGCAGATGCAGAAGTAGACGGTACTCGTCAGCATAATTTTGCAATATTAAATTTTACGAAAAAGATAATTCTTATAGGAGGGACTGGTTATACTGGTGAAATTAAAAAAGGAATTTTTTCAGCACTTAATTTTATATTGCCACATCAGAAAAATGTACTTCCAATGCATTGTTCGGCAAATGTAGGTGAAGATGGAGATACTGCAATTTTCTTTGGTTTATCCGGAACTGGAAAAACTACCCTTTCTGCTGACCCAAACAGAAATCTAATTGGTGATGATGAACATGGTTGGGATGGAGATACTGTATTTAATTTTGAAGGTGGATGTTATGCTAAATGTATTGACTTATCTGCCGAGAAAGAACCAGATATTTTTGCAGCTGTAAGAGAAGGAGCTCTATTAGAAAACATTTCTTTCTTTGAAGGTACAAATAATCCAAACTATGAAGACGGTACTATTACTCAAAATACTAGAGTAAGTTATCCAATAGATCATATAGATAATATTGCTGTTCCATCACTTGCACACAATCCAAAAAATATTTTCTTCCTTACAGCAGATGCATTTGGAGTATTACCTCCAGTATCTAAACTTACTAGAGGTCAAGCTATGTTCCACTTTATTTCAGGATATACTGCAAAAGTTGCCGGAACTGAAGCGGGAGTTACAGAGCCACAAACTACATTCTCTGCTTGTTTCGGAGCTCCTTTTATGCCACTTCACCCAACAAAATATGCGGAAATGTTAGGAAAAAAAATGGATGAAAGCAATGTGAATGTTTGGCTCATAAATACAGGGTGGTCTGGTGGAGAATATGGTGTTGGAGAAAGAATTTCATTAAAACATACAAGATCTATGATTTCTGCAATTCTGAATGGTGAATTGGATAATGTAGAATATTCTACTCATTTAGTATTTGGATTAAAAATGCCAACATCATGTCCAAATGTACCATCTGAAATTTTAAGCCCTAAAAACACTTGGGAAAATAAAGAAAAATACGATAATAAAGCAAACGAATTAGCAGATGCTTTTAACAAAAACTTTGCTCAATTTGCAGAATACGCAAATGAGGAAATTTTAGATGCTGCACCAAAAGCAACTGTAAGGAATTAAAAAATAGTATTAAAATTTTAGATGTAATATAAAACCGAGTTTAAACTCGGTTTTTTTTATATTTTTGTTTTATGCAATTATTCTTTACAGAAAATACTGAAAACGAATTCACTCTACCATCTGAAGAAAGTAAACACATTACAAAAGTTTTACGAAAAAAAGAGGGGGATAAAATCAATTTTACTGATGGAAAAGGGAATTTGATAATTGCAGAAATCACTACTTCTGATGTAAGGAAAACAAGAGTAAAAGTAATTGAAAAGATAGAAAAAGAAAAAGAACACAACTATTATTTACACATGGCTATTGCTCCTACCAAGAATATGGATCGTTTCGAATGGTTTCTGGAGAAAGCTTGTGAAATAGGAATTGATGAGATAACTCCTATTATTTGTGATCATTCTGAACGAAAAGTTGTAAAAACAGAAAGATGTAACCGGATTCTACTTTCAGCTATGAAACAATCTTTAAAATACCATTTACCTAAACTAAATGAAGCAATTTCTTTTAAGGATTTTATAAAAGGAGATTTTGATGGAAGTAAATATCTTGCCCATTGTGAGGATGGTAAGAAATTAGATTTAAAAACGGTAAGTAAAACAGAAAAAACCTTAATATTAATAGGGCCAGAAGGTGACTTCTCTCCTACTGAAATTGAAAATTCCATCGCAAATAACTATACACCAATAAGTTTAGGAAATAGCCGTTTACGAACTGAAACTGCAGGAATAATAGCTGTACACACGATTAATGTTAAATAAATGAAAAAAATATTTCTAATAATATTTTTTATACCAACATTCTTATTTTCTCAAGAATTTGTTGATTTCTTACCTACAAATAATGGGGAGTTGGTTCATCATCCCTATTATTCCCATTCCTATTCCGAGCAATACGAACAAGCAGAATGGGTTTTTTATGAAATAAAGAAAGAAAGGGTTTTAGGCCTGGTTAGGAGAACAGATAATTTCAGAAGTGACGAAAAGATAAGTACTAATTCTGCTACCTTATCTGATTATAAAGGATCAGGTTATGATAGAGGACATCTTGCTCCCGCAGGAGATATGAGTTTCAATTACACCGCTATGAGTGAAAGTTTCTACATGAGTAATATGAGCCCACAACACCCATCTTTTAACAGAGGGATTTGGAAAATGTTAGAAAGTCTTGTAAGGAATTGGGGAACAAATAGCAGTATTTATGTAGTTACGGGTCCTGTTTTAAACTATTGTACTATCACAATTGGCAGTAATAATGTATGTGTTCCTAATTATTATTATAAAGTAATTTACAATCCTACAAATCAAAAGATGATTTCCTTTATTTTACCAAATAAAAAAGGAGAACAAAGTTTGGATTATTATGTTTGTTCTACAGATTATTTAGAACAAATTACAAATATTGACTTCTTTCCTATTATAGAAGATAATTTGGAAGAGAAACTAGAATCTGAAATTCATAAAGAACTTTGGACATGGACTACATCAAATACAAATTATAAGAGTAAAAACACTATTTTAGCAAATCAATGCTTAGGAATTACAAAAAAAGGATTGAGATGCAAAAATAAAACCAAAAACACTAATAGATATTGTTATCAACATGATTAGAAAAATAATTACATTATTAATCCTAATTTCCTCTTTCTCATCAATAAGTCAAAACACTTACGATTTTGAAGGGAGACTAACATCTGATCAGACTTTTGATAAAGAAGGAAATCTAGAAAGAACTCAAAAATACTTTTATAATATTGACGCATTAACACACGAATTATGGTACAATTCTGAAGATAAATTAGTGGTCCGTTACAATTACAATAAAATAGGTAATGTAATCGAAATAATAAAATATTCCCCTTGGGAAAAAGAAGTCACAATAACTGATAGGGAAGGATATTATTATGACAAAAAAAACATGCTAATATTTAGCTTATATACCGATTCCTATGCAGAAGTAACAGAAAAAATTTACAATAGCAGAATAGAAGAAATGCATAAAATTCATTACAATAAAAAAATAACAGTTGAAAGTATTTTAAAATCAAGAAAAGACGGACAACATTATAAACACAATAAAGGATACCAATTAGTTAGATATACCAACAATGTAATAAAAGAAGAAGGTTTTTATGAAAACAAAATGAAAGAAGGATATTGGGTTTATTATTATAATAATGGAGAAACAAAAGAAGAAGGGGTTTACTATATGGGAGAGAAAAATGAAACTTGGTCTGAATTCAATAAAGAAGGGAATCAAATGAAACAAAGCGAATGGTATGACGGAAACCTTCAAAGTGAAATTTGCTGGGACAAAAACAATAAAAGAATAAAATGTAAATGAAGAAAATAATCTTAATTCTACTTCTGTCTCCCCTATTTTTATTCTCACAAAACACTTACCAAATTGCCATTTTAAAGTACAATGGAGGTGGAGATTGGTACGCAAACCCAACTGCTTTACCTAATTTAGTTGACTTTTGTAATGAGAATATTAATACTAATATTAAAAAAGAAATAGCTATTGTAGAAGTTGGTAGTTTAGACATTTATAATTATCCTTTTATCCACATGACTGGACATGGAAATATTGTTTTTTCTTCTGAGGAAGTAGAGAATTTGAGGACTTATTTATTGTCTGGGGGATTCCTTCATATTGACGATAATTATGGAATGGATCCATATGTTCGTTCAGAAATAAGAAAAGTTTTTCCAAATACAAACTTGGTTGAAATACCTCCTTCTCACCCTATTTTTATTCAGAAATACAATTTTAAAAATGGCCTCCCAAAAATTCACGAACACGACCAAAATCCTTCACAAGCATTTGGTGTTTTTATGGAAGGAAAATTAGTCCTTTTATATACTTACGAATCTGATTTGGGAGATGGGTGGGAAGACCCAGAAGTGCACAATGATAGTAAAGAAACTAGATTAGAAGCTTTAAAAATGGGATCTAATATCTTAGAGTTTGTTTTTAACCGAAAAGACTAATTACATTTCGTCAAAATCTACAACAATCGTTTTTGTAATTGGATGAGATTGACAGGTTAAGATATATCCTTCTTCTACTTCCTCTTCCGAAAGGGAGAAATTCTTTTCCATAATAGCTTTCCCTTCTATTACTTTGGCTTTACAAGTACAACAAACCGCTCCTTTACATGAAAATGGAACATCTGCACCTTCATCCATTGCAGAATCTAAAATAGAGGAACCGGTTGAAGAAAGTTGATACTCAAACTCATCTCCATCCATAATTACAGTAATATTACTAATTATCTCAGGAATTACTGAAGTTGTTTCTTTCTTTCCTTTTTTACTTGCAGTAAATCTTTCGAAATGAATTTTTGATTTTTCTACTCCTTTTCCCAAAAGAAATTCTTCTGCCATATCGATCATTTCACCAGGCCCACAAATAAAGTAAGCATCTGCTTCCAAAAATGATTTCTCCTGTGAAAGTTCGGAAAGTAAACTGCTATCAACTCTAGAATTAAAACACCCTTCTACTTCCTCTCTGGAATAAGTGAAATGTGTATTTGCATTCATCTTATTTATCTCACTCAAAAACATGGAAGAACTTGGAGTCTTATTACCGTAAACCAATGTAAAGTTTGATGGATTATCCATTTTCTTCATCATACTAAGTATTGGAGTAATTCCGCTACCAGCACAAATTCCAATAACTTTTTCTTGATTTTCTAATATAAATCTTCCTTTTGGAGGCATTACATCAATTTCATCTCCAACTTTAATATTTTTCGTTAAAAATGTTGACATTAAACCTCCCTCTAATCTCTTAACTCCAACAGCAACTTCTTCCGAATTGGGATTACTACAAAGAGAGTACGCCCTTCTTATATCCTCATTATCAATTGAAGCACAAATAGTAATATATTGCCCTGCAATAAATTCAAATTCAGATTTCAGATTTTCAGGAATTGAAAAAACAATTTCTACTGCATCAGATGTAAGATGATTAATTTTACTAATTTTTAAAGTATGTATTTGTCTCATTTTGAAAAATAATTTTTGCAAAAATATCATTTTATAAATAATGTACTTCATTTTATAATGAATATCCGCAATTCGGTGAAGAGTTTTTGGTAAATTTGCAGTAATAATTCGAAATAACATGAAAGAACAACAGTTTCAAGAAAAAATAGATTTAGAAAAGAAGATTGAACCTAAAGATTGGATGCCTGTAGATTATCGAAAGCATTTGATTCGTCAGATTTCTCAACATGCACATTCTGAAATTATTGGAATGCAACCTGAAGGAAATTGGATTAGTAGAGCTCCATCTTTAAGAGCTAAAATGATTTTACTTGCTAAAGTGCAAGATGAAGCCGGTCATGGATTATATCTTTATTCGGCTTGCGAAACTTTAGGAATAAGTAGAGAAGAATTAGTAGAACAATTACAGGATGGAAAAGCAAAATATTCTTCAATCTTCAACTATCCTACTTTAAGTTGGGCAGACATGGGAGCTGTAGGGTGGTTAGTAGACGGTGCCGCTATTGTAAATCAAGTTTCTTTACAAAGAACTTCTTACGGACCCTATTCCAGAGGAATGGTAAAAATATGTAAAGAAGAAAGTTTTCACCAACGACAAGGATACGAAATAATGGCGGACATGGCCAACGGAACTCCACAGCAAAAAGAAATGGCACAAGATGCTCTAAATAGATTTTGGTGGCCATCAATTATGATGTTTGGTCCTCAAGATTCTGATTCACCAAGAACAGGAAATGCTATGAAATGGAAAATTAAACGACAGTTTAATGACGAGTTAAGACAAAAATTTATTGATCAAACTGTTGGACAAGCGGAAGTAATTGGGCTTACAATTCCAGATCCAGATTTAAAATGGAATGAGGAAAAAGGTCATTATGATTTTGGAGAAATGGATTGGGATGAATTTTGGTCTGTTGTAAATGGAAACGGACCCTGTAACATTCAAAGATTAGAACACCATAAAAAAGCCCACTCAGATGGGAAATGGGTAAGAGAAGCTGCAAAAGATTACTCTAAAAAACAAAAATCAACAGAAACAAATTAAAATATTATTATGTCAGAAAACACAGATGTATGGGAGGTTTTTATTCAGAGTAAAAACGGATTAGCACACAAACACGTAGGAAATGTACACGCAACAGATAAAGAGATGGCACTTCAAAATGCAAGAGATTTATATACCAGAAGAAATGAAGGGAGTTGTATTTGGGTGGTGAAGTCAGAATATATTGTTTCTTCAGAATCGGAAGACGGAGAAGCATTTTTTGATCCATCAAACGATAAAATATACAGACATCCAACCTTTTACAAAATGCCAGAAGGCTCAAAAAACATATAAATGAATTTATTAAATTATACTTTACGAATAGCGGATAGTTCTCTTATCTCTGCACAAAGATTATCTGAATGGTGTTCAAAAGGGCCAACTTTAGAAGAAGATATTGCTCTTTCAAATATCTCTTTAGATTTGTTTGGGCAAGCAAACGGATTTTTAGAATACGCTTCTGAAATTGATGGCAGTAAATCTGCAGATGATTTTGCATTTAAAAGAAACGAAAGGGAATTCTATAATCTTAAAATTACAGAGCAAGAAAATGGACACTTTGGGGATACCATAGCAAGGTTATTTTTCTGTTCTGCTTTTAACTTTTTATTTTATACAGAACTTTCAAAAAGTAAAGATGAAACATTATCAGCTCTTGCAGCTAAGTCTTTAAAAGAAGTAAAATACCATCTAAAACACTCTAAAAGTTGGATGATTAGATTAGGAGATGGAACAGAAGAGAGTAAATTAAAAATTCAAGAATCTTTAAATTCTATCTGGCAATTTACTGGAGAATTTTTTGAAATGGATAAGATAGATATAGAAATCTCTGATTCTGGAATTGGAGTAAACAATACATCCTTAAAAGAAGAATGGAATAAAATTGTAAACGACACCTTAGATCAGGCAAAACTTACAAGACCAGAAGATATGTACATGCAAACAGGAAGTAAAAAAGGATTACATACAGAGTGTTTAGGTCATTTACTTTCCGAAATGCAATATCTACCAAGAGCCTATCCAGATGCAAAATGGTAATACAAATAAAATATGGGAACTGTTAAACACTGTTCCTGATCCTGAAATACCCGCTATTTCAGTAGTAGAACTTGGAGTTATTCGAAATGTGATATTTCAGGAAAACTCCTTTATCATTTCCATTACCCCTACTTATTCTGGATGTCCGGCTGTTAAAGCTTTTCAAGATGATATTAAAATTTGTTTGAAAGAAAATGGAATTGAAAATTTTGAGTTAAAAATAGTGTATTCTCCTGCTTGGACTACCGATTGGATGGCAGAAGAAACCAAAGAGAAACTCAGAAAATATGGAATTTCCCCACCTTCTGAAAAAGCAATTTGCCCACAGTGCAATTCCAAATCTACTACTTTAGTAAGCGAATTCGGAGCAACTGCCTGTAAATCATTTCATAAATGTAACGACTGCTTGGAACCCTTTGAACATTTCAAGTGTATCTAAATTGTAATTAGGCCCTTATTTTTTCTTATTTTAGCAAATAAAATTTTCTTTTAAAACATGATAAAATACGAATTAATTGATGGTGTTGGAAAAATTACTTTAAACAGACCTGAAAAATACCACTCTTTTGTAAGAGAGATGGCTTTAAAACTCCAAAATACCCTTGATAAATGTAATGTTGATAAACAAGTAAGAGCTATCCTTATTACTGCAACAGGGAAAGCGTTTTGTGCAGGGCAAGATTTAGGAGAGGCAACCGATCCAAATGGACCAGATTTAACACAGATTGTACAAGAACACTACAATCCTATAATCAGAAAAATAAGAGATATTGAAAAACCTGTAGTTGTTGCCGTAAATGGTGTAGCAGCTGGAGCTGGAGCTAGTATCGCTCTCTGTTGCGATATTGTAGTCGCTGCTGAAAGTGCGTCATTCATACAAGCTTTCAGTAAGATTGGGTTAATTCCTGATAGTGCAGGAACTTTCTTTTTACCTAGATTAGTAGGTATGCAAAAAGCAACTGCTCTTATGATGACTGCAGAAGCAGTTTCAGCAAAAGATGCTGTGGATATGGGAATGATTTACAAAGTGTTTTCAGATGAAAACTTTGAAGATGAAAGCTGGAAATTAGTAAGTAAACTTGCCAAAATGCCTACCAAAGGATTAGGACTTACCAAACGATTATTAAATGCTTCTTTTTCCAATAATTTGGAACAGCAGTTGGAACTGGAAAATCAATGTCAGACAATTGCCGGAAACACTGAGGACTTCAAAGAGGGAGTTAAAGCATTTTTAGAAAAAAGAAAAGCAAACTTTAAAGGAGAATAAAATGATAAAAGTAAGTGTAATTGGAGCAGGAACAATGGGGGCAGGAATTGCTCAGATAGCAGCAACAAACGGACATGAAGTTTGTTTGTTTGATTCCTTTGATGGCGCGATAGAAACTGCTGAAAGCAAACTTAAGAAAATACTTGACCGATTAGTTGAGAAAGAAAGAATCACTCAGAAAGAAAATGAAATAATACTAGGAAAAATAAACTTTACAAAAGATATAAAAGAAGTTTCAGGAAGCGGATTGGTCATTGAAGCAATTATTGAAAATTTAGATATTAAACAAAAAGTGTTTTCTGAAATTGAAAGTTTAGTAGAAGATAATTGCATTATTGCATCCAATACCTCCTCTCTATCTATCGCTTCAATAGCATCAGCTTGCAATAAACCTGACAGAGTAGTAGGAATACATTTCTTTAATCCAGCTCCATTAATGCCACTTGTAGAGATTATTCCTTCCGTTCAAACTTCAGAAAAAACTTTAAATTCTGCTAAATCTATAATTGATAAATGGAGAAAAGTTACTGTAATAGTAAAAGATACTCCAGGATTTATTGTAAATCGCGTAGCACGACCATTTTATGGTGAAGCCATAAGGGTTTATGAAGAAGGGATTGCTGATTTCGCAACTATCGATTGGGCAATGCGAGAGATTGGAGGATTCCGAATGGGGCCTTTTCAATTAATGGATTACATTGGTAATGACATTAATTATACCGTTACAGAAACTGTATTTACTGCCTTTTATTTTGACTCCAGGTACAAACCCTCTTTCACACAAAAAAGAATGATGGAAGCAGGATATTTAGGAAGAAAATCAGGAAGAGGATATTATGATTATTCTATTGAAAACACGCCAAAAGCAAATGAAAATAGAGAATTAGGACAACAAATTGTAAACAGAATTTTGGTGATGTTAATAAATGAAGCAGCTGATGCTCTTTTCCTAAATATTGCTACAAAAGAAGATATAGATTTAGCAATGACAAAAGGAGTTAATTACCCAAAAGGATTACTCGCTTGGGCGGATGAAATTGGAATATCAAATGTTTTGAAACAATTGGAGGAATTACAAAACGAATATGGAGAAGATAGGTATAGACCTTCCCCATTATTAAAACGAATGGTAAAGGAAAATAGAACTTTTTACTAAAATGGATTTAGCGAAAAAATTAGTAGATAAAATGATGAATGGAGATGCTTTTAGCCAGTGGCTAGGAATTGAAGTATTTGAGATTTCTAACGATTTTTGTAAATTACAAATGACTGTAAGAGAAGAAATGACCAATGGATTTAACATTGCTCATGGAGGTATTGCCTATTCCTTAGCAGATAGTTGCTTGGCCTTTGCTGCTAATTCAGATGGCATCCAATCTGTTTCTATTGAGACTTCTATTTCTCATACTAAAAAAGTGAAAAGTGGAGATATACTTACTGCTACAAGTAAAGAAATAAATAAAAGCAATAAAACTGCTTTATATTATATTACAATTACAAACCAAGACAAGCTAGAGGTTGCACATTTTAAAGGTACGGTTTACCGAACTTCAAAAGAGTGGTTTCCAGAAAAATAAAATCATGAAAAACTATTTAGAACATAAAGCAGACTTTAAACATAAATTAGGAATCAAATTTTACATGATCTCATTAACATTATTACTTGTTAAGCAATTTCCAATTTTATCAGAAGCTCCATGGTGGATTTATTTAGCTATTTTATCAGTTTCTTATATTTATTGTCTGAAACGACTAATATCATCTTAAAATTAAAAAATGACTTATATAATTGACGCAATCAGGACTCCAATTGGTAACTTTGGAGGCACTTTAAAAGATGTAAGAACTGATGACTTGGGAGCAATTCCAATCAGAGAACTTGTAAAAAGAACAGGAATTGATACCAGTAAAATTGATGATGTTATTTTAGGATGCGCCAATCAAGCTGGGGAGGATAACCGAAATGTGGCGCGTATGTCCTTACTACTAGCAGGATTGCCATTTACAGTTCCTGGAGAAACAGTAAATCGTTTATGTGCTTCTGGAATGTCTGCTGTTATTCATGCTCACAGAGCAATTTGTGCTGGAGATGGAGATTTATTTATTGCCGGTGGAGTAGAAAACATGACTAGAGGTCCTTGGGTGATTTCAAAAGTTTCCAAGCCTTTTGGGAGGGATGCTCAAATGCACGACTCTTCTTTTGGTTGGAGATTTGTAAACCCAAAAATGAAGGAATTATATGGAGTAGAGGGAATGGGAAATACAGCTGAAAACTTAGCAGAGAAATATAATATCTCCCGTGAGGACCAAGATATGTTTGCTTACAATTCACAAATGAAAGCTTCAAAAGCACAATATTCAGGAAGATTAGCAGTGGAAATAATCCCTGTTGAAATTCCACAAAGAAAAAAAGATCCAATTATTTTTAGTAAAGATGAGTTTATAAGAGCAAATACGACTACCGAAATATTAGGAAAACTAAGAGCTGCCTTCAAAAAAGAAGGAGGAACAGTAACTGCAGGAAATGCTTCAGGATTAAATGATGCAGCAGCTGCAATGCTCTTAGCATCTGAAAAAGGAGTAAAAGAAAATAACCTCACTCCTCTTGCAAAAATTGTAAGTTCAGCTGTTGTAGGTGTTGAGCCTAGAATTATGGGAATAGGACCCGTAATGGCTTCTAATAAAGCCCTTGAAAAAGCAGGACTAACAATGGAAGATATGGATATTATTGAGTTGAATGAAGCTTTTTCTGCTCAAGCACTTGCTTGTATTCGAGAATGGGGACTTAATGATAATGACCCAAGAATCAACCCAAATGGAGGTGCTATTGCATTAGGACATCCACTTGGAGTAAGTGGCACAAGAATCTTACAAACTGCCGCTATAGAATTAAAGAAACAAAATAAAAAATACGCATTGGTAACCATGTGTATTGGAGTTGGGCAAGGATATGCAACAATAATTGAAAACATATAAAATGATTTACGAATTTAACGGATA
>Ga0233427_10003139_pt1 | contig 14766 bp, 12 predicted proteins | sample SI_118_April2016_5_FD_179885 | JGI IMG/M metagenome (GOLD analysis project Ga0233427, IMG submission 179885) | Seawater microbial communities from Saanich Inlet, British Columbia, Canada - SI_118_April2016_100_MG | ecosystem: Environmental > Aquatic > Marine > Inlet | place: Canada: British...
CGCATAGGCAGCAATAGCAAACAGAAAGTTAGCGGCTGGGCCGGCAACGACAATGGCAATACGCTGCCCTACCGATTTACGATTGAAAGCCTGCGACAGGTCTGCCTCAGCCACCTCTCCTTCACGCTCGTCGAGCATTTTGACATAACCGCCAAGGGGTATAACGGCAAGCACAAATTCCGTACCATGGCGGTCTTTTCGGCTGTACAACGCTTTACCAAAACCAACAGAAAAACGTAGCACCTTGACACCACAACGCCGTGCCACCCAAAAATGGCCGTACTCATGCACTGTCACCAATAGACCAAGCGTGACGACGAAAGCCAGAACAGTCTGTAAAAAGTCCATCAATTTACTCTAAACGTGGGTGTTTTCAAAAGTGTGTCGGCTAACTCACGAACGCGTGCATCTTCAGACAATACAAGATCAACGCCGCTCGCTATCTGCCCTTGATAACGCTGCAAAACCGCATCAACCAAGCGATAAATTCCTGCAAAGGTTAATCGACCTGCCAAGAACTCAGCCACCGCCACCTCATTGGCCGCATTCAACGCCACCGGCACGGTGCCGCCAGCAGCAATCGCCTGCTCAGCCAACACAACACAGGGGAATTTTTCTCGATCCAGCGGTTCAAAATCCAACTGGGCTATCTGTGTCAGGTCGAGCGATGCAACACCAGAATCTAACCGCTGCGGCCAAGACAAGCCGTAGGTAATAGGCGTGCGCATATCCGGATTACCCATTTGCGCCAGTACAGAACCGTCCAAATATTCAACCATCGAATGAATGACACTTTGGCGGTGCACCAACACGTCAACTTTGTCATAGGTGGTATTAAAGAGCCAACAGGCCTCAATAAGCTCTAAACCTTTATTCATCATGGTGGCCGAATCAACAGAGATTTTCTGCCCCATACTCCAATTTGGATGTGTGCAGGCCTGCTGTGGCGTGATTGCATCAAACTCAGTCAACGGGGTATTTCGAAACGGACCACCCGACGCAGTCAATACAACCCGGCGCACACCAATAGGATCAAAACCCTGCCGATGCTGCGTTGGCAGGCACTGGAAAATAGCATTATGCTCACTATCAATGGGTAATAGCTCAGCGCCACTGTGCTGCACTGCATCCATAAACAGCCCGCCACACATCACCAGCGCCTCTTTATTGGCTAACAGCACTCGCTTACCTGCCCTCACTGCGGCAAGGGTTGGCAATAAACCGGCGGCACCGACAATCGCTGCCATGACAAAATCTACCTCACGGTCATCACAGACTTCAGCCAAGGCAGGCTTACCGCTCAATACTTCCGTTGTACAGCCTGTACCGCTCAGCACACGGCGTAATTTAGTAGCCGCTTGCGCGTCACTCATCACCACATAACGAGGGCTAAAATCTCTGACTTGCTGCGCCATGCGCTCAACATTGGTATTGGCCGTGAGCGCAAAAATTTTAAATCTCTCTGGGTAACGAGCAATCACATCCAACGTGCTAACGCCTATCGAACCAGTCGAACCCAATATCGTAATCTGCTTCGTCTTGCCAGACATTAGCTAGAGCTGCCCCATCTGTATTAAGGCGATCGTATAAAGCGGCAAAGCCGCAACAAGGCCGTCGATACGATCCATAATACCGCCATGCCCCGGCAACAGTTTACCACTATCCTTCACACCGCGATGACGCTTAATCATACTTTCGGCCAAATCGCCAACAATAGAAACAGCCGCAATAAAGGTTGCCAACAAGGCAAAAAACAACCAACTCTCGGCACTTTCACCCTCTAAATAACCCGCAAAGAAAAGTATTAACATAGCAACACAGAGGGTAGCCACGAGAGCCCCATAGACTCCAGCCCAGGTTTTGCCAGGACTCACTAGCGGCATCAGCTTACGGTCACCCCAGCGCCGACCGGCAAAATAAGCACCGATATCTGCACTCCATACCATCGCCAGCAACAACAAAATTAAAAATACGCCGTTTTCATGTCCTTTCAGAAGATTAAGGCTTAACCACGCAAAACACAGAATAAACAAACCTAAAAAAGCACGCTTAGGGCTACTACCCCAAGTGTCAGCACTGCTCGGGTAAGTCTTAAGCCACCAATAAATAATAAGCCACAACACTAACGATACGTGCAATAAACTACGCTGCACATCAGCATCAAACCCCCACATCGCCTGGAAAGCCAACAGCACTGCGCCACCAAAAAAAATGCTCGACCGCGAAGGCAAACCAGATAAATCACCCCACTCCCAAGCGGCTAGCACCAACATAACCCCACTGAAAATAGCAAAATAACCGGGCGTCAGAAAGACGATGGCCGCCAACACTAGCGGCGCCAAAATTAACGCTGTAATAATTCGTTTTTTAAGCACCTAAATCCTCGCTAGCATTACTATTAATATCTATATCATTACTGGAATGCCCAAAACGACGTTCGCGGCGCTGGAAATCAATCAGTGCATTCAAAAATTCTGAGCGCCCAAAGTCAGGCCAGTAATGATCGGTAAAATAAAACTCTGTGTAAGCCATCTGCCACAGGAGGAAATTACTGATACGGCGCTCTCCGCCGGTACGTATACACAAGTCAGGCATCGCCATATCACCCAAACAAAGCTCGGTCTGGAAACGTTGCGGGGTAATATCACTAACACTCATAGCACCAGTACGCACCTGCTCAGCCAGTGATTGGGCGGCCTGTACAATATCCCATTGACCACCATAATCAGCCGCAATAACGACGTTACAACCCTTATTGTTAGCCGTTAATTTCTCTGCCTGATCAATACCCTGTTGAATATTGTCACTGAAGCGGGATCGATTCCCAATCACTTTAAGACGAATATTATTCTTATGCATCTTTTTCACTTCGTTGCGAAGCGCAGACAGGAAAAGGCTCATTAATGCGCTCACCTCAGCTTCAGGGCGGCGCCAATTCTCACTACTAAACGCAAACAGCGTAAGTGTTTCGACCCCCAGCTCAGAACAAGCACGCATAACCGTTCGTACCGAGTCAAGGCCAGCTTTATGGCCAGCCGCACTAGGCAAACTACGTTGTTTTGCCCAACGATTATTACCATCCATAATCATCGCTACATGACGCGGCACTGTTTCCAGTTTTTCCGCCCCGCCAGGCAAATCACTAACAACTGTACTGTTACCCATAATGAGTCTATTACCCGCTAATCAGGAAACCCTATTAGGCTTGCTTCTTAAACAAAGACAGCCCGAACTTACGTGCGGGCTGTAAAATTTACCGCCTCCGTTGCGGCATAAGTCCAGCGAGATGTCAGCATCACCGCTGCACTCACCAATACGGCGTTCCAGCGACTAAATTTCTTTCAAATCTGTTTCTTTTTCTACAAAAGCAACGTCGACTTTAGCAATAAATTTATCAGTGATTTTTTGGATGCCATCCGCCGCTTTACGCTCTTCATCCTCGCTGATTTCTTTTTCTTTCAACAAATCCTTCAGATCATTATTCGCATCGCGACGAATATTGCGAACTGAGATACGCGCCTGCTCTGCCTCAGCCTTAGCTTGCTTCACTAAATCCTTACGCGTTTCTTCAGTTAACGCGGGCATAGGAATACGAATAATATCGCCCGTCGTTACAGGGTTAAGCCCCAAATTAGATTTCATTATGGCTTTCTCAACCTCTGGAATCATTGGCTTTTCCCAAGGAGTCACCATCAGCGTACGGCCATCTTCAACAGAAATATTAGCCACCTGGCTAAGTGGCGTATCCGAGCCATAGTAGGACACACTTACACAGTCCAAAATACTGGAATGAGCGCGCCCCGTACGAATCCTGTTAAAGGCAACAGACAAAGCCGTTACTGCCTTATCCATGCGTTGTTCAGTGTCTTTGTTTATCTCGTTAATCACAACCTTGCTCTCTCGGTTATTCAGAGACCCTTGCATAATTCGGCGACGAAAGAGAAATGCCCCAGGGCACCCTCTCTTGCTACGCAATTCACCTTGCACCCCACTGGGCATAAATGAAAGAAAAAGGGCTTAGCTTAGGCGAGAGACGCAGGTAATAACAAGTTATTGCCAAGCTTCCCAACTCTCCTTTTTCAACTAAAGAAGGTCTCTTTAGCCATTTCATCTCGGTTATCGAATTATGCAAAGGTCTCATTAAGTTAATCTAGACCTCAGTATCACGCATGCGTTCGCATCGATTATGCTGAGGTATAACTTTATTTGTTCTGATATTTAGTATTGCCTTAATTTTTATCCAGCCCACGTCGTGTAATACCTATCAACGCCCTATGGCTATTCAATCACGGCTATTCAATCAAAGTTCCTTCGTCACCACCCACAACTACTGTCGCTAATGCGCCGGGCTTATTCATATCAAACACGCGCACGGGCATTTTTTGGTCTTTGGCCAAGCAAATAGCCGTTAAATCCATCACACCCAGCTGTTTTTCCAGCACTTCCTCATAACTCAAGCAATCATATTTTGTCGCTGTGGGATCTTTAACAGGATCAGCGCTATACACACCATCTACTTTAGTGGCCTTTAGCACCACATCCGCATTAATTTCAATACCGCGCAAACAAGCCGCTGAATCAGTAGTAAAGAAGGGATTACCCGTACCGGCTGAGAAAATCACCACATCACCCGCGTTTAAATAACGGATAGCATTACGGCGATCATAATGATCCACCACACCACTCATCGGAATGGCTGACATAACACGCGTGGCAATATTGGAGCGCTCCAGCGCGTCGCGCATCGCCAGCGCATTCATTACGGTTGCCAGCATGCCCATATGGTCACCCGTCACTCGATCCATGCCCGCGTCACTTAACGCCGCACCTCGAAAGAGGTTACCGCCGCCTAACACAACGCCAACTTGCACCCCAATACCAATCAGCTGACCAATTTCCAGCGCCATGCGGTCTAGCACCTTGGGATCAATACCAAACACCTCATCACCCATCAGGGCTTCACCGCTTAATTTAAGAAGTACACGCTGATATTTGGACTGGCGTTCAGAGATAGGCATATGTACTGGCATCCTCAGACAAAAATGAGACCTTTAAATACAGGGCAACTTAAAGGAGCCCTGTATTTAAAGAACGTTTACATGGCGACTTGAGCGGCTACTTCAGCTGCAAAATCGACAACTTCTTTCTCAATACCTTCACCCACTTCATAACGAGTAAAGGAAGCGATTTGCGCACCACCTTTTTTAACCAAGGCTCCGACTTTAATATCAGGGTCTTTAACGAAGGCTTGTTCCGTCAGGCTGATTTCAGCAAGGTACTTACGCATCCGGCCATCAATCATTTTCTCAATAATCTCGGCTGGTTTGCCACTATCCTGAGCCTGCGCTGTATAAATATCGCGCTCTTTAGCAATCACGTCGTCAGACACATCGGCAGGGTTAACAACCGCTGGGTTCACTGCTGCAATGTGCATCGCAATATCTTTACCCAGCTCATCGTTACCGCCTTGCAAGGCAACCAGTACCGCAATACGGTCATTACCATGAACGTAGGCGCTCACCACACCGTCTTCAGCAGTCATCGTCACAACACGACGCACACTAACGTTCTCACCAATCTTTTGAACCAACGCTTCACGAGCGACTTCTAATTCACCAGCCATCAGTGCTGCCACATCGGTTTGCTTGGTTGCAAATGCTTCATCGGTTACACGCTGAACAAAGGCACGAAAACCATCGTCACGAGCAACAAAATCCGTTTCACTATTAACTTCAACCATCAAGCCAAACTTGCCATCTTCAGACACTTTACACATTGCGATGCCTTCAGCAGCCGTACGGCCGGCTTTTTTCGCCGCTTTCATACCGCTGGATTTACGCAGTTGCTCAATTGCCTGCTCAATATCACCGTCATTTGCAGTCAGTGCTTTTTTACAATCCAACATACCCAGGCCTGTACGATCCCGGAGTTCTTTAACCATTGCTGCAGAAATTGCCGCCATTGTCTATTACCTTTTCTCTCAACTTAAATTCAGGGCCGCTGATTAAAAAAAAGGAGCGCTTAGCCCCCTTTTTTATCACGCATTTACCAACGCACTTACGCGCGTGGCGGAAACAGCTTAACTAGCGGCTGTTTCTACTGCATCACCTTCGCCAGCATCCGCTTTGGCTTCAGATGGTGCCGCAGCTTCCTGCGCATCTACTTCAACAAATTCAGACGTTCCTTCAGGTGCAGCGCCAACGCTTTCAAGTACGTTGTCCGCAACCGACTGAACATAAATTTGGATAGAACGAATAGCATCATCGTTACCAGGAATAATCAAATCAATGCCGTCTGGGTTACTGTTAGTATCAACCACGCCGATCACAGGAATACCCAGTTTATTTGCTTCGTTCACAGCGATACGCTCATGATCAACATCAACAACAAACAATGCGTCAGGCAGGCCGCCCATTTCTTTAATACCACCAATACTGCGCTCAAGCTTATCCATTTCACGGCTACGCATCAGTGCTTCTTTTTTGGTGATTTGATCAAACGTGCCGTCAGCTTTCTCTGCTTCCAAATCACGTAGACGCTTAATTGACTGACGAATCGTTTTATAGTTAGTCAACATGCCGCCCAACCAGCGATGGTTCACATAAGGCATACCAGCACGAGTCGCTTCTTCTTTGATAATTTTGCTCGCCGCACGCTTAGTGCCGACAAACAGAATTTTGTTTTTATTTGATGCAAGTTTACGCACCATAGCCAAGGCTTCGTTCAACGCAGGAACGGTATGCTCAAGGTTAATGATGTGAATTTTATTGCGGGCCCCAAAAATAAAGGGAGCCATTTTAGGGTTCCAGTAACGAGTCTGGTGACCAAAGTGTGCACCCGCTTTAAGCAGGTCTCTCATACTTACTTGTGACATAATAATTTTCTCTTGTTATGGGTTAGGCCTCCACATACCCCATGATTTAACCACTTGAACCAAAGCAATAAAAACCTTGGCTCGCGCAGCACCCAAAATCATGTGACGGTACGTGTGCGTCATTAAATATGGAAAACAAATGCTTTCCGTTAGATTATTTTTTAAGCCACTCGAGCAACAGTGAAACCGAAAAACAAATAGCAATTCCGACACCGCCCCTAAAGCGCGCTGTTTTATACCACAAGTCGCCCGCAATTTAAAGTTTTCTAGGCCTCAGAAAGCATAAAAACGAATTAAAAACTCACGGCTTTATGCCACCAAGTAAGCACTGGAAAACTTGCCAATAGCTCGCCATAAGGTGAATCGAAATTGCTCCAGAGAGCTTACCTTCGGGTATTGGCTGCTTCCCCCGCCTCAATCAGACTATCATCTCATTTATGCCCAGCCGGGCATTTTCCGCCCACCCCCTCTTCATGCAAAGATCTCCATAGAATTAAGCTCTTTCGGTATTTATCGCCTAAATGATGAAATTTACCTCATTTTTTTACTGCGCCTGAGTTATGCTGAGACTTTACGCCATCTAAAAAAATCTGGATAATTCATGACCGTTTCAATCAAGACCCCTGAAGAAATAGAAAAAATGCGCACGGCAGGAAAGCTCGCCGCCCAAGTACTTGAAATGATTGGCGATCATGTCACCGCAGGTATCTCAACCGGAGAACTTGACCGCATCTGTCACGACTACATTGTCAACCACCAGCAGGCTATCCCTGCACCGCTTAATTACCGAGGCTTTCCAAAGTCCATCTGCACCTCCGTTAACCAAGTGGTCTGTCACGGCATCCCTGCGGATAATAAAATTCTCAAAAATGGCGACATCATCAACATTGATATCACCGTCATCAAGGATGGTTACCATGGCGACACCAGCAAAATGTTTTTTGTCGGCAAGCCACAATCCCATGCAGAGCGACTGGTACAAGTTACTCAGGAATGCTTGTACAAGGGCATCGAGCTAGTCAAGCCCGGCGCAAAACTTGGCGACATTGGTCATGTTATTCAGCAGCACGCCGAAGGCAATCACTACTCCGTGGTTCGCGAATATTGCGGCCATGGTATTGGTAACGTATTCCACGAAGACCCGCAAGTATTGCACTACGGCAAACCTGACACCGGCATGGAACTAAAAGCCGGCATGATATTCACCATTGAGCCAATGATTAATGCCGGTAAACGCCATGTAAAATTACTCACTCGTGATGGCTGGACAGTAGAAACCAAAGATAAGCGACCCTCTGCACAATGGGAGCATACTATCCTCGTCACAGACACCGGCTATGAAGTCCTCACCCGTCGCAGTGAAGAGCCCTTCAAATAACAACCCCAAAATAACAACCACAGCCCCATTAATAACGAGCTGATAACCGTGACAGACACCTCCAAACCTGTTGTCCAGCTAACAGCCTCTGAGCAGCCGACAAAGGCTGCCAATACGCTAACGGCATTACAATCTGAAATTTTTGATACAACGACCTTCCAGCAGCGTATCAAGGCGACCGGCGACAGCGCAAACAGCCCATCTGCGGTGTTAGACACTTACCGCGACACACTCACAGCAGCTCGCCACACACTTAATCAACACTTCATGGCCGGCACTAATGTCCGCCATTTGGTACACGGTTATGCCTGGCTAATAGACCAGCTGCTGATGGCCGCCTGGAAAAATTTAAACTGGGCTAATAACAACATTAGTCTTATCGCCGTTGGCGGCTATGGACGCGGTGAACTACACCCCCACTCCGATATCGACCTATTGATTTTACTGCCACAGGATAGCGAGCCTAAACACCAATCCAACATCGAAAACTTCATCACGTTATTGTGGGATATTGACCTAAAAGTTGGTAACAGCGTTCGTGATATCAATCAGTGTATTGAGCAGGCGCAGCAAGATATCACTGTTGCCACCAGCATGATGGAATCACGCTTACTGTGTGGCTCGGCAAGCCTCAACAGTGCAATGAACGAAGCAATTAGTCCTGCCAACATTTGGCCCCCGCATGCGTTTTTTGAAGCTAAACGAGAGGAACAGCGGGCTCGTCATGAGAAATTTAACGACACCGAATACAACCTAGAACCCAATGTAAAACAATCTCCCGGTGGCCTGCGTGACGTCCAGGTCATTAACTGGGTCGCAAAACGTCACTTCGACAGCGACAACTTATATGATCTTGTGTCCAGCGGCTTCCTAACGGAAACAGAATTCACACTACTGAGCGAATGCCAAGATTACCTATGGAAAATTCGTTACGGCCTGCACATGTTTGCCGACCGCAGCGAAGATCGCTTACTGTTTGATTACCAAAAGGAATTGGCCAGTCTGTTTGGCTACCAAGACAACGACGAAGAGTTGGCTATCGAACAACTAATGCAGCAATTCTACCGCGTTGTTATTCGCACACTGGGCTTAAACGACATGCTGCTACAGCATTTTGACGAAGCCATTTTACGTGCCAATGAAGAACCGGTCGTTCGCCAGCTTAACGAACGCTTTAAAGTGACCAACGATTACATCCAAGTCACCAACCCTGAGGTCTTCTGTGCAAGACCCTCGGCACTGCTAGAAATTTTTGTGCTGATGGCAAAACACCCAGAAATCCAGGGCGTTAGAGCCAGTACAATACGACTCATTTTAGACCACCGCCATCTGATTGACGATACCTTCCGCGAGAACCCTGAAAACACCGCATTATTCATGCAGCTACTACGCTCCGCTAGCGGTGTCTGCACCCAGCTACAACGCATGCGCCGTTACGGTATTCTCGGACTGTATTTGCCAGAATTTGGCCTTATTATCGGCAAAATGCAACATGACCTTTACCACATATACACGGTCGATGCGCACACCATGCTGTTACTGCAAACCATCCGCCGCATGTTGCTGGGAAACAAACAAATAGAGCTGCCCGTCGCCACCCAAGTAAGCCAACACATTCCGCATATGGAGTTTCTATATATTGCCGCCCTTTATCACGATATTGCCAAGGGCCGTGGCGGCAATCACGCCATTCTCGGCGCAGAGGATGCCCGCGCTTTCTGTGAACGCCACGGCATAGATCAATGGGCTACAAACCTAATCGCCTGGCTGGTGGAAAACCACCTCTACATGTCCATGACCGCTCAGCGTAAAGACATCAGCGACCCAGACATCGTGCAGGCTTTTGCAGAAAAAGTGCAGGACAAACTGCATTTGGACTATCTATTTTTACTCACCGTCGCCGACATCAACGCCACCAACCCAAGCCTTTGGAATAGCTGGCGCGCATCGCTGCTGCGTCAACTCTACCTATCAACCAAGCGCGCCCTGAGCCGCGGGCTAGACAACCCGATCAAACGGGAAAGCGCCATTACCCAAAAACAACAACAGGCACTGGCGATCCTACCCTTTAATCCCAGTATTATTTCATTCCTATGGCGACCATTAGCCGATGATTATTTCATTCAGCACAGCGCCGAAGACATTGCCTGGCATACTCAAGCCATTTTAGAACATCGCGAACCCGAAACCCCTCTGGTTATGTTTAAGGAAATGAGCGATCAACACCATGTCGGCGGCACGCAAATTTTTGTTTATTCGCATACCAAACATCACCTATTCGCCACCACCGCCGCGGTGCTTGAACAGTTAAAATTAAATATTCTCGACGCCCGAATAACTAAAACTAAAGATGACTTCAACCTCAATACTTATATGGTACTAGAGCAGAACAACAGGCCATTAAGCGATGACCCAGAACAACTGGCAGAGGTCAAAAGCCGCCTTATCAGTGCACTACGCCAACCGCAAAATCCACCCACTGTCTCCAGACGTCATACACCACGCTGGCTAAAGCATTTTTCCATGCCAACGCAAGTGAGTATTTATGATGATGACGTACAGGGCTGCACCATCGTTGAGGTTATCACTCCAGACCGTCCCGGCTTGCTAGCGCGTATTGGGCGTATTTTTTTAACGCAGGAACTGGAATTACAAAAAGCGAAAATTGCCACACTCGGAGAACGCGTCGAAGATGTATTTTTCATCACCACCAAGGACTTGAAACCTTTGGCTAACAGTGAGTTACACAAAATTTTACAGTCAGAAATTTGCACTCAACTCGATGAATCGGCACAATTCGCACCTGATCGAAAAGCTGGCTCTACCATTGCCATTTAAAACAGCCCCGAATTCGACCTGTTAACAGAGACCTTTGCACGAAGCAGGGGACGAGATAAAATGGCTAAAAACAGCCTGATTTAGTTGAAAAAGGAAGTGTTGGAAAACTTGCTAATAACGAGTTACAAGGTGAATGGAGTTTTCTCCAGAGAGGGTGCCCTGGGGTATTTATGCCCAGTGGGGTATTAGCCGCGTTTCCCGCCTCAACCAGACTATTTTTATTACATTTTCCTTCAGCCTCCTTTTCATACAAAGGTCTCTAACAGACTAAAAATGACAACACTATTCGGTATTAAAAATTGCGACACCATTAAAAAAGCCCGTCATTGGCTGAGTAATAACGGTATCGCCTACCAGTTTCACGACTATCGCAGCGATGGTTTAGAGCAAGAGCAACTTGAGCAATGGTGCCAAGAACTTGGCTGGGAACAGCTATTGAACCGCCGCGGCACAACATGGCGAAAACTGCCCGACGCCGTTAAAGAAACGATTAACGAAAAGACAGCAGTCACATTAATGCTCGAGCAACCAGCAATGATAAAACGCCCACTACTCGACACCGGCACACAGCGTTTACTGGGTTTTAAAGCCACGGAATACGAACACATATTCAGAAACATCAACAATAAATAAATTGAGAGATGCGTACGAAAAATAAGGCTTATAGCTATAAAAATGGCCAAAAAAGGACATTTTAGCGACATATAAGCGCACAACAACTTTCGTGCAAAGGTCTCAACTTGAGCGCTTTGCACGAGCCGGAGTTTTGTTTACTAGCAAGGCAAAAATGCACGGAATGAGGGAATTTATGCTTACAAATGACCGATTGAGTACGTTTTTAACACCGCTAGAAAACAAAAGAACAATCGTGCAAAGATCTCAACTTTACATTAAACATAGGAATTCATTATGAGCACAGCAGGCTACTTCAGTTTCGCTATCGGTATTGGCGCACAAAACAAAAAAGGTGAATGGTTAGATGTTTATTACCAGCAGCCATTGCTAAACCCAAGCGACCAGCTGATCAATGCAGCAACAGCTGCCGTTGGCCATAACGGTGGCAACGCTGCTATAACGCTATCGGCTGCCCAACTATCTGCCCTAGCCGACGCACTGCAAGCCGCTGGAGAAACGGCGCAAGCCGGCCTGGCAAGCAAGCTGCAAAGCACTGCTCAACCTATCGTAGCAACCTTCATCGAAAAAGATGAAGCACCCACCTCGGTGCCTGAGTGCTACCTAAAACTACACTTACTTACCCACCGTTTGGTAAAACCACATGGCACCGATTTGACCGGCCTGTTTGGCCTGTTACCTAACGTTGCCTGGACCAACGAAGGCGCAATTGCCATTGACGAATTAGCTGACCGTCAATTAGATGCCCGCATGAAAGGCACCGTTGTTGAGGTCTCCTCAGTGGATAAATTCCCTAAAATGACCAACTATTTTGTGCCTCCAACCACCCGTATTGCCGACACCGACCGTGTCCGCTTAGGTGCACACATGGGCGACAACACCACCGTTATGCATGAAGGCTTTATCAACTTCAACGCTGGCACCCTCGGCGCCAGCATGATTGAAGGCCGTATTTCCGCTGGCGTAGTGGTTGGCAAAGGCAGTGATTTAGGCGGCGGCTGTAGCACCATGGGCACCCTATCCGGTGGTGGCAATATCGTTATCTCAGTCGGTGAAGAAAGCCTGATTGGCGCCAATGCCGGTTTAGGCATCCCGCTGGGAGATCGCTGCATTATTGAATCTGGTTTATACATCACTGCTGGCACCAAAATTATGCTGCTGGATGAAAGCAATCAGGACGTAGAAATCGTTAAAGGCCGTGATCTAGCCGGTGTTGCCGATTTAATCTTCCGTCGCAACTCGCTGAGCGGCCGAGTGGAAGCAAAAACCAACAAAACAGCCATTCAGCTCAACGAAGCGCTGCACGCCAATAACTAAACACATATCAATGCTAGCGCTATGACCCGATAGCCAAAAGGCTTTCTGGTCATAGCGTTTCAGCAAGAATCATCTTGCACATTGATTAATTAAGGACCTCTCGCATTGATAAAGCGTCAATATCTGACATTATTTTTGGCGGTAATATTAACGCTAATCATCACATTTTTTGCGCTCAGCCATTATTTAGGTACCGGCGGCATTAGTCATACCAAAGCCGGGCAACGTTTACCTAATTTCAGTCAGTTCACCGCTGTAGGTGAAAAGAAAACAGCCTTCTTTGAGTTTATGCTGCCCCTCGTCGAAGCAGAGAACCAGCGATTGTCTGCACAGCGCAAACAGCTTGAGATAATAAAGCAGCAAACGGCGGCATTGACTACCAATCAGTTAAAGTGGCTACACCGCTTAGCCGAAGAATATCGCTTATCACACTCATTAGACCCGCAGCAGTTAATACACTCACTATGGTTAAGAGTGGATCAAGTTCCGCCCTCCATGGCCCTAGCTCAAGCGGCGAATGAGTCAGCCTGGGGAACCTCCCGTTTTGCCAAACAGGGCAACAACCTCTTTGGTCAGTGGTGCTTCACTGCAGGTTGCGGCTTGATACCCCAGCATCGCAGCGAAGGAAAAAGCCATGAGGTGGCAAAATTCAGCAGCCCACAGGCCTCGGTAACAAGCTACATTCACAATCTCAATAGCCATTCAGCCTACCAAGAATTTCGCCAAATACGCGCCTCTCAGCGTCAACAATTTAATCGTTTATCGGGCCAGCAATGCGTCGAAGGCCTGTTGAAATATTCCAGCCGTGGTGAAGAATATATCCAAGAGTTACAGGCAATGATCCGAGTGAATAAACTACATAGATACGACACCATCTGATAGCGCCAGCGCCAAGCGCTGTCTTCACACAGACAGCCTAGCCCCACCTTAAAGATCACAAAATCGAATCACGTAAAAGCACTAATCTATCACCTGATAGTGGCTCGCAATCAACCCCAAACTAGTATAAAGTTGGCCGTCCAAAACCAGACAGCGCCTAGCTCTTATGACCAACAGCCCCGTTATCGAACTGACCAAAGATCTGATTTCACAGCCCTCTGTGACACCAGAAGATGCCAATTGCCAGCAAATGTTAATCACCCGCCTTGAACAAGTCGGCTTTAATGTTAAGCGCCTTAACTTTGGTGGTGTCAGCAACTTTTGGGCAGTGCACGGAGAATCCGGACCCATCCTTGCCTTTGCAGGACATACCGATGTGGTACCCACCGGACCGGTAGAAAACTGGACGTCTCATCCTTTTCAACCAGAAATCCGTGAAGGCTATTTATACGGCCGCGGTGCCGCCGACATGAAGGGCAGCATTGCCGCCATGACAATCGCTGCCGAGCGCTTTATTACCGCTCACCCTAACCATTCCGGCCGCCTTGCGTTCTTAATCACCAGTGATGAAGAAGGCCCCGCAGTGAATGGCACCGTCAAGGTAATAGAGTACTTGAAACAACAGGGCGAACAGATTAGCTGGTGCCTAGTGGGAGAACCTTCAAGCACAGATGAACTAGGCGATGTCATTAAAAATGGCCGCCGTGGCTCACTCAATGCGACATTACGAATTCAGGGTAAACAGGGCCACATTGCCTACCCACACCTCGCTGACAACCCAATTCATGGCGGCTGCCCAGCGCTGGCTGATTTAATTGCTGAACATTGGGATGAAGGTAACGACTTT
>Ga0233427_10003147_pt1 | contig 14748 bp, 12 predicted proteins | sample SI_118_April2016_5_FD_179885 | JGI IMG/M metagenome (GOLD analysis project Ga0233427, IMG submission 179885) | Seawater microbial communities from Saanich Inlet, British Columbia, Canada - SI_118_April2016_100_MG | ecosystem: Environmental > Aquatic > Marine > Inlet | place: Canada: British...
GACATGGCAAAATCATGGGCGTTTTACGAATACATTATTGCGAGCAAGGGCAAGGCTGGTCAAGAATGGTTGCGACTACTTAGCAAAGCGGCAAACGGTGGTCGCTTCCAAAACAAAATTCGCGAGCACACCGAAAAGAAATTTGACTTCAATGGGCAAGACGCTATCCGCATGCTCGAAGAACAATGGATGGCATACTTGCGCGAGGTGTACGACGTAAACTAGACAGTCGCTTCTTTGCTGGCTCGCAATCGAGCTTTTTCGTTCATCAAGCGTTTTCTCAGGCGCAATGTCTGCGGTGTTACTTCAAGCAACTCGTCGCCATCAAGATACTCTAAGAACTGCTCAAGGCTCATTTTGTTAGCTGCCTTCACCTTCTCGGTATTGTCTTTGCTTGATGCGCGAACATTAGTCATCTTTTTGGCTCGGACAACATTTAAGGTGATATCTTTGTCTTTGTTGTTCTCTCCGACAACCATGCCGGCATATACTTGTTCTCCGGGGCCAACAAAGAATTGACCGCGGTCTTCAAGGTTCACTAAAGAATAGGCGGTAACTTGGCCAGTATCAGAAGCTACTAAGCTACCACGATGGCGCATTTCGATATCAGCAGCGCGCGGACCATAGCCCTCAAGGGACGAGCTCACAGCGCCTTCGCCGCGACTTAACGTTAAGACATGCGTGCGCGCACCAATCAATGCGCGTGTTGGCAGACGCATTTTGATGCAGGTTCTAGTTCCGTGTTGGTGAATGTCATTTATTTCAGCTTCGCGTTTGCTGAAGAATTCAATTACTTTACCGACGAAGTCATTTGGCAAGTCGACCTGCGCAGCTTCAAATGGTTCGTGAGTTTGCCCATCGACTTCTTTTAACAATACTTTTGGTGAACCAACTGCGAATTCATATCCTTCACGGCGCATGTTCTCGATAAGGATTCCGAGGTGAAGCACACCACGGCCAGCGACTAGGTAGCCGCCGTTAGGCGACGGGTTGACGCGCAGGGCGGGATCCATGGTGGCTGCGCGCTGCAAACGCTCTCGCACTTGACGCGAAGTTACGAACCGACCTTCTTTCCCAGCAAATGGCGAATCATTAATCATGAATTCCATTTCCATGGTCGGAGCTTCGATTTCAATGGAGGGCAGAGCCTCTGGGTTTTCGCGGCAGGTAACTGTGTCGCCAAGGCCTAAGCCTTTAATGCCAGCGATACATGCAATGTCTCCGGCTTCAACTGAATCACAAGCTTTACGCTCCATGCCTTCTATATGATAGAGCTCTTTAATCACACCCCTTGAAGATACGCCGTCATTACTAATAAGAGTTATTTCAGAACCTCTGCGAATCGTGCCGCGTTGAACACGACCAATTCCGATGGCGCCAACAAAGTCGTTCCAGTCGAGTGTGGCGATTTGCATTTGGAGAGGACTAGTGCTGTCAAATTTGGGAGCTTCAAAGTTGTCAAGAATTGCATCTAACATAGGTACCATGTCGCGTCCATGCTCGCTTGAATCGAGGCTGGCCCAACCATCACGCGCACTGCAATAAATGGCTGGGAAATCTAGCGCCATCTCTTCAGCACCAAGATCAATAAACAAATCAAAGACTTCGCCAAGAACTTCGTCTGCGCGAGCATCATGACGGTCCATTTTGTTAACAACAACCATTGGACTCAAACCATTAGCAAATGCTTTTTCTAAAACAAAACGAGTTTGAGGCATAACACCTTCAAAGGCGTCGACCACTAGCAGTACGCCATCGGCCATTGACAGAACGCGTTCAACTTGACCACCAAAGTCGGCGTGACCGGGGGTGTCAATTAAATTGATGCGTACGTCTTTCCAGGTTAAAGAAGCGTTCTTTGAAAGAATGGTGATACCGCGCTCGCGTTCGAGATCATCGTTGTCCATGACTCGGTCGGAGCCAGCTTGCTGACGACCTAAGGTGCCAGCTGCTGAGAAAAGTTTATCAACCAAAGTAGTTTTACCGTGGTCAACGTGCGCAATTATCGCAATGTTGCGTATTTTCATCGCTTAAGGGGAGAATGTTGGTGACGTTATTGTCTTAGAAGGACCCAAATAACATTTGAGTGAAGGTGCTAACCGGCTGAGCTTCGCGGGCGTCTTCCAATTGACCGTTCAAGGATTGCAGCGATTCCATTAGCTCTAAATAAGCGTCGTCCTCAGCCAAAAGGCGACCTATTGTACCCTCGCCATCACATAAGCGGCGGGCAACTTCGCGCATGTCGTCCATGAGGGCCTGAAACTGTATAGCAATTTTGTCGTCCCCAATAAATTTGCCGAGCAATCCTGAGCGCCCAGCACGAGCGTCTTTGAGAATTTGCTCAAAATTGGACGTAACCTCTGCCAAAGAGTGGACCAACTCTAGGCCCTCAGTGCGCATTGAAGGGTCGTTCAGCATAGCTCCGATGAGACCATTTTCGTCACGAATACTGGTTGTGATAGCACGCATGTCTTCGAAGGTGGCTTTGAGGTCTTCAAGTAATACGCTGAATGTCTTGCGTTGTTCTTCGTTGCCGATTAGCGAACCTATCACGCCTTTGCCGGCGTTTACGTCGTCAAGGATGCTGCTTGCGCTACGCATAGCTGCAGCAAGGTCGCTGGCGATGCCTTCGTCATTGAGTAATGCGCCTATAGTGCCCTTGCCTTCGACAAGGTTGTCAGTGACCGAGCGAAGGTTACTCATTATTGCCACAAAGTCATCGCGATTTTCATTTACAACTTCTCCGATACTAGCCAGGGGTGACGGTGCAACAATGCCCACCAATTTCGCATCAGGGTTAAGTAATGGGGCATTAAGCGGGCCAGGCTCTATCTCAATAACTCTACCACCAAGCATAGTGAATTCAGCTATGCGCATCAGGTATCCTTCATGAAGTGCTGGTGCAGTATCAAACTCAAGGTCTACACTAATACGCAGGTCTTCGGCGGAGTCGCTGTTGTAGTGAACTCCGCGAACAGTGCCTGACTTATGTCCAGCAATTAGCACAGCATCGCCCTGTTTGATACCGGAGGCGTGTGGGAAATAAGCGACTAGATTAGTCTTTTCGGAAAATGAAAAACCAGTGAGGATGATGGTGTAGTAAAGCAAGCAGGCGATAGTGCCGAAGAACACTACACCCAACACGAAATCGCGGCGTGAGTTTGAATTCATAATTAATCAATTGGTGCGCCAAGAAATTCGCGCACACGCTTGTGGTCAGAGTTAAGAACTTCGGTCGGTGGTCCGGACAGAAGTATCTTGCCATGTTCGAAAACGGCAAGGGTGTCACCAATTGTTAGAGCGCAGTTGACGCTATGAGTAACAGTGACAGATGTAACGCGAAGCTCGTCTTTCAGTCGACGTATCATACGGCTAACTTCAGCAGACATTTCTGGATCAAGTCCAGCTTCAGGCTCGTCATACAAGAGTATTTTAGGATTGGTGCACAAAGCCCGTGCCAATCCAACACGCTTTTGCATTCCGCCTGATATTTCAGCAGGGAATTTAGGATGCGCGTCTTGCATATACACCAAACTCAGAACTTCCATGACGCGGTCTGTTATTTCGGAATCACTAAGGTTAGTGGTTTCGCGCAGTGGAAGTGCAATGTTGTCGAATACACTAAGCCAATTAATTAAAGCAGAGTGCTGGAAGAGATAGCCCATGTCGCGACGCAACTCTTGCATCTGCTTTTTACTGATGCGATTCATGTCGTGTCCCATTACTGCTACCTCGCCAGAGTCAGCTTGCAACAACCCAATAAGGTGCTTTAGGATTACAGATTTGCCCGCGCCCGAAGGGCCCATGATGACGAGCGACTCAGACTCAGCGACTTCGAAGCTAAGTCCGTCAAGGACGCGCTGGTTGCCGAAGGTTTTCGAAATGTTATCGAGCTTAATCATGTGTAGATAAGTTTGCCAAGAAAGAAGTTAAGGACAATTATTAAAATAATAGAATTTCTTACAGCCGCGCGGGTTGAGTTGCCAACGCCACTAGCTCCGCGGGTTGCTTGCAATCCGCAAGAGCAACCGATAACGGCAACAGTAAAGCCGAAGATGGTTGATTTTAGTATGCCAGAGTATAAGCTTTTAGGAAGGCCTAGGAAACCCGGGTCAGATAGTGCGTTCAAAGCATTAGTTAAATAACCATCGTAATCAAGGTTTAATTGAGTTTCGGCAATTATGCCACCACCAATAATTCCCACAACGTTTGCCAACAAAGTAAGCATTGGTGCAACTAGAGTTAAAGCTACAACTCGTGGCAAAATTAAATAGCTAGTTACATCAATAGACATCACCTCAAGAGCAGTTATTTCTTCTTGGACTTTCATCGTTCCAAGTTCTGCTGCCATAGCACTCGCCACGCTAGCTGCTAAAACTACCGCAGTCATGACTGGTGCCATCTCGCGAACCATAGAAATAGCTACAGCAAATCCGACAGCTTCTTGCTGCCCGTAGCGTGATAGTTCATAGCCAAGCTGTAAGGCCAAAATCATGCCAATAAAAAAGTTGACGAAGAGTACAACATGCAATGAACGAATACCTGACAGGTGCATTTGGTCAAGCAGCGATCGCCATCGCAGCGGGATGTGAGTAGTGCGCTTAACAACGCCTAACGCGACTGACATTCCGAATCCGGAAGCCATGAACATCGGAGTTAAGTACTTTGCTCCAGCGCGCTCGATGAAATTCATTGTTGAGTAAGATCAGGCCATCCGGGGCCAGGGAAAGCTGGAGTCTCAAAGCCTCCGTCTTCGCCACTACGCCAACGGAGTAATCCCATTAGCCACGATGAGTGCGTAACACCATTTGGCTCGGTCCATTGACCGCCAAGTAGGGGTATGCTCCATCGTGAGTGACCTGCAGATTCTACACTATGATACAAATCAAGGAATGCCCGTTTTTCATGAATAGTTTCGTCGCCGACAATAGCCTTGCGATCAAGCCAGAATTGGAAGAAAGCACCGAACGTCTTAGCCATCACGTCAGAGTCGAATAGACCAGGCATGCCAAGGTCAAGCACGCTAAGCTTGTGCTCTAAGTCGCCACGTTTTGTGTAGCCAACAAATGGCCAGATGCGAATGTCAGAGGTCACCGTGCCATCGGGGTTTTCGGTATTAGCCCACATGAAAATAGGTACTAACTGCTTGCTCTTGCGTTTAGTCTTGCCGTAATTGTCATCGCGGCTCCAGAAGAAGGGCCACATGAAAACGGAATACTCGGTTTGTTCATTTTTGAAGTGCATCCAGAAGGGCAAGATTCGCGACACCTCATGCTCTTGGCGCTTGCCACCACTTTCGAATTTAAGCAAAGGCCACACTTGCCAAGAAGAATAACCGGTTGATGGACGGCTTGCCCAACCGAAAATTGGCGGAATCAATGTATAGGCACTATAGTCATCTTGTTCAGCATGGCCTATGAAAGGGAAAAACATCCATGCTTTGCGGGGGAACTTTTTGTCGAGGTCATCGGTGGACTGTGTGTAAAACGGCCACATGAAATATGAGCGATGATAACGGCCTTCTATATTTGCTTCACCATAAAACGGCCATGCGTGCCATCCTGTTTCGCTACCTTCTGTATGGCCAAAAAATGGCCATAGATAGTGATAGGCACGCCGTTCTTTTTGTTTGCTTTCTAGGTAAAAAGGAAAGAGGATGAATTTGAATTCATCATAGGTGAGAAAGTCTTTGCCAGTACCGTAGAAAGGGAATACCCAAAAGTAGTTCTCTTGGTCGTCGGAAGATGACCCGCCGCCGATTAACCAAAGCAAAGACGACCAGTCAGTGTCGCGAATTCCGTCCGGGCGTATTTCGCTGTTGAATGTATAAAGCGGGAGCAGGTGAGAGTAAGTATGTTCAGTTTTAGGCTCGTAGTCGTAATAGCCAATGCCGCCAAGTAGGGATGCTTCGACAGCTCCGCTATCGTGGTTCTGCTTATAAAATGCTGGTTGCAGTGACCAGCGCTCGGCTTGACCCTCACGATGAAACTGCATGATGCCGCCAAAGGCTTCAGCATGCTGATAATTAGGTGCTGTATGCCGCGAGAAGAATGGCGCGACATGCAACTCTGAGCTCGGCGAGGCACAACTCACGAAGCTCATCAGAGTAATACACATGCTGCGTGCAGAAATTCGCATACCGAGATTGTAATCTACGCCTATGTCAATGTCTCGGACAACCTTGGCGCTAATTGCTTTAGTGATAACTAACTCGTGCGGAATTCTCTTCCCAGGCCCGAGCTTGCCCGATTATGATGAGGTTGTTGCTGCTAAAGACTTGCAAAAGAGTGAGTGGAAGTTATTAGAGTTTTGCTATTCAGCATTAGAAGAAGACTTTGCTAGTGGCAAGATAGTTGCTAATAATCTAATCCTTGATAATCTCGAGCTAGTGCGTTTGCCCCTTCTGCTGCAAGACATTGAGCTGCAGCAAGTTGAGCACAGCGCGCTTTTAAGCAAATACACTATGTTAGAACAGCAGCAGCAGTCTGCACTAAGTGCCTTGCTGCTTGCTCGGGTGCAGACCTCGCGCGAAGCAAGAGTTGAATGGGCAAATCTCGCTATAGAGCGCGATCCAGATTTGGTGTTAGCTCAAGTGTTCTTGCTTGGTACGCGTGCTGACGATGCCGACACTAAAGTGTTAAAGCCTCTGGTCCGCCTTCTTGAAGAGCACCCCGGCTGCGCAGAAGGATGGCGCTTACTGGCCCAACTTGCGCCTCTGTATTCGCGTGACGACTTCGCGGCAGCAGCAGCTAGTACTGAGCCGTGGGGGATAGGAGAAGTTAATAAAGTATTTGCAGCTAACTCCAAGGCTATAACATCGTTGCGTGCTCATGACCCAGATACTGCAATTGCTGCAGCCACTAAAATGATAGAACTAGATGAATCGATGTTAACGATGTCAAGGATGGTGACAGCGGCAGCATTTGCTCAACAACAACAGCCGTCTGCAGCCTTGGGGCTGGTAAATAAAGTTCTTGAAGACGACCCTATACATGTGGTAGCTCTATTCAATCGCGCAATCTTGCTGCGCGACTATCTCGGAAAAAGCGATGATGCGGATAGCGACTTGCGCTTGTTCTTAAAATTAACGGCCTCAGAGCCACAGAAATACTTGTTACGCCGCACTCAAGCCGAATATTGGTTGGCACACGACTAGTCTTTTAGAAAAAAACAAATATTTCTCCCAAGTGACGCTGTGGTAAGGTTTAAGGTAGAGTTCCTTAATTTTGTTCCCCCCCGTGCGTACATCATCATGCCTAATGACTCTTCAAGCAAAACTACTACTAAACGCGATTTAGTCCAACGTATCTCTGACTCAAGCGGTCAGACAAAAGTATTGGTTCGCGATATTATCCAAGCCTTTTTAGACGAGGTGGGCAATGAATTGGTTGCTGGTAACCGCCTAGAGTTCAGAAAGTTTGGCGTCTTCGAAGTGCGCTACCGACCAGGCAGAATAGCCCAAAATCCTAAATCGCTCGAAAAGGTTGTTGTGCCTGCTAAGCGAGTAGTTAAGTTTAAAGTCGGTAATGTATTGAAGAAAAAGGTTGAAGCCATTGCACCTCCATCTTCAAGCGATAGCGAGCAATCAGCGGTTGTCCACGACAACCAGTTGCCTCAGCAGTTTTAAATTTTTGCAAGAGCTTGTTCGAGATCGGCGATTAGGTCGTCTGCCGATTCGATGCCCACACTAATACGCACCAAGCCGTCTTCAATCCCGATAGCGCGCCGTTGCTCAGGAGGAATAGAGGCATGAGTCATAGGGGCTGGTAATTCAACTAGTGACTCAACACCACCCAACGACTCAGCTAATGCAAAAATGTTTAAGCTCTTAACTAATGTCGTAGCAGGTTCTATGCCACCAGGTAGCTCACAGCACAGCATGCCACCAAAACCCTTCATTTGTTCTTTAGCCAATTGATGTTGTGGATGGCTTTCGAGTCCGGGGTAGATGACCTTAGATATTTTCGGATGAGATTCTAAGTACTTTGCAATTTTCATTGCGTTATCGCAGTGGCGTTCCATGCGTACATCTAATGTGCGCAATCCACGCAAAGTTAGAAATGCATCGAATGGCGAGTTGACTGTGCCAGCACTGTTTTGATGAAACGCGATGCGTTCAGCTTGTTTCTCAGTGGCAACAATTAATGCGCCGCCGACTACATCAGAGTGACCTGCACAGTACTTTGTAGTCGAGTGCATTACGTAGTCAGCCCCGAGTGTTAGCGGTTGCTGAAGAGCAGACGTGGCGAAAGTATTATCTACAGCAACCTCTGCACCAACTTTTTTTGCCGCAGCAACTGCGCGCTTAATGTCTGTGAGACGCAGCAAAGGATTTGACGGTGTCTCTAAATAAAGCAGGCGAGTGTCGCTAGGCAAGTCATCGAGTACCGAGCCGTCAGTTGTATTAATGAAATCAAATTTGAGCCCAAATCTCTTTTCAACACGATTGAATAGTCGGTGTGTGCCGCCGTAAAGATCAGCGCCAGCAACAACTCTGTCACCAGGTTCAAGGCTTAAAAGTAGCGTGTGAATAGCAGCCATCCCGGAGGTAAATGTGAAGCCAGCGTGTCCTTGCTCTAAGTCGCACAGGGCATCTTGCAGGGCAAAGCGGGTGATGTTTTGAGTGCGCGAATATTCAAAGCCATTACGCGGTTGCCCAGGTCCGTCTTGAACGTAAGTGCTAGTCATGCAAATAGGGGGCATGACGGCACCGGTTTGCTCGTCTGGTTCCCATCCGGCGTGAACAACTCGAGTGGAAAAATCGTGAGAGGAATCTGACATTAGGATAGGTTGTGTTCTAAGCGAGAAAGAGAGCGCAATAAATCATTGCGACTAAGTGATGAGTAATTATTATCGCTAACGACCAACACGCTATCATGTTGAGCTAAAGCTTCTAGTGCATCTCGCCATGGCTGGGAAGCATTAAGTACTGACGGGGCAGCTGCGGTGTATTCGCTAACATTTATCGAGGTGGCGTCGTTGCCACTTGCCAATAAAGCAATAGCTTTCCCTTCGTCGAAAACACCAAGAAGTTTGCCATTTTCAATAACTGGTAGTGGGCGAACTTGTCGTTCTCCTGCCTGGCGGATTCCCCAGGCAACGGTGTCGTCAGGAGATAGTGTCGCTGTGTTTTTAGTGCTACATATGTCACCAACAGTAGCGGTTTCGGCATTGATGCCTGCCAAGTGCTTGTAGTCACGTAAGTAATCGTCGTTATACACTTTTGACAAATAGGCTTTGCCGTAATCAGGCAGTGCAGTTACCACTCGAGCGTCGGCAGGTAACTTGCGCGCGTAACGCAGAGTTGCTGCTAAGTTAAAGCCAGAAGAACCACCAGCAAGAATGCCAGTCGCACGCGCTAGCTTGCGTGCCATTAAAAAAGAATCTTTGTCGCTGACAACAAGGTAGTCGTCAATCACCGACGCGTCCCAGGCACGTGGAATCTCTTCTTCTCCCACGCCTTCGACAGCGTAAGAGCCACCTTCAATCAGTTCTTGGTGTTTCCAGAAATGTGCGAGCACCGAGCCCTCAGGGTCAACGCCAACCACTTTGCAGTTAGGGGCATGTTCTTTTAAGTAACGGCCAACACCAGAAATCGTGCCACCAGTGCCAGCACCAGCCACGAAACAATCAATTTTGCCATCGCACTGAGCAAAAATTTCGCTACCTGTGTGGCGGTAATGTGCATCAGTGTTATCGGGGTTGTGGTATTGATCAGGCCACCAAGCGCCCTCAGTCTCAGCAGCAATTCGTTCTGCAACTTTAGTGTAGTGCATTGGGTCTTCGATGCCGACATTTGCTGGAGTCACCACCACGTCAGCGCCCCAACCACGAATAGCATCGATTTTTTCTGACGACATCTTGTCAGGAATAACAACTGTAATGTCGTAGTCTAAAGCCGCGGCAACCATGGCTAAGCCAGCGCCGGTGTTGCCAGAAGAGCATTCAACAATGCGCCCTCCTTTTTTTAGTTTTCCTGATTTCTCTGCCTGGCGCACCATGTGTAAGGCAATGCGATCTTTGATAGAACCACTGGGGTTCATGAACTCGAGTTTGAGCAACACTTCGCACTTAACTTCTGGATCGAATCCAGCGGGTAAGCGTACAAGGGGTGTGTTGCCAACAGCATCGAGGATGTTGTCACTAATCGGCTGTAGTTGGGAGATTGGGGTCACTTCCATGTTGCTTATTCTATGCTTTTACTTGTCGTGTTTCAGCCCTGCTCGCACTGTTAAAATCGTACTTCCATGTCTGCCGACCTCCTCGAATGTCAACCAGTGCTTGAGTGGATAGCTCAAGCGGCTGTCACTCAAGTGGGTAAAGATGCACTACTCAGTATTTCTCTGAGTGATGGCAGCGACACTGATTTGCGCCGCCAGCTTGGCGTCGAAGTAGTTACTGCTCTAGATGCTCAACACCCGCCAAGCCTTGCACGATGCATTGATTTGCGCGAGTTGCTTGCCAACTGCGAGCAGCGTGCTCTTTCAGGTGATGAGCTTATTGATGCGTGCGAAACTTTCGAACGTAATATGCAATTGCAAGCATGGTCGAAAATCCGCAATCAATATCGCGCTCTGAATGGTCTAATAGTCAATGGCCCGGATACCGCGAATTTGGCACGCCTTATTCGTAATTCAGTTGATGAGCGCGGTAAGGTGCGCGATGAAGCTGATGAAAACCTGCCCAAGCTTCGCGTTGAAATTCAAAAGCTAATACAGCAGCGATCTAAAAAGTTTGACTTAATAGCCGAGTCCATGCATAACAAAGGCGTGTTGCAACAAAGACAGCCAGTTCAACGCGCCGGCAAATTGCTGCTTGCAGTAAAAGCAACCCATGCCGGACGCGCCGGCGGTGCGATACACGAACGCTCGCAATCTGGCGATACGATTTTCGTTGAACCAACGGCAATCATGGAGCTCAGTAACCGCGTTGCAGAAACCGAATTTCGGATTAAGCGCATAGAAGAACGAGTATTCCGTGATTTAAGCCTGGCGGTTCTGCGGCGACAAGACGACTTGTTAATTGTAAATGACATTATTTGCAAAGTGGATGTTGCTTTGGCGGGTGCAGCATGGGCGCTTAATTTAAATGCGGTGTATCCAGAAATAGTTAGCCGAGAAACTGGCGTGAGTTTACATCAAGCTCGGCATCCACTGTTAGTGCGGCAACTCGGACACGATAAAGTTGTGCCTTTAGATTTAAGCCTCGGAGGCAATTACGATTTGTTGGTGGTGACGGGTCCAAATACTGGTGGCAAAACTTTAGTACTAAAGACCGTTGGTCTAGCAGTTTGGATGGCGAATTGTGGCTTACCAATTTGCGTTGGTCATGGCAGTAAAGTGCCGCTAGTGAGTAACGTGTTTGCCGACCTTGGCGATTCTCAGTCTTTAGAAAATTCGCTCTCAACTTTTTCTGGTCATCTGCTACGCACCAAACTATTTTTAGAGCAAGCTGATGAAAATTCTTTAGTTCTGCTTGATGAGCTTGGCACCGGCACTGACCCCGAAGAGGGGGCGGCTATCGGGCAGGCAGTCTTAGAAAAGCTGCTCGACATTAATTGCATGTGTATCGCCAATACTCATCTCGGGCAACTAAAGCTGTTTAGCTTTGACATCGAACGCGCAGAAAATGCGTCAATGGAATTTGATCCAGCTAATCTAGCACCGCGCTATAAGCTGTTAGTCGGAGTTCCTGGTGCGTCGCACGCCATTGAAGTAGCTGAGGGCTTGGGCGTTAGCAAAGATTTGCTCGAACGCGCCCAACAACTTGCTTCACGCGGAGGTGATGCCGAGCGCTTGTTGGCCAATGTCGGAAAAGTTCGCCGCCAAGCCGAAGTGATGCGTAAAGACGCGAGCCTCGAAGAAATTCGTGTCCAGCAAGCTGCTCGTGAATTGGCAGCAGCAGAAGCAGATTCGATGCGTCGCCAAAAGTTGCGCGAAGCAGAAGCAGAAGAGCTGTTTCGTGAGCATTATGCAGGATTGGTTGCTTTACTTGCAGCGCATGGTGACTCGCAGTTGTCGTCCAAGGTTGAAGCTTTGCTTGAGAATGTGACTTTGAACAAAAAGTGGCGCGAATTTACAAAAGGGTTGCGCAAGGGGAGTAAAGTTTATGTGCCGAAGTTGCGCGAAACTGTGGTAATCACTAAAATTGACCAACGCCGCCAGCGAGTAACTTTCGCGCATGGCGCGGTGCAACTCGATTTGCCGTTCTATGAGCTAACGTGGGCCGCAGCAACAGACCAATGAAAATTTTAATCGTTGATAATGATCCAGGAATGTGTCAGCTACTGACCATGGCCTTTGAGTACGCTAAGTTCGAAGTTGTCGCTACCGGTTCATTGGCTGAAGTTAAGGAGTTGGTGCTCGACAACTCTTTTGATGCCCTATTAATGGATTTCCATCTCGGCGCGGGCGAATCAGGCTTGTCAATGTTGACGCGATTTAAAGATGATGGCATGCAAATCCCTTTCTGGTTGGTTACGGGCACTCCTAACGATAATGACGCGTTGAAAGTTCTCGAACTCGAAGGGTGCCAAGGTATTATTGCCAAGCCATTTTCAATTTTAGAATTGATTACAACTGTTACAACTGTGGTTTCAGCATGACTTTAACCTATCGCACCGCAGGAGAATCTCACGGCCCTGGGCTGATGGCATTAATCGAAGGCTTGCCAGCAGGCATGCCCTTAGATTTAGACGCTATCCGTGATGGCTTGGCACGGCGTTGGCAAGGTTACGGACGTGGTCCTCGTTCTAAATTTGAGGAAGATAAGCTCAGCTGCTACTCTGGGCTCAAGAATGGGGTGACTTTGGGTACTCCTTTAGTGCTGTTGATTGAAAATAGCGATACTAGAATTGACGAATTGCCTAATCTTGCTGCGCCTCGACCCGGCCATGTTGACATGGCGGGCGTGCAACGTCTTCAATGCAAAGATGTTAGGGCTGTTCTCGAGCGCGCATCAGCACGCGAAACTGCCGCTCGTAGTGCACTCGGAGAGGTGGCTCGGCAGTTACTGACACATTTTTCGGTTGAAATAAGCTCCGAAGTCATTTCTGTAGCAGGTGTTGGCTACTCTGAGACTGACGCCTGGAAATCAAAAATTGATGAGGCTAAGGCCGCAGGAGACTCATTAGGAGGACGTTTCCGCGTTTCTGCAGTCGGTGTAATGCCTGGTTTGGGGTCATACGCGCAGGCTGATCAACGCTTAGACGCTCGACTAATGGGAGCAATTTCTTCGATTCCTGCGATAAAAGCTGTTTCAATTGGGGCCGGGCTCGATGCTGATTTAATCCCTGGTTCCGCATACCATGATGAGATAATCCTTGATGAAGAATCTTATGGTGGAGTGGGGCGTTCATCGAACAACTCTGGAGGTATTGAAGGAGGCCTAAGTAACGGTCAGGAAATCGTTCTGGAAGCAGTAATTAAGCCTATCCCAACACTGCGTAAAGGCCTGCAATCACTAGACTTAAGCGATATGTCACCAGCAAGGGCCACCTACGAACGTAGCGACGTTTGTGTGGTAGAAGCTGCAGCTGTTGTGGGCGAGGGTTTACTCGCTTTAGAGCTAGCGTCTGCTCTGTGCCAGCGGATACCTTCGGTGTCCTTGGCCGAGATGAAAAAAATATTTTTAGATTTGTCAAAAAACTCCGCTCCAGGTACTTGGTCAAATGACATTTCTGCGCTAGAATGTCCGACCCAAATTGACTAAGGCACCGTCTTGGTTGGTTTGTGCTTGTCGTGAGAAACGCTAGCTTAGCTCAGTGGTAGAGCTCCGGTTTTGTAAACCGGTGGTCAAGGGTTCGACTCCCTTAGCTAGCTCCACAGTTTTTCATTTCAAGTTGTTCCTTTTCTTTACGCTCCAGGGCGTCTTTTGAAGCAAGCTTCAAAACACATTTTTGGGGGGAGATACCGAAGTGGTCAAACGGGGCGGATTGTAAATCCGCTGGCTCTGCCTACAGAGGTTCAAGTCCTCTTCTCCCCACCAATCCCGCGGGTGTAGCTCAGTGGTAGAGCCCCAGCCTTCCAAGCTGGTTGCGAGGGTTCGATTCCCTTCACCCGCTCCATCACATGCTACTGTAGCTCAGGGGTAGAGCACTTCATTGGTAATGAAGAGGTCACGAGTTCAAATCTCGTCAGTAGCTCCATTACTGAACCAAAGTTTGACATTTGTCAGGCTTTGATCACAAACTAAACAATTAAACAATAAAACAAAATCCGCGAAAGCGGTCTAATAACACCATGGCAAAAGAAGTTTTTGAAAGAACTAAGCCGCACGTAAACGTTGGCACTATCGGCCACGTTGACCACGGCAAGACAACACTTACTGCTGCGATCACCGGTTATCTGTCCTTGGCCACAGGAACTAAGGCCATGGCGTTTGATCAGATCGATAAGGCACCAGAAGAGCGCGAACGCGGTATCACTATCTCAACAGCACACGTTGAGTATGAGACTGAAAATCGTCACTACGCACACGTTGACTGTCCAGGTCACGCTGACTATGTAAAGAACATGATTACAGGTGCAGCCCAAATGGATGGCGGCATTCTTGTGGTAGCTGCTACTGATGGCCCAATGCCTCAGACGCGCGAGCACATTCTTCTTGCTAAGCAGGTTAATGTACCTAGCTTAGTGGTCTTCATGAACAAATGTGACATGGTAGACGACGAAGAGATGCTAGAGCTAGTTGAAATGGAGATGCGCGAGCTTCTCTCAATGTACGATTTCCCAGGTGACGATGTTACCA
>Ga0233427_10003153_pt1 | contig 14739 bp, 13 predicted proteins | sample SI_118_April2016_5_FD_179885 | JGI IMG/M metagenome (GOLD analysis project Ga0233427, IMG submission 179885) | Seawater microbial communities from Saanich Inlet, British Columbia, Canada - SI_118_April2016_100_MG | ecosystem: Environmental > Aquatic > Marine > Inlet | place: Canada: British...
AAACACATAAGTATCTCTAAAAACTTAGGACAAAGTGGAAGTTACTAGAGAAATATTTTCAGATACGCTGGTTCAAATCCAAGCCATATTCTTTTATTTCTGCTGAAAGTTCTCTGACTTTTGAAGCCAAAAGGGGAGAAAAAGGAGGCAACATCTGTTGCCAATGTTCTGAACCGCTATGTTCAGCCATGAGGACTTTTAGTTCGGCGACAAATGGATAACTTTCTAAGGCTTTTCTCAAAACGGAGAGTTTTTTCTGAGCTTGTCCCGCAGCCTCCCACTGATACTTGACTCTGTACTTCTATCTCCTCCGCCATACTTCTTTCCAGCGCCTTAATATTTTTGAAAAACCTATTTGTGGTTTGTCGTTTACTTTTTTTAATAAGTTTGCAAAAAAAACAAGAATTAATATACCTCTTTTCCAAAATCAGGATTAGGATCGAGAAAGCGTTCAATTACATTATGAAGCAACTTTGAAATATTGTTGTTGTAATTATTGCAAGGCAAGCTACCACAGAAAGTGATTGAACCGACGGAAAAGACCGCACCACCGTTAGCAGTTTGGTAAAATACCATATCAGCGCGGATTAGGTTTTCGATGGAATCACCTGACCAAGTGCCCGTATGCGTCAATTGTTCTTCTGGTACTAGAACGAAAAAGTCCTCTGCATCTCCAGTATAATCACGACTGTGGCCTTCTGAACTTGCTAAGACGACTGCATTTTCTGGAGTACCTAATCTAACATCTGCTCGGTCCAATTCGAATCCTGCAGCTCCACCACCAGAAAGTCCAAAATCTCCAAGCCTCTTATCGTAAATGCCTTTAAAAGCCCAAGAAAATCGTGATTCAAAGGAAGCCTCTAGACGCTGGTAGTAGGATCCAAAAAAAGTTCCCTGAGCTGAAAAACCAACTCCAGCTATTTGCTGAGGCGGACGACCATTACGTCGCCAAAGCCCACCATATTCACCGTCAAATGCATTATAATATTCTCCCGGTTCAGCTGCCCAGGCACGGATACCACCTTCTCCTCGACGAATTTCGATGACACTCTTTTCTTCTAGATGCATTGCCACTTTCCAGTAAAAACCGTTGCCTCCCAAATATACAAACCGGCCACCCCCGTCTCGGTATGCCTCAATTGCATTCAGAGTTTTGTTTGTGTGATATTCAGGGTGAGTTGCTGTCAGCACAGTGCGATAGGGTTCGAGAACAAGCCGACCTTCTTCATGCACCTCTTGATCCGATATAAGGTCATAAGAGAATTCCTGTTCCTCTAACCAATCAATTAGATGAGTGTCGGCCTGCAAATGCCTAAGGCCAGAGCCGTTTTGATCTACAATGGAGAAATAACCAGGCCTCATTGTCAAAATTGGGCGAAGAGCAGAGGAGTGACAAATTCCACTTCCATCAGTGTGAAAATTATAGGTTGAGAGTCCGTATTCTGGATGATCGCCGGGGTTCCATGGATAGGCATCCCAGTCCTTTGCCCTTTTTCTCCAAGGATCACCAAATTCATTTCTCGCGAAATTTGCATAAATAACGTAAGTGAATGTGGGAATGATAAGACACAGATCCGCTGTGTGCTTGCCCTTTGGGGGACAAATCACAAAAGGAATGATATCTTCTCGATTTCTACACTTTAACTTAGCACCATATAATCCTGAGTCGAGGTCATCCGGAACAAGAAAGCTAAAATCAGTTTGCCAGTCACAATCGTGTAAATCATCATCATGAAAGTGGATGGCCCCATACTGCTCAGGTGCATGCCTCCAGCACATCTCTTTCGCTGTCCAATTTGAGCCAGTCATTGCACGGGTTGGCAAATTGACTAGTCGTCCGTTGAGTTCGTGAGAGCCGATATCAATCAGTCTCGTCGACGACATTTCTTTCGAAAAATCCCAGTCGGCAACACATCTCTCATTTCTGACAATAGGAAAATTCTCTACGCCTAAAGCAAAGCTATGGATCCTGGGACGTTCTATCTTGCCATTGAAATGGGAACATACACAATCTCTCTGTTCTGCACCGAATAGCAGTGGAGAAAACATCCTATCTAGTGGCATATCGAGATTTATTGTTTCGATTATGGCAGTCGCCTCTGTCTGTTTGGCTGAAAGAGGCAGACAGCCTACAGACAAAGTTTGCTCTGAAGCATCATAGGCTATCCATACAGTATACCAGTCCCTGATATGTAGGGGTTTTGCGTGGTTGATATTATTTTTCCCGATCTCACCAAACAGTGTCCCATCCTTTTTTATTCCGAGTACACCACCACTTCTTTTCTGATCACCCCAGGATATAATTGCCTGACGCCCTTTCTTTGGCGTTGTAGGCCAAATTGTGGCAGACATTGTAAAGCTGTTCAAGCCTTCAAGTGGTGGTGCAGAATCAACAATCCCATAAGAACCAAGGTGAATATTCTGGATGCGCGATGGATATTGGCCAGTGAAAGATGCATCAACGCTTTTCTCACGAATACCCGGTCCTGCCGGGTTGGGATCAGAGCAGCGAATGCGAACAAGGCTTGCTTGAAATGGAACGTTAAATGTTGAGCTGACTTTAAATTCCAATGTATCACCAGGACGTGCAGATAACTTATTCACATAACCAATTAAAGGGATCATTTTAATTTTTTTAAAGTAAATTTAAACCTATTTCAAGAAAAAATTGTAACAATATTAATCATTACAAAAGGTTACTGTTAAGGTATAGATTGAAGGTTATTCATCTTAGGCTTAGACTGTTATTTTCAAAAGATATTTAAATTATCAATACTTGAAAATATGACAATTTTCTGGATAAATATTGAAAGTACTTGGTTTATGATCGGCCTTATATGGTTTGTTCAAATAGTTCATTACCCTCTCTTTGGTTATGTAGGTTCAAAAGAATTCAGAACATTCCACGAAAATCATAAAATTCTTATTACACCAGTCGTAGGTATCGTGATGATTGTGGAATTAGTAACAGCAGGGATTTTGATTTTACAAGTCCCTATGAGAATCCCAAATTGGACAGCAATAGTTGGAATAATTCTATTAGGAATTATTTGGATCTCTACTTTATTTTTGCAAATCCCCTATCACAACAAGTTAAGTTCTAAATTTGATGAAAATGTACTTATGATACTTGTAAATACAAATTGGATAAGAACTATCTGCTGGAGTCTTAGAGGTATTATACTATTGATAATGTTGGATACGTTAATGAAAACACATAACCAATTAAAGAAGGGTGGGGCCACAAAACGGTTATCATTTTTACCTATACCATAACATCAAACTACAAGAGAGAGACTTTAGGTTTGTTATCTTATTATATATAGTCAAATTGTGAGTTTTTTTATAAATGATAAATCCATCTGCACCCATGCTTGTTATTGGTTAGGAAGTCATGTCCAGGAAGAATCATGAATTAAATATAAAACATTTATAAGTATCAGAACCCATTAAATTCGCCTCTTTTTTGAAAATTACCATAAAAAGGTTCTCCCAACCATTTTTCATTATCTACTATTTTTTTACCACGTAAAATGACTTTTTTAACACGACCAGTCACTTCTTTTCCTTCAAATAATGAATAATCACAATTACTAAAATTTTTATCTGATGATAATATGTGTTTCTCATTTGGATCAAAAATTACAATATCAGCATCACTACCAACAGCAATTGTTCCTTTTTTCGGAAACAATCCAAAGATTTTTGCTGGATTTGTTGACATTAACTGAATAAATCTGTTCATTGAAAGTCTACCTTTATTAACACCACCATCAAATACAACCGTCATTCTATCTTGCAAACCTGGAGCACCATTTGGAATTTTGGAAAAATTATTTCTACCAAATGGTTTTTGGTTTATCTTACCAAGATGCCCCTCCTTCATACAATATGGGCAATGATCAGTTGCAATAACCTGCAAGTCATCAAACTTTAAAGCCCTCCATAGGTCATTTTGAGCTTCTTTTGAACGAATAGGAGGACTCATAACAAATTTTGCTGCGTCAAAACTATCATCTTGGTAAACGCTTTCGTCAAAAAATAAATAGTGTGGACATGTTTCTGCAAATGCTGGAATTCCTCTATCACGTGCTTCTACGACATGTTTAAGAGCTTCCATTGCTGAAAGATGTACAAAATAAACAGGAGCTTCAGCAAGTTCAGCTAGACAGATTCCACGATGAGTCGCTTCTCCTTCCAACAATGAAGGTCTTGTCAGGCTGTGATAGCGAGGTGAAGTGTGTCCTTGATCAAGTGCTTCGCGAATGAGTTGTTCAATAACAATTCCATTCTCAGCATGAAGAGATATGATTCCACCACAATGGCCAACTAATTTTAGCGCTTGGAAAATAGCACTGTCATCAACCATCATTTTGCCAGGGTAGGCCATAAACAATTTAAAACTTGTAATACCTTCGTCAAAGATTGCCTTCTTAATTTCAGCTAATGATTGTTTGTCAATGTGTCTTGTTATCAGATGAAACCCATAATCAATTGAAGCTTTTCCTTCTGCCCGTTGCATTGCTTTTTCTATTGATTGCAATACTCCTATATCTTCACCTTGAAATGCAAAATCTAATATAGTTGTAGTACCACCAAAAGCGGCTGCTTTTGTCCCTGAGAGGAAATCATCAGCTGTAGTTGAATCTCCAAAGGTATTTTCTAAATGAGTATGACAATCTATTCCACCAGGAAATACGAGCAAACCAGTTGCATCTACCACCTCATAATCTAAACCATGCTCTAAATTTTTACCAATACATTTTATTTGTTCATTCTCAATTAAAATGTCTGCAGTATAATCATCTATAGCAGTAACAATTCTTCCGTTTTTAATTATCATATGACTAGACATATGTTTTTTTCTATCTATTCGTAAATTATAAAATTTTAATATCTTTTAAGACATTCTGAAGTTTAGATTTTTCCTTCTGGTCCAAGTTATGACCAGGAGATCGAACATTATCATTTTTTAATCGACCCATAATCTTAAGACATGCTTTAATTCTGGTTGTAGCAAATCCTGCTGGTTTAGTTCCATATATTGCTCTTGCCAAAGGATATATTTGTTGGTGAAAAATTATTGCTGAATTGAGATCGGAATTTTTTATTGCTTTATCTAGACCAACTATTTGTTCTGGTATTATAGTCGCCAAACTTACTAGACTTCCTTCACTGCCAATCATAAAGCAACTCATAAGATGTTCATCTCCTGAAGCCATAACAGAGATGTTAGGGTTTATTTGTTTAATCAATCTTCGGTTTGCCTCATACCTGCTTGTTTCCCAACTTCCTTCTTTAATTGCTTCCACTTTTGGCAACTGAATAAGCTCTGTGAGGGTTTCAGGACTATATGCCATATAGCCTGAACCGATACTTGCTTGGTATAGAAATATTGGATGATCACTGACTTTTGATATTAACTCATGATGAATAACAGCCATTTTTGTTGATAATGAAAGAGCCCAAGAAAATGGGGGAAAAACCATTATTGCATCAGCTCCAGCTGATAAAGCATCTTCAGTATGCAATTGAGCTTCACTACTACTTTCACAGTTAATTCCGCAAACGATAATACCTTGAGTTCCTATTGTGTTTTTTGCTATTTCAACTATTCTTCTTTTTTCATCACGATTCAGTAAGTGGTTTTCACTAGCGTGACCATTTATCAAGAATCCAACTATACCTTCATAATTAATCAAATTGGAAAAATGATCAGTTAATCCTTCTTCATCAATTCTTCCATCTTTATGCATCGGACATATTGTGGCTACGTAAATGCCCCTAAATTTATTTTTTGATAGCATTAATTAATCCTTATAATTTGATATTGATTAACTGATTAGTCGACTGGGTTCAAAAAGTGGCATATCTGGTTCTTGTCCCATTATAAATTGGCTTAATAGCCATCCCATATATGGGCCACTAGTATATCCAGAATGTACTGATCCTATAACATATGCATTAGAAATTCCTGGTACATTACCAATGACAGGTAATGCATCTGCTGTTTCTGCTTCAAGTCCCAACCAAACTCTCACCATTCTTCCGTAACGCAATTCTGGGATAACATGGCAAGCAAGGCGGATGTTCCCTTTGAGATTTTCTGGAATTGCTTCGACGCCACCACGTTCTTTATCACCTAAACCTTGCCATCCGCCACCAATCAGAACAGTACCATTATCAAATTGTTTCAATGAGAGTAAGCCATTTGCAATGCTTAAAACTGTTTTCATGACCTGTGGCATTCTTTCAGTTATTATCAGTTGATTTATTAAGCATTTAATTGGGATTTTTACATTTAACCAACTAAGCATATCTTCAAGCCATACACCTCCTGCTAATACGATTTTTTTGGCTATAAGATGCTCATTATTTTCTAAATATATTTTAAAATTATTTTTATCATTTTCAATTCCTTTTACCTTAGAATATTCCATGACTGCACTATTTTCTTGGGTAAGAGCTCTTTTAAAAGCATGTCCAGTAAGATAGGCGCTAGTAAAACCATCTTTAGTACACCAAGCGGCACTTCTAACGGAATTATTTAGACCTGGCTCTAGTCGTTTTGCTTTCTTCCCTGAGATTAATTTTATTGGTGCTCCCATAGCCTGCCGTGCTTGAACACGTTCATATAATAATTCTTCCTCCTCTTCGGTGAATGCGAGTGAAAGCCCGTTGACTTTTCGGGTACCAATACTACTGTGAAGCCATTTTTCAGTACTATTCCAAAGTTCCCAGCCTTTTATTGCATATGGAATAAGTGCGGAACGTGTCATGTTAAGTGTTAATGTGCCAGCGTTAGTTCCCGAAGCTTCACGACATAATGCTCCCCTATCAATAACGATTGTTCTCATACGATTTCGTGAAAGATAGAGCGCAGTACTACAACCCATCACACCACCACCAACTACAGCAACATCATAATTTTCCATTATAAAGGTGCAGCCTTTGGTATGGGGATATCATCATAGGAATATTCCCCAATTATCTGATCTATTGGAATAGGCCTAAATGGTGTTCGACCAGTCCATTGACCAGCCAATTCCCTGCTTCCTACTTTTGATGCTAAAATAGCTTCTATTGCTTCAGAACAAGTTCTTCCTTGACAAGGTCCCATACCACATCTTGTCCAAGCTTTTAATTGATTCATATCCCGGGCACCTGAATCAATAGCTTCATCAATCTCTGAGCGACTTACATCTTCACACCTGCAAACGATTGTTTCCGAAGTAATAGTTTGGATCAATTCAGATCTGAATTTCATTAATATTACTGCTGCTTTGCCAAAATTTTCATTTTTTTTAAGTTTAGTACGTTCAGATTTAATTTTTACTTTATATTTTTTAGAAGACATCATATTTAAATCTCTTACTGCAGTCATTCCAGCAATTCGTCCCTTCTGTACTGCTGAAAATGCTCCAGATATTCCAGTAGCATCACCAGCAATGTAAACACCAGGTATACTTGATCGAAAGTCATCGTCAATTAGTGGAACCCAGCCTCCTTTATAAGGATCATAGATATGTTTTGCTTTTAAAAGCCTTGTAATTTCGGTAGAAGGGAACAAACCATGTCCTATAGCTAAGCAATCTCCTTCTACAATCTTTTTATATTTTGAATCAAGAATAATACTTCCTGCACTGTTTATTGGTGCAATACTTATCTTAAGAACATTATCAACTTGCTTTGTATTTGTTACGGCATGACCACCATATATTTTTATTCCAGCTTTCATAATATTTGCAAACCAACTCATTCCCTTAAAAAGTTGATCGGGTCTCGATAACAATCTTGGAAAAGTTCTGATCCAATCTGATTTACTATTTAAATCAATTATTGCAGAAACTTTACCCCCAGATTTAATTATTCCATTAGCCACAGCTATTAATAATGGACCACAACCAGCTACCACTGTAGATTGACCAGGTAAAACATATTGGGATTTTAATAGTATTGTAGAAGCCGCCAGTCCAATTACGCCGGGTGTTGTCCAGCCCGGAAATGGAATTATCCTTTCAAGAGCTCCGTTAGCTATAATTAGAGACCTAGGTTGCCATGTACTCAACCCATTTGGTCCAACTGTACTTACAACTAGGTCAGAAGAGATGGACCATATTCGGTGTTTAAATATAGCTTTAACGTTACTATTTTTTAATATTTTTCTTTGTTTTTCACCTTCTTGATATTCGTCAGATTTGAATGAGTCATGTGGTTTAAATTCATTTGGAGGTGCTCTGTAAATTTGACCTCCTGCAGATGAATTTTCTTCAATTATTACAACTTCAGCTCCTTCTTGAGATGCAGCATTAGCTGCAGCGACGCCAGCAGGCCCAGCTCCTAAAACAACAAGATCTACATTTTTGACATCATTGGGAATAGTTTTTGTCACTTATTGATTCCTGTTTTAATAATGATTCCTTCTTCAACTATCTCTTGACAAGCAAGAACTATTCTGTCATTAGCTAAAACCAAACATTCTTGACAAGAACCCATCAAACAAAAAAATCCTCGGGGTTCTTTTTTTATTGAACTATATTTCAACGTTAGCTTCCCATTAACAAATAATGTAACTGCTAATATTTCACCAACTGGTGCCTTTATTTCAAAACCGTCTATAGTCAATGTTGCATAGCCTTTACGAACAACTCTATCCCCTGAAACTCTAAGGCTTTGCTTAGTGTTTATTTTGTCCCAGTATTTAAAAATTTTTTTTATACTAACTTTAAACACTAAAATTCTAGATTAAAATATTAGTTGAGCATATTTAATAAATAAATTTATATATAATTTTAAGACTGGTTTGGAAATTATAGCCAAAAGATGATTTTTTTATGATCTAGACAAAACTGAACTTCGGATTCTAAAAAAGAAGTTTGACCCAAAGTACTGAAATTTCTTTTTCATGGATTAAATAGACAAATTAAAAGGATATTAAATATTAAATAAATTTTTTGGATTAGTTGAGATCATTTTTTTTATATCATTTGTTGAAAAGCCCAAGTCTTTTATTAAGGAAATAAAATTCTTAAATCCTAAATGTGGTTTCGGTAAAACTGAAACACCACAGTCACTAGACAATATTACTTTTTCACAGCTAACTATTTTAATAAATTCTTTCAGTTTATTAATTTCTAATTTATTAATTGTATGTTTTTCACCATCTACATGGGTTAATGGAATTTGAGTTGCTTTAGATATAAAGAAATATGAAAACTCAAACATAACATCTAAATTTTTTAGATTAATAATTTCCTCATCATTTAAGTTATTTGCTGGTATTAATATTTTTTTTATCCCTGCTTTTATTGCATAATTAACTAAATTATAGTTTTCAATTCCTGAAATATGACCTGTATTTAGTACAATATTTTTTTTAGCTATTAAATCTAAAATTTTTAACGTCTCATCATCTCGAATTTTATCTTCAGCTACATAAAAACAATTATCAATATAGCTTTTAGAACGATTTTCTTGATTAGCTACAAATTTAGTATGATGAGTTGGGAATGATATAAACAACGCTCCTTCATCATTTTCATAACCGTAATTTAAAGCTATCTTCACATTTTCATAATTAACTCCCCCAGCTGGAGGTTCCATTATTAATCCACCAAAAACTTTCAGTTTTAAATTTGGTTGATATTTTTTAATTAGAGAAGCATAACCTGATGAATTGGAAAAGTTATCCATTAATCCAATTGCATACATCCCTGATTTTTCTGCCTGATCAACTACATCAAATATATTTGTACTTCTTTTATTAATGTGTGGACAACAATGAATATGATTATCCACTGAACCTTTAAGAATATCTTCCATAATAAATTAGTATTATCTAAGTATTGTACTCACAAATTCAGCAGTTCTCTCATGTTTAGGACTTTCGAAGATATTATGAGGTGTATTATAATCAACAATTGCCCCTTCATCCATAAAAACCACTTTATTTGACACCTCTTTTACAAATACCATTTCATGGGAAACGATTAACATTGTCATACCATCATTGGCTAAGACTCTAATTGTATCTAAAACTTCTTTTACCAGTTCTGGGTCCAATGCAGAAGTTATTTCGTCTAAAAGAAGTATCTCGGGATTTAGGCATAGTGCTCTTGCTATAGCTACCCTTTGTTGCTGTCCTCCTGATAATTCTTCAGGATATGAGTTTAATTTATTTTTAAGGCCAACTTTATCAAGTAATTTGATTGCTTGTTCTTCAACCTCTTCCTTTTTCCTTTTTTGTATTTTATGTGGAGCTATGCAAACATTCTTTAATACATTCATATTTTGAAATAAATTATATTGCTGAAAAACAATTGCAGTTTTATTCCTTGCATAATATAAATGATCTTTATTAGTATAATTTATAATTTTGTTACTTATACTAATAGTACCAGATTCAGGTAATAGTAGGCCTACTAATAATTTAAGTAAGCTACTTTTACCGGAACCCGAAGGTCCAATAATGCTGACAATATGACCTTTATCGATGGATAAACTTACGTTCTTTAAAACATGATAATCATCATAATAAGCATTAATATCACTAATTTTAATTTGTTGCATATTTTCTCTCCATATATTTCCCAAAACGATCTAAGGGGAAAGATAAAATAAAATATAATATTAATATCGTGCCAAAGACTAAAATAGGTGAAAAGCCTTTATTGTTTAAAACTTTTCCAGCAAACGTTAGTTCCATTACTCCAATTTGAGAAGCTAATGCAGTGTCTTTGATAAATAAAATAAAAAAACTAAATGCCGGAGGAAAAATTACTTTCCATGCTTGTGGAAAAATTACTTCTTTTAAAGTTTCATAATATGAAAAATTCATTGCTTTAGCAGCATCCCATTGAGTTTGATTTACAGATTCAAGGCCACTTCTTACTATCTCACTTATAAATGCTGTAGCAATTAAACATACTGTTACAATGGCAATTATAAATAGGGAATCAGTAATTTTTACAATTTGGAAAATGTAAAATATCAAAAGCAAAGATACCAAAAAAGGAATCCTTCTGAAAATTTCAGTATATATAACAATTAAAATTCTTAATGGAATTAGGAATGCTGATTTTGTTTTTCTAAAAACAGCTAAAAGAGTACCTAGACTGAAACCAACTAAACAACCAATTAAAGATAGTAAAAATGTAACTCCCATTGCCTTTAATAAAAAGATAATGTTCCAAATTGACAAAAAAGAAGGTAATTCTTGTATAAGTCTATCCATTTATTGAATAATTCTAATTTTTGCTTTAAAAAAGTGTTTACCAATTATTGCTAATAATAACGTGGCAATAAAAGTTATTATTATATATATCAAAGCAGTAATTGAAAAAATTTCTACTGATCTAAATGTTTCAGAATTTATATTAAAAGCTCTTCCTGTTAATTCCTCAACTCCAAAAATCGCTGCCATCGAAGTACCAAGTGTCATCAAAATATAATGATTTGACAGGGGAGGAAATAACACTTTCATTATATGGGGTAAAATTACAAATCTTACTTGCTGAACTATACTAAAGCACATAGTTCTAGCGGCATCCAATTCATTTTGTCTAATAGACAAAAATCCAGCACGCTGAATTTCACACAGATATGCTGCTGCATTTAATGTCATACCAATTAATACAGCTACAAATGGTGATAATAATATTCCAATTTCAGGTAACGCAAAAAATATAAAATAAATTTGAACTAATTGAGGTGTGTTAGTAAAAAATGTCACATAAAAAATAACTATTCTTCTAAGAGTCAAATTCCCAAATGTTTTAATTGAGGCTAAAATTAAACCAAAAAACATTCCTCCACTAAAAGCTAAAATAACAATTTGTAAACTTATCCAAGCACCTGCTAAAAGGTAAGGAATATACTCAGTGACCTGACTGTAAATTAATGTGTAACCCATAAAATCATTCTACCATTGCTTAATTTAGTGGGACTTTAAATATAAAATCGTGGAATCAACGCGTGTAAACATCATAATGAAGTTAACTCGGATTATAATAAAAGCAAATTAAGCCGACAAGCATGAAAGGCACTAAAGAGTGACTTCTTGTAGCCTAATTAACCAGAATTATACTAAATTGAGGAAATTTCGAAAGAAATTTTTTCCAAAATAAGATTGCTGAATTGTCATAACTCCGAAATCATCTCCGAGCTAAAAGAGCAAACATGCATCTTGAGGTTACTGACCCAAATAAGAACCAGCTTGGCCCCACACTGTGGGGCCAATATTAAACAGAGTAATGTGTCGGCAGTTCATAGCTTATTGAAACTTGATACACTAGGAGTGTGAGCTCAATCGCAGTCAGTGGTTATCTGCCAAATTGACTGTAGTTTTTACATATCAGTTCCGGACTTATTTACCACTGGGACTTCCGATTAAAAATGTGCCAGTATACTCTATGCTCGGCTAAGTTGCTTAAAGCAAAGCATCATCTTCTAAAGAGTAAAGAGCAACAGACTCAAATTCAGCCATTCTATATAGCCAACCTATCTAACAAACTTACGAGTTACGAGTAGAATAGATTTAATTAAAAATATGGTTGCGGCTGAACACTATGAACTTGTCCTATACCAAACCATTTTTTCCAAGTATCATCTACAAAGCCAGATTTATGCAATGTGAATAAGGCAACATTCAACCATTGTTGTAGAGTGTGATTACCTTTTTGCACACCTATACCACAGTACCAAGTGTCAATGGCCTTATCAACAACATGCCATTGAACATTTTTATGTTTGTTCATTTGCTCTCCAAGAAAATCTATCACATCAACAATTGCATCAGCTCTTCCCTGTGAAATAGTTCTGATTGCGTCTGGATAATTATCTAACAACAGAATATTTGCTTTAGGCAGATTTTTCTTAGCCCATGCAGCTGGCATTGTTCCTCTAACTTGAACAAGTTTAACGCTTGAACTATTCATATCCATTACAGTTTTAAAAGGTTTTTTATTTGTACTCAAGGCGCCGAAAACCTCTGTGTGTACTGGTACAGAATAATCTATAATTTTTTGTCTTTTATAGTTTCTTGTGAGTGCTCCCATTACTATATCTATTTTTCCTGTCGAAACAAACGGAATCCTATCCGGCGAACCAACCTTAACTAGTTCAAGTTTAACCCCTAACATTTCAGCAAGCTTAGCTCCAATATCAGGATCAAATCCTACCAAATCATTTTTATCATTGTATTTTGCAAGTGGGGGTAAACCTGGATTTACGCCCATTTTTAGTACACCAGAACTTAATATCTCATCAAGAGACCTTGCATCAACTGATGCAGACATTGATACAAAAACTGTTAAAGCTATAAACAATTGAATAATTTTCTTAAACATGATGTCCTTTAGATTATTAGTTAACAATAATATTTGATGATAATAGATTAACCCGTAAAAGTCCTAAAACCTTTTCAATTCGAGCGGAGCTAAAAATATCGCATACGCTACTTTACTAATAACATTAAGATATTCACTAACGAATGGGAATGACTTATCGCTGGCTGCAGACTTATTACCAAATTAGGGTAATCAATAATATAGAATGTGTCAATAAAAATATAATTTTAATTTAGATAGTTGTAATTATTTTAACTTTTGATCTCTAATCCAAATATAAATACCTGAAGAAATTATTACTGCAGCACCAGATATTGTTAAAAAACTGGGAGTCTCATCAAAAAAGAAAAACCCCCACAAACTTCCAAAGACTAGGTTCATATAAATGAAGGGAGCCAAAAAAGATGCCTCACTCAATCTGAGTGCATATATGAGGAAAATATGTCCCAAGGCTCCTAACAAACCAAAGCCTGAAAATACAAACAGGTCTTCCATCTTTATTGGAGTCCAAGACGGAATAACCAAAATTGAAGACAAAAATGATCCTATCAAAGAACTATATATATAGCTAGTTACTGCAGCTTCCCCCTGACTTAGATATCTAGTAGAAATAACAAAACTTGCATAGCATAAAGCTGCAATTGCAGGTAAAAACATTGTAATTACAAACATATCAGAACCCGGTCCTATAATTATTAAAGCCCCAAGCATGCCCATAATTACTCCAGTCCATCTACGAATGTCAACGTACTCTTTTAAAACAATTGCTGATAATAAAGTTACGAATATTGGGGAAACTTGAAAAATCGCGTTAAATTGTACAAGCTGCACATATTTTAAACTCGTAAAACAAAAGTAGGTGGCTAAAAACAAAAATGTTGACCTGAGAAGTTGAAGTTTTAAATTATTAGTAACTAACACCTTATGCAATATAGGAGATAAGACAATAATACTAACCACAGTTTGACTCATATACCTCGCCCAAACGACTTGATTCGATGGGTAAGTTTGTAACAACAATTTTGCAGTTGCATCCATTATACTAAATAATAAAATCGTTGTTAAAATGAGTAAGATACTTTTTTTACGTGGAGAAATAGTTTGAAAGTATTTTGTCATATTTAACTTATTAAGTTCTTTAAGAAGTAGGGAAAGTATTTAAGTCCCTGAAGTGCAGTGTCTTGAGGAAAAGATTGAATCAGATTCTAAAGTTATTACTGCTAAAATAAGTAAATAGACATCAGAGTGATGGGCACCTATAATGGATGACAAAAAATTTTCAGAATAAAAACAAAATTCTTAAGTAAATGATATTATAATATGGAGGGAGAGATTCGAGCCCCCAAAGACCTTGCAGCCTTAACGGACTTTAAGTCTCAATGGTTGGAATAAT
>Ga0233427_10003156_pt1 | contig 14734 bp, 15 predicted proteins | sample SI_118_April2016_5_FD_179885 | JGI IMG/M metagenome (GOLD analysis project Ga0233427, IMG submission 179885) | Seawater microbial communities from Saanich Inlet, British Columbia, Canada - SI_118_April2016_100_MG | ecosystem: Environmental > Aquatic > Marine > Inlet | place: Canada: British...
AAAGCGCCTTCTGGCGCTTTTTTATTATTAATCTAATCTATAATTAGAGTTGTTATGAAATATTCAATTGTTTTCCCAGGCCAAGGTTCTCAGTCTATTGGAATGTTGTCAGATTTATCTAGTAATTTCTCAATAGTTAGTGAGATTTTTCAAGAAGCAAGTGATGCTTTAGGGGTTGATTTATGGAAAATCGCTCAAGAAGATCAAGAAGCGCTGAATCTTACAGAAAATACACAACCAATAATGTTAGCATCGGGTTATGCAACCTATAAAGTTTTATCAAATGAAGTTAAGCTTTCACCAGTTTGTATGGCTGGACATAGTCTAGGAGAATATACAGCGTTAGTGGCTTCTAAATCTTTAAATTTTTTTGACGCAGTTAAATTGGTTAGAAGAAGAGCTGAGTTAATGCAATCTGCTGTTCCAAGTGGCTCAGGGTCAATGGCCGCTGTACTTGGACTTGATGACGCAAAGGTTATTGAGATATGTACTCAATCTAGCGCTCATGGAATAGTTGAAGCTGTTAATTTTAATTCACCAGGACAAGTCGTTATTGCTGGTGAAAAAGAAGCAGTTATTCGGGCTTGTGATGAAATGAAGGAGGCTGGAGCAAAACGCGCTTTAGTTCTTCCGGTTAGTGTTCCTTCTCACTGCTCACTCATGACAGATGCAGCAGAAGAATTTAAAACCTCAGTAGATACTGTAAATTTTCAAATGGGTAATGAAAGAGTTATCCATAATGTTGATGCAGATTATGCGCGTGATGTTGAAGAGATAAAATCTAAGTTAGTTGAGCAGCTTCATAAGCCAGTTCTCTGGACTTCATCAGTTCAAAAAATGAAAAAAACAGGGGTGGAAAGGCTTATTGAGGTTGGCCCTGGTAAAGTATTGGCTGGACTAACAAGGCGTATCGATAAGTCGCTTAGTGGTTCAGCTATAATAGATGTAGCTACATTAAAATCTACGATCGAGGAGTTATTATAATGCTTAATGAACAAATAGTCTTAGTGACAGGGGCAAGTAGAGGAATTGGTCAAGCAATAGCTATGACTTTAGGCGGAGCAGGTGCATCTGTAATAGGAACAGCAACAAGTGAAGAAGGCGCAGATAATATTTCTAAAATATTTGCTGAAAATAATATTCTTGGCAAGGGTATGAAGCTTGATGTAACCAATAACGATCAAATTTCTAATCTTATGAAAACTATTAATGATGAGTTGGGCTCAGTTGATATTTTGGTTAATAATGCTGGTATTACAAGGGATAACATCCTGGTTCGAATGAAAGAAGAGGAGTGGGATGATATTATTAATACCAATCTTTCTTCAGTATATAGGATGTCGAAGGCAGTATTACGAGGCATGATCAAGAAAAGATCCGGCCGAATTATTTCTATTACGTCTGTAGTGGGCTCTATGGGAAATGCTGGACAATCTAATTACGCCGCAGCTAAGGCTGGAATTATGGGCTTTACTAAGTCCTTGGCGCGTGAAGTTGGCGTTAGAGGAATTACTGTTAATGCTATTGCGCCAGGTTTTATTGAGACAGACATGACTAACAGCCTTCCTGAAGACCAAAAAGCAGTTTTAGCCAGCCAGATTCCTATTGGTAGATTAGGTACAGCAAATGAGATTGCGCAAGCCGTTTTGTTTTTAGTAAGCGATAGTGGCTCATATATTACAGCTCAAACATTACATGTTAACGGAGGAATGTATTCAGCTTAAATTATTGGGCGTAGTCTTTTCTTATAGTTTTTACAAATTCATTAATAAAAACTATAAAACTACTAAAAAATATTCCTAGAATAAAGCTAAAAAGTATATTGGTTTTATGTTTTGGGTTAAGGGCGTTAGTCTGGATTTCTCCAATTAATCTACTATTAGTGTATTTTTGATGTAATAGGGATTCTAAATGCAATTCATTGAAGAAAAGTTCCTCCAAGCTATCTTTTTCGGGTAATAATTTGAAAATCTCGAAATATTCTAGATTATTACCTTCCAAAAGCTTTAATTGAAGTTGTAAGTTAACTTTTTCTTGTTGTAAGCTTTTGTGTTGATTATTAAGGTCAAGAAGTTGATTTTTGTAAGAATATATAACTTGATCAGGAGTTGGAGGTTGAGCTAATCTTTGTTGAAATAAAACAAAGTTAGATTTTAAAATTTTTAAATTAGCCTCATCTATATTAATTATTGCATTGAGTGACTTAATTTTGAGATCAATTTGAGGTAATGCATTATTTATGGTTAAAATTTTATTTGTAATTATATTGCTTAAATAATTTTTGGCTTGATGAGCATTACTTTTTTGCAGGTACGTATGTCTATTTTCAATATATTCTATTATTTCATTTATTAATTTTTCACTTTTTACAGATGAAGTTAATTCGGTATGAATTCTTATTAATTTATCTTCAAAAGATGTAATGTTTATTAATTCATTCTGCTTATGAGCAAAATTAATCATTAAATCTCGAATTAAAGATGGTGCAGGTTCAATTAATGTTTGTTTATGTTGGCCATACCTGCCAATTTCTATTAAAGCAAATGATTTATATACAGGCGCCTTTTGATAGGAATAGATTGAACTTAATATTGTGATAAGCAACGTTATTGTAATAATCAATTTCTTTGAAGCTATTAATTTATGCACAATTTCAAATAAACTAATTTCGTCTTTAAGGTTGCCCATTTGAGGTGAATTTTTTTGCATAATTTTTTTTTAATTTAAAATTATATTTTATAGCCTAATTAATTTCTATTTGTGCTATTAAATGAATTGGTTATTTATTTTCTACGTAATTGAAAAAATGAATGTAGTAATTCTTTACAGTCATTCTCTAATATGCCACCCTTTATGTCAATTTTGTGCTTGAAGAAGTTAGCATTACTTAAGTCCCCACATGAACCACATACTCCTGTTTTAGGGTCATAAGCACCAAAAAAAATTCTATCAATACGTGCATGCATCATTGCTCCAAGACACATCGCACAAGGCTCCAATGTGACATATAGAGTGGTACCAACTAATCGATAATTTTTTTGTTTTTTCCCAGCATTTCGTATTACTTGGATTTCAGCATGCGCAGTTGGATCATTTTTTGAAATGGGCTGATTATGGCCTTGTGATATTAGTTGTCCTTTTTTAACTAGCACAGCACCAACTGGAACTTCATCTTGACTTTTCGCTAGATTGGCTTCAATGATTGCAATTTGCATCCATTTTTCATCTTCATTCATAGGTTAATTTTACTAAAGTTATTTTATTTCTAGTTAAGACTTATTATTTAAAGCCACTTTCCTGCAGATGCTAATTTGAAGGCAATTGTAAACATAATAAATGCTATAAAGCAATCAAGAATACGCCATGAAAATGAACGTTTCATAATTGGAGCCAATAATTTGGCGCCATAAGCAAGGCTAAAGAAAAAAACAAAACTTGCGAGGGAGGCACCTAATACATATGCAAGTTTATTTTCTCCAGGAAATTGTTGAGATACAGAACCAATTAGAATCATTGTATCTAGGTAAACATGAGGATTGACGAAAGTTAAAACTGCAACAATTGATAAAGTTGGTAAAAGACTTTTTGATGAAGATGTTTCAATCTCAAGAGTTGTGTTAGATTTAAATGCAGCTTTTAATCTAAGAATTCCATACCCAGAGAGCCAAACAGCAGACAAACCAAAAAGTATACTTGATATTTCGCTAACGAGATTATTTAAAAAAAATGAAATCCCAGTGACACCAAGACTAATTAATAGAGTATCGGAAACTGCACAAAACAAAGCTACATAAAAAACATGTTGGCCAATAATACCCTGTCTTAAGACGAAAGCATTTTGAGCACCTATTGCTATGATTAAGGAAATACCAAGAAAAAAACCAGTTAAAAAAGCTGATAGCATTAATTAAGCATAACTTATAAAATTATTTCTATTCAATACTTGCTCGACTTAAGTAGTTATTTAAATCACTCATTTGAAGTTACACAAAAAACGTGGAACCTATTAGTAACTTTGGCGATAAAGCTACAGGTTTAACAATTTTATTTTTACTATTTGATCTAAAAGCTTAAATGGTACTTAGTTTACACAGGTTAAGTGAGAAGGGCATAATAATAAAAACTTGAGTTTTCTTACCTGTTTACCGATACTCTATGGTATGCAGTTTATAATTTTTTTAATCGCCTTATTTTTTTTGTTATAAAAGGGCACTCTATTTATTTTTGAAAATAATATTCTTTTGTACGTAAAAAGATATAAGAAATAATAGAAAATCAACCATTATCTTGAATGGAATTACAATATAAGCAGCAGACCCTTGTTCAGATGATACTATTAGACCAGATGAGATTAACAAGGCTACCCATAATAAAATATAACTCATTGACTCTTTAGCAAATTTACTTTTATTATTTGCTTTAAATACAAAGCTTCTATTTAAAATAAAATTAAATATGCCAGACAATATTCTTGCTATCACTGTAGCAAAAAAAATTGACTCTATATAAAATAAAAAAAATGTAAAAATAGTTATATCTAAAACAAAACTTAGAAATGAGGAAAGACTAAATTTTGCAAAAACTCTGTATATTCTTATTGAATCTATTAGAGGCCTAAAATGAGAATCTGCATTATCATCAATATATACAGTTTTTATCTGTACTTGGGTTATTCTATAGCCAAGTTTATTAATAGCAAATAGACATTCAAGCTCATATTCGTATTTCTCTCCAGGAAGCTTTAATAACTCACTTAGTATTGAGATTGGCAGGTATCGTAGACCAGTCTGGCTATCATCGATCGATATACCATTAAGCAAATAAAGTAAAAGCTTTGTAACTTTGTTTCCCAATTTACTTCTAAATGGTGTGCTTTCATCAAATGACCTGACTCCAAATATTACACCATCTTTATTACTCTTTACAGATTTAGCAATTTTATTAATATCCTCAATCAAATGTTGGCCATCAGAATCTACCGTGATCAAGCCATCTAGTCTGGAAGATTTGTTTTTAATATATTTTATTCCTGTTTTTATTGCAACCCCTTTTCCTTGATTAGCGGAATGAGTTAATAAATGAACATTATTGATTCCTTTTAAATTATCAAAAAATATTTGTGATTCTTCAGATGACCCATCATTGACTACAATTATTTCATTCCATGGATTTGATGATAAACCTAGTACCAAATCAAATAGATTATGATTTGGATTAAATGAGGGAATCAAAATAGCTATTCTTGAAAATACAGCATTCATATTATTTTTGCTTTTTTATACAGGAATCAATGATAACTGGAGATATTTTATAAAGGGTCTGCTTGTATAAATTATCCGCAGTGATTACTTTTTCAACTGATTTAGTACAAAAATCTTGTAATCTTTTTATATTATCATCATTAGAATAAATCCATCCTATATTGTTATTAACAATCACATAAGCAATACTATCTATATTTGTAGTTGACAAATTCTCACCTCTGTAAAAATTATCTATTCCATAATATATTCCCCACACATGGCTGTCTACTGCCCATAAACCCATGTTACTTTCTATTATATCTCTATATTGTTTAGCGCCATCTTTACCGATTACCCAGTTTGCTTGTACTTCTCTTCCATCAAGTATGTTATTAACTGGCTCTATAATGCTCAATCTATAATTAAAAGTTGAGATTGACCAAAAAATAAATAATAAGCCAACTATTGCATATGTATAGAAACTATTACCAATTTTGGATATCGTAACTCCTATTTTATTAGTTGTAAAATTTTCTCCATAGGCAAAAATTATTAGCCATCCAATAAGTATCATATGCAAATAAAGTCTACTGGTTTCATAGGCGCCAAATAAAAGCAGTAATAGAGTTGAAATGGTTATGCTTATTGTTATTATTGTTTTTTCAAAATTAATTTTTTTCAACAGGATGAAAAAGACGATACTCATAAATAATAGTAAGAAGGGGTGATTTATAAAACTCTGGTTAAAGCCATATAATAATTGCTCAAAAAAACTTCTTTCTCCCATTGATCTGCCAATTACCCCTGCGTTAGTATTGAAGTTCCTTCCTCCTATCAAGTACCAGAGTATTGGAGTTAAGATTGGGATTATAAGAATTAATTTCAAAAAGCTAGGTATATATTTATTTTTATAAATAATGACATATGCTAGCAAAGGATAAAATATTATTGACCATGGCATTGCTCCTTGTTTAGTAAGAGATGCAGTAGAAATGAGGATAACAGAAGCAATTAGTATAGAAGTAGAGGGAATATTTTTTTTTGTATCAAGTTGACTTTTAGATAATGAAATTAAAAATGCTAATGAGCTAACCAAAAAACCACCCATCAAAGTATCTGCGTAAACTTTTTTATATTCATACCCTACTCCAATAATTAGCATCACAATGATAAATGTTATGAAGAAAATTCCAACTTTAGTCTTAGTGTTTGCAAATGAATATATAGTGAATATTGTTGATATGTATATTAGTGAAAAAGTAAATTTTATAGGGAGCTGATAATCTGTATTCCCAATAAATTTATAACAAAAGGCAATGAACGATGGAAGGACTAGTGGATACGGAGATTGTGTTGATTCAAATGTAACAGTTTGATTAAAATAAATTTTTTTTGCCCAAATATTCCAGCTGTATATCTCGTCAGCATGCTGGAACCCATCAAATCCCAGTATTATCATTAAAGGAATACTTGAAAATAATATTAAAAAAAGAGCTTTAGCATCTGTTTTTGTCCAATTATGCTTTTTGTCTAAAAGAATTTTATATATTCTATATATCCCAATTAGTGAAAGAACTCCTGTCAAAATAATTACATTTCGATGATTGAATTGATTTAGAATTGATAGGATATATTGAGCACTGACAACTATAGATATACTTATAAATGGAATAGAAGCAGCAGTTCTAGGGGTTAGAATAAATTTTGGGAATAAAGCAATCCCTGGAATAAGATATATGAAGAATATTAAGCTTATTACTACTGATATATATGTGATTGTATTAACCACAAAAAATATTATCCTTAACTTGATGCATATGCAGAAACAAAATAACCCATTTCATCTAAATCATCACAAAAGATAATTCTCTCAAAGTTTTTTGAAAAAATTGGCGAATAATTTTTCATTATCATCCTATCAATATTATTCTTTTAAATTTTAAATACATTTATAAAAATCAAATACTTAAGGTCATTCCCACTCAATAACCACACCATTATAAGTCATTGATTTTAAGTGGGAAAAATATTTTTTCTTGCCACTACCTGTATTTGAGCAACAGCATTCCGCATAGTTTGATCGATAGGTATTTGATGACTTAAAAATAGTTGATTCTGAAATTTTTCCAGCGGGACACTTCTCAGACTTAACTTATAAGATATTTTTCTTAAAACTCGAAACCATAAAGGATTTTTTTTTACAATTTTAGGAGCGGGGTGCTTAGTTTTTAGGTTGTAATCATAATCTCTGTCATGAGTTTCGACGGAAACTATTTCAGAGTTCGGTAATGAGGAAACCAGATCAAAAATATTATATGAAACTGGAGACCAACTTTTTTCTTTCTTCAGCGTAAAAGTTGCTTTATGGTCGACATTGAAACGGCTCGGCCAAAAACCTTGTTCGTATAGATCCTCATCCGGAACAACAAGGACAAAGTAGCCACCTGGTTTTATAAGTTTCCACCACTCTAATATGGCTTTTTCTGGTTCATACATGTGCTCCAAGCAATGGCTGCTATGAACTGTATCGTAAGCATTTGGTTCGCGATACTTTGTAATGTGATTCGCATCCCCATCTTCTTGATCAAACCTCTCAGCCCCCAAACATACTAAATCATTTCCTGCGCCAATATCGATAACTTTTCCAGATAAATATTTTTTAATAAAAGGCTCTCCACGGATTTCATTGGTCTTTTTTGCTTCATCCATATCATCTCTCCTTAATCGTAAATTCGCTTGAAGCGTTGTCCACTTAATTTAGCTGTAGCTTCCCTATCAATAGTCACACTTTCTAAAATCCTTGCTACCATTGACCTGTAGAGTGTCTGATTTTACTAGACTTTTCATTCCCACTCAATAAAAGCATACTTGTAAGTCTTTGATTTGAAAATACTTTTTGAAAACTTATCAAGTGTTTCTCAAGTTTTAACAGTGTCATCAAACTTTATAAAAAGATTCAAAATGCATTTCTCTATCATTTTTAAGCATTCCAGCAGTTTCATCCATAAATCTATTTCTGTCAATTCTTGTTTCAAAAACCCATATACAAACAGTATCTTTGCTGTGATAGATCGCTTTTAATTCATCATCGATATCGCATATTTCTTGAGGTATTTCTGTCTTAATACAAATCATATTTATTACCACTCAATTATATCATAAGTCATTGATTTTACTAGACTTTTGGTCATTCCCACTCTATAGTAGAGGGTGGTTTTCCTGAAATATCATAAACTACTCTAGAGACTCGAGAAATTTCATTCATAATACGATTCGAGACATGATCTAAGAAGTCATAAGGAAGTCTTGCCCATCGAGCGGTCATAAAGTCAACTGTCTCAACAGCGCGGAGTGCTATAACAAAGTCATATCTTCTTTCATCACCAGTAACACCTACGGATTTAACGGGAAGGAAAACTGCAAATGCCTGATTAACTTTATTATATAGTCCTTGATTATTAAGCTCCTCCATGAAAATATGGTCTGCTTGTCTTAATATATCAGCATACTCTTCTTTAACTTGGCCAAGAATTCTAACACCAAGTCCTGGACCAGGGAAAGGGTGGCGATAGAGAATTTTGTTTGCCAACCCAAGTTTTACTCCAACAGCCCTAACCTCATCTTTAAATAACTCTTTAAGTGGCTCAACTAATTCAAAATGAATGTCATCTGGTAATCCACCAACATTATGATGAGACTTAATAACTTTCGCTTTACCTGAAGTTGCACCTGCTGACTCAATTACATCTGGGTAAATAGTACCTTGAGCAAGAAATTTAATGTCTTTCAATTTTTGTGATTCTTGATTAAATATTTCAATAAAAGCACGACCAATAATTTTTCTTTTTAATTCTGGATCTCTTTCATTAGAGAGTTCATCATAAAAGTATTTCTGTGCATCTGCTCGTATAACCTTTACACCAAGGTCTTGAGCGAAGGTTTTCATTACCTCGTCACCCTCATTGAGTCTTAATAAGCCATTATCTACAAATACACAAGTCAACTGCTCACCGATGGCTTTATTGAGAAGAATTGCAACGACTGAAGAGTCAACTCCTCCAGAAAGTCCTAAAAGAACTTTTTTGTCACCAACCTGAAATTTTATTTTTTCTAATAAATCATCAATAATATTTTCTGTAGTCCAATTCTTTTCGCATTGGCATATAGTTGTAACAAATCGTTCTAGAATTCTAATTCCTTGCTTTGTATGAGTAACTTCTGGATGAAACTGTAGTCCATAGTAGTTCTCTTTATTGTTTGCAAAGCCAGCAATTGGACAATTATCTGTTGATGCAATTAACTCAAAGTCATTTGGCAATTTTGTGACTTCTATTCCATGACTCATCCATACATCTAAAAGTCCATGACCTTCAGAATTAATTTCATCATTAATATCTCTTAAAAGCTTAGAGTGATTTCTAGCACGAATCCTTGCAAATCCAAATTCTGCTTTTTCAGCACTTCTGGCCTCACCCCCAAGCTGAACTGCCATAGTTTGCATCCCATAGCATATTCCTAGGATTGGTATCTTTAAGTTAAATACGATATTTGGAGCTCTGGCTGAGTCAATTTGGTTAACTGTATCAGGACCTCCAGAGAGAATAATGCCACTAGGTTTAAAATTTTCAATAAAATGAGGATTAACATTGTATGGAACTAATTCGCAGTAAACGCCAATTTCTCTGACTCGTCTTGCAATTAATTGGGTATATTGCGACCCAAAATCTAGTATTAAGATTTTATTTTGGTGAATGTCTGACATAAAGGATGTTTATAAAAAAAATAACTATTAATAGTTTACATTTTAATGAAAATTATAGACCGCTACATCGCTAAAACACTTTTGAGCTACACAATAGTTGTTCTTCTAGTTTGGCTTAGTATTTATAGTTTTTTTAACTTTATAGCTGAGATAAATGTTGTTGGCCAAGAAAGTTACACAATTCTATCGGCAATTAAATATATTATTCTCAAAATGCCGGAAGTTACATATAGTCAAGCTTCACCAATAATTTTATTAGGATGTATTTTAGGAATGGGACATTTAGCAACAACTAATCAGCTTCTAATTTTTCGAATATCTGGAGATTCGATACTAAAAATTACAGGAACAATTTTAAAACTTGCACTTATTTTTGTTATAGCAATAATTGCTATTGGTGAAGCAATAGCACCAAAGTCAAGTAATTTTGCGGAACTTGGTCGGTCTAATGCTTTAGGAAATATTGCTGTATCAACTAGCCAAGAGGGCTTTTGGATTCGAGATGGTGAAAGTTTTATCAATGTTAAAAAGAGTGTTGGCGGCAAAATATTTAAAGATTTAACTGTCATTGAAGTCATTTCAAATAGGATTTCAACAGTTGTAACATCCGAGAAAGCTACATTCGATGGCCAATTATTGGAGACGAATAACGCTGAGATTTTTTCTATTGATGCTTCTAAGGAAATTGATGAAGTCTCTCTAGAAAGTGATTCGTATAACAAATCAGTGTCATTTGATCAAGATTTAATTGATAGTCTAAAAAAAGAGCCTAGAGATCTCACTACTTGGACTATTATAAAACAGATTCAGTTTTTATCTGATAATCAATTAAGGTCGGAAATTTTTGAGGTGGAACTATATAAGCGACTAATTAAACCAGTAACACTTGTTGCAATGATTTTATTGGCGATGTTGTTTATTTTTGGATCTACAAGAGATATAACACTAGGTAGAAAAATATTTTTTGGAGTTGCTCTTGGATTATCATTTGAAATGCTATCTAGAATTGCTAGTGCAATGGCATTGAGTTTTGACTTTAATCCTCTTATAAGCGCTGTATTGCCTTCAACTTTAGTAATGCTTATTTCAATAACTTTTTTAATTCAAAAATCTATGAGCTAATTAGATGACACAAGTTGAATCCAAATCTTCAAAGCAAAAACTTAAAATACCAAATCGATTTGAAGTTATCCTTCTTAATGATGACTATACTTCAATGGACTTCGTAATAGATATATTGCGACTATTCTTTAACAAAGAGTTTTTAGCTGCTGAAGTAATTATGCTGAAAATTCATATTGATGGAGAGGCTGTATGCGGTACTTATTCTTATGATGTTGCACAAACAAAAGTCTCTCAGGTGATAGAATACTCTCGAAAAAATGACCAACCATTGATGTCGGTTTTGAGGGAAGTCGACTTATAGGTTTTGATATGATTAAGTTTATGTTAAGGATCCAGCATGTTAATTAAATCGATTGAATCGTTAAATGATGGTTTGAAAATTTTATGGGATGACAACACTTCAAGTTGTTTTCCTTGGCTTTGGTTAAGAGACCATAGTGAAAGTGAAGTAGATATTCATCCAGACTCGAAGCAACGTCAAATTGATGTATTCAGTGAGTCACCTAATAATGCTGTAAATAAAGTATCACTAGATAAAAATTCCAGAAATATTTTGGTTCAGTGGGTTGATGAGTCTGAAAGTTGTCTTTCTTTCGACTTGCTTAAATCTATGGCGCAGCCCAATCCTCCTCATGCAAAAGCTTTAGCTTCTGCAAATCTCTGGAATTCATCTAATGAGATTGAAATTTTCCCTGAAATATCATATAAGGAGGTTATGAGCAATGGCGGTATAAAAAAATGGCTGACTCATATACAAAGGACTGGGTTTGTTTTAGTAACTGAAACTCCAGCAACTGCAGAGGCAACAAAAGAGCTAATGGAAAGAATAGCTTATATTAGAAATTCTATTTTTGGAGGGTTTTCAGTTTGGGATAATAAATTAGAAAATCCTGATGATACAGCTTTTACATCATTGTCAATTGAGCCGCATACTGATGGAACATATGTTCATGATGCTCCAGGTCTTCAAACATTGCACTGTATAAAAAAAGACTCAATTGGCGGTGAAAATCAATTGATTGATGGTCTCGCAATTGCTGAAAAAATGAGAAATGAACATTCCGATGCTTTTAACATTTTATGCAATGTGAATATTCCTGGGCGCTACATTAAGCCAAGCACTTATTTAGAAGCACATCGACCTTTGTTTCGAATTAATAATAAAGGTAAAGTAGTGCAAGTCAGTTTTAATAATCATGATAGAGCTCCATTTAGGTTAGAAGATAAACAAATGAGTAGATTTTATGAGGCCTATAAAATCTTTCATAATTTAGCAAATAATTCAAGTCGTCAATTTGAATTTACATTAGATCCTGGAAAGGTGTTAACTTTTGATAATTGGCGATTGCTTCATGCGCGTTCTTCTTTGACTGGTTATCGGCAACTCTGTGGAGGTTATCATAATCGTGAAGACTTTGAAAGTAGACTAAGAACAATCTAGATAATTAATTTATCCATTAAATTGAATTTTTTTTTGAGTCAAATTGTTTTTAGTGGTGTTAAAATTAAGTTCAAGTATATTGAATAACCAAAATAATATTTTATGATTGAGCAGGGATTACAACAAGAGATTAATATGGTAATGACTGAGGCAAGAAATCGTCGCCTTGAATTTGTTACTGTAGAGCACTTACTTTTAGCGCTGCTAAATATGGATGAAGTTATTTCATTTCTCAGAGATAAACGCGTAAATATTGATGAGTTACGCGCAGAGCTTGATCAATACATTGATTCACATACACCAATTATTTCAGAAGATGCTGAAATTGATATCGTACCAACAGTAGGATTTCAAAGAGTACTTCAGCGAAGTGTTTATCAGGCGCAGTCTGCTCAGAAAAATTCTGTTAATGCAATGAATGTCTTTGTAAGTATCTTTTCTGAAAAAGAATCTCATGCTGTTTATATGCTAAAGCTTAATAACATTTCCAGACTGGATGTTATGGAGGGAATTTCTTCTCAGTTGGCTGATACTCCAATGGAGGAAACAAAAAAAGTTGAAAGTGAAAAACAAACTAAACCATCCTCTCTTGAATCATTTACAACTGATTTGTGTAAAAAGGCGAGGCTTGGCGAGATTGATCCACTTCTTGGAAGAGAGGAGGAAATTCTTCGAACAGTTCAAGTTTTGTCAAGACGTCGTAAAAATAATCCATTACTCGTTGGACAAGCTGGAGTTGGTAAGACAGCCATAGCACAAGGATTAGCAAAGAGAATAGTAGATGGGAAAGTGCCTGAAATTCTTAAGAATACAACTATATACTCTTTAGATGTTGGTGTTTTGATTGCAGGTACAAAGTATCGAGGTGATTTTGAGAAGCGCTTAAAATCAGTACTTTCAGATCTTGAAAAAGATAGAAATTCAGTACTCTTTATTGATGAAATTCATACTTTAATTGGCGCTGGTAGTGTATCAGGAGGCTCATTGGATGCATCTAATTTACTTAAACCAGCTTTAGCAGATGGTACTCTTAAATGTATCGGCTCAACAACCTATGATGAATTCCGCAAGGTTTTTGAAAAAGATCATGCATTAGCAAGACGTTTTCAAAAAATTGATATTGAGGAGCCTTCAGTTGAAGATACGATCAAAATTCTTCATGGACTCAAAAAATACTATCAATCTCATCATAAAGTTAAGTACTCATCTGCTTCTTTGGCTTCTGCTGCAGAGTTAACTTATCGACATATAGGCGATAGGCGGTTACCAGATAAAGCGATTGATGTAATTGATGAGGTTGGCGCTCTTCAACAAATACTGCCTAAATCAAAGCGCAAAGTCAACATTGGTGTTTCTGATATAGAGAATATTGTAGCTAAACTAGCTCGTATTCCTTCTCGTCAAGTAAATAGTGATGATAAGTCTTTACTTAAAAACCTAGAGAATGATCTTAAGCTAGGTGTTTTTGGTCAAGATAGTGCGGTTGAATCATTATCAGCTGCCATAAAACTCTCTCGCTCTGGACTTTCACCTATTGAGCAGCCGATGGGTTCATTCTTATTTGCTGGTCCTACTGGTGTAGGTAAAACTGAAATTTGTAAGCAACTTTCAAGAATTATGGGTGTTAAATTGTTACGTTTTGATATGTCCGAGTATATGGAAAGGCATTCGATTTCTAAACTTATAGGTTCTCCTCCAGGTTACGTAGGGTACGATGATGGTGGTTTATTAACTGAGGCAGTTAATAGTCACCCTTATGCGGTTCTATTATTAGATGAAATTGAGAAAGCCCACCCTGATATTTTTAACCTTTTATTACAAGTAATGGACTATGGAAAGCTCACTGATGCGAATGGCCGTGAAGTTGACTTTAGTAATGTAATACTTGTGATGACTTCAAATGTGGGTGCTCATAGTGTTCAGAGAGCCTCTATTGGATTTAATGAACAAGACCATTCTCTTGATTATGAAGGTGAGTTAAAAAAGATTTTTACTCCAGAATTCAGAAATAGACTTTCTGAAATAATTTACTTTAATTCTTTAAGTGAAGAGGTTGTTGTTTATGTCGTAAATAAGTTCATTTTTGAACTTGAAGATGTACTCGAGCAGAAAAATGTTTCTTTGATAGTTTCTGATTCAGCTCGAAAATGGTTTGCTGAAAAT
>Ga0233427_10003157_pt1 | contig 14734 bp, 9 predicted proteins | sample SI_118_April2016_5_FD_179885 | JGI IMG/M metagenome (GOLD analysis project Ga0233427, IMG submission 179885) | Seawater microbial communities from Saanich Inlet, British Columbia, Canada - SI_118_April2016_100_MG | ecosystem: Environmental > Aquatic > Marine > Inlet | place: Canada: British...
ATACTGACCAGCACGAAGTCAGGGTCACTGCTGACAAAAGCTGCTGGCAGGTAATAGTAAATGGAGAGCCGCTATCACTTGCTTTCACGGGAAGCCCCTTCGCCGGCGTCATTGATTTCTCCGCAGACGGGATCGAAGCCACAGCCCAGCTCAGCCGATCCGGCGCCCGTTATGAGGTTTTTCACAGCGGCGCCAGTGTCGAGGCGCTGGTGCTTGAGCCCTACAGTGCGGCGCTGTATCACCTCATGCCTCAAAAGGTTGCGCCGGACCTTTCCCATTTGGCGCTCTCGCCGATGCCGGGCCTTCTCATCTCTGTCGCGGTCACTGAAGGGGCTGAGGTCAAAGCCGGTGATGAACTCGCCGTGATCGAGGCGATGAAAATGGAAAACGTGATCCGGGCAGAGCGTGACGGTACGGTACTCTGTCTGCACGCGCAGCCCGGCGAAGCACTCGAGGTAGATCAGCAGATCATCGAGTTTGTGCAGGAGTTATCTGCGTGAACGATACGGCCTCGCTGGCAGACGCCATCGGGAATCAGGATCGGCGGGCGCTGGCACAGGCGATCACGCTGGTTGAATCCGGCCTGAAGGAGCATCAGTCGCAGGCCCGGGAATTGCTCGCAGCGCTCCCAACGCCTGCGCAGCCCGGGCTGCGCATCGGCATTACCGGGCCGCCGGGCGTCGGCAAATCGACGTTCATCGAGACGCTCGGCGGACACATGATCCAATGCGGCAATTCGGTCGCAGTACTGACTGTGGATCCGAGTTCCGTGATCAGTGGGGGATCCATACTGGGTGACAAGACGCGGATGCCCAAGCTGTCGGTCAGTGACAGGGCCTTTGTCCGGCCATCGCCTTCATCCGGCACTGAGGGCGGGGTGGGACGCTTCACCCGGGAAGCCATCACGCTTTGTGAGGCGGCAGGATTTGACCGTCTGATTGTCGAGACGGTCGGCGTCGGTCAGTCCGAGCTTCGGGTCGCGTCAATGACTGATCTTTTTGTACTGCTGTTGGTCCCCGGGTCGGGAGATGAACTTCAGGGTATTAAACGCGGTGTGATGGAACTCGCGGACCTGATTCTGGTCAACAAAGCTGATGGAGAACTCGAGCAGGCCGCCAGCCGCACGGTCTCGGAGTACATCACCGCCACCGGGTTTTTGCAGCCTCGGACACATGGGTGGAAGGTGCCGGTGCTGGGGATGTCCGCCCTGGGCGACGTTGGGGTGACTGACGCACTGGGCCACATGGAGACTTTCTTTACTCATTTGGGTGAGGGCGGGGCGCTTGCTTCCCGGCGAGAGATTCAGGCAAGCGAGGCCCTGATGCAGGCGCTGCACGAAGGGCTGCTGGAGCAGTTCCTCAAGAGTCCCGGGATTGCAGGCGAGGTCGAGCGGGCCCGTCGGGAGGTTGCTAAAGGACGGCTGACACCGGGCTTGGCGGCACGTCAACTCATCGATAAATTTGCTGAAACTGAACAAAGCGGGAGCGCCTGATGATTGGAAGACTGAATCATGTCGCAATTGTGGTGCCGGACCTGGATGCGGCGACAGCGCTCTACCGGGATACGCTGGGCGCAACGGTATCAGAAGCCCAGGCTCTGCAAGACCATGGGGTCACCACCGTGTTTGTGGATCTCGATAACACTCGAATCGAACTGTTGCATCCGCTAGGCGATGACTCTCCGATCGGACGGTTTCTGGAGCGTCATCCGGATGGCGGCATGCACCACGTCTGCTACGAAGTCGATGACATTTGTGCGGCCCGAGATCAACTGAAAGCACAGGGGAGCCGGGTGTTGGGGGATGGTGAGCCACGCATTGGCGCACACGGCAAACCGGTGCTTTTCCTGCACCCCAAGGATTTTTGCGGCACACTGGTCGAACTCGAACAGGTGTGATCCCGATTTACTATCCCGCTGATGGGCAATAAAGGCGGACACGCCGCGCAAACAGTGGCGCCTTACTATCCCCGCATCGTCGAGGCGCTGATCTGCGCAATCTGGTTTCGTCCCAGAATACCGGCCGGTAAGGCGAGGCGCTTGCGTTTCATCGAACGAATATTTGGCCGGCGCCGTATCCGGGTATTGACGCGGTCGGGTTTTCTCTTTGCCTGTAATCAGATGGATTGGCTGCAGCGCAATCTCCTGTGCAACCGGATACATGAGCAGGAAGTTACAGACCATCTCTCGGCTTCATTTGTTGGAGACGATATCTTTTTTGATATCGGCGCCAACGCGGGTTATTTCAGTTGTCTTGCGCTCTCGTGTGGCGTCCGCGGGGTAACCGCATTTGAGCCCGATCCAGACACCTGTAACGTCATGGACGCCCAGCGCCGGTTAAACGGCTGGGATGACACGGCCCTCAGTATCGTGCCGATGGGACTGTCCGATGAAAGCGGGCGCCAGCAGTTGATTCGCGGCAGTGATTCTGGGGAGAGTGGGTTTGGTGATTGGCCCCACCGTGAGCCGGTTGGCAAGATCGAGGTCGAGGTGATTACCCTGGATGAATATTGTCGGCAAGTGGGGCATTACCCGAGTGTCATGAAGATCGATGTGGAAGGCTGGGAGTATCAGGTGTTGCGCGGCGCAACCACTGTGCTGGAAAACCCGGTGTTGCGTCTCGTCGTGTTTGAGGCGTCGTGTGATTCGGATGGCGTGATTATCGATCAGAGGCTGCCCGCCGTGCTCGGTGCCTGTGGGTTTGCGGTTTCCCATCTGCCGCGCCCCTCCGGTCTGGTCAAGCCAACGGAGAACTACCTTGCGGTGCGGGACAGTTCCTAACTTCCTGCAGTTTCAGCAAAATCCTTGAGGGCATCAATCATTGCATTAGGCTTTTCTGCATGGAGCCAGTGCCCCGCCTCCTGAATGGCGCGCAGTCGAGCGTTTGGAAAGCGGTCCATGATCCGGGGTGTTATCTGCGGTGTCACATAGTCGGACTGTGTGCCGTATATAAAAAGGGCCGGGATATTCGAGTGCCCGGGTGCAATGTCGAAGCCTGTCAGGGCGTCCATCTGTCTGTGAATAACGTCAAGATTAATGCGCCAACGTAGTCCACCCTCGACGCTTCTCAGGTTCTGCAGCAGAAACTGGCGGAGTGCCTTGTCCGGTATATCCGGTTCAAGCTCTCGCTCGGCGTCGCGGCGGGTGTGCACTGCCGTAAGGTCAAGTGCGTTCATCGACTCAACCAGGGTCCGGTGTGAATGCGGATAGGTCACCGGCGCAATATCAACAACGACCAGCCCCGCGAGGGGGGTTCCGCCTTCAAGCGCGAGCGCCATCGCCACTTTGCCACCCATGCTATGCCCGATGATGATGGGATTGTCCGGCACATGGTCTGAGATGAAGCTGGCGAGTACCTTGGCCTGCGCGGGGTACGACATGTCGTCCGTCCATGGCGAGTCTCCATGATTGGGCAGGTCTGGAGAAAAGACCTGCCAGCGGTGACAAAGTGCATCTGCGATGCGGCGCCAGTTCACCGCCGAGCCAAACAGACCATGGAGGATAACCACCGGCGGTCCCGAACCGGCAACAGTAAAGGAGAGTACAGGCGGCACAGCTAATCGGGTGCGTCGGCGTCAGCGTTTGCGCGGAAGGTAAAGATCCGTAATCGTCCCCTCAAAGGCCTCTGCCGCGAGTGCGATGGTTTCTGAGAGGGTGGGATGGGGGTGTACGGTGAGTCCAACATCCTGAGCAACGCAGTTCATCTCGATCGCAAGGCCCACCTCGGCAATCAGGTCTCCCGCATTGGGCCCGACGATACCGCCGCCGATGATCTGTTGTGTTTCAGGGTCGAAGAGCAGTTTGGTAACTCCTTCACTACGTGCCAGGGCGAGCGCCCGGCCGCTCGCTGCCCAGGGAAAGACACCTTTGCCGTATTCGATACCCTGTTGCTTGGCCTCGGTTTCCGTGAGCCCAACCCACGCGACCTCGGGATCGGTGTAGGCCACCGAGGGAATAACTCTCGCTTCAAAGCCGCTTTTGTGCCCTGCGGCGACCTCGCCAGCCGCCTTCCCTTCATGCGTGGCCTTGTGTGCAAGCATGGGTTGTCCGACGATATCGCCGATCGCAAAGATGTGCGGCTGATTGGTCCGCTGCTGGGAATCCACGGCAATAAAGCCCCGATCGTCTACGACGACGCCGGCTGCCTCGGCATTAATGTTATGGCCGTTGGGTGAGCGACCCACAGCGACCAACACTGCATCATAAGACCCATCGGCAGGCGCCTTGTCACCCTCAAAACTGACTTTGAGTTCGTGTTCATATGCTTCAACGTTAGTGACCCGGGTGCCAAGATAAATTCCCTCACACTGGCCGTTAAGTCGCTTGACCAATGGTTTTACAAGATCAGTATCAGTTCCCGGCATCAACTGTGGCGCCATTTCCACGATACTGATTTCGCTACCCATGGCCAGGTACACCGTCGCCATTTCAAGGCCGATAATGCCACCGCCGATGACCAGCAGGCGGGGTGGAATATTCCCAAGCGCTAGTGCGCCGGTCGAGTCGAAAATGCGGGGATCCTCCGGCAGGCCGGGTAATGTCATCGCCTGGGATCCAGCGGCAATAATCGCCTGGCGAAAGCGGACGCGTTCTTCGCCGTGGTCGTTAAGAACCATCAACTCGTGCGACGATTCGAATCGGCCAGTGCCTGTGATCACTTGTACCTTACGCTTTTTTGCAAGACCTGAAAGTCCCTCGGTCAGTTGGTTGACGACCTTGTCTTTCCAAGCGCCTAACTGCGCAAGGTCAATTTTGGGTTCACCAAAATCGATGCCGTGGGCGCGCATCTCCCGGGTTTCTTCGATCACCCGCGCCGCATGCAGCAATGCTTTGGAGGGGATACAGCCGACATTCAAGCAGACCCCACCCAGTGACGGATAGCGTTCAATCAGGCAGACCTTGAGACCTAGGTCGGCTGCACGAAATGCCGCGGTGTAACCGCCGGGTCCGGAGCCGAGCACCGCCAGATCGAAAGTTTCGTCTGTGGGTGTGCTCGCATTGGGCTGATTCTCAGGATCCGGCGCAGAAGGGGCCACGTCTCTTACCGGCGCCGCATCGGAAGACAGCGCTGGCGATTCCTGGGATTGGATCAGAACCTTGGCCACTGGGTCTCCCTCGGATACCTGCCCGCCTTGCGGCACCAGAACCTCCAGAATCTCTCCGGCCACTGGTGAGGGAATATCCATGGTTGCCTTGTCGCTTTCGAGGGTGATCAGTGGTGTTTCGACCTCGATGGAATCCCCTGGCGTTACCAGCACCTCGACCACATCGATGTTCTCGAAGTCACCGATATTGGGGACGGAGACGGTGAGTACGGTATCGTTCACAGAGAGCCTAGGCAGTCACGGCTTAGAGCAACAGTCTTCGCGAGTCTTCAAGAGCCGACACGATAAAAGCGGTAACCCGTGCGGCTTCTGCACCATCGATGACCCGGTGATCATAGGAAAGGTCCAGCGGCAGCATCAGCCGCGGCTGAAAAGCGTTTCCATCCCAACGCGGCTTCATCTGCGCCCGGGTGATTCCCAGAATAGCGACTTCCGGGCTGTTAACGATGGGTGTAAAGCTTGTACCGCCAATGCCGCCCAGGCTCGATATGCTGATGCAGCCGCCCTGCATCTCCTCAGGCTTGAGTTTCCCATCACGGGCGCGCGCACTCATCTCGCCGAGTTCACCGGCGAGTTCAACAATCCCCTTGGTTTCTACGTTTCTCAGGACCGGCACCACCAGACCGTTTTCAGTATCTACGGCCACGCCGATGTGAAAATAGCGCTTGAGGATCAAATTTTCACCATCCGGGGACAGTGAAGCGTTGATAAGCGGAAACGCTTTCATGGCGCTCGCCAACGCCTTAATAACGAAACCCAGCAGGGTAATACGAATCTCCGCGTAGGCCGTTTCGTTCTTGAGGGTTTTTCGAAAGTCCTCGAGTTCCGTAATGTCTGCTTCGTCGTGGTGAGTGACATGAGGTACGTTAAGCCAGGCCCGGTGCAGATGGCGTCCCGAGATCTTTTTGATCCTGGAAAGTGGTTGGGCCTCAACCTGACCCCAGCGGGAGAAATCCACCTCGGGCACGGCCGGTATGCCGGAAGCGGATTGCGCAGGAGTAGCGCCTTGTGCGAGTGCTGATTTGATAAAGGCCCGTACGTCCTCTGTCAGAATTCGGCCATGGGTACCCGTTCCGCTGATCTTTGAAAGATCAGCACCGAGCTCACGTGCAAATCGTCGCACGGCGGGACTTGCGTGAGGTAACGGGCTATCGTCTGACTCGACCGCCGGTGGCAGTGAAGGCGGTGGCCGGGGTGCGACCGGCGGGGCTGGATCGACTTGCTCCGGGATGGGCGACTTGGGTGGAGGCCCAGAATCCACCTCAGTCTGCGGCACCTCTTCAGTCACAGCCGGTGCAGCGGTTTCGGCAGCAGGTTCTGCCGTTTCAACCCTGGCAACCAGACTTCCCTGAGAGACCTGGTCGCCCACTGCAATGCGGACTTCGGTCACCGTGCCGGCAACAGGCGAAGGAACATCCATAGTCGCCTTGTCACTTTCAAGCGTAATCAGGGGCGACTCAACATCGACCGCGTCTCCCGGAGCGACCAGCACCTCAATTACATCGACGTTGCCAAAATCGCCGATATCGGGGACTAGAATATCTTGAGAATCGCTCATGCCGGGTGCGGTTTATGCGAAGGCCGGATCTGGCTTTTCCGGGTTCAGGGAGTATCGGTTGATGGCATCGGTCACCGTCGAGCGGGGTAGGGCATTTTCATCAGCCAGGGCAGATAATGCGGCGACCGCAATCTGGAATCGATCCACCTCGAAAAACTGCCGTAACTGCTCACGGGTTCCGCTTCTGCCGTAGCCATCGGTGCCCAGCACCAGATAGCGCCGCCCGCTGACAAATTCCCGAATCTGATTGGGGTAAGCCTGGTTGTAATCGCTTGCAGCGATGATGGGTCCATCGGCGTCGGCGAGCTGTTCGCTGACATACACTGGCCGTGCAGCTTCGTCTGGGTGGAGGCGGTTCCAGCGCGTGGCTTCGCGACCCTGGCGCGCCAGTTCACTGTAGCTGGTCACGCTCCACAGGTCGGCCAAGATACCGAAGTCCTGTTTCAGCAGTTGGGCGGCCGCCATGGATTCACGCAAGATGGTACCGCTGCCGAAAAGCTGGACCCGGGGTGCGGCTTTGCGCCCCCGTGGAGCCTGGCGCAGCCGGTACATACCCTGAAGGATCCCATCCCTGACGTCTTCAGGCATCGGCGGATGGGCATAATTTTCATTCATCACGGTGATGTAATAGAAAACGTTTTCCTGATCGGCATACATTCGGCGTATCCCGTCGTGCACGATCACGGCCAGTTCATAACTGAAGGCGGGATCGTAAGAGACACAGTTGGGAATACTCGCCGCCATCAGCAGGCTATGGCCATCCTGATGCTGGAGTCCTTCGCCGGCGAGAGTGGTTCGCCCGGCAGTACCGCCAATCAGGAATCCCCGCGCCTGCTGATCGCCTGCGGCCCAGGCAAGATCACCTACCCGCTGCAAACCAAACATGGAATAAAAAATGTAAAAAGGAATCATGGCAATGCCATGATTACTGTAGGCGGTCGCTGCTGCAATCCACGAGGACATGGCGCCGGCTTCGGTGATGCCTTCCTGCAGTACCTGACCCTGTATATCTTCGCGGTAATACATCAACTGATCTGCGTCTTCGGGAAGATACAGTTGTCCTTCCGGCGCGTAGATGCCCAGTTGGCGGAACATACCCTCCATGCCGAAGGTGCGTGATTCATCAGGGACGATCGGCACCACATAGCGGCCGAGGGTTTTGTCCCGGGTAAGGGCCGTGAGGAGCCTGACAAACGCCATCGTAGTCGAGATCTCACGATCACCGCTGCCGTCGAGTTGGGACTGGAAGAGCGACAAATCTGGTGTTGTGTGGGTAGGGGCTTTGTCGGCTCGGGCTGGCAGACTCCCGCCAAGGGAGGTGCGGCGTTCTTTAAGGTAGCGCACCTCGGGACTGTCATCACCCGGGTGAAAAAACTGGCAGGCGAGCACGGCTTCGTCTTCAAGGGGAATGCGGAATCGGTCACGAAATTCCAACAATGATTCGTGCGTAATCTTCTTCTGGCTGTGGGTGGTGTTCTGGCCTTCACCAGATTCTCCCATGCCATATCCTTTGACCGTTTTGGCTAGGATCACCGTAGGTTGGCCCCGGTGCGCGGCAGCTTGAGCGTAAGCCGCATAGACCTTGTGCGGATCATGGCCGCCCCGGTTGAGCCGCCAGATGTCTTCATCAGTCATATTGGCCACCATGGCCGCAAGTTCCGGATATTTACCGAAAAAATGTTCCCGGACAAAGGCGCCGTCTTTGCTCTTGAAGGCCTGGTATTCACCATCCAGAGCTTCTTCCATTCGTTGTCTTAGCAGCCCTTGGGTATCCCGTGCCAGAAGTTTGTCCCAGTACGAGCCCCAGACCAGTTTGATGACATTCCATCCTGCGCCCCGGAAGGTGCCTTCCAGTTCCTGAATGATTTTCCCGTTGCCCCGAACCGGCCCATCGAGCCGTTGCAAATTACAGTTGATGACAAACACCAAGTTGTCTAGACGTTCTCGTCCGGCGATGCCCAGCGCTCCGGTCGACTCAGGCTCGTCCATCTCGCCATCCCCCACAAAAGCCCAGACTTTACGGTCTGAGTGGGGAATGAACTCGCGGTTTTGCAGGTAGCGCATGAAGCGCGCCTGGTAAACCGCTTGGATTGGTCCAAGACCCATCGATACAGTGGGGAACTGCCAGAAATCGGGCATTAGCCAGGGATGGGGATAAGAGGAAAGGCCTTTGCCTTTGACCTCTTGCCTGAAGCCTTCGAGTTGCCCCTCGGTCAAACGGCCCTCGAGAAAAGCGCGGGCATATATGCCCGGCGCCGAGTGTCCTTGGAAGAAGACAAGATCCGCCCCGTGTTCAGCCTGCGGACCGCGCCAGAAATGGTTGAAGCCCACATCGTACAGTGTGGCCGCCGACGCGAAACTTGCGATGTGCCCGCCCAGTTCACTGCTGGTCTGATTAGCCCGCATCACCATGGCGAGTGCATTCCAGCGTATCAGAGAGCGGATCCGCCATTCGATGGCGGGATCCCCGGGGCTGCGGGCCTGACTGGCCGCAGGGATGGTATTGAGATATGCCGTCGTCGGTCGGAAGGGAATGTGAGTGCCGCTGCGCCGGGCCTGATCGATCAGGGTCTCAAGGAGAAAGTGGGCACGCTCCTGGCCTTCACGTTCGATGACCGCGCTTAAGGCATCCTGCCATTCCTGAGTCTCAAGCGGGTCAAGATCTGTATCTGGAAGGGAATCCACCATTACGCATTTCTCAGCAGGGCGCATTGACAACTTATTGCGCCGGGCGAAACAACTACCGCTTTAATCTTGAAAAGCACAGTACCACAGGAGGGATTGCCAACCTGCAATCAATGGTCTGGCGGTCTGACCATTTGATGTTAGTAATGACGATGGGTAAGTATTTCTGATCCCTCCCTGATCAGGACGCGATGCGGGGTTCCAAAAGATCCTTGAGGAACTGGCCCGTGTAGGAATTGGTAACTTGGGCGAGGTCTTCGGGTGTACCTGCGCCAACCAGTTTTCCTCCACGCAGACCACCGTCCGGTCCAAGGTCGATCACCCAGTCGGCAGTCTTGATGACATCAAGGTTGTGTTCGATCACGACCACCGTATTACCCTGGTCCCGCAGACGATGGAGGACACCCAGAAGTTGGCGAATATCGTGGAAGTGAAGGCCGGTGGTGGGTTCGTCGAGAATATACAGGGTCCGACCGGTCGGACGCTTGGAGAGCTCTCTTGAGAGCTTGATACGCTGTGCTTCTCCACCTGAGAGCGTGGTGGCGCTTTGTCCGAGGCGGATGTAACCGAGTCCGACCGCAAGCAGCGTGTCGAGTTTGCGTTTAATGACGGGAATCGCGGCGAAGAATTCTCCTGCTTCGGCAACGGTCATATCGAGCACCTCATGGATGCTGCGGCCTTTGTAGCGAATATCGAGTGTTTCGCGGTTATAGCGCTTGCCCTGACAATTGTCACAGGGCACATAGATATCTGGCAGAAAGTGCATTTCCACCTTGATCAGCCCGTCACCCTGGCAGGTCTCGCAGCGTCCGCCGCGCACATTGAAGGAAAATCGTCCGACCTTGTACCCGCGGGCGCGCGATTCGGGTGTACCTGCAAAGAGTTCCCGTATCGGGGTAAAGAGTCCGGTATAGGTGGCGGGGTTGGATCGGGGAGTGCGGCCGATCGCGCTCTGGTCAATATCAATGACCTTGTCAAACTGCTCCAGACCCTCAATCCCGTCATGCGGCGCCGGCTGCTGCCGGCTCGAATGCAGATGCCCGGCCATGGCAGGGTATAGAGTATTGTTAATGAGCGTTGACTTGCCCGATCCGGAGACCCCCGTCACACAGGTCAGGAGACCCACCGGGAGTGACACATCAAGACCGTTAAGGTTATTACCGGTCGCGCCTCGGATGACAAGCTGCCTTCCGGGTTCGGACTCGGTACGCTGGCTGGGGACATCGATGGTCTGAGTGCCGGCAAGATACTGGCCGGTCACCGACTCGGGCGCTTGAAGGATCTGCTGTACGCTGCCTTCAGCCACCACGCGGCCGCCGTGAATCCCGGCGCCCGGGCCGAGATCGACAATATGATCGGCGCTGCGGATCGCCTCCTCGTCGTGTTCGACCACCACCACCGTATTGCCCAGATCCCGCAGGTGAAACAGCGTATCGAGCAGACGCTGATTGTCCCGTTGGTGAAGTCCGATGGAGGGTTCATCAAGAATGTACATCACTCCCACCAGCCCGGAACCGATCTGTGAAGCGAGGCGGATCCGTTGCGCTTCCCCGCCAGATAGAGTCTCCGCCGTGCGGTCTAGCGTCAGGTATTCGAGACCGACGTTCACCAGAAAGCGCAGGCGCTCGCTGATCTCACGGATGATACGCTCGCCGATTTCACCCTGGTGCCCGGGCAGGGAAAGGGTGTCGAAAAACTCAAGGGAAGATTCAATCGGCATCGCGGTCACCTGATGAACCGGTTGACTGCCTACGAATACATGACGGGCGCCTGTTTTGAGACGGCTGCCTTGGCAACTTGTACAGGGTTGGGTGTTCACGTAGCGAGAGAGTTCCTCACGGATCGTATTGGATTCAGAATCCCGGTAGCGGCGGTCCATGTTGGGGATGACCCCTTCGAAACTGTGCGTCCGTCGTCGCGAACGCCTCCCGTGTGAGCGCAGGTAGCTGAAGCTGATTTTTTCCTTGCCACTGCCATAAAGAATGATCTCCCGGACTTTCTTCGGCAGGCGGCGAAAGGGCTTCTCAATATCGAAGTCGTAATGCTCGGCGAGACAGTTCAGCATTTGAAAATAAAAGGCGTTACGCCGGTCCCAGCCGGAAATCGCCCCCGCTGCCAGGCTCAAAGTCTCATCATGAATGACCCGTTCGGGGTCAAAGAACTGACGGATCCCGAGACCGTCACAGTCCGGACAGGCTCCGGCTGGGTTGTTGAAAGAAAAGAGCCGGGGTTCGAGTTCTGTCAGGTTGTAGCCGCAGTGCGGACAGGAATAACGAGCGGAGAAGAGCATCTCCTGAGCCTCGCCGCCATCATCACCGGGCAGTACTTGTACCAGTGCGAGGCTGTCAGCAACCGCGAGTGCGGTCTCAAATGACTCAGCCAGCCGCTGGGCAATGTCGGGTTTGATTACCACGCGATCCACAACCACATCGATGCTGTGTTTGCGTTTGCGGTCGAGCACGGGCGGAGTGTCGAGTTCGTAGACGATCCCATCGATACGTGCGCGGATAAAGCCCTGACCCAGCAGGCTTTTCAGCAGCTGCTGGTATTCCCCTTTGCGGTCCTGGACGACCGGCGCCAGGAGCAGGATCCGAGTGCCCTCATCGAGCGCCAGGACCCGGTCTACCATTTCACTTACCGTGCTTGCAGCCAGGATGACTCCGTGATCCGGGCACCGGGGTTCGCCGACTCGGGCGTACAACAGGCGTAGGTAGTCATATATTTCGGTCACGGTGCCGACCGTGGATCGGGGATTATGAGATGCCGCTTTTTGCTCGATACTGATAGCGGGTGACAGACCTTCGATGAGATCGACATCCGGTTTTTCCATCAGCGAGAGGAATTGCCGCGCATAGGTCGACAGCGACTCTACATAACGGCGCTGGCCTTCGGCATAAACGGTGTCAAAAGCCAGGGAGGATTTCCCCGACCCAGACAAGCCCGTGATCACGATCAGTTTGTCGCGAGGCAGGTCGATGTCGACACTCTGCAGATTGTGGGTTCGAGCCCCGCGGATCTTGATGTTGCGCATAGTTGCTGGGTTGCGAAAAGGCAAACTGTTAATATTACGTCCCTTGTGTCCCCGGGTTCAAAGGCTTTTCACATTTTCTGGTGAGGTCTGTGCTGTAACGCGTGCAACACCGCCACAGCCAGGCACGGGTACTGGATCTCCATCCTGGATAGATGCTGTTGACGTTACGCACTGAGAAATTTCCAATGAATCGCTCCGAGCGGCGGTCGGTAGCGGCCCTGGCAGGAGTGTTCAGTCTGCGCATGCTCGGACTGTTTCTGGTGTTGCCCGTGATCGCGCTGTACGCCGCCCAATTGGATGGGGCAACTCCGTTCCTGATCGGGCTGTCGGTTGGTATCTATGGGTTGACTCAGGCACTTTTTCAGATCGCCTTTGGCGCCTTGTCAGATCGCTTTGGGCGAAAGCCGCTGATTATTCTTGGGCTTTTGATATTTGCTTTTGGTAGTGTAGTGGCAGCCGTGTCCGATACTTTGACGGGCATCATCATCGGCCGGGCGTTGCAGGGCAGCGGTGCGATTGCGGCCGTCGTGCTCGCGCTGGTTGCAGACCTGACCCGTGAACAGCAGCGTATCAAGGCAATGGCGCTGATCGGAATGAGTATCGGGGCATCGTTTCTGATCGCGCTTATGGCAGGACCGGCGCTGGACCGATGGATCGGCGTCAGCGGTATTTTCTGGTTGACCGCTGTGTTGGCATTGGGCTGTATTGCCGTCATCGTCTGGTGGGTGCCCACCCCTCAGCATGCGGCCCGCGATCCGGGCTCAAGCGCGACGCTCGTCTATTTCCGTGAGGTCATTGCCAACCCGCATCTTTTGCGACTCGATCTCGGTATCTTTATTCTGCATATGGTGCTGACTGCAGTTTTCGTCGTGATTCCCTTTGCCTTGGTGGATACGCTTGAACTCAAACGAGACGCCCATTGGCAGGTTTATATCCCGGTGCTGATCGGTTCTGTCCTGCTCATGGCACCTCTACTGATGATGGGAATGCGTCGCCAGCGGACGTTTTGGGTCTTCCGTCTGGCGATCGCTATCCTGCTTGCGGGGCAACTGGCGCTGTTGAGCGGCATGGATCAGGCAAAACTTCTGCTCACGGGTCTTTTATGTTTTTTTGTCGGCTTCAATTTGCTCGAAGCGATGCTGCCGTCATTAATGACCCGGTTGGCGCCGGGCTATGCCAAGGGAACCGCGATTGGGGTCTACAACACGTTTGAATTTGCCGGGGTTTTTGTGGGCGGTGCTTTCGGCGGTATTCTGCTCGGAATGTTCGGTGGACCGGGTGTGTTCGCATTCTGCGCACTGGCAAGCTTGGCCTGGCTGATATTGGCCTTTACCGGGGCTACGCCTGAACTTCGAAACAGCGTTACTTTGCGACTCGATGGTGAGACTGATCTCGATCTTGAATCTCTTGAATTGCATTTGGGCGCGCTGCGAGGGGTGGATCATGTCACCGTGTTGCCAAAGGACCGAATTGCCTATATCCGCGTTGACGAAAGCTGTTTCGATCTGCATCAGGCGCATGCGGTACTGGGTGTACTGCCGCTTCGCCAGTAGTTAAGCCGGCAAATTAGTCCGGCTATCGGCCTGACCGCGCGCTCAGGACAGCGCGCGGCAGATTTCGCCGAAGAATCCAATCAATTTGATGTCGAGAGACTCGTCGATCGGCTGCGCCTCGGAGGAAAATTTCACGATGACGATTTGCGTCTTGGGTTCAATATATAGCCACTGTCCATGAATCCCAATGCCGAGTATCGCGGGTGAGGTGGTATCGCTCAGATACCACTGATTACGGTAGACCCCCTGGGGCAGAAGGTTCACGAACTCTCCCGACTGCCAGGCATCGACATCACCGCCCGATAGAGTATCTTCGATCCACTCGGGGGGGATCGCGGGATGACCCTCACCCGAGGCCGCCCTCGCGATAGCGCTGCCGAGCAGTGCAAGATCCGAGGGATGCACACACAGCCCCCCAGCCGAACGGGCGGCTCCTTTGTGGTCAATGGTCACATAGGCATTGTGTGAAGATCCGAGGGGCTGCCACAGGTATTTCGACAGGAGGTCCGCATAGCGCGCGTTCGCTGCACGCTCGAGGATCAGGCCAAGAAGATCCGAGTTGGGAGAAAGGTATCGGAAGATCTGCCCGTGAGCCTTACCCGTTCCTTTAAGGGATATCAAAAATGCAGCAAGCCCTTCAGGTTCGGCGGCCGATGCTGATGGAGGATTCCATCCAGTAGCGGCCCGGTAGCGGGCGAAGGATCCAGTCTGATCGAGGTAATCCTCAACAAAGTTGATCTCGGCTTGCATATCGAGAATCTGCTGAACCGTGCAGGTGCCATATCCGCTGTCTTTGGCTTCAGGA
>Ga0233427_10003163_pt1 | contig 14719 bp, 16 predicted proteins | sample SI_118_April2016_5_FD_179885 | JGI IMG/M metagenome (GOLD analysis project Ga0233427, IMG submission 179885) | Seawater microbial communities from Saanich Inlet, British Columbia, Canada - SI_118_April2016_100_MG | ecosystem: Environmental > Aquatic > Marine > Inlet | place: Canada: British...
GACTGGGCCGACTGCGAGCAGTATCCGCAGTCTTCGGCACAGAGTCCGCTTTTGGCATTCTTGAGAAAGTAAAGCTGCACCTGTTTGCCAAAATGTTCCCGCCGCACGCGAAACGTGGCATCGAGCAACGCCAGCAATTCGTCATCCGGACAAGCCAGCACGGCCAGCCCGTCATCGCGAGAAATTGATTTGCCGGCAAGCACGTCGTCAGCCAGTCGGTCCCAGTTCATAATCGTCCATTCAGTTGCAAAATTGACTGCCGTTTCAGGCATGATTTCGCCAGTGTATCGGCTCTATCGATCATGCCACAAGTCAGCACAGGATTGCAAATCACCGCAGATTCGGGCCGGCCGTCATCCGTATTGGCCACCTGATGCCATTCTGCTACTGTGACCGGCGCGCCCCTGGTCAATCGGCGAGGTATTCGATAGGAAAACTCTCATGGGCAACGGATTTCTTGGAAACGACGCCTCTTTCATGCTCGATGTCGTCGTCTGCGCATTGGTGGCCGTCGTTCCCGCACTGCTGTTCAGCATCTACCTGGTGAAGTTCAAACGGAACTACCTGTTGCATCGCAATTTGCAGGTCACGCTTGGCGTGGTGCTGTTGCTGACCGTCGCCGCGTTTGAAGTCGATCTACAGGTTGTTCACGGCGGTTGGGAAAACATTGTGAAGAACGCCCGCGGCGAGGACTGGGTGAACACGCCGGCATTCGCACAGGTGCGAAACGTGCTGTGGATTCACTTGGTATTCGCCATTTCGACTCCGCTGATGTGGGCCTTCACAATCATTCTGGCGCTGAAGCGATTTCCTTCGCCGCCAACTCCGGGCGAACATAGCGGACTGCACAAGAAGCTGGGCTGGATTTCAGCGATCGACATCACGCTGACATCGGTCACCGGCCTGCTCTTCTACTATCTGGCATTCATCGCCGCCGGCTGACCGGTCGCATGCAGAATGTCGTGCTTCGACCGCTCGAATTCATCCAGCGTGATCTCACGGCGATCAAGCGATGAATTCAACTCGGACATGCGATGTCCCAGTGGTGATTCACTTGGCCCCACCTTGAACTTCAGTGGATGGCAGCCAACGATCGCCGTGCAGATGAGTGCCAGAAACAGGACAATGCGGCGAGTGTTCATGGGCAGTTTGCTTTCAGCGGTCAGAACCCCGGTTTCTTCAAGAAATCGGGTTTCTGAACAACTCCCGATTGCTACATGGTATGCGTTTCGCGGTTTTTCGATGTCGGCGACGGCGACGGCGTTGGCGATTGCTTGTCGGCGAACTGTTGCACCGGCGTGTGCGGCGGGCGAATGTTTTGCATGGCGGTGGCGTGTTCGATTCGTATTAGCCGCGTGCCGAGGCGATCGATTCGCTGTGCAACTTCTTCGGTGGTTTGCTCCAACCCACCGGAAACCAGGGTGACAACGCCCAGGAATAAAAGCATTTGGCCCACGGTGACAACCAGCCAACCGGTCGGCGCATAGTCGGCGGGGCCGCCGTAATATCCCCACAAAACCATCGACGTGCCGACGGTCAAACCGCCGACACCAAGGTAAGCGAGAATCTGTCCCCAGAACGACGACCAGTTGGAACTGCGAGCATGGTCTTCCTGAACCGCCGCGCGAACATCTTCGCTGGCTGCATCGGGGACTGCCGCAAAATGTGGAGCTTGCGAAGCCGAGACATGCGGACCGTGCACGTGGCGAACCGCCGCAGCGACGGGTTCCGGTTCGCTTTTTTCTTCAGGACTTTCTGAATCTGTGTCTGCGGACTTAACGGCAAGCGGTTCATCCCGCTCGGAGTGTGCGGTCTCGAATCGATAAATCGGCCGCGAACCGGCCGGATCGGGATTCGCTTCCGACTCTGGCTGATCGACGTGCGGCCCCTTCACGATTGGTGCGCCTGAATTCTCTATTGTTGCCTCGGCCGACCTAGTTGCAACACCGGGAAGTGGACCGAAGGGATCGAAGAGATCGTCGTTGGCCCATCGCCGCAGGAGTTCGCGTGCTGCCTCGGTCTTCGCGCCGGTACGAACCGGTGTTCCCGACTGAATCTCGGTGCTGCACGTCGCGCAGAGCACGCGTTGGCTTTCGGCCGAAACTTCAGCGGCAACGTCCGCCTGACAATTAGGACACCACATGCGGCGGTTCCAAATCTGAGACTTGTGAAAAACGAATTGTGTGTGGGGAAGTAGCCGGTCGGCGATGAGAGCGTGACCGGAGATTGGGATCGGAAGATTACGACAAGAGCGGCAATCGACGCAATAGCGGTTTTGGGCAGCAGTGCGGGTCACCGTAGAGCGAGAAACCCGGTTTTTTCAAAAAACCGGGTTTCTAACCAGCGGAAATCGCGTTTCACTTGCCAACGCGCTGCATTGCAACACAGGTACCAGCAGGGTAATCTCGTGTGTTCGCCTGCCAAATCCAGTGTGCAGGGTGTTTCGTCCTGTCGCAAAATGGGTTTTCAAATTCTCAATCATGCCGGATCGTCCGCCTGACCGAGAGCGTATCGTCATTACCGGCATCGGTTTGACGTCGCCGAACGGCAATTGTCTGCAAGACTTCCGAGCCAGCCTTCTCGCCGGTCAATCGGGGGTTGTGCCGTTCAATACACGGTATATGGGCGAAGTTCTCGCCGGCGTCTGCAATTTCGATGAACTGAAGTACCAGAAGCGAAAAGAGGTCCGTCGCGGAACTCGGGCCGGCTCGATCTCCGTTTATTGTGCGAACGAGGCCGTCGCCGATTCAGGTATCGACTGGGAGCAGACCGACCGCTCGCGGGTGGGTGTCTACATTGGCACCACAGAACACGGCAATGTCGAGACCGAGAACGAAATCTACGAGATCTCGCAATTCGATTACGACACGTCCGTCTGGTCGCACCACCACAATCCGCGCACCGTCGCCAACAACCCGCCCGGTGAAGTCACGCTGAACATGGGCATTACCGGCCCACATTTGGCGTTGGGAGCTGCCTGTGCCGCCGGAAACGCCGGATTGATCCAAGCCGTGCAAATGCTGCGGCTGAATGAAGTCGATTTGGCGATTGCCGGCGGTGTCTCGGAGAGTATTCATACGTTTGGCATTTTCGCCAGCTTTCAGAGTCAGGGCGCACTGGCGCGTCATGAAGACCCGACGAAAGCCTGCCGTCCGTTCGATCTCGACCGCAGTGGGATCGTCGTCGCCGAAGGGGGCGGCCTATGCACGCTGGAACGCCTTCCCGACGCAATTGCTCGCAATGCAACGATTTACGGAGAAATCGTCGGCTACGCGATGAACTCCGATGCCAGCGATTTCGTTCTTCCCAACAGCAACCGACAGGCGGAATGTGTTGGATTGGCCCTGAAACGGGCCGGTCTTGCTCCCTCCGACATCGACATCGTGAGCAGTCACGCGACCGCCACGGGGCAGGGCGACATCGAAGAGGCTGCCGCATTGCGGAAGGCATTTGGCGATGAATCGCGGCCGGTAATTAACAACACCAAGAGTTTTATCGGCCACGCAATGGGTGCTGCCGGTGCGTTGGAACTGCTTGGAAACCTGCCTGCGTTTGACGACGGCATCGCACACGCTACAATCAATCTTGATCGTCCCGATCCCGAATGTGCGTTATCGCAGGTTGTCGCGAATGAACCGCGCGACCTGGGGAACGTCAACTGCATCCTGAACAATTCGTTCGGCATGCTGGGGATCAATTCGGTCGTCATCGTTAAGAAGTATGTCTAAGAGTGGACCGCTGGAGTGGTGTGAATGAACCCGGACGAAATCAGGCTGGTAATCCTCGATATTCTCGCAAGTATCGCCCCCGACGAAGACCTGTCGAATCTCGATGATGACGTCGCGTTCCGCGAGCAGATGGAACTCGACAGCATGGACTTCCTCGATATTGTGATGGAATTGCGCAAACGGTATCGCGTGCAGATTCCCGAGGACGAATACATCCAGCTGGGAACGATGAGCAGCACCGTCGAATACTTGGTCCCCATGCTCCGCGACGTGCAAAGTCTCGCCTGATTGGAATTGAAGCCCTCTCCCCCCGGGAGAGGGACAGCTTCAAAGGCGCAGCCGCTGAAGCAGGGTGAGGGCTGTCGCCGTGAGCTACGACACGATTATTATCGGTGCGGGACTCTCCGGACTGGCCGCCGGTATCCGCCTGGCCCACTTCGAGAAACGCGTCTGCGTTCTCGAACGGCACACCACCATCGGCGGACTCAATTCGTTCTACCGATTGCGAAAACACAATCACGACGTCGGCCTGCACGCGGTCACCAACTATGCACCGCCTGGAACCCGCACCGGTCCGTTGAGCAAACTGCTCCGACAACTGCGGCTGCGATGGGACGACTTCGATCTCGTCCCCCAAGTCGAATCGTCGGTCGTCTTTCCTGATCGCACGCTGCGATTCACCAACGACTTTGAATACCTGAAGCAACAAGTCGCCGAACAATTTCCACAGCAGGCCGACAATTTTCAAAAATTGCTCGGCCACATCGACGCACACGACGAACTCGATCTCTTCCAACGTGAGACGTCGGCCCGTGAAGTCTTGAACGGCTGCATTTCCGATCCACTGCTGATCGACATGCTGCTTTGTCCGCTGATGTTCTACGGCAGCCCCACGCCGCACGACATGGACTTCACGCAGTTCGTGATCATGTTCAAAAGCATTTTCTACGAAGGGTTCGGGCGACCCTTTCACGGCGTGCGGCAGATCATGAAACAGATCGTCCGCAAGTTCAAATCGCTGGGCGGCGAACTGAAACTCCGCGCGGGTGTCCGCGAGATTGTGACCGACAACGGCCGCGCCGTCGGTGTCATTCTCGATGATGGCCAGGAACTTTCCGGCAAAAACATTGTCTCGTCCGCCGGTTCCGCCGAAACATTACAACTCTGCCCCGGTGATGTTCCCGACAACAAAGCCGACTACGCGCCGGGAGAGATTTCATTCGTCGAAACGATTTCCGTCCTCGATCGGCATCCGTCGGAATTACCGCACCACGAAACCATCGTCTTCTACAACCACGCCGATTCGTTCCATTACGAATGCCCGAACGAGCCGGTCGATCTGCGCAGCGGCATCATCTGCTCGCCGAACAATTTTCAGTACGACGAACCACTGGACGACGGCCGCATTCGCATCACGGCGCTGGCCAACCCCGCCTGCTGGATGGACCTGCCCGAAGAAGAATACGTCGCACAAAAGGCCCGCTGCTTTGATGAGATTGCCGACTCGGCCGTGAAGGTGATGCCCGAGTTTCGCGAGTTTACGGTCGATACCGATGTCTTCACGCCGCGCACCATCCGCAAATTCACCGGCCACCTCAACGGCTGCGTCTACGGCGCCCCCCACAAACTCCGCGACGGCTGCACGCATTTAGAAAACCTCTACCTCTGCGGCACCGACCAAGGCTTCCTCGGCATCGTCGGCTCCATGCTCTCGGGCATCACCATCGCGAATCGTTATTTGCTGAAGTGACCCCGCAACGCCTTCAAAACAGCCCACAGCGCAACAGTTTTTTGCATGAGTCGCAGGAAGTGGCTTGGTTGCCAGCAGTCAGGCAATTCCCTGCGGAGCTTGGGAACGAGTAAACAAGTCAAATTCTACTCGGAAGACGTCATTCCCGCGCAGGCGGGAATCCAGTCGGTTCGCGGACAACCGTGCGGCGCGTGTTGGCGTAAAGTGGGGGTGTTGATGGTAGTTTTACGTTATTTGCAAGCTCGCTGGATTCCCGCCTGCGCGGGAATGACCTTACTGTTGTATTCCACCCTGCCGCGGATCGCGTTGACACCAGCCCGCAGCGCAAGCAAGGGTTTCGGCCTAGGAAAGTTCGAGCTTCTCACACTTTCTCCCAGCGACTCGGATCGCAGTGGAGTAAGTTGTCGGGGAGGGCAATATGCAAGTTCGAGTTTGGCCGATTATTTGTGCGGGTGCCGTGAGCGCTGTGATTCTTGCCTGTTCGGCAGCAGTCTCAGTCGATTCTGAGACCACCCTGCCCCCGCCGATGGCGAGTCCATTCGACGTGCAAAGCACGGTTGCACCCTTGCGCGGCGGTAAGATCGAAAGCGCACTTCGCCCGATCCCACCCATTCACAACGCCCTCTGGCCGCCAATTCCAGTATTCCTGTGACCCTCAACCCCACCCACGACCGGGTCCGGTCGCAGCGACATCGAGTAAGCCGAGCTGTACCAATCGCGAATCACTGCCGACCACGAAAGAACTGCCCCAGCAACCAGAATGGAAAGAACAGTATCGGAAGGCAGCCGGTCGGATCGAGCAATAACCATGTCATCGGATCACGTTTGGCTTCATCGGTCGCGTGTTGTTGCAGGCAGTCTGCAACGGTGGCAACGTCGGATGGTGCCGACGGACACGGAACTCCGCGAGTGTTGACGAATTGAGCAAGTGCCGCCAGCGAATCGACTTTGCGAAGTTCCCGATACGTTGCATAGTCGAAGTACATCCCCCGCTGGCCACGGCGACCAAGTTCAGAAATTATTTGTGAGCCAACGGTACTCATTGTGGACACCAACAATGACGTAGGATGCGTCAGTGCAAATCGCCGACGCATCATGCACTGACTACTTGGACCATTCTTCCCACTCTTTCATCCCATCTGCCGACATTCTCACTGTCAAGTCGTCCCAATATCTCGGGCGAACAAAACTCTTGTCGATCCAGTGAAGTGGCAGAAACACCCTTTGGCAGCCGTCGTTGCAAGCTCGATACTCCACTTCGGCGTACCACGTGGCCGTGCCACCTCGCACCGCTGCGTACCCGGAACTCTTCCGTTGAACGAGGCAGAAATAACTGCCGCAATACAACGCGACCGCAAACACAAATACGAATCCATACCTTGCACGATCAATTCTCTGTGACATAGCGGACCTCCCCGGCTCTGACACCCCCCTACACTGACTGACTCAATCTGTGTTCCGGACAATTGGACCTACATCACTTTGTTGGTTGGCTCCGCATTTGCTTGAGTGCCCATGTCGCGTTTTGACGAACCCACTCATTCGAGTGGCTCTCCAATTCTTTCAGGCGTGGAATTGCATCATGTACTCCTAGCTGGCCGAGGCTTCTCGCAAGATCTCCGAGAATATTGCCACCGCTGGACTGCGAAAAGAGCTTGAGCAAAGGAGAATCTGCACGGCTATCTCGGATGTTGCCAAGGGCGCGTATTATGTGACGCTTGTTCTCGTGAGTCTCGTCACTTTCGAGTCGCACCAGCAGTTGGGGTACGTAGCGAACGTCGCCCGAACGCGATATGTCGATAATCGCGCCCAGTCGTTGGGCCTCGTCACCTTTATGAAGCAGTTTGAGTGCCATCTGAAAAACCGTCACCGAGTCTAATCAACATGGTGTGAGGCGACACGATATCGCAATGTGAGGAATCTGCACCACTATCTATCGAACTTGGCGTTTGAGCATGCAAAACACGGCCTTCGTTCCTGCGGTGTGCGCGGTATCGACGGCCGCGACCAGTTCCCATCCATCCTCACCCAGTTCGTTGAGAATCTGATCGACTTCGGCGGTATCCATGCCTCCCTTGGATCCACCCCACCCCTGCTTCACGGCAAGCTGAATTGTCTTGTATCCCCACTTCATCGGGCTTCTCGATTTGGCAAAATGGTTTCTTGGCGACACCGCGTCGCGAAGAGGAAAGTCAAAAACATTATTGCACAGTCCGACCAGATATCGAGCGAAAAACTGAACAAATTTGAACGCGACAGTTGCAGCCCGAAACCCTCACTTGCGCTGCGGGCGGGTTGGTTGTGTGAATCTGTGCATAGACTCGTTTTTCCGGCGGGGCAGGGCTACACTGGGGTGCTTGTCGGTTTCCGAGTTGCGTGCGACGTGTCCCCGTTTCCCCGAATTTGATTATGCCCAAAGACTTTCTCAAAGGTACGCGCGATCGCTACGATGTGGTCGTGATTGGTAGCGGATTGGCCGGGTTGACGTCGGCCAATGTTCTCGCGCGGGCCGGCTATTCGGTGCTGCTGTTGGAGCATCATTACCAGTTGGGCGGCATGGCCACCTGGTTCAAGCGGAAAAACGGACACATTTTCGATATCTCGCTGCACGGCTTCCCGTTCGGGATGAAAAAGAGTTGCCGCAAGTATTGGACGCAGGAAATTGCCGACTCGATTGTGCAACTGAAGGGCATTCGTTTCGAGAACCCACAGTTTTCGCTGCGGACGACGTTTGACCGGGAAGATTTCACGCGGATTGTCGTCGAGAAGTTCGGCATCGAACACGACGTGGTGAAGCGTTTTTTCGACACGGCTCGCGGGATGAACTTCTTCGACGATCAGGCGAAGACGACCGGCGAATTGTTCGAGGAATTCTTCCCCGGCCGCGATGATGTGGTGCGGCTGCTGATGGAACCGATTACTTACGCGAACGGCTCGACGCTGCAGGACCCGGCGATTACCTACGGCATCGTCTTCTCGAATTTCATGAGCAAAGGCGTGTATACGTTTGAAGGGGGCACCGACAAACTCGTTACGCAGATGAAGGACGAACTGGAAAACAACGGCGTCGATATCCGCATTCGCAGTCTGGTCGAAAAGATTGAGGTCGCACCCGATCGACGCGTGACGGGCGTGGTGGTCAACGGCAAGCGGATTGGCGCGGGAGCCGTCGTTTCCAACGCGAACTTGAAATCAACAGTTCTGCGGCTGGTGGGCGAAGAGAATCTCGACAAGGACTACGTCGAAGAAGCCAAAGCGGTGCGGCTGAACAACAGCAGTTGCCAGGTCTACATGGCATTGAAGCCGGGACTTGGTTTCGACGACATGGGCGACCTGCTGTTTCATTCGGAGCACAGCGGCTTCGACATCGATGCGATGTTGAGTCGTGATGTGAGCAGCCGCACGTTCTCGTTTTATTATCCGCGGACGCGGCCCGGCAGCGATCGGCATTTGATCGTCTCTTCGACCAACGCCAACTTCTCCGACTGGGCCGATCTGCCGGAGGAAGAGTACCAGCGGGCGAAGCAGGAACTTTGCGAGACGACGCTCGACTGCCTGGAGCAGTACATTCCCGATGTTCGCGAGAAACTCGATCACGTGGAAGCCTCGACGCCACGGACCTTCGAACATTACACGCGGCATCAACAGGGAGCCTCGTTCGGCACGAAGTTCGAGGGGCTGAAAGTCAGCAAAGAATTGCCCGAGCAAGTTGCCGGCCTGTATCACGCCGGTTCGGTCGGCATCATCATGTCGGGCTGGTTGGGAGCGCTCAATTACGGGGTGATCGTTTCCAACGACGTGGATAAATATCTTGCCCTATCGCCAACACGCGTTTGAGATGGGGAAGAAACAGTGATGAACCGCGACGAGATTCAGCAGGTGATCCCCCATCGTCCGCCGTTTTTGTGGCTGGATGAAGTGGTTGAATTGACCGACGATCGCATCAAGGCGCGATTGTATATCGATCCGAAGTTGGATGTATTTGCCGGGCATTACCCGCATTTTCCGGTGTTGCCGGGTGTGCTGCAGTGTGAAGCGGCGTTTCAGGCGGGGGCCGTGTTGATCGCAAAAACGCAGACGATTGATGAGGGAACGGTGCCGGTGGTCACGCGGCAGAACAACACCAAGTTCCGCCGACTGGTCCGCCCCGGTGACACGCTCGACATTGAAGTTCAGTTGACCGAGCGAATGCAGAACGCGTTTTTTCTCACCGGGAAAGTGTCGGTCGAGGGCAAGGTCACCGTGCGGCTCGAATTCGCCTGTGCCGCTACCAAGCCGGAATAAAATTGTAAAGCCGCGACCAGTGGTCGCGCCGATTCGCGGTACGGCCTAGAAAAACGGATAGATGAACGGTGCGGCAGCGGGACTGATCATCACAATTGCGGCCAGCGCCAACAGCACCAGAATGATGGGCGTCAGCCACCACTTCTTTTCGTGCTTCAGGAAGTCCCAGAACTCGGCCACTAATCCCATCGGCGCTTCTTCCGCCTGACGCGCAAAGTCGTCGGCAGCCGGCTGCGGAGTTTGTTCGTCGGTCGAACCGCTTTCGGATTTCTCGGCTTGATCGGACATTGCGAAGCCTGTCTTTTCCGGGATGAATCAAAACTGCCGGAAATACCGGTCTGTCGTTTTCGATTTGGTACGAGGTTGCCAATAGGTGTTTGCTTGCGGATCGAACTTTCGCTGCATCGGGTCGCGACCGCAGATTCGCATGATCAAGCCGATGGGTGTTACGACGAGATAAAACACGCTGCCCAACAGCACGTACGACATGACCCAGCCGATGGGAAAGACGGCCGCCGTCCAAACGACGTAAATCCAACGGATTACCGCCGGCCACATTGTACCAACAGCACCGGCCGCCAACGAACAGCCGATGATCCACCATGCGGTATCTGGATCGATTCTATCGTTTCGCGACAACAGAAACGAGACGAGCGCGAAGAACGGGACCTGCAGAGCGGCGAAGATCCGCAGGTCTTTTCGTGATGGGTTGAGGTTGAGTTCGATCATTGGGGTTGGTCCCACGGGATGTAACCCGTGGGCTTTAGCAAGTTAATCCAGTTGGAATTGGGCGAGGTATTCGTCGGCTTCGTGTTGCTGGGCGTTCGGTTGCTTGTCCTTCAATAACACGAAATCCTCGATAACCAGCACGTCCATGTTGGTCGCCATGAAGCAACGATAGGCGTGCTCCGGCGTGCAGACGATGGGTTCTCCGCGAACGTTGAAGCTGGTGTTGATAACCACCGGCGATCCGGTTTTCTCTTCAAATTTCTTCAGCAGTTTGTAGTACCGTCCGTGCCGCTGGGGATCGACGGTTTGCACGCGGGCGGAATAATCGACGTGAGTAATCGCGGGCACGTCCGACCGCGTCTCCTTCAGCTTGTCGAGTCCTTCCAACCGCTGTTCCTCGTTGTTGTGCGATGTGCGTTTTTCCTGTTTCACCGGCGCGACCAGCAGCATGTAAGGGCTTGGTTCGTTCGGCCGCATCTCGAAATATTCATCGACCCGCTCCTGCAGAATCGACGGCGCGAACGGACGAAACGATTCGCGGAACTTGATCTTCAAATTCATCACCGACTGCATTTTGGTGCTGCGGGCATCACCCAGAATACTGCGACCGCCAAGTGCTCGCGGGCCGAATTCCATTCGCCCCTGCATCCACCCGATCACTTTTTCGTTTTCGATGTGTCCGGCAATCGACTCGCACAATTCGTCTTCGTCGGCGAAATGTTGATAGGTTGCGCCGACTGATGTGAGAAACGTCTCGATCTCCTTGTCGGTGGCGGCCGGTCCCAGCGCGGTGCCGTGTTGTGAGTCGAGAGGTTGCGGCGTGCGGGAATTACCGAGCAGTTGATGCCAGATAAAGGTGGCGACACCCAGCGCGCCGCCGGCATCGCCGGCCGCCGGTTGAATCCAGATGTTCTCAAACGGCCCTTCGCGTAATACCCGTCCGTTGGCAACGCAGTTCAATGCGACGCCGCCGGCAAGGCAGAGCTGTTTCATGCCGGTTTCGGCATGAATGTGCCGAGCCATCCGTAGCATGATCTCTTCGGTGACCACCTGAATCGAGGCGGCAATGTCCATTTCGCGTTGGGTTAACGGAGACTCCGGTTGACGTGCCGGCCCGCCAAACAATTGTGCCATCTTTGGACCGGTCATCTTCAGCGTTTGGCAATAGTCGAAGTAGGCCATGTCCATGCGAAACGACCCGTCCTCTTTCAGGTCAATCAGCTTGTCGAGAATGAGATCGACGTACTTCGGTTCGCCATAGGGGGCGAGGCCCATCAGTTTGTACTCGCCCGAATTGACGCGGAACCCGCAGAAGTAGGTGAAGGCGGAATACAACAGCCCCGGCGAGTGTGGGAAATGCAACTCGTGCGTCAATTCAATGCGATTGCCGCGACCCGTGCCATAGCTGGCGGTCGCCCATTCGCCGACGCCATCGACGGTGAGAATGGCAGCTTCCTCAAACGGCGACGGAAAAAACGCGCTGGCGGCGTGCGATTCGTGATGTTCGGTGAAGACGAATTGCTTCGTGTATTGGCCGCCGAATTGCTGTCGCATTTCACGAGGCAGATGCAGTTTTTCTTTCAGCCAGACCGGCATTGCCGTCACAAACGACCGAATGCCCATCGGCGCAAACGACAGGTACGTTTCCAACAGCCGCTCGAACTTCAACAACGGCTTATCGTAAAAGCCGACATAATCCAGTTGCTCCACCGTCAGACCGGCTGCTTCGAGACAATACTCGACGGCATTCTTTGGGAAACCAGCGTCGTGCTTCTTGCGGGTGAACCGTTCTTCCTGCGCAGCGGCGACGATTTCTCCATCGACAACGAGCGCCGCCGCCGAGTCGTGGTAGTATGCCGAAATTCCGAGAATGGAGGTCATGGAGTACTGCCGCGGGTAATCGAACCGTCAGCCATTTCCCTCGATTGTAACACGACGGCAAGGCGCAGACCTATGCCTATTCCCACTCGATGGTACTCGGCGGTTTGCTGCTGATGTCGTAGACGACGCGGTTGACACCGCGGACTTCGTTAATAATTCGCGTCGAGATTCGCGCCAGAACTTTGTGGGGAAACTGATACCAGTCGGCCGTCATGAAGTCATCCGTCTGCACCGCACGAATGGCGATGGCATCCTCGTAGGTGCGGGCGTCGCCCATCACGCCGACCGACTGCACGGGCAACAGAACCACAAACGCTTGCTGAATATCCCGATACAAACCGGCAGAACGAAGTTCTTCGATGAGAATTGCGTCGGCTTCGCGGAGCGTCGCCAGTTTGGGTTCGCTCACCGCTCCCAAACAACGCACCGCCAACCCCGGTCCGGGAAACGGATGCCGCCAGATGAGATGTTCCGGCAATCCGAGTTCCAGCCCCATGCGGCGGACTTCATCCTTGAACAGGTCGCGGAGCGGTTCGATCAACTCGAAACCGAGTTCTTCGGGCAATCCGCCCACGTTGTGATGCGCCTTGATAGTTGCCGCCGGCCCATCGGGATTCGCGCCCGACTCGATGACATCGGGGTACAGTGTCCCTTGTGCGAGGAACCGGGCATCAGTGATAGACTCCGCCTCTTTGCGGAACACATCGATGAACACGCGGCCGATGATTTTTCGTTTCTTCTGCGGATCGGTCACATCCCGCAGTTCATCCAAGAACTGCTGGCGAGCGTCGGAAACGTGCAGGTCGGTGCGGAAGTGTTGGGTGAATTCCTGTTCGACGGCCTCAGATTCTCCTTTGCGGAGTAGACCGTTATCGACGAAAATGCACGACAGCTGAGGGCCAATGGCTTTGTAAAGCAATGCCGCCGTCACTGCCGAATCGACACCACCCGACAAACCGCAAATAACACGTGACGATCCAACGCGTTCGCGGAGCAGTTTGACTTCGCGGTCGATCAGCGAACTGATTCGCCAACTGCCACGGCAACCACAAATTCCGCGAACGAAGTTCGCCAACAATCGGTCGCCATGTTCGGTGTGCGTGACTTCGGGGTGAAACTGCAGGCCGTAAATTGGCTGCGTGCGATGTTTGACTGCGGCATAGGTGCAGCTGTCGGTGGCTGCCAGCGACTCAAATTCGTCGCTGAGTTCCTGTACCTGGTCGCCGTGACTCATCCAGACAGTCAGCTTTTCAGGAATCTCGCCGAACAGGTCGGCAGCGCTGACAATGCGGCACGATGAGCGGCCGAACTCGCGGGTTTCGACCGGTTTGATTTCGCTGTTCTGAGAGCGGCAGGCCAGTTGCATGCCGTAACAAATGCCCAGAATTGGGATTCCCAGATTGAATATTTCCGGGTCGGGCTGCGGTGCACCTTCGGCGTACACGCTGGACGGCCCGCCGGAGAGAATCAGCCCCTTCGGCTTCATCTCGCGAATGCGTTCGGCCGACAGATCGTGCCGCACCAATTGGCAAAACACGTGCTGATCGCGGACTCGCCGTGTGATCAACTGTGCAGTTTGCGAGCCGAAGTCGAGAACGAGAATGAGATCTTCGTCTTTCGAATCGATGAATCCGTGATCGCTGTTTTCGGCGGCGGGCGTTGCCGTCGCTCTGTTGTCCGTCATGTGAAATCCGGCCTGCAATTGTGTGCCACGCGGGCAAAAGCAAACCGTAGATGCTACTGTGCGTGAACCGGAATTGGAAGCGGCCACCTCTGCGAACGCGATGGCAGCACTTTCGCCAGCCAATGTCCGTCAGAACGCCCCCTTCGCTTTCACGCCCTTGATCGTATTGTCCAGCAGATTCTTGTAGTTCAGACGTTGTTCCTGTTGGATAGAACCGTTCGAATTGAAGATGTTCTTCAGAAGTCCGTTTCCATTGGCGTCGGTTGGTTTTGGTTGCGATTGGGGTGCAGCCGGCAGGCCGTTCTTCTTCTTCTCATCCTGTGGCCGCAGGCTCTTTTTGCCGCGATAGAAGGCGTAGCGGTCGTCACCGGCGCGGGCGATGACCGTACTTTGACCGCCGATCGCATCGGCCACGAAAATGCCGCGCAGGTCCGTTTCACCCGACGTGAAATCGCTGTTCCGCGTGCCGATGACCTTCACGTGAACGTCGCGCGTGTACTGATCCTTCACGTCGTCCTTAACCGTCACCCGCACGCGGCCGCTGACGACGTCTTCCTGAATCTCCAGCACCAACGGACTGACAAGCACCAAGCCGCTGGCGTAAAGGTTCTCGCCACGGCAAACAACCAGATACGCGCCTTCTTCTTTCAGTGGCAGTTTCAT
>Ga0233427_10003171_pt1 | contig 14697 bp, 10 predicted proteins | sample SI_118_April2016_5_FD_179885 | JGI IMG/M metagenome (GOLD analysis project Ga0233427, IMG submission 179885) | Seawater microbial communities from Saanich Inlet, British Columbia, Canada - SI_118_April2016_100_MG | ecosystem: Environmental > Aquatic > Marine > Inlet | place: Canada: British...
CGAAGGAATACCGCCGCCAGGTCCAGATGGTTTTCCAGGACCCCTATGGATCGCTCCATCCGCGCCATACGGTCGATCAGATTCTGAAAGAACCGCTCCAGATCCACAAGCTGCCGGTGACCGACCAGCGGATCATCGGCATTCTCGAAGAGGTCGGACTGGGTCCGTCCTTCCGGTTCCGTTTTCCCCACCAGCTTTCCGGCGGCCAGCGCCAGCGGATCTCGATCGCGCGCGCGCTGATCATGGAACCCTCGGTCCTGCTGCTCGACGAGCCGACCTCAGCACTTGATGTCTCGATCCAGGCCGAGATCCTCAACCTGCTCCAGCGTCTTCGGAAAGAACGCGGCCTGACCTATCTTCTGGTCAGCCACAACCTTGCGGTCGTCAGCCACATGTGCAGCCATCTCGCGGTCATGCGCTTAGGCGAAATCGTCGAGACCATCACCGTCGAACAGCTACGCGAACGCACCCCGACGCACCCCTACACCCGCCAGCTCGTCGAAGGCGCGCTGGGCTACAACCGCGACTTCGTCGCCCAGATCGTCGACGACCTGTAGGTCGGCCGAACACCAAACCACATAACATCGTCATATCCCGGCCTGACACACGGGTGTCCGGTTGAGTCTGGAACCGCTGCATCAAGTGGGGCCACGACAGGGCGGTGTTACCTGGTCGCCCGCGCCGCCAGACGTTCCTTGAAACCCACGGCCGCCATGGCGAAGCCGCCGCCCGAGCCGTCGATGAAGTGGACGTGTTCGCCCTGTTCCAGGTTGAACAGAAGGCAGGTCATCAGTGCGGTTCCGGCGGTATGGACGCCATAGATCAGATGGCCCCGCTGATACTCGCGTTCGAGATAGGCTTCGATGATCTCGGCCTGGTCGGGCGTGACGTCGAGCACGGTCCGCAAGACGCCGTCATACTTGCGAAAGTCGGTGTTGGCGCGCAGCTCGCCGCGGTATTTCGGGGCGTCGTAATCCCCGGCCTTTCTGTCAAAGGTCTCACACCAGGCCTGCACCAGCCCGGTGCCCAGGACCCACAGGACCTTTTTCCAGAGCGCGCCGCCACGGGCCAGCGCACGGGCTTCGCGCATCAACCCGGCCGGCGGCCACTTGAAGCGCATGGAGACCTGGTTGGCCGGTGCGCTGCTATCGAGGCTATGCCCCAGGATGCGGGCGATGTTGGCGAGTACGCTGCCCAGAACCGCACCCTGGGCCGGTGCATCGCTCCCCATGCCCTGGATCATCAGGGTCAGCATGCAGCCGTCGCGTGCCGTCAGTGGCTGCCAGCGGCAGGAAAGGCCTTCAAGGTCGGGCGGGCCACGCTCTGCCGAGGCCTCAAACAGCCAGCCGTCGCCGGGTTTGCCTGATTTGATCAGATCCTCGGCCCGTTCAGCACCGCCGCCTGCCAGCATGGCAAGATGGTTGCCGGGGCTCAGGCGATACTTGCGTATGGCAACATCGTGCCCGTCATGCCGAATGACGCAGACAGGAACCGCTCCAACCCGAAGCTCCAGACCATAAAGCGCGACCGACGCAGACTGCAGATCGAGCAACGCTTCCTTTGCTGCAGGCAGCAGGGATGCCGGGAGCACCATGGTCGCGCCGTCGCCGCCAAAGACAAACGGTATCTCGGTCGTGCCACAGGTGTTCAGGACCGAGGTGATTGTCGCTGCGCCGACCATGTTGACGTCCTTGTAACGCCCTGCGCGTATCGCCTTGGTCGAACCCACGACATCGGAAAGCAGCACGACCCAGTCATCGGGAACCGGCGTATAGGCCTCGAACCGGGTGACGTCGTCGAAGCTGTCGAAAGACGGCAGCGCCTCGTAGAACCCGTCGTCGCTCGCGGCCATCACCAGATCGGCTTGCCGCTGCCGGGCAGGCCGTAGTCGGCCCATTTGGCTGTGACTTCTTCGACCATGGCGTCGGTCATACGGATTTTGGTGCCCCATTCACGATCGGATTCGCCGGGGAGTTTGTTGGTAGCGTCCATGCCCAGCTTGCCGCCCAGGCCCGAGACCGGACTGGCGAAGTCGAGATAATCAATCGGCGTGTTTTCGATCACGGTGATATCGCGGGCAGGGTCCATGCGGGTCGAGATCGCCCACATCACATCCTTCCAGTCGCGCGCATCAATGTCGTCATCCACGACAATCACGAACTTGGTGTACATGAACTGCCGCAGATAGGACCACACCGCCATCATCACGCGCTTGGCGTGGCCGGCATAGGCCTTCTTGATCGAGACCACGGCAATGCGATAGCTGCAGCCTTCGGGCGGCAGCCAGAAATCGACGATCTCGGGGAACTGCTGTTGCAGCAGGGGAATGAAGACCTCGTTCAGAGCCTCGCCCAGAATGCTGGGTTCATCGGGCGGGCGTCCGGTGAAGGTAGAGAGATAGATCGGCTCGCGTCGGCGCGTGATCGCGCTGATCGTGAAGACGGGGAAGCGTTCGACCGCGTTGTAATAACCGGTGTGGTCGCCATAGGGACCTTCATCGCCGTAGTCGCTGAGCGAGACATGGCCCTCCAGGATGATCTCGGCTTCGGCCGGGACCTGGAGTGGCACGGTCTTGCAGTCGACCAGTTCGACCTTGGCACCGCGCAGCAGACCGGCGAACTGGTATTCGCTCAGGGTATCGGGCACCGGCGTCACGGCGGCCAGGATGGCGCCGGGATCGGCGCCGATTACCACGGCAGCGGGCAGAGGTTCAGGCTTTTCATCCTTCCAGCGGGCATGATGCTGGGCGCCGCCGCGATGTTTGAGCCAGCGCATCAGGGTCGTGTTCTTGCCCGTGACCTGCATGCGATAGATGCCGAGATTGGGCGTGTCGCGTTTGTCGCCACCGGGGCCTTGCGTGACAACCAGCGGCCAGGTGATGAGCGGTGCCGGCTCGCCCGGCCAACAGGTCTGGATCGGCAGGGCGCCAAGGTCGATCTCGTCACCGGTCAGCACCACTTCCTGACACGGCGCGCTTGAAACCGTCTTGGGCTTCATCGCCATGACGGTCTTGAGCAGCGGAAACATTTCCAGCGCCTCGCGCCATCCGCCGGGTGGTTCCGGCTGGCGCAGGAAAGCCAGGGTCTCGCCGACCTCGCGCAACTCTTCGGGTGAACGCTCCATGCCGCGCGCGACCCGCTCGACCGTGCCGAACAGGTTGACCAGCACCGGCATGTCGTGGGGCGAACCATCCTCGCGCCGGACGTTCTCGAACAGCACGGCGGGCCCGCCTTCGGCAAGCAAGCGGGTCTGAATCTCGGTCATCTCCAGCACGGGCGAAACCGGTGCAGTGACCCGTTTCAGGTCGCCGGCAGCCTCGAGATTGGCGATGAATTCACGCAGGGATCGATAGGCCATGATGACTTCGTGCGGCAGGCCTGCGCCGGGGTCAAGCCGTGTGATCCTTGACCCTTAACGGCGGGACCGGCAAAAGGGTCGTCCAACGCAGAAAACAGCCAGGAGCGCACTATGGTCGACAAGCCGGAAATGTGGGGCGATCACGCCGTTACAGCCACAGATCTTCACGCTTTCCCGACGGAAATTACCTATGCGGGCGTGACCAGCTTTCTGCGCCGCCCCTATCGCAAGGACCTTTCAGACGTTGATGTCGCGGTTGTCGGTGTGCCGTTTGATACCGCGACCACCAACCGCCCCGGCACCCGCTTCGGGCCGCGCGGCATTCGCGCCGCCTCGATCGATCTGGCTTTCGAGAAGAAGGTCTACGGCTGGGACTTCCATCCTGTCACCGAGATGAAGATTGCCGACCACGGCGATGTGCCGTTCGATTTCACCCTGCCGGCGGGTGTGCCCGATCAGATCGAACATTATGTCACCTGGATGCTTGAGCAGGACACCATGGTCCTCACCCTGGGCGGTGACCACTTCATTTCCTATCCGTTGATCAAGGCGCATGCCACCAAACACCGCAAGCCGATCTCGATGATCCACTTCGATGCCCATTCCGACACCTGGCCTGATGAAAATGACGAGGGCATCAACCATGGCACCATGTTCTGGCACGCCACGAAGCAGGGCTATCTGAACCCCGAAACCTCGGCGCAGGTCGGCCTGCGCACGGTCAACGACGACCTCATGGGTTTCAACGTCTTCGATGCACCTTATGTGCACAAACACGGCACCCAGAAGGTGATTGAGGAAGTCCGCCGCGTTGTCGGCGACACGATGGTTTACCTCACCTTCGACATCGACTGTCTTGATCCCAGCTACGCGCCGGGCACGGGCACACCGGTTTGTGGTGGCCTGACCTCACACCAGGCACGCGAGATCCTGCGCGGCCTGGAGGGCATCAACATCATCGGCGCCGATCTTGTCGAGGTCTCGCCGCCGTTCGACCATGCCGAGATCACCGCCCTGGCCGGTGCCACACTCGCTCAGGATTTCCTCTGCCTGATGGCCCGCGCGCCCTGGCGCAAGCGCTGATGGTAGCGGCGCCCTTCAGGCTGCAATCTCCGCCGACCTGAGCGTGCTCTTTACAAAGATTTAGAGGCCGATCACGCACGGGCGTATGCGCCCCAGCCTTTGCTGGGGCGCCAAAGGTCATCCCATCGCGATCTGGGCGAGCATGTCGTCGGTGTCGATGCCAGCGACCATGACCGGCTTTTTCATGGCGTCACGGCGGAACGGCTCCCCCAGTTCCTGGTTGAGCAGGACCTCGATGAAAGTCGTCACACCATTCTTCTGGTCTTCGCAGCCTTGTTTCAGCGCAGTGGTAAGCTCTTCCATCGTTGTCGCCTGAACACCCTTCAAACCGCAGCCTTCGGCGACTTTGGCATAGGAGAGGTTGGGGTTGAGCTCGGTGCCGACGAAGTTGTTGTCGTACCACAGCGTCGTGTTGCGCTTTTCTGCGCCCCACTGGTAGTTGCGGAAGATCACCATGGTGATGGTCGGCCAGCCGTCACGGCCGCAAGCGGTCATCTCGTTCATCGAGATGCCGAAGGCGCCATCGCCGGCAAAGCCGACCACGGGCACATCCGGGCAGCCGATCTTGGCGCCCAGAACCGATGGGAACCCGTAGCCGCAAGGCCCGAAGAGGCCGGGTGCGAGGTACTTGCGGCCTTCCTCGAAGGTCGGATAGGCGTTGCCGATGGCGCAGTTGTTGCCGATATCGCTGGAGATGATCGCGTTCCCGGGCAGGCCTGACTGGATCGCACGCCATGCCATACGCGCCGACATACGATCGGGTTCCTTGGCGCGGGCATCGGCGTTCCAGGTCGTGCCGGGATCGTCATCCTCATGATCCATGCTCGAAAGCGTCTGCAGCCAGGCCGATTTGGTCTGGTGGACCGTCGCCTTGCGCTCTTCGCGGTTGGTGTCACCGGCCGAGGGCGATAGCTGCGCCAGAAGCTGGCGGGCGACCTTTGAAGCATCACCGCAGATGCCGACTGTGACTTTCTTGGTGAGGCCGATGCGATCGGCGTTCATGTCGACCTGAATGATCGCGGCCTCTTTGGGCCAGTAGTCGATGCCGTAACCGGGCAGGGTCGAGAACGGGTTGAGGCGTGTGCCCAGCGCGAGCACGACATCAGCTTGAGAGATCAACTCCATCGCGGCCTTCGAGCCGTTGTAACCCAGCGGGCCGGCGGCCAGAGGGTGTGAGCCGGGGAAGCTGTCGTTGTGCTGGTAGCCCGAACAGACCGGCGCATCGAGCCGTTCGGCCAGCGCCTGGCAATCTGGAATGGCACCACCGATCACGACACCGGCACCCGAAAGGATGACCGGGAACTTGGCTTGCGAAAGCAAACGCGCGGCCTCGGCAATCGCGTCCTCGCCGCCGCCCTGGCGCTCGAGGCTGATCGATTGGGGAATCTCGATATCGACCACCTGGGTCCAGAAGTCGCGCGGGACATTGATCTGGGCCGGAGCCGAGCGTCGCTGTGCCTGGTCGATCACGCGGTTGAGGACCTCGGCAATGCGCGATGCGTCGCGCACTTCTTCCTGGTAGCAGACCATGTCCTTGAACAGCGCCATCTGTTCGACTTCCTGGAAGCCGCCCTGGCCGATCGTCTTGTTGGCCGCCTGGGGCGTGACCAGCAACATCGGCGTGTGGTTCCAGTAGGCGGTTTTGACCGGTGTGACGAGGTTGGTGATGCCCGGACCGTTCTGGGCGATGACCATGCCGATCTGGCCGGTGGTGCGGGTCAGGCCGTCGCACATGAAACCGGCATTGCCCTCATGGGCGACATCCCAGAAGGTGATGCCGGCCTTGGGGAAGAGGTCGGAGATCGGCATGAAGGCTGAGCCGATGATGCCGAAGCAGTGTTCGATGCCGTGCTTCTGGAGAACCTTCACAAAGGCTTCTTCGGTCGTCATCTTCATCGCTGCTGTTCCTTGCCCTGGTCGTGTGTTGAATCGTGGCCATTGATTCGAAGATTGCGGAAGGTGCCGCAGCCAGGCCGGACGTTATCGCCCGAATGTGGTCTGTGCTTAGAGCCAGATTGACCCAAGTCGGTGCGCCAGTGGTGTCAGGCTCCGGCCGCGATCACCTTTTTGGCGATCGCTGCCAGTCGCTCGATGCCTGGCTCGATACGTTCCTCTGGAATGGAGGAAAATCCCAGCCGGATATGGTGGTGGCCTCTTTCGGGTTCGGCGAAGTAGACTTCGCCGGGCTCTATCACGATGCCGTCTTCCAGCGCTTCGGTTGTCAGGCGCCGTGTGTCGAGGGTCTCGGGCCCTTCCAGCCAGAACGAGGTTCCGCCGAAGGTGGGCGCGCTGTACCAGCCGGGGAAGTGCTGCTCGAGCGCCTTGCCCATCGTCTTCCAGCGGCTCGAATAGGTCCGGTGGAGCCGTGCGACGAGAGCATCGTGATGGCCCAGTGCGAGGAAGAGCGCGACGACGCGCTGGTTGTTGCCCGGTGGGTGGCGCAGCATCAAACGGCGCAGCGCACGGGCTTCGGCGATCAGGTCGCGCGGGCCGACCATGAAACCCATGCGAAGGCCCGGCATGAGCGATTTCGACAGACTGCCGACATAAAGCACCCGTTCAGATCCATTCAGGGACTTCAGCGCCGGTGTCGGCGAGCCCAGATAGTTGGTCTCGAACTCATAGTCGTCCTCGATCACCAGGGCATCGTGTTTCCCGGCCCAGGCCAGAAGATCATGGCGGCGCTGCAGGCTCATGGTCGCGTTGGTCGGCGCCTGATGGCTGGGTGTCACATAGACCATGGACGCATCGCCAAGCCGATCGACCCGGGCGCCGTCGTTGTCGACCGGAACAGGCCGCACATCAGACGACATCAGGCGGAAGATATTGCGCACATCGGGATAACCGGGATCTTCGATCGCGACTGGCGTGTCTGGTTTCACCAGCAGGCTGGAAAGGATGTAGAGCGCGTTCTGGGCACCCATGGTGACCAGGATTTCATCCTTGGCGGCCATGATGCCACGGCGGGTGAGGACCCGCTGGCGCAGTTGTTCGACCAGCATGGGGTCGTCTTCGGCGATCTGGTCATCGGTCCAGGCGTCGAGCCATTTGCGGCTCATGGCCTGGCGCATGCAGTCGCGCCAGTCGGCGACCGGAAACAACGCGTCATCGGCTTGGCCGTAGATGAAGGGATAGGGGTAGTCGTGCCAATTGCGCGGCTTGGCGATGTTGGTCTGCACGCTGGGTTGACGCCGCAGGCGGGCCGACCAGTCGATCGTGTCGGACTGGCGTGTTGTTCCCTCGTTATCGGTATCGACCATGCCGTCGCGCAGTTCGGGCGAGACATAAAAGCCGGAGCGCTCGCGCGCTTCCAGATAACCATCCGAGGCAAGCGCCTGGTAGGCGATCATCACGGTGTTGCGCGATACGTTGAGCCGTTTGGCCATGGCCCGGGTCGAGGGGATCGGTGAGCCGGCCGGCAACTGGCCGGTCAGCATCGCTTCGACCAGCCGCTCGCGGATCTGGTTTTGCAGCGTTACCGTTTCCAGCCGCTCGATGTGGAACATACTGTCACGCATCGTCTGACCCTCCATAAGGGGTCTTGAACCACAAGAAACTTGTGGCCCTATCGCTGGCGTAATCTGGACCTACTACCAGACCAGAGCAATCTCGCAGTATCGGGCACAACGTGATTCGCCAAGATTTAATCAAGAGGCCTTTGTCATGAACGTGGTCGCAAAACCGCTCGAGCAGTTCGTCACCAACTCGCTGGAACAGCACTGGATGCCATTTACGGCGAACAGTGATTTCAAGGAATCGCCGCGCCTGGTGACCAAAAGCGAAGGCATGTATCTGTGGAATCAGAACGGTGACAGGCTGATCGATGGCTCATCGGGGCTGTTCAACGTAGCTGCCGGCCACGGCCGCCAGGAGATCGCCGACGCGGTCTATGCCCAGATGCTGCAGAACGACTACACCGCACCATTCCAGCTTGGCCAGCCGACCTCGTTTGCGCTTGCCGCAAAGCTCGCCAACATTCTGCCCGAACCGTTCAACCACGTCTTTTTCACCAATTCCGGCTCCGAATCGATCGACACCGCGTTGAAGATCGCGATGGCCTATCACCGCGCCCGTGGCGATGGTCAGCGCATCCGCTTTGTCTCGCGCGAGCGGGCCTACCACGGCGTCAACATGGGCGGCGTCTCGCTCGCGGGTATGGTCAAGAACCGCGAAACCTTCCCGGTTGTCATGCCCAACGTCGTGATGATCCGCCACACATGGGATGCCGAAAACTGCTTCCACCGTGGCCAGGCCGAACATGGCGCCGAACTTGCCAACGATCTGCAGCGTCATTGCGAAACCTATGGCGGTTCGACCATCGCGGCCGTGTTCGTTGAACCGGTCGCCGGCTCGACCGGTACGCTGGTTCCGCCCAAGGGTTACCTTGAGCGTCTGCGCCAGATCTGTGACCAGCCTGGCATCTTGCTGGTCTTTGATGAGGTCATCACCGGCTTTGGGCGCCTGGGCCAGCCGTTCGCCTCGCAGGCCTTTGATGTCATGCCCGACATCATCACCATGGCCAAGGCGCTGACCAATGGCGCGATCCCGATGGGTGCGGTCTCGGTGCGTGACGAGATTTACGAGACCGTGACCCAGGCTGCGCCCGAGGAAGCGATCGAGTTTTTCCACGGCTACACCTATTCGGCCCATCCGGCTGCCTGTGCGGCGGGTCTGGCGACCCTGCAGATCTATGAAGACGAGCAGCTCTTTGAACGTTCGGCAGAGATGTCGGAATACTTCCTGGATGCGATCTGGTCGCTGAAAGACATTCCGGTCGTGCGCGATCTGCGCGGCATCGGCATGCTGGCGGGCGTCGAGGTCTTCCCGATCGAAGGCAAGCCCGGCATCCGCGGCAACGGCCTGCAGAAGTCGATGTTCTGGAACGGCTGCCATGTGAAGTGGACGGGCGACAGCGCGATCATCGCGCCGTCGTTTGTTGCCGAGCGTCAACACATCGACGAAATCGTCGATTGCCTGCGCCGCTCCCTCCAGGAGATCTGAGCTGCGGTGGCCGATATCCTGCTGGCGCTGAACTGCGGGTCGTCATCGGTCAAGTTCGCGGCTTTTGATGATGACCTTGCGGCGCTGTTTCGCGGGCAGGTCGAGAACATCGGCGAAGGACTGTCGCCTCGGTTGATCGTCGGTGGCGAGCCTCCCGGCGTGTTGCCGGCAGGCCTGGCGAACCATGCCGATATCATCGCGCATGTGCTCGAAGCTGTGATCGTGCCCCGAGCAGGGGGCGTCGCCGCAGTCGGCCATCGGGTCGTCCATGGCGGCACCGGGTTTGGTGAACCGGTTCTGATCGATCCTGCGATCCGTGCCGAGATCGAAGCGCTGGCGCCCCTGGCGCCGTCGCATCAACCGCACAATCTCGCGGGCATCGATGCCATCGGTCGTGCTCTGCCCGGCGTGCCGCAGGTTGCCTGTTTCGACACTGCGTTCCATCGCACCATTCCTGAACATCGCCAGGTCATGCCGTTGCCGCAACGCTTTGCCGACGAGGGGCTGCGACGTTTCGGGTTTCATGGTCTTTCCTATCAACGCATTGTCGCCAGCCTTCCGGCTGTGGTGGGTGAACGTGCGACCGGGCGTACCGTGGTCTGTCATCTCGGCAATGGCTGCAGCCTGACCGGTGTGGTTGGCGGCAAGTCGGTCTACACCTCGATGGGATTCACGCCGCTCGATGGCCTGATGATGGGAACGCGTCCCGGCAGGCTTGATCCCGGTGCGGTGCTTTGGCTGGTCGAACGTCATGGTGGTGACCTTGCCGCCGTCGATCGTCTGCTCAACCGCGAATCCGGTCTGCTCGGTGTCTCGGGGCTGTCATCGGACATGCGCAGTCTGCTTGGCGACGACAGCGATGGCGCCAGGCGGGCAGTCACGATGTTCGTTGATCGCCTGGTGCAGGAAGTCGGCAGTGCCGCTGCCGCGATGGGGGGACTGGATCTGCTGGTCTTTACTGGCGGGATCGGTGAGCACGCCGTATCGATCCGCGCCCTGACCGTCAGTGCGCTGCGCTGGCTGGGCTTTCAACTCGATGAAGCCGCCAATGCCCGCCATGCAACGACCATTACGAAGGCCGGCATGGTGCCCTCGGCCCATGTCATTGCGACCGATGAGGAAGCGGTGATCGCCACAGCCATGCTGGAGCATTCGCGCACGAATCAATTGCGTTGAGCGCCTGCAACACAACTTTGGATCGGTAACCTAACACTTTGGATTGTAACCGAGGGATGTCATGCCACGTATATTTGCAGTTTTGCTGTTGTCTGTTTTCGCTCTTTCGACCGGAGCCTGCGCTACGATTGTAGATGGTACCAGCCAGGAGATCACGGTCTCCACGGTGCCGACCGGTGCTGCCTGTGACCTCAAGCGCGAGGGTGCAACTCTTGCCGCCATCCCGGTCATACCAGGCACAATTACGGTCTCCAAGTCGCAGAATTCCATCACGGTGACCTGCACCAAGGAAGAGCATCTCGACGCGAGCGAGATTCTCAGTGCCACGTTCGGGGGCACCACGATTGGCAATATTCTGTTGGGTGGTGTGATTGGTGTCGTGATTGATGCGTCGTCGGGCGCCAACAACAAGTACCCCAGCAGTGTCTCGCTGGCGCTGCCTCCGGAACGTTATGACAGTGTCGAAGAACGTGATTCCTTCTTCGATGCGATGAGCGCCGACACCACAAGGCAAGGGGACCAGGCAATTGCGTCGGCCAATGCCAGTGCGCTGTGTCGCAAGGACCCCGACGGCAGCCAGTGCCTCGACCTCATCACCGAAGTGGAAGATGGCGTGACACGCCGACTGGCCGAAATCGAGACCTAGCGTGCCAGCGCGGTGATCGAGTAGCGTTGCGCGACGTCTTGTAGGGTCAGGGCCCGGTCGATTCGTTGGGAATCGACCGGGCCTTTCGGTGTCGCGAGAGCAAGATTCAAGGCCACACCGGCTCAACCTGAACGGAATCTGCTCTAGCTCGGATCACGCAACGCCGGAACCAAACCTGGTTCCAGCCTTGCGTGTGAATCCGATCTGAATCATAGGGATAGAGCAGATTCACCCGTTCAGAACAATTTCATCTGAACGGGATCTGCTCTAGGCTCGCGCCATGAATCGGTATGTGGGACAGAACATGCGAAGCCTGAGTTATGTTCTTTTATCGGCCTTTCTTGTGGTCCTGGCCGGTTGCGCGACCGTGGTCGGTGGCACGACCCAGTCGGTCGCTCTCAAGACCCAGCCCGATGGTGCATCCTGTGTCCTTGAACGCGAAGGCGTCGTGATCGTCACGGTCCGCGCGACCCCTGAGACGGTCGAGATCGAACGGGCCAGCTCACCGATCCGCATGGTCTGCAGCAAGGCCCGACATCTTGATGCCTCGCGTGTCGTGTTGTCGGGTTTCGAAGGGTTCGCAGCAGGCGACCTGGTGTTTGGTGGCCTGGTCGGGATCGTGATCGACGCTTCCTCGGGTGCTGCCAACCGTTATCCCTCGGAGATTTCGGTCATGCTGCCACCGGCGAATTTCGACAGCCAGGCCGAGCGCGATACGTTCTTCGACATCCTCAAGGCCGATGCTGAGTACCGTGGTGGCCAGGCCCATGATGCCGCCACCGCTGATGCCCTGTGCCGCAAGAACCCCGAGGGTCAGGATTGTGTCGCACTCCTGGGCGAGATCGAAAACGGTCGTGTGCAGGAACAGACCCTGCTCGAGGAACAGCGCCTCTCGGCGACGATCGGCGATCAGGTCTAGAACCTGAACATGGCGACGCGACCTGACACGATCAGGCGCGTGAATCCTCGATGATCATTGCGGCGCATTTCTCGCCGATCATGATCGCGGGCGCGTTGGTGTTGCCTGAAATCACGCTGGGCATGACCGAACAGTCAGCAACGCGCAAGTTCTCCACACCACGAACGCGCAGGCGTTCGTCGACCACGGCCATGGTGTCGAGGCCCATCTTGCAGGTGCCGCTGGGGTGATAGATCGTGCCGCCGGTCTCGCGGATGTAATCGAGCAGGGCGTCATCATCGGCGACATCAGGGCCGGGCAGGGCCTCGCGTTTGACATGGCTGTCATAGGCCGGCTGGGCCGAGATCGCACGGGCAAGCTTGAGGCCGTCGACCATGGTGCGGCAGTCGTTGGGTGTATCGAGGAAATTGGGCTGGATCGCGGGGCGCTCTTGGGCGTCGGCCGAGCGGGCGCGGACAAAGCCCCGGCTTTCCGGGCGAAGCTGGCAGACCGACATGGTCACACCGGGATAGTCATGGAGTTTCTGTTTCATCGGGTCGTCGGCGCTGAAGGCGATGAAGTGGAACTGGGTATCGGGTGAGGCGAGCTCCGGCCTGGTCTTGGCAAAGATGCCGACCTGGCCTGCCGCCACGGTGAGCGGACCCGTGCGGTTGAAGACATATTCCAGGCCGACCTTGGCGCGCCGCCACAGGCCCGAAACATCCTCGTTGAGCGACATGCCGGGATGGGTCTCGTGCACCAGGCGGGACTGATAATGATCCTGCAGGTTCTCGCCGACGCCGGGAAGATCGACCACGACCTCGACCCCGATCTCCTGCAACAGGGCGCCTGGACCAATGCCCGAGATCTGCAGCAGCTGTGGCGAGTTGATCGAACCGCCCGAAACCACGATATCGCCGGTTGCGCGGATCTCGTGTTCGACGCCGTCCTTGAGATAACAAACACCGACGGTGCGGCCTTCCTCGATCAACAGACGCGAGGTCAGTGCGGCGGTCTCGATCTTGAGGTTGGCGCGGCCCTTGGCGGGGCGAAGATAACCCATCGCCGCACTGCAGCGCCGGCCGTTGCGGGTGGTCGTCTGGTAATAACCGACACCTTCCTGCGTGGCGCCGTTGAAATCTGGATTACGCGGCAGGCCGTGTGCGGCAGCGGCCTCGATCAGCCCGTCGCAGATGCCGCGATGGGCCTTGATGTCGGAGACCTGGAGCGGCCCGTCGGCGCCGTGAAAATCACCGTTGCCGCGTTCGTTGTCCTCGGCCTTGCGGAAATAGGGCAGGACATCGTCATAGGACCAGCCGGTGTTGCCGAGCTGGCGCCAGTGGTCGTAATCCTCCTTCTGGCCGCGGATATAGACCAGCCCGTTGATCGCCGAGGAACCGCCCAGCACCTTGCCGCGCGGCCACACCATGGGCCGGTCGTTGGAACCCGGCACCGCCTCTATCTCGTAACACCACGAGAACTTCGGGTCATACATCATCCAGAAGTAACCGCCGGCGATATGGATCTTCGGGCTGCGGTCACACCCGCCCGCTTCCAGAAGCAAAACCCGGCGCGCGGGGTCTTCGCTCAGCCGCCCGGCAAGCGCACAGCCCGAAGAGCCGGCGCCTATAACAATGTGATCGAAGGTTTCCATAGGCCCAGTGATGGCACGGAAGGCTCAGAAAATGAAGTCGGATGCGGAGAGGTCAGCGTTTTCGACGCCGAGAAGGCGGATCGAGCCGGTGCCATAGACAATATCAAGGTTGCCGGAGCCGTCGTTGCTGGCATGGTTGTCGATCAGGTCGGTGAAATTCACGATGTCAGTTAGGGCGCTTAAATCGATCAGATCGTTGCCAAAGCCGAAGTCCTCAAGAACATCGTTTCCGTCGCCGTCGCGGTAGACAAAGACGTCATCGCCGAAGCCCCCTTTAGCGCTGTCGTTGCCGGCATCGCCGTCGATCGTGTCGTCACCCGCTCCTCCGTCCAGGATATCGTTGCCACCACCACCGTTCAGGATGTCGTTGTTGTTGCCACCATCGATGGTGTCATCGCCTGTGCCACCGTCCAGGGTATCGTTACCCGCACCGCCATTCAGAACGTCGTCGCCATCGCCGCCATCGATCGTGTCGTCACCGGTCTCGCCATCCAGGAAATCGTGGCCGCCGCCACCGTTCAGGATGTCGTTGTTATCGCCGCCGTCGATGACGTTGAAACCGGCATCACCCGATAGAACATCCGTGCCCGAACCGCCGTTGAGCGTGTCGTCACCGGTGCCGCCGTGGAGTTCGTCGCGGTCATTGCCTCCATCAATCGCGTCGTTGCCGGCACCGCCGTCGATCGTGTCGTCACCGTTCTCGCCGTCCAGGGTGTCGTTGCCAGCACCACCGTTCAGGATGTCGTCGTTTTCGCCGTCGTCGATGACGTTGCCGCCGCCATCGCCTGTCAGCGTGTCGTGGTGGGCGCTGCCGATGATGTTCTCGATGCCCGAAAACGTATCGCTACCTTCACCCGTCGCCGTGCCGGCATTCAGATTCAC
>Ga0233427_10003172_pt1 | contig 14692 bp, 16 predicted proteins | sample SI_118_April2016_5_FD_179885 | JGI IMG/M metagenome (GOLD analysis project Ga0233427, IMG submission 179885) | Seawater microbial communities from Saanich Inlet, British Columbia, Canada - SI_118_April2016_100_MG | ecosystem: Environmental > Aquatic > Marine > Inlet | place: Canada: British...
CCAGATCAATGTGACCGGGGTGTCCGGGGTGGACTACGTCTACGACCTGGCATTCAACCCCGTCGATGAGCTGCCTTCTGACTGCCACCGCTGGGAGGTCGGCGACCTGCAGATGGCTGTCGGCGAGGAGAGCCGTTCCAAGCTTGCAGGAGCCACCCTCGACCTGCCGAGCAACCCGGCCCAGGGCGGCCTGATAATCCGGAACCCGAACCGCCCGAACCCGTTGGGCGACGTGGGTGAGCTCCTCCTGGAGGGCGAGGTTCCCGAGCAGATTACGCAGCTCCTGGAACAGAAGGTGAATCCGATGCTGGCGTCCCACGGAGGTTTCGCGACCCTCGTGGGTGTCGACGGCCACACCGCCTACGTGACGATGGGCGGCGGCTGCCAGGGCTGTTCCATGAGCCAGGCGACCCTCACCGAGGGCATCCAGCGGGCGATCCTGGAAGCCATCCCGGAAATCACCGAGGTGGTCGACTCCACGGACCACTCAGCCGGGGACAACCCCTTCTTCACCTGATCCGGCTGGCCCACCGATCCGCCCTCCGGCGGTAGGGGCTCAACCCAGACGACTCCGGACGGTCGCAGCGACACCCGGCCCGTCCAGCCCGAACGAGGCCAGCAGGTCGTCCACCTTCCCATGGGGGTGGTGGGCAACCGGAACGCCCAGCACGGCTACCTCCGTCCGCGGCGATCGGCTGGAGAGGTCGTCCATGACCCCCGTGCCGAAGCCGCCTTCACGGAACCCGTCCTCCACTGTGACCACCAGGCGGTGGCCGGCGGCATCGTCCAGCATCGCCACATCCAAGGGGCGTATGCACCGTGGGTCCCAGACAGTGGCGTGGATTCCGTCGGCGGCGAGCAGGTCTGCGGCCTCCTCTGCGGCCGCAAGCATCTTTCCGGCACCCAGCAGGCAGACCGTGCGGTCATCGGAGGCGGCCTTCACCTGACGGGCCGAGAGGCCCCTACCCACCTCGTCCCAGCCCACGTGGGGGGCCGGGGTCTTGGCCCAGCGGATGGCAACCGGACCATCCGTTACAGCTAGGGCGTCCTCGAACATCTGCTGGAGCTCCTGGTATGAGGAGGGCGCCAGGATCGTCATGCCCGGGATCTTGGACAACAGGATCATGTCCAGCACGCCGTGGTGGGAGGGTCCGTCGTCACCGGTGATACCAGCTCTGTCGAGGCAGAACACGACCGGTAGCCCGAGGAGGCCGACATCCAGGTTGGCCTGGTCGAATGCCCGGCTGAGGAACGTGGCATACAGGGCCACGACGGGTCGCAGCCCGCCCATGGCCATTCCTGCAGCAGCGGCGACGGCGTGCTGCTCGGCGATCCCGACATCGAAGCAGCGATCCGGGAATCGGTCCCGGAACGGCAGCAGTCCCGTCGAGTCGGGCATCGCAGCGGTAATGGCCACGATCTCAGGCCGTGACTCGGCTGCCTTCAGGATCGATTCGGTGAACGCCGCCGTGTAGCTGCCGACCTTCACACCACCCGTGTCGTGCATGTGCTTGATCGGGTCCTGCTCCGCCGGAGCGTGGCCGCGCCCCTTCTGGGTGAGCAAGTGGACGACCACCGGCCCGTCGAACTCGGCCGCATTGCGGAGGGCATCTTCGATCTCGGCGATGTCATGGCCGTCGAAGGGGCCCAGGTAGTGCACACCCAGGGCCTCGAAGAAAGCCGTGGGTTCGAACATGTCGCGCAGGGCGGCTTTGGTGGCGCTGATGCTCCTCTCCAGCAACTCACCCACCCACGGGAGGCTCTCGGCAATGTCCTCCAGGCGCCGCTGACGGCGCATGTAGGTGGGGTTGGAGCGGATCCGGATGAGGCTCTCTGACAATCGGCCTACTGTCGGCGCATACGAGCGGCCGTTGTCGTTCAGGACGATCGTGACCTTCAGGCCGCTGTGGCCCAGGTTGTTGAGCCCCTCGAACGCCATGCCGCCGGTCATGGATCCGTCGCCGATCACCGCAACCACCCGCCGGCTGCCGCCTCTGGTGGCGTCAGCAGTGGCCAGCCCGTGGGCGTATGCGAGGACGGTCGAGGCATGGGAGTTCTCGATCCAGTCGTGGCTGGATTCGGCCCGTGAGGGATAGCCGGAGATCTCTCCGGGCTGGCGGAGGCCGTCGAACTCGCCATTGCGGCCGGTGAGAAGCTTGTGGACGTAGGTCTGGTGGCCCGTGTCCCAGAGGATGGCGTCCCTGGGGCTGTCGAACACCCGGTGGAGGGCCAGGGTCAGCTCCACGGCTCCGAGATTGGAACCCAGGTGGCCGCCGGTGCGTCCCACCGTCTCCACGATCCGCTCGCGGATCTCGGCTGCCAGGGAGCAAAGCTCGTCGGGCCCGAGTTGGCGCAGGTCGTCCGGGGTCCGGATTGAGTCGAGTCGCATGGTGGCTCGGTCCGATCGAGGGAGCCGGTCCGGTGAATCCGGATCGAGGGGTCGGGTTCCGTCGCTGGAACCAGGGAACCACGGTAGCCGCAGAGCCCGATGGTGCACTCGCGACGGTGGGAACGCTCAGGTGCGGATGGGTACCCGCCGCCATCCAGCCAGGAGTAGGCCGGAGAGGCAGTGGCCTGCCCCGAGGGCTACCAGCCCACCAAAAGCGTCGATCCAGAAGTGGTTGGCGGTGACCACGACGGCGAAGAGGGTGGCGGGCGCGTAGGCGGTAATGAGCAGGCGGCCGGTCCGCGAGGTCACGACCGGCCACAACGCGACCGTGCACCACGCTGCCCACGCGAAGTGGAGGCTGGGCATCGCCGCGTACTGGTTGCTCACCTCCTGCATGGCGCCGGAGTCAAATGACCAGAGGCCACCGGTGATGGCGACCGTGTCGACGAACGGGTGGATGGCGGCGAGACAGGCGCCGAACTCCCCGCAGTCAGACAGCAGTCGTGGCGGCATCAGGGGGAACAGACCGAAGCCGACCAGGGCGAGACCGGTAGTGCACAGGAAGGTGGAGCGCTGGCGGGCGTACAGGTGCGGGTGGTATCGGTACACCCACACGAGGGCGAACACCGTGAGGCCGAAGTGGAAGGTGCCGTAGAAGAGGTTCCAGAACTGGATGAACCATCGTTGGCCCAGGAATGCCGCCTGCAGCCCCGGCTCCAGGTAGAGGCCGAGTGCCCTCTCCAGGTCGATGACCCGCTCGGCATTGGCCAGTGCTTCCGAGACCCCTACGGAGCCCGACCCGAAGAGGTTCCGGACAGCCGAGTAGATGACGTAGAAGGTCAGGACGAGCAGGATCTCGACCCACCAGTGGAGACCGGTACCGGCGCGGGTCGATTCGCTGCGCCTCGCCTGCCGGGCATCAGGCGTGTTCAGGTCGGTCATGGCAGGACCTTGTTGCCGGGCCACTGGCGTCAGTCGGTCTCTGCACCGACGCGACCGACGAAGCGATCTGTGGCGACGACCACCCTGACGATGCTGGCAGTGGCCACCACGGTCCCGCATTCCGTGGCCGTGGCACTGAAGGTTAGACGCCTGCCTTCGACGGCCTCCAGGAGCGCTTCGGCCATGATCTCGGCCCCGGTACCGGAGGGGGACAGGTGGTCGATGTGGATCCGCATGCCCACGCTGGTTTCTCCCTCGCCCAGCTTGTCGGCCAGCGCCGCGACCGTCGCTTCCTCCATGAGGGCGACGAGGCGTGGCGTGGCGAGTGTGGGAACCTCGCCTGAACGCATGGCGATCGCCGTGTCGGCATCGGTGATGGTGTGCGTGGCGTGGCCGCGCAACCCGGGCATGGGAGGCACGACGGGTACCCTACGCATCCGTCCATGGCCCGGGGAACCGGGCCGAGATGACCTAAGCGGTGTTGGAGACGATGATGGTGCAGGTGACCGATATGACCGGTGGCGACGCGGTGATCCTCGATCCGCAGATCCTCCTTGACACGCTCGGCGTCGCAGTGGCCACGGGTGGTGAGTTCGCCGAGGTGTTCGTCGAGGACCGCAGGTCCATTTCGGCGCTGCTGGACGACCGTCGGATCGAGGAGTTGACGAGTGGTCGTGACCGGGGCGCCGGTATCCGCGTCGTGGTGGGTGAGACGACCGGCTTCGCCCACACGGCGGATCTGTCCCCGGCCGGCCTCCGGGCTGCTGCCACGGCAGCTTCGGCAGCAGCACGCAGTGGTGGGTCGGGGGTGAGGGTCGTGGCTCTGGACTCCATGAGCGGCCCTGCGTCGGCCGCGGTGGAGATCCTTCCCTCCGACGTACCCAAGGCCCGGAAGGTGGCCCTCCTGGAGCGGGCCGATGATGCAGCGCGCTCACGTGACGGTGCGATAACGCAGGTCACAGCAAGGTACGCGGACAGCCAGCGACGCATCCAGATTGCCAACAGCGACGGCCTCCTGACCGGCGATCGACAGATCCGCACCCTCTTCTCCGTGTCCTGCGTCGCCAGCGGGGACTCGGGCCTCCAGACGGGTCGGGAGTCGGTGGGCCACACCATTGGGTTCGAGCTGTTCGACCGGGTGGACGTGGAGGAACTGGCCGGACGGGCCGCCGGGCGGGCGTTGACAAAGTTGGGTGCGGTACCGGCTCCCAGCGGGGAGATGCCGGTGGTGGTCGGGCCGGGCGGCGGCGGGGTGCTCTTCCACGAGGCCTGTGGGCACGGGCTGGAAGCGGACCTGATAGCGAAGGCGGCGTCGGTGTTCGCCGGTCGCCGCGGTGAGGTCGTGGCTGCGCCCATGGTCAGCCTCGTGGATGACGGCACCATGGTCGGTGAGTGGGGCCGCTACGCGATCGACGACGAGGGTCGACCCGCACAGCACAACGTCCTGATCCGTGACGGTGTGCTGACGGACTTCATGTGGGACCGCCTGCGGGCCCGGAAGGAAGGCCGGGAGAGTTCCGGAAACGGTCGTCGCCAGAGCTACCGGCATCTCCCCATGGTTCGCATGACGAATACCTACCTGGAGGCTGGGGACGATGACCCGGCTGAGATCCTGGCCGGGACCGAACGCGGTGTGTACGTGGCGCAGCTGGGCGGTGGCCAGGTGAACACGGCCACCGGCGACTTCGTATTCGGCATGACCGAGGCGTACCTGATCGAGGACGGTCGCCTCACGGCCCCGATCCGCGACGGCAACCTGATCGGCAACGGACCCGCGGCGCTTCTGGACATCGACGCCATTGCCGGTGACTTCGCCATGGGTTCGCCTGGTACCTGCGGCAAGGACGGCCAGGGGGTCCCAGTGGGGGACGGCACGCCCACGCTGCGTGTAGCCCGCCTGACTGTCGGCGGAACGGCGGCCTGAGATGTCCGAATTCCTGGAGATCGCTGAGCGCATCGTCGGATGGGCGGATTCGGGCGAGCAGGTCGAGGCCGTGGTCGTCCATGAACGCGAGATGGAGGTGCGGGCGTACGAGGGCGAGGTGGAGTCGTTGACGGTCGCCGAGTCCAGCGGTGTGGGTATCCGTGTCATCCGTGACGGCCGCCAGGGATTCGCCTACGCGGGCACGCTGGATCCCGATGCCCTCGCAGAGGTGATGCGCGAGGCGAGGGACAACCTCGGCTTCGCCACTCCGGACGAGCACTGCTCCCTTGCCGAGCCCGATGGCGTGGCGCCGGTCGGGATGGACCTCTACCGGGAATCCCTGCTCGACCTTCCCATCGACGCCAAGGTGCAGATGGCCCTTGACCTGGAACGAATCACGCGATCCTCCGACAGCCGGATCAGCGGCGTCGAGTCGGCCGAGTACTCCGACTCCGTCTCGTTCAGTGCGGTGGCGACCACCACGGGCATCCGTTCCATCAGCAGCGAGACGGGGTGCTTCCTGTCTGCTTATGCCCTGGCTGAACAGGACGGGGAGACCCAGACCGGATTCGGCTTCTCGCTCGGACGCCAGCCGGGCGACCTGGACGTGGAGGCCGCAGCGGCCGACGCCGCGGAGCGGTCCACCCGGATGCTCGGGGCGGTCAAGCCACCATCGGGACGCATGACGGTGGTGTTCGACCCATGGGTGAGCGCCCAGTTCCTCGGCATAGTCGGAGGCACCCTGAGCGGTGAGGCCGTGCAGAAGGGCCGGTCGCTCTTCGCCGACAGGCTCGGCGAGGACGTGGCTTCATCGATCCTCACACTGGTAGACGATCCGACCGACCCGGCGGCGTACACCGCTACCGAGACCGACGGGGAGGGGCTGGCTACGCGCCGCAACGTCCTGCTGGCCGACGGTCGGCTGGAACGCTTCGTCCACAACAGTGAGACGGCCAGACGGGCCGGGACGACGTCCACCGCCTCGGCCGTGCGCGGCTATTCTTCGACGCCCGGAGTGGGCGTGCGCGCTGTGGCCGTCGTGCCCGGTATCCGGTCGCCGACCGATCTGATATCCGGCATCCGTGACGGCCTGCTCGTCCAGGGGGTGAGCGGGCTCCACTCCGGCGTGAACACCGTCAGCGGGGACTTCTCGACCGGCGCCGAGGGCCTCCGGATCCGTGACGGGGAACTGGCCGAACCGGTCCGCGAGTTCACGGTCGCCTCGACCATCCAGAAGATGCTGACCGATGTGACGGCCATTGGTGACGACCTCCAGTGGCTGCCGATGAGCGCTGCTGGGGTCACCCTTGTCATCGGTGAACTGACGGTCTCCGGGGTATAGGGACGCCTGGAACGCTCTGTGCCGATCCTCCACGCGATCCTGCTGGGCCTGGTCCAGGGCCTCACAGAATTCCTGCCGGTCTCCTCCAGCGGGCACCTGACCCTCGTGCCGTGGCTGCTCGGCTGGGACGACTTCGCTCTCGACGGATCACTGGAGGACGCCTTCGACGTGGCGCTGCATCTGGGAACCCTCCTGGGTGCCGTCTTCTACCTGCGCTCCGACGTTGTCAGGTACCTCTCGGCCGGGACCGGATGGCTGGTGAGGAGGGGCCCCCTGACCGGTGATGCCCGTACGGCCATGCTGCTGGCGACCACCGCCGTGCCCACCGGGCTACTCGGCCTGGTGGTGGTGTCTATGACCGGCGACCTGGGGGATCGAACATGGCTGGTGGCTGTGTGCCTCATCGCCTTCGGCATCGTGATGTGGATTGCCGACCGTCGACCGGGGGAGCGGGGATTCGAGGACCTCTCCTTCGGCGAGGCGGTCACCATTGGCATTGCCCAGGGGCTGGCGTTCCAGCCGGGGGTGTCACGTTCCGGGGTGACCCTCTCGGTGGCACGAGGTATGCGCCTCGAACGCGAGTCCGCCGCACGACTCGTGTTCCTGATGAGCCTTCCCGTGATTGCCGGTGCCGGGCTGCTCTCGGCGGTCGACCTCTCGGTTCCATCCGGTTGGTGGGTTCCGTTCCTTGCCGGAACAGCCGCTGCGGCTGTGAGCGGTGGGCTGGCCGTCCACCTGATGCTGCGCCTCATGGCCCGGGTTGGCCTGGCTGGTTTCGCCGTATACCGGGTGGTGGTCGGCCTGGGCGTCCTCGGGTTGCTGGCCACCTCGTTGCGTTGAGGGCCGGGGTCGGCACAGGCGCTGCCAATCAGGGCACAAGTGCCGTGAGCAGGTCGCCACTGCCCAGGGCGGCGGCGACATCACCCACGCGATCGGCGGGGATGGCAACGGTGACCGTTCGATCATCGTGGTCCAGGACGCGGGCGCCGGATACGACGAGGCGACCCCGGGCTGTGATGCCATCGACCGACCACAGGTCCAGCCTGTCTCCCACCTCGACCGGCAGGGGGTCGGGGCCGCGCCCGAGGGCCACACCGCGCTCGCCGCTGGTTGGGACGTCGGAGGTCGTCTCGGCAGCCGTCGTGCATGGTGCGACACTGGTGGCGGAGCGCACGGTGATGCCGGTCAGTCCGGCGAATGCAATGGCGCACGTCCACCAGATGACCCGGTGGTGCGCCGCCCAGAGACGGAGTCTGGCCAGTAGGTAGGACACGGTTTCTCCCGGGCCTCCCCGCGCTGGGGCGAGGAGCTTGTCGTGGGGGGAGAAGTGTGGACAGACCCGGCGGTGGCCGGGATCAGGCTGCTGAGGCGGCGGCCTTGTCTCCAGAGCCGCTTGAACCACCGGACGCACCGGAGGAACCACCGGAGTCGCTGGTCGAGCCGCTGCTCTTGGAGCTGTCTGACGAGCTGTCTGACGAGCTGGTGGACGAGTCCGAGGTCTTCGTCGAGCCTGCGTCGGCTGAGCCTGAATCCGACTTCACGGTCGAGCCGGCGTCGGCCTTGCGGCCCTTCGCCCCCGAACCGTGGTCGTTCTTGTAGAAGCCGTCGCCCTTGAAGGAGATGCCGACGCTGCTGAAGACCTTGTTCACGATTCCGCCGCAGTCTGAATCCGGGCAGTCGGTGAGGGCGTCATCCGTGAAGGACTGGCGCACCTCGAACTCATCCCGGCATGACTGGCAGCGGTACTGGTAGGTAGGCATGGTGGTGGTGTCGCCGGGGGTCGTGGAGCGGTTGTTCCATGTCCGGTCGACGTCGCATCCTACCGGAGGTCCGCGTTGGGTGGCCCGCCGTCAGTGATGCTGGTCCTGTGACCTATCTGGTGGTGGCCATCGCCTACGTGCTCGGGACCCTGCCGTCGGCCCAGATCGTGGCAGGTCGGTCGGGAGTGGATCCGACTTCGGCGGGATCCGGAAACCCGGGCGCCACCAACGTCTACAGGACTGCTGGACGCCGGGCAGGGTTGGTCGTCTTCGCGTTCGACGGGGGTAAGGGCGTTGCTGCGGTCCTCCTGGGAATGGCTGTTGCCGGCCGTCCACTGGCCCTGGCCTGTTGGGCGGCGGCGACGGTGGGCCACGTGCTTCCGGTGACCCGCCGTCTCCGGGGAGGCAAGGGCGTGGCCACAGGCGGCGGCGGCTCGATCGTGCTGTTCCCTGTGCTCGCTCTCGGTGTGATCGCCCTCTTCGCCCTCGTGGTCCGTGTCACCGGCAAGGCCTCGATGGCGTCCATCGCCATAGCCGTGGCCCTGCCCGTAGCGGTCGCTGCCGCCGGCAACCCCACCCCGGAGATCCTCGTTGCGGCGGCCATCAGCGCTCTAGTCCTGGTTCGCCACGTGGCCAACATCAGGCGGCTCCTGGCCGGCGAGGAAAGGTCGTGGAGGCGCTGAGTATCCTCGGTCGGTGATCTCTCTCGCCGAAGCCCGGGCCCATGTGTTCGAAAGGTGCCCCGGACCGGTCGTTTCCGAGGTGCCGTTGTCCGACGCCCGCGGTCTGGTGACCGCCGCACCCGTGGTCGCCACCGGCGCCGTCCCACCGTTCGCCAACTCGGCCATGGACGGGTTCGCCGTGCGCTCCGCTGACACCGTCGGCGCCCCGCTGGGTCTGCGGATCGTAGGAACGCTGGCTGCCGGCGCTGTCCCCGACGTCGAGGTCTGTCCGGGTGAGGCGATCCGGATCATGACCGGGGCGCCGATGCCGGACGGGGCCGACTCGGTGGTCATGGTTGAGAAGACAGCGGTGTCCGACGACGGTGCGGTGGTGACGGTCGCCGTGGAGGTGGGCGAGGGCAACCACGTCCGTTCAGCCGGCGAGGACCTGCTTCCCGGTGAGGAGGTATTCGCCTCCGGCACCACCCTGGGGCCGAGGCACCTGGGTGTGCTGGCCAGCATCGGATGCGGGAGTGTCACGGCCTTTCGACGCCTCAGGGTGGGTGTGCTGTCCACCGGTGACGAGCTGGTGGAGGGTCCCGCAGCGCTGAGGGTCGGGCAGATCAGGGACTCCAACCGACCGGCACTGCTGGCACTCCTGGACGAGATGGGCGTCGTGCCCGTTGATCTGGGCCTGGTGGTCGACGACGAGGATGCGATCACCGCGGCCCTCCTCGACGGCGTTGCCCGGTGCGATGCCGTGCTGACTTCCGGCGGTGTCTCGATGGGGGACTTCGACTACGTGAAGGTCGTGTTGGATCGGATCGGTGAGATGCGCTGGATGCAGGTGGCGATCAGGCCGGCCAAGCCGCTGGCCTTCGGCCTGGTCGAGGGGGTGCCGGTGTTCGGCCTGCCCGGCAATCCGGTCTCGTCCATGGTGTCGTTCGAGTTGTTCGCCCGTCCCGCCCTTCGTGCCATGTCGGGTCACACGGACCTCGAGCGACAGCGGGTCCAGGCCCGGGTCGTGGGTGGACTCAAGCGCCATGCCGACGGAAAGGTCCACTTCGGGCGGGTCGTGGTCGAGTACCGGGACGGGCGGTACCTGGCAGCCTCCGCCGGAGGCCAGGGCTCCCACCAGTTGACCGCCATGGCGACCGCCACGGGGCTGGCGGTCCTACCGGATGGCGACGGGGTGGCCGACGGTGACCTGGTCGAGGTCATCCTTCTGGGCTGAGCGGCCTGCGGTGGTTCGACCGGCTGACAGCCCGTTCAGGGGCCTACGCTTGGCTACGTGGCTCGACAACTGATCGACACTTTCGGGCGCGTGCATCGCGACCTGCGGATCTCGGTGACGGACCGTTGCAACTTCCGCTGTACCTACTGCATGCCTGCCGATGGGCTGGAGTGGCTTCCCCGGGAGGAACTCCTCACCTTCGAGGAGATCGAACGGGTCGCACGCCTGATGGTGGAACGCCACGGCGTGGACAGCATCCGACTCACCGGCGGCGAGCCGACGGTCCGGGCCAACCTGCCCACCCTGGTCGGGATGCTGGCTGGCCTTCCAGCGGATCTGTCGATGACGACGAACGGGGTGACGCTGCGCAAACAGGCCGCCGACCTCTCCGCGGCGGGTCTGAAGAGGATCAACATCTCGCTCGATTCCCTGCACGCCGGGCGCTTCGCCGAGCTCACCCGGCGTGACGACCTGGCGAGTGTGCTGGATGGGATCGATGCTGCTATCGAGGCGGGACTTGATCCGGTCAAGGTGAACGTAGTCGTGATGCGGGACGTCAATGACGACGAGATCGTGGACCTGGCCCGTTTCGGTCGGGACCGCGGCGTGGAGGTCAGGTTCATCGAGTTCATGCCTCTGGACGCTGACCAGTCCTGGTCCGATGGCGCGGTGGTTGGCCGGGATGAGATCGTGGCCCGGATTGCCGAGGCCTTCCCGCTGGAGCCGGTGGATCGGACGTCAGCGCCGGCCACCCGCTACCGGTATCTCGACGGTGCCGGTTTCTTCGGTGTGGTGGCCAGCGTGACCCGCAGCTTCTGCGACACGTGCGACAGGATCCGCCTCACGGCCGATGGCCAGTTCCGGAACTGCCTGTTCGCCGTCGAGGAGTTCGACCTGCGGTCGCTGCTTCGTTCGGGTGCCTCGGACGACGATGTGAGCGACCTGCTGCTCGGAGCGGTGACTGCCAAGTGGGCGGGCCACGGGATCTCCAACGTCGACTTCATCCGGCCCAGCCGTTCGATGTCCCAGATCGGCGGCTGAGCTGCATGGCGGATCCGGGTTTCACGCATCTCGATTCCGAGGGTCGGGCCCGGATGGTCGACGTCGGTGACAAGGACGTGACCCGGCGAGTGGCGGTGGCCCGGGCCAGGGTGACGATGCAGGCCTCAACCGCCGAGGCGTTGGCAGGTGGGACGGTAGCCAAGGGCGATGTCCTGGCTGTCGCACGTATAGCGGGCATCCAGGCGGCGAAGCGGACCTCTGAACTGATCCCGCTCTGTCATGCCCTGATGCTCACCTCGGTGCGGGTGGAGCTGGTTGTCGGCTCGTCGTGGGTCGACATCGAAGCGGTCACCGAGACGGTGGACAGGACAGGGGTGGAGATGGAGGCGCTGACGGCCTGTTCGGTTGCCGCCCTGACCGTCTACGACATGTGCAAGGCGTTGGACCGCTCGATGCAGGTGGAGTCCTTGGGGCTCCATGAGAAGTCGGGTGGGCGTTCTGGAGATTGGCGCAGGGCGGATTGACCTGCTTCGCGCGCTACGCGCGAAGATTCGCGCTCAGAGCGCGTGGAAATCCACCAGTTGGCAAGGATCAACAACTACGGTGCCCTCGTGCGTAACGACCTACGGAGAGGGAGAACCCGGTGCTGATACTGCTGGGCTTGGGAGTCTTGTGGATGGCGGTCCTGCTGCCACCGATAATTCGTCACCGCAACGCCCTGGGGGGTCCTGTGCTAACCCTCGTGGCCGCCGGGCGTGGATCCGTCAGGTTCGACCCCACCCGTCTCCGGTCGGTTGGTGTCGCCGCAGCGGCCGTGCCCGTCGGAGTCGGATCAGCCCGGCGTCGACGCCGCGACCTCCTGGTCGCCCTGGGCGGTATGGCTGCGTTCACGTTCCTGGCCGGCATCGCCGTGGGCGGGGTCGTCTGGATGGCCCACTTCCTCGTTGACCTGGTTCTCGTCGGCTATGCGGTGCTGGTCACCCAGCGCCACCAGCTGGAGGTCGAGCGCGAGGCCCTGGTCATCCCGTTTCGCTCCAGCGGCTCCATGCTGGGCAGGTTGGGAGCCTCCGTGGCAATGAACGACGAGGCAGTTCTGAGCCGTAGGGCCAACTGATCCGCCGGCCCCGGTCGGGGCCGTTCCGTCGGTCCCTCCCAGCAGGCATCCCGCTACGCTCGGCGGCGGTCGCGGGGGTGTAGCTCAGTTGGCTAGAGCGCTACGTTCGCAACGTAGAGGTCGTGAGTTCGATTCTCATCACCTCCACCATGACCGATAAGAGTCGAGGTATCCGGACCCATCCGCCCCGGATACTTGACGGCGAGGCCTGTTGTCGTATGGGGCCAGGTGCCTCGGAGCGTTTGAGCTGCGTCTACCTCTCTAGTGGCCGATTTGGCCCGTTCTAGGGCTGAATCCGTACCCAAAACCCGCCCCTACTGCAGACCCCTGAAAAACCCCTAAACGCCCTTTATTTCAAGGAAGCGGCGGGGGCGTGCCAGACCTCCGCCGCTAGGGATCTGCACCCTGCCCACCCCCTCGGCGCGTCTGGTGCCCCGGCCTAAAGCCCTTGTACCGCCTACGCCCATCTACACCTAGGGCTTCTGGCGTCGCCGACCACTCGGGCCCCTACCCGACCAGTTCAGGGCAGCGTGGGGCGTCGAGGTCTACCGTAGGGTCGTGGATGAGATGTCCGACACCCAGCGTGACGCCTTCCTGGACGAGGTCCGGTTGGCGGTCCTGGTGATTGAACGAGCCGACAAGGGCCCCCTGTGCGCTCCCGTCTGGTACCGCTATAACGACGGTGCCTTTCAGATCTCCATGGAGAACAAATCGGCAAAGGCGGTGCTTTTGCGTCGGGCTGGCCGGGCCAGTCTGTGTGTGCAAGATGAGTCGATCCCGTACCGGTATGTCACCGCCGAGGGCCCAGTCGAGGTCGAGGTGATAAGTGGAGAGGTGCGGCATGAACTTGTCCGCGAGATGGCGTCCAGGTATCTCGGAGACGAACTAGGCCGGCAGTACGCAGATGGCTTTCCCCCTGAGTTAGACGGAGGAGCCCTGGTCACCCTGCGTCCCCGTCGCTGGCGTGCTGAGATGTACTGAGCCTGGGAACGGCCAACAGGACTGCCAGAACGGCCCAGCGGAGACAATTTACATTTGTGCCAATGTGTTATATCTTGCGGTTGCCTGTTGAACGTAAGGTCGTTTGTTGTATCTCTCTGTTGGGATTGGAGTTGGTGATGGCGATTGAATCTTCTGGAGAGAGCCCGGGAAACCCGAGGCTTTACGAGTTGATAAAGGATTCGCCCAAGACCGGTGCAAGTCCGACGGTATGGGCTTGGCCTCAGATCATTGACCATCTGAAGGTGGCTGGACAGCCGGTACAGGGACCTTGGCCACCACACCAGGAGCGTCGTCCCGACCCGGACGCAGAGTCGTTGCCAGTAGCGGTTCCCGATCCCCAGTCGTCGAATGACGACTCGTAGGTAGCGGGAAGGACTTCCAGCGACATGTATCCCTCGAGATTTTCTTACGAAGCGCCGACGACCGTTGCGGAGGCCATAGACCTCCTTCGTCGAGCTGAAGGAGAGGCAAAGGTTCTCGCCGGCGGCCAAAGCTTGGTCCCAATGATGAAGCTTCGCTTCGCATCACCGGAGATGCTGGTCGACATCAACAACATCCCGGGCTTGGCGTATCACTCCGCCGACCCTGACGGGACCTATCGAATCGGAGCCTTGTGCCGGCATGAGGATCTCGAAAAAGACGCTGAACTGGTAACTCAGCAGCCCACAATTGCTGCGGCCGCTCCTGTGATCGCCGATCCCATCGTGCGTACTCGCGGCACCGTGGTCGGATCACTCTGTCACGCTGACCCCCAGGGAGATTGGGCTTCGGTAATGAGTGCGCTCGGAGGCTCGATAGTCGCTGAGGGCCCCAGCGGGCGTCGCTCGATCCAGTGTGCCGACTTTGTCAACGGCCCCTTTCAGAATCTTTTGCAGCCCGACGAGTTAGCGATTGAGGCGTTTGTTCCACCCCCAGTCGGCGCTCGATCCGGCGGCTATCTCAAACTCGAACGACGGATTGGCGACTTTGCCACCGTGGGTGTTGCCGTGTCAGTCGAGTCATCAGGTGATCAGGTAACCCGCGCTGGAATCGGGCTCACAGGCGTCGGTCCTTCGACGATCTGCGCTGAGGCGGCGGCAGAACTACTTGTTGGCCAAGATCTGAACCCAGAGACCATTCATCGTGCTGCAGAACTTGCTAGTGAAATATCGCAGCCGAGATCCGATCATCGAGGCAGTGCGGCATATAAGCGTCATGTCGTTGCCACGTTTGTAACCCGAATCCTCTCGAGCCTTGAGCTCGCGACCCGAGAGGCAGCCTGATATGACCAGCCTGTTTGAAGTGGTGTCGGAAGAAGCGTCGGCTGATACCCCAATACGAC
>Ga0233427_10003174_pt1 | contig 14689 bp, 12 predicted proteins | sample SI_118_April2016_5_FD_179885 | JGI IMG/M metagenome (GOLD analysis project Ga0233427, IMG submission 179885) | Seawater microbial communities from Saanich Inlet, British Columbia, Canada - SI_118_April2016_100_MG | ecosystem: Environmental > Aquatic > Marine > Inlet | place: Canada: British...
AAATTGTGGTATTAAAACTTATACTATTTTTGCCAAAAGGCCTAGTAGTTCAACTGGATAGAATATCAGATTTCGGCTCTGAGGGTTGGGGGTTCGAATCCTCCCTAGGTCACTATTATTTCAATAAAAACCTCTTTTCTATGGTCCCATCAGTGTATTTGAAAAATAGAAGCTTATTTTGTGTTTCAGGAATTTCTCTTCCAAAAATATCATAAATGCCAATCAGATTTTTTTCACTACTGTTTTCTGAAATACTTGAAGAATTACACCATATTTGAACTGTATCAACATCATTAAACTGATCGTTTAGTTCAGAGTTAATGTTAGCATAAAAATAAAGTGGTCCATCTATATTTGGATTAATAAATAGATTTGTGAAGTGTATTTCACTTATAAAGCCACTTGTATAATTATTTCCATCATTTGGTGATGTTGAACTGACTTTTATGCCTCCATTGTCATTCTCAATTGAGAAAAACCCAATCAATATCCCAGCACTATCGTATGAATTTATAATAGCATAATTCTGTCCTGCAACTATTCCTGCTTTTAATGTTGCGGTAATATTTTGTGTGCTAGTAGTCATTATTGCAAAGCCTACAGAGTCTCCTGAGTTAATAGAGGTTATATCAAAACTCCCTCCGTCTGAAGTAATAATACTTGTGCCTATATCAGGCTCATCAGCCTCTTGACTTACTATTAATGTCAGTTCAGATGACGTGTTACATTGTGTGTTAGAAAGTGTATTTATTACTATAGGGTTAAATGGAGCAGCTACAAATGAGGGTGTTGTAAATGTGTCAGAAATTGACCACAAAGAAGCTAATAAATTAGTTGTATCATAATAACACATTACTTGCCATTCGTAAGTGGTGTTTTGTTGTAATAGAGGGATTGTAATGCTTGAATTTGGATTGTATATTGGACCCAAATTAGACCAACTTCCTGTTCCGATTTGTTGGTATCTTATTTTATATCTATTTACATTACTTAAAGTATCCCAGTTTGCAACAGCATTATTGTAGTTGATATTAGTTGTTGACAGAGTGTTTGTTGTTGGGTATAGGTTGGTATTTGTATAAAATGTATCGGTAACTGACCAATTTGAAGTATTGCTATTTATTGTGTCACAATGACTTCTAATTTGCCAGATATAATCACTTAATGGAATTAAATTTGTAAGTAATTTTTGGTTGAGAATAGAATCGATATTATTTTTATATGACCAGCTAGCTGCCCCAATAATTTTATATCTAATTTTATATTGATAAGTTCCGTTTGTTGAATTCCAATTTACTTCTGCATTGTAATAATTAATGTTAGAAGCAAAAAGTGTGCTTGGAGCAAAACATTGAGAAAAACTAATTATTGAGATGAATCCAAACAGTATTGTAAGTCTTATTTTCATTTAACAAAAATACAATTTTTTATATAAAACTTGTAATTTACGTGTAATGTGCTGGCAATCAGTTAATTCCAATATGTATTAATGTTTCAAAGATTTTAAAAAAAATGTGTTAATACCTTAGGTGTAGGTATTTTTTGCTTAGAAACGATTTAAATGCTTAATTTTTCTTTTCAAACACATAAATAGTGCTTGAATGTCCTCTTTTCGAAATGACACCAATTAAATTAGAGATCAATCCAATTGCAAATCCTTTGATAAAATTCTTTTTTCCTATTTTAAATTCTTCACTTAATAATGAAACATAGAAAGAATCAAATATCATTGGTTTGGTTTTCCTCAAACTAAATTCATGATTTTTGAAAATCTTTTCAATTGTAGATTTTGAAAAATGCCATAAGTGTATTGGAACATCCCATGCGGCCCAGAATTCTTTGTAGTAGCTTGCGTCCCAGCTTTTATAGTTAGGAACGGCAATAATAATCTTTCCATTTGGCTTGAGTATCTTGTGAAATTGTGAAATTGTTTCATTTAAGTTTGGGATATGCTCTAGTACGTGCCACATGCTTATGCTATCAAATTCTTCTTCACTAAACTGAGTCAAGTCAGTATTGTCGCTAACTACAAGATTGTAATTGTTTTTAGCTTGAGTTCTTGCTAGTTCTGATGGTTCGATACCTTTTGTTGTGTATCCAGCATTTTTGCAAGCATTTAAAAATTCACCTGTCCCACAGCCAATATCTAAATGAGTCCCTTCTTTTGTTATACTTTTTAGTAATGCAACTTTTGTACCTACTGCATAATTTCTTATTGTCTGGTAGAGCCAATTAAATAATCCTTTGGAATTATTTGTATGGGAAATATACATGTCTGACTTGTAGTAATTACCTAGGTTTTCGTTTAAAGGCCTGGGGTTTGTAAAGGTAAAATCACATGTTCCACATGAAACAATTGTAAAATTTTCTTTAGAAGTTGTAAAGTCATTACACTCTAAAAGCTTATCTAAACTATTGCCACTGCACACTGGGCATTTATCTAGTAATATCATCTCCCTAAGTAGATTAATAATATGTTTATATCTGAAGGGGAAACGCCACTTATTCGTGATGCTTGTCCAATTGTTTTTGGTTGAATAGCTTTTAACTTTTCACGACCTTCAGTTGAAATTGAATGAAGTTTATCAAATTCAAAACCATCAATAATTTGTATATTTTCAAGTCTGCTTAGTTTTTCAGCAGACTCTTTTTCTTTATTTAAATAACCGCCATATTTAATTTCAATCTCTGCCTGTTCTATTGACTCAATTGAAAATTTTTCATTTTCTAAAAACTCGTAAAGTTCTTTAGAAACTAATAAATCTTTAATCGAAATATGTGGCCTAGAGAGTATGGACTTAATTTTTACTTTCTGTTTTAAAATTGAAGTACCTTTATTTTCTAATACAGGATTTATATCATTTGGTTCAATACTTTGTTTCTCTAAAAACTTTATTAACTTTTCTGTTTCACTTTTCTTTAATTGCAGGCGTTTTAGTCTTTCTTCACTAGCAAGTCCTAATTCATATCCTTTCTGAGTTAGTCTAATATCAGCATTGTCCTGTCTTAATAGTAATCTAAATTCGGCTCTTGAAGTAAACATTCTGTAAGGCTCGTCTGTTCCTTTTGTAATAAGATCATCTATTAATACTCCTATATATGCATCTGATCTCCCTAGTATGAATTCCTTTTTATTATGAGTGTTTTGGTGAGCATTTATTCCCGCCATTAGCCCTTGTGCTGCAGCTTCTTCATAGCCAGTTGTTCCGTTTATTTGCCCGCAAAAGAAAAGGTTATTGACCAATTTTGTTTCTAGAGTATGTTTTAATTGAGTTGGAGGAAAATAATCGTACTCAATTGCATATCCAGCCCTAAACATTTTTACTTTTTCAAGACCTTTAATTTTGCGCAAAGCTTTCAACTGAACTTCTTCTGGTAATGATGTTGAGAATCCGTTTAAATAGATTTCTATAGTATCTCTTCCTTCAGGCTCAATAAATAACTGATGCCTTTCCTTAGTTGAAAATCGTTCTATTTTGTCTTCAATTGAAGGGCAGTATCTTGGGCCTAAACCTTTTATTCTTCCTGAAAACATAGGAGAATCTTCAAAACCTTCTTTTAGTATACTATGTACTTCAGGTGAAGTGTAAGTTATAAAGCAAGAATGTTGCTTAGATAATTGATTGTTAGATAGATATGAGAAGTTTACAGGATTTTTATCTCCTGCTTGTTCTTCAGTTTTAGAGTAATCAATTGTTCTGCCATCAAGTCTTGGTGGAGTTCCTGTTTTCATCCTACCATTAGTAAACCCTAACTCAATTAGTTGTTTTGTTATTCCTTCAGCTGGCGGCTCTCCTGACCTTCCTCCTTTGTAATTTTTTTTACCAAGATGAATTAATCCATTTAAAAATGTTCCGTTACAAAGTATGACAGATTTACTTTGAATTTCAACACCCATTTTTGTAATAACACCTACTGTTGAACCCTTTTTAGTCATTATATTTTCAACTGTATCTTGCCAAAAATCAATATTTTTATTTGCTTCTAGAGCCATACGCCATTCTCTTTCAAACAATTTTCTGTCACACTGTGCCCTAGGACTCCACATTGCTGGCCCTTTACTTTTATTAAGCATTCTAAACTGAATTGAAGAGGCATCAGTAATAATTCCTGACATTCCACCTAACGCATCAATTTCTCTAATAATTTGCCCTTTTGCAACACCACCCATGGCTGGATTACATGACATTCTAGCTAAAGTTTCTAGATTTTGAGTAATTAACAAAACTTTGGACCCTAATGTTGCTGCAGCATGTGCGGCCTCACATCCAGCATGACCTCCCCCCACAACAATTACATCATATTTTTCTTCAAGTACCATTTGATTATCAGTATTTAGAAAGATAATAATTTTCTTTCTTTCTCATTAAATTTGACTCCCTCTCAGTTTTATCTTTATAGCCGAGCAAATGTAGTAAACCATGCACCATAACTCTATTTAATTCTGTTAAAAAATCAACTTTAAAAACCTCAGAATTTTCTTTTACTCTTTCAATGCTAATAAAAATATCTCCACTTACAGAATTCCCTTCACAATAATCAAAAGTAATGACATCAGTTAAAGTATTATGGTTAAGGAATCGTATATTTTTTTCAAGAAGATAGTCATCATCACAAAAAATGTAAGTAATATCTCCTTCTTCCTTAGCTTCATTTGAAATTACTTGATTTAACCATTTTTTATTTTGATTAATTTCTGTTATTTCTTCTGTTTCTAAGTATTCAAACGCTATCATTAGTTCTCTTTTATTAAAGAGTTAAAATAGGAATTTACTTTCTTTTTGTAGAATGGAGTAAGTTGAATTGGAGTTGTTTTTAATAGCTCTTCTTCTTTCTCTTTTTTCTTTTTGTATTCCATATATTCTTCAGTTGTATTATCTGGTTCAAATTCCCATTCTGTAGCCTTTCTTTTATCGTCTTCATCTTGCTCCCTCTTAGCGTTCTCTGCTTCAAGTAATCGACTAAGTATTTCTTCTTGTCTGTTTATAGTTTCTTGTGTAATTCTATTATTGATAATATCTCTTTCATTTTCCTCCATATCTTCAATAATTTTATCAATTTTCCCTTTCTCGCCATTTTCACCAATCTCATCTCTTAGCTCCATTAACTGTTTTCTTATTTGCTCTTGCTGTTTTGCTAATTGCATAAGCTCTTTTGATTGCTTCTCTCCTTTCTTTTTCCCCTTTCCTTTCTTACCATTTTTCCCTTTTTTCATTTCCTTATTCAGTTTCTTCTGAGCTTTTTTCATCTCTGACATTGAAGGTTTTTTGCAGTTTGGGTTTGGTTTATTACAGTTTTTTGGCTTGTTGCATTTTGATGGAGGCATTTCTAAATCTTTTTGCATTTGCTCCAATATTTCAGATAATAGTAAGGCAAGGTTATTTGTTGCAGTCATAACAAATTGTTGCCTTTCTGCAGCCTTATTTACATCTCTATTCTCAAGCTCCTTAGTTGATTTTAACATATTACTTTTAATAGATGCAATCTCTTTATTTATTGTAGCTTGAATTTGGACAACTCTTTTACTTAGAGCAAATAATGAGTCCTCAATAATCTTACTATCATCAGCTAATTTGTTTTGTTGCTGTACCATTTTTACAAACTCTGGACTGTTTCTTGGGGTGTTATTTACTTTATTAATTAAACTCTCCTGATCAAATGAAAGTGTAACTAAATTCTCTAAAATTTTACGTAAAGTTTCCATATCTTCTTTCGGCTTATTTTCTCCAGAATTTTCTTGCATACTTTTTAGTTTATCTTCAAGCTCCTCCATTTTTTCAATAGCACTTTCCTGTGATTTCTTTGATTTTTTCTTTTGTCCCTTTTTTAAAGCATCACTACTTTTTTGCATTTCCTGTTTTATATCTTCTTCTGATTTTTGAGTATTAGGCAATTCATTTTTTTGTTCCAAATCCATGTTTTTCTTCCTTAAATCTTGCAAATCTTTTTTGATTTCTTCCATTTTTTTACTGAGCTCCTCTTGTTCTTTAGCAAGTTCCTCCTTTGTTTTTTCATCACTTTCAGTTTCTTTCTGAAGTTTCTTTTGTGCTTCTTTTAGTTCTGTTATTTTATCTAGAGTTTCTTCTACTTTCTGCTCAAATTCAAGCTGTTTAAATAACTCTAACTCTCTATCTAATTCCCTCTCTAGGTCAACATTTTCTTTATCTAACTTATCTAGTAAATCCTTTAACTTTTCTTTATCTGCTTTGTCCATCATTTCTTCCATTTCTTTTAGCAAATCTTTCATTTCTGTATCTAAAACTTTATTCATTAAATCTTCTAATTTCTTTTGTTTTTCTAAGATAGAGGAATTCAATTTCTCTTTGTTTTTTAAGTTTTCAGTATTTTTCTTCTGAGTATCTTTTATTTGTTTTTCTAATTGTTTTTGTTTTTTAAGAATTTCTTTAGCTTTTTGTTTCTCTTCCCAGTCAATTTTCTTTTTTTCTAAAATTGTTTTGTTGAGTTCAGCAATTTCTTTTTGAATTTCTTCTGCTAACGAAATAGATTTATTTAGTCCACTTTTTGTTTTCTCATTTTCAGCATCTTTCTTTTTTATCAAATCATCTGTACTAGATTCTGTAAATTTAAAATTTTGACTTTTTGTAAATTTTGTACCATTTACTCCATCATTGTCCCAAATCTTAAAATGATAATCCACCTCATCACCCGGATTTAAAAGTAGACTATTGAAGTTAAAAGTATAGAAAAACACCTCTTTTGAAGTTCTATTTATCTGAATACTTTTAGATATATTATTAGTACTATCTTTGGATTTGATATTGTATGTAAACTCTAATTTTTCAAGTAAGTAATCATCTTCTACTTCCCCATTAAAAATAAATTGAGAATTTAAAGTATCATATGTTTGAGATACCAAAATATGAGGATATTCATCTTTAAGAACTCTAATAGAATAGTTAAGAGTGTCTATCAGGCTATTATTGTTTTTACTAATAATTTGATAAGAAGAATTTTCTAGAATTTGAGTCTGAAATTTGAGTTTATAATTATTAGATATTTTGACTTCTTTTTTATCTAATACAAAAGATGAATTAGTCGTATTTTGTAATGAGATACTCCAATTTACAATACTTCCCTCACTTACTAAAATATCCCCATTATTTAAAACAATCTCTTTACTTTTCTTTGTGTAATTGGGATGATTTATTGAAACTTGAATTGCTACAACTTTTGGTTGCAATAAACTTTTAAGTGTGTATAATTTACTCTTATATCCTCCTGCTAATAAATGAAAATCTATATCAGAATTTACATGTTTAAACAAATACTCAAATTCATTATTCCCTTTTGATTTTAGGTTAAATCTGTTATCATTTATTACGATTTGTACTTTTGATGGAATTTCATTTCCAGTTACTTTTATTTTTAGTAAATAATCTTCAAATTGAATGCATTTTAATTCTTCATTTATCTGATAATTAAATGGTGCTTTTGGCTCAAAAAAGGTATTGTGTTTTACAATTCGAGCAGAGCTTTCTGTAAGTATGTATTGCTTCCCAGAAACAAAGAACAATCCAATAATTAGAATAGGAATCAAAACCCATTTAACATATTTTTTATTGGTTCTAAAATCAATAGCTGAATTGAAGTTTACAGGCTTAATATCTGCCATTTTTTGATCAATACTAGCTATAATCAAATCATTATCTGAATTTTCCTCATCAGTTAATTCTAAAATATTTGTAAGTTTATCATCAACAGAATTGAAATGTATTCCAATGATTTTAGCCGCTTGTTTATGTGAGATTATTTCTCCTAATTGAAGTAAATGTAAAAGTGGAATTACAATATATTTTACCGCAATAATCAGGTTAATAATTATGTATGTCCAAAAGAAAAAAGTTCTAACACCAACTCCTGCTTTCGAAAAATGCTCAATAATTGAGAAAATAAGGAAGAAAATAATTAATACTGCAACACTATAAATACCTCCTTTAATCAGCTGATTTTGGTAGTATTTTCGTATAAAATTATTCAGCTTTTTGAACAATTCTGATGTAGTGTTTCTCCTCATTGCTGCAAAAATACAATTTTAATATGCATATAATTACTTATATCAGATAAACACTATCTTTGCCACTCAAAATAATAATAAAGATGTCAGAAGTAAGAGTAAGATTTGCGCCAAGCCCGACAGGCCCATTACATATTGGAGGAGTTAGAACAGCACTATATAATTACCTTTTTGCTAAAAATCAAGGAGGCAAAATGATATTGCGTATTGAGGACACCGATCAAACTAGATTTGTAGAAGGTGCTGAAGAGTATTTAATTGATGCACTAAAATGGTGTGGAATTGAATTAGATGAGTCAGTTGTTGATGGTGGTGAGTATGGCCCTTACAAGCAATCAGAAAGAAAAGCAATATACTTACCTTACGCTAAACAATTGGTAAAAAATGGTTTCGCCTATTATGCTTTTGATACTTCAGAGGAACTAACTGCAATGAGAGAGCGAATGAAAGCTGCTGGCGTTCCTTCTCCACAATACAATGCTGTTACTCGTACTACTATGCAAAACTCTTTAGCTTTATCAGAAGATGAAGTAAGTAAGAGATTGGAAGCGGGAGATCCTTATGCTATCAGAATAAAAATGCCTAGGAATGAAGAGGTAAAACTAAACGATATTATTAGAGGATGGGTTGTTGTAAATACTAATCATATGGACGATAAAGTGATCTTCAAATCTGATGGAATGCCAACTTATCATTTGGCCAATGTGGTAGATGATTATGCCATGAAAATTTCTCATGTGATTAGAGGGGAAGAGTGGTTGCCATCTGCACCCTTACATGTTTTGTTATACAAATATTTAGGTTGGGAGGATAAAATGCCACAGTTCGCACATTTGCCATTAATTTTAAAACCAGATGGAAATGGAAAATTAAGTAAGAGAGATGGAGACAGATTAGGGTTCCCGGTTTTCCCAACTCAGTGGACTAACCCTGAAACAAAAGAAGTAAGTTCAGGATATAGAGAAGGTGGATATATAAAAGAAGCATTTATAAATATGCTGTCCTTTTTAGGATGGAATCCAGGTACTACGCAAGAGATTTTCTCCATGGAGGAATTGATAGAAGCTTTTAGTTTAGAGAGAGTAGGAAAAGCAGGAGCAAAGTTTGATTATGATAAAACAAGATGGTTTAATCAACAATATTTAAGAGCAAAATCAGGAGAAGTATTGGCGAAAGATTTACAAGTTATCCTAAAAGAAAATGGGGTAGAGGCAGAAGATAGTTTTGTAGCTACTGTTTGTGAGCAATTGAAAGAAAGAGCCACTTTTGTAAAAGATATGTGGGAGGAAGGAAGGTATTATTTTGAAGCTCCTACATCTTATGACGAGAAAACTATTCGTAAAAAATGGAAAGAAGACACTCCAAAATATGTATTGGAATTAAAAGATAGATTAGCAGGATTAGCTGATTTCTCCTCTGAAAGTATTGAGGTAGAATTCAAAAAATACTTGGAAGAAAACGAACTAGGAATGGGTAAATTATTACCTGCTTTTAGAGTTTCTTTAACAGGACTTGGAATGGGACCTTCTTTATTTGATATTGCATCACTTTTAGGAAAAGAAGAAACAATTAAAAGAATGGAAACTGCTTTAGAAAAAATCAATTAATGGGATTAATTACAGTAGAAGGAATAAGGGTTTTTGCACATCATGGTCATTTACCTGAAGAAGCAGTTTTAGGTGGACACTTTATTGTAAATGTTTGGGTGGAAGCGGACACAACTGAAGTTGAAAAAACAGATGATTTGAACGATACGGTGGACTATGTGAAAATCATAGAAATTGTAAAACAGCAAATGGCCATTCGTTCGAATATGATAGAACATCCTGCAAAGAGAATTGTAGATGCAATTTTACTTTTAAATAAAGTGCAAAAAGTAACGGTAGAGGTGGAAAAAGTATTGCCTCCTATTGATGCTGCTTTCGATAAAATTTCAGTGACTACTGAAGGGTCTAACTAAGCCAAATATTTAGCAATATTTACTTTTTCAGCAATAATTGGATGTAGTTTTTCAACTGAAACTCTTTCTTGCTCCATAGTATCCCTATCTCTAATAGTAACCGTATTATCTTCTAAAGTTTGATGGTCAACTGTAATACAGAATGCAGTTCCAATTGCATCTTGTCTTCTGTATCTTTTTCCGATAGAATCTTTTTCTTCATATTGGCAATTGAAATCTATTTGAAGAGATTTCATTATCTCTCTTGCTTTTTCAGGCATTCCATCTTTCTTAGTTAAAGGAAGAATAGCTGCTTTTATTGGAGCTAAAACTGTAGGAATTTTAAGAACAACTCTGCTCTCTCCATTTTCTAATTCTTCTTCACGGAAAGAATTACTTAATACAGTAAGGAACATTCTGTCCAAACCAATGGCTGTTTCTACTACATATGGCACATAGCTTTCTCCTAATTCAGGATCAAAATATTGTAACTTTTTCCCAGAATGCTCTTGATGTGCTTTCAAGTCAAAATCAGTACGCGAATGGATTCCTTCTAACTCTTTAAATCCGAATGGGAACTTGAATTCAATATCGGCAGCAGCATTGGCATAATGCGCTAAATTTTCATGGTCATGAAAACGGTAATTATCTTCTCCCATTCCTAGTGAATTGTGCCATTTCATACGGAATTCTTTCCAGTATTCGTACCATTTCATTTCCTCTCCTGGACGAACAAAAAATTGCATTTCCATTTGTTCGAACTCTCGCATTCTGAAAATAAACTGGCGCGCTACAATCTCATTACGGAAGGCTTTCCCAATTTGAGCAATCCCGAAAGGAATTTTCATTCTGGCTGTTTTCTGTACATTTAAAAAGTTCACAAAAATACCTTGTGCAGTTTCTGGTCTTAAATACAAATCAGAAGCACCATCAGTAGTAGCGCCCATTTGTGTTTTAAACATCAAGTTAAATTGACGAACATCAGTCCAATTATTAGTTCCTGAAACAGGGCATTTTATATCTAATTCCTCAATTAATGCTTTTACACCTTCCAAATCCCCTGATGAAAGTGAAGAGTTCATTTTAGCATTTATGGCATCAATCTGTTTTTGCCTGTCTAAAATTCTACCATTAGTAGCAAAGAACTCTTCTTTGTTAAAAGCATCTCCAAAACGCTTGGCTGCTTTTACGCAATCCTTGTCTATTTTGGCTTCAATCTTGGCGATATGATCTTCAATTAATACATCAGCACGGTATCTTTTTTTAGAGTCTTTATTGTCGACTAAAGGGTCGTTAAAGGCATCAATATGACCTGAAGCTTTCCAAGTAGTAGGGTGCATGAAAATAGAGGAATCTAAGCCCACAATATTCTCGTGCATGTTCACCATTGATTTCCACCAATAGTTTTTAATATTATTTTTTAATTCTACTCCATTAGGTCCATAATCGTAAGCTGCCGCTAATCCATCATAAATTTCAGAGGATTGAAAAACATAACCATACTCTTTTGCATGGGACACTACTTTTTTAAAGATATCTTCATAATTTGCCATGCCACAAAAATAGTAATTCTCTTATTTTATTATGTAGTTTTGCCGTATGATTCAAGTTGACAATAAAATTATTTCTTTAGATGTTTTTGAAAAGCACTTTATTTGCGATTTAAATGCTTGTAAAGGGGCTTGTTGTGTGGATGGAGATGCAGGAGCTCCATTGCTGGAAAAGGAAGTAACTATTTTAGAAGATATTTATGAACAGGTAAAGCCCTACATGGTACAAAAAGGGATTGATGTGGTGGATAAATTAGGGGTGGCTGTGCTTGATTCTGAGGGAGAAGTAACTACTCCACTTGTAAATAATAGAGAATGTGCTTTTGTAATTGAGGAAAAAGGAATTTCAAAATGTGCTATTGAAAAAGCTCAATTAGCTGGTAAAGTTGATTTTAAGAAACCAATTTCTTGCCATTTATTTCCGATACGAATAAAAGAGTACCGTGATTTTGATGCCGTAAATTATGAAGAAATTAAGATCTGTGCGCCTGCTTGTAAATGCGGTAGTGAATTAGAAGTGCCAGTTTATGTCTTTTTAAAAGAACCTCTCATTAGAAAATATGGCAAAACGTGGTACAATGAATTATTGAAAACAGCTAGTTTAATAAAAAAATAAAATGATTTAATTTTTTTTTTGTAAATTTGTAAAATAAAGAGGAAGCTGAAAATCTTATAGAGTAAGCGTTTTTAAATATTTTATTATGGATGAAGCACTGGTTTTTTTATTAATTCCTTTTTTCATAGGATTAATCATATTTTATGTTTTTTGCTGGTGGAAAATTTTTGAAAGATCTGGTCATCCTGGATGGGCAGCAACTGTTCCGATTTATAATTTAATTGTAATGTGTAGGATTGCAAAAAAGCCAGGATGGTGGGCTGCGTTAATGTGTATCCCTTACTTAGGATTGATTTGGTCAATTTGGACATTTAATAGGATGGCGAAAGGCTTTGGTAAATCTGGAGGATTTACAATTGGATTGATTTTCTTAGGATTTATCTTTCTGCCAATATGGGCATTTGATGACTCGGAGTACGATTCAAGCAGATTAGATTAATAAATTATTAATTCTATAAGGAGATGTTAAAAGTACCTAATAAGATCCTTTTTTTTTTCGGATTAAGTATTTTTAATAGTAGTAAGGAGCATCTCCTAACTCTTATTCGTAAATATGGTGCGTATTGGCACAAAGAATTCTTGGAGTGGTTCAAACGATAAGCAGATAAAAGAAGAACTATAAAACTTGTGTCTAATTTCTATTTTTTCAAATATTTCCAATCCACATAAAAAGTGCCAAAGGGTAGGATAGAGGCTATTAATACAATTCCTAAATCTTTAATTCCCCAATTCTCATTTTCTTTAATTAGAAATGCGAATACTATATAGCTGACAAACAAAATTCCGTGTGGCATCCCTAGTAATTTTACATAAGTTGGGTCGCCTAATTGGTATTTGAAATACAAACCAACTGTCATTAAAAGGATGTACGAAACCCCTTCTAAAAGTGCTACTAATCTAAAAATAGTTCTCATTTATTTAAACGCATTTTCTCCAGTAATATCCATTCCCGTAATCAATAAGTGAATATCGTGAGTCCCTTCATAAGTAATTACCGATTCTAAATTCATCATATGTCTCATGATAGAATATTCTCCTGTAATCCCCATGGCTCCTAAAATTTGTCTTGCTTCTCTAGCTATATTAAGTGCCATATCCACATTATTACGCTTACACATAGAAATTTGTGCAGAAGTTGCTCTTCCTTCATTTCTAAGTACACCTAAACGCCAAGTTAAAAACTGTGCTTTGGTGATTTCTGTAATCATTTCAGCCAATTTCTTTTGTTGTAATTGGTAACTTGCAATTGGTTTCCCAAACTGAATTCTTTGTTTTGCATATCTTAAAGCTGTGTCATAACAATCCATTGCAGTACCGATTGTTCCCCAAGCAATTCCATATCTAGCAGAATCCAAACAACCTAGTGGAGCTCCCAAACCATCTTTATTCGGGAGAATATTATCCTTAGGGATTTTTACATTGTCAAATACTAATTCTCCTGTAGCTGATGCTCTCAAACTCCATTTCCCGTGTGTTTCAGGAGTTGTAAATCCTTCCATTCCTCTTTCAACTAATACTCCTTTTATTCTTCCTTCTTCATTTTTTGCCCAAACTACTGCAACATCAGCAAAAGGTGCATTTGAAATCCACATTTTTGCTCCATTTAAAAGGTAATGATCTCCCATATCTTTTATATTTGTTACCATTCCTCCAGGGTTTGATCCATGGTCAGGCTCGGTCAAACCAAAACAACCGATAAATTCTCCTGTTGCTAATTTTGGTAAAAATTTCATTTTTTGTTCTTCACTACCATATTTCCATATTGGATACATTACTAATGAAGATTGAACAGATGAAGTAGAGCGAATCCCACTATCTCCTCTTTCTAACTCTTGCATTATAAGTCCATAAGAAATTTGGTCTAATCCAGCTCCACCGTATTCTGTAGGAATGTATGGGCCAAAGCCACCAATTTCACCTAATCCTTTTACAATTTGTTTTGGGAATTCTGCTTTTTGGCAAGCCTCTTCAATAATTGGAGAAACCTCTCTTTTTACCCATTCTCTAGCAGCATCTCTAATCATTTTATGCTCATCTGTTAGGAGTTCATCCATTAAAAAATAATCAGGTGCTTGGTATAAATCTTGTGACATAATAGTTGTTAATTTTTGGGCAAAAGTAATTTTTTTTAATCGAATAGATGATATGATAAAATATATCTTTGTATTCATTAAATTTTTAAAAGTTGCCTTTAAGTAAAATCATTTTTAATCAGGATATTTTCTTTGTACTATTATTAGTGTCTTTTTGTCTGATTGCATTGCTAAAAGGACTTTATTGGAAGCATGCTAAATTGCTTTTTATGGGAGTTTTTGCACAAAGATATGCCAATCAGTTTTTAAGAGAAGAAAATGCTTTTACAGAGAGAGTAAATGCAATTACTTTCTTTTTAATGTCAATTAATTTTACGCTCATTATTTTAAAGATTACTCAGTCAGTTGAATTACTTTCAGTGGGGTTGATATTCGTTTATGTTAGTGGTTTTTTCTTGTTTAAAATAGGACTGATAAAGCTTTTAGGATTTATTTTAAAAACAAAAGATCTTTCAA
>Ga0233427_10003175_pt1 | contig 14689 bp, 13 predicted proteins | sample SI_118_April2016_5_FD_179885 | JGI IMG/M metagenome (GOLD analysis project Ga0233427, IMG submission 179885) | Seawater microbial communities from Saanich Inlet, British Columbia, Canada - SI_118_April2016_100_MG | ecosystem: Environmental > Aquatic > Marine > Inlet | place: Canada: British...
ATCTATGTTCACCGAATCGGGGCCGAGCAGCCCGACAGGATCAGCGACGGCGACGTCGCATTCTGGTCACCGCGCTGATCCACTGGATGGATTTTTATGTGGCGCCAGATGCCGTACCCGTCGTGCTTGAGGCAGCCGATTATGAGGTCAGCCGGGCCGTGATCCGTTGACAGGCCTCGGTGACGGCTTTGGCGATCTCGTCTCGCGGCCGGTCACCGGGGAATCGATAGGTTGGGCCGTACACGTTGATGGCGCCCACAAGCGCCCCGCCTGGGCCCTTGATCACGGCGCCGACGCCATTCACGTCCTCAGCGAATTCCTGCAACGTCCAGATGACCCCGGTTGCTTCAAGCTCGTTCATTTTGGAGGCGAGCGAGTCCGGGCTCGTGGCGGTGAAGGGTGTGAACGCCGTTGGCCCGGCGGTGGCGAAGTGCTCGCGTTCGAGATCGGACCAGGAAGACATCAAGGCGAGGCCGGCGGCCGCAGCGTGGTAGGGGAGTCGTTCACCAGTCCAGTCCTGTACCTGTACCTGCACCTCGCTCGGGGTAACCGTTTCGACATAGAGAACCTCATCGCCGTCGTCGACCACGAGTGACGCGTTATCGCCGAGGAGATCTGCCAACTCGACCAACTCAGGCCGGGCAAGTTCGCGTAACGACCCCACCGGTGCTGTTGTTGCGGTGAGCGCGGCCAAGCTGGCACCGAGTCCGTAACGCTCACCCAATCGTTCGACCATCCCGAGCGCCTCGAGGCTCGCAAGGATTCTCGAGGTGGTGCTCTTGGGAAGATCGGCTCGGCGGGCAATCTCGGAAATGCCTGCGCGTTCCTGCCCATGGGCCAGTGCCCGAAGAATAGCGAAGGTTCGCTCGATGGCTTGCATTCTGCTCGCTAGACTAGCAGCAGTGAATGAAACGTTCCATTCACTGGAACACTCAGGTTTCTAGGGGAAAAGATGACTAGTTCGGACATGCCCGAGAGCACTCGGTGCGTGATCATCGGCGGTGGAGCGATGGGCGTTGGCCTGCTCTACTTCTTGGCCCACGAAGGTTGGACCGACACGGTCCTCGTCGAGAAGGGCGAGTTGACATCCGGGTCAACATGGCATGCCGCCGGTCTTGTCCCGAACTTCATCGGGGACCTCAACATGGCGAAGGTCCATCAGGAGGCGATCTCGCTCTATCCGGTGATCGAAGAGGAGACAGGGCTCTCCGCGGGTTGGCACGGGTGCGGTGCCCTTCGACTCGCCATCACCGACAACGACGTGCTCTGGCATCGCCAAGTCCACGCGCAACTGAATCAACTGGGCTATGAGAGCTACATCGTCGGGCAGAAGGAAATCAAAGAACTCAACCCGCTATTCGAAAACATCGACGACGTCCAAACGGCGCTCTACACACCGAATGACGGCTGGGCCGACCCGACTGGTTCAACCAATGCCATGGCCAAGGGTGCTCGCCAACTCGGCGCCAAGGTTGTGCGTAACAATCGTGTGATCGACATGAACCAGCGCGCCGATGGCATGTGGGAGGTCATCACCGAGAAGGGCACCATCGTCGCCGAGCACGTCGTGAACGCCGCCGGTCACTACGCCCCGCAACTCGGCGCCATGGTCGACCTCGACGTGCCGATCGTCTCAGTCATCCACCAGTACATCATCACCGAACCGCTCCAGGCCATGATCGATCTTGGCTTCGAACCGCCGGTCACACGAGATCCGCGGTCCTCGTCGTACTATCGGCGCGAGATCGACGGCATCCTCATCGGCCCTTATGAGACCGCCAATGCACAGACCTACGGTGTCGACGGCATTGACTGGAATCTTGACTTCTACCTCACCCCGCCAGACATGGACGTGATCGCCGACTGCCTCATGGACTCGCTCGATCGGGTGCCGGCATGGGCCGATGCGGGCATCAAGAAAGTCGTGTCCGGTCCGATCACTCACACGCCCGACTCCGGTTATCTCATGGGCCCAGCCCCAGGGTTGCGAAATTACTGGCACTGCAACGGCGCCTCGATCGGCATCACCCAGGGTCCGGGAGCGGGCAAGTATCTGGCCCAGTGGATGGTGCACGGTCAGACTGAGATCAACGTTCGGGGCATGGACCCGCGACGATTCGGCACCCACACAGGACCCAAGAGCGAGTTTGCGGTCGGCAAGGCGATCGAGGAATACCACCTCATGTACGCCAGTCGCCCACCCGGTGAGCACCACCCAGCAGCGCGAAGGCAGAAGACCAACCCGCTCTACGACTCCCTTGATGCCAAGGGTGCACAGTGGGAAGAGGTCTACGGCTGGGAGCGTCCGCAGTACTACGGCGAGGCAGAGCAGCACACCTTCTTGCGCTCCAACGCATTTCCGATTGTGGCCGAGGAAGTGAAGGGCACCCGCGAGCGAGTCGGCATTGCTGATCTCACAGCATTCGCCAAATTCGAGGTCACGGGTACTGATGCAGCGGCGCTCCTCAACCGAGTATCGGCGAACAAGATCCCCGGTAAGGACGGCGGCATGCGCCTCGTGCACATGCTTACCGACCTTGGGGGCATCGAGTGTGAGATGACGATCACCCGTTTGGCTGAAAATCGCTACTACCTGAACTCGGCGATTATGGGAACCACCCACGACCAGGATTGGCTCAACCAGCATATTGCTGCCGGAGAAGACGTCACGGTCACTGATGTCACCGATGATCACGGCATTATCGCCGTCACCGGCCCGCGAGCGCGTGACGTGGTCGGAGGTCTCACCGGCGCCGATCTCACCAACGCATCGTTCCGTTGGCTCACAGCCCAGGAGATCGAGATAGCCGGTGTGGCAGTCAAGGCACTTCGCGTCAGCTATGTGGGCGAACTTGGTTGGGAACTCCACGTGCCGATCGGCCAGATGCAGCCTCTTTATAACGCACTGGTCGCAGCGGGCGAACCGCACGGCATGGTGCACTTCGGCTCGTACGCGATGAATGTCATGCGTATCGAGAAGGGCTACAAGGCGTGGGGGAGCGAACTCACCACTGAGATCACCCCGATCGAAGCCCGCCTTGAGCGTTTCGTCGACTTTGATGGCGACTTTGTTGGCAAGGATGTCACTATCGCTCGCCGTGATCAGGATGAACCGCTGAGCATGGTGCTCGTCTATTGCGAGATCAGCGAGGGTGAGACCGACATGCGCGGCAATGAACCGGCCTACGACACCGATGACAACGTCATCGGTATTGGGACGTCTGGAGCCTTCGGCCATACGGTGGACAAGAGTCTCGGGTTCGTCTACGTGACTCCCGATTTCGAGGAGCCGGGCTCGACATTCGAACTTGACATGCTGGGAACTCGACGTACGGCCACCGTGCTTGCTGAGCCAGCGTACGACCCCAACAATGCCACCATCCGAGCCTGAGCCAAAGGGAGGCTGAGATGAGCAACGAACAGCCCCGTCGCCGCCGAACAGGCGGTCGGTCAGGACGCATTGCGGCTCGCCAGGCACCACTTGAGGTGGACGATCGGCCGGTTCGTCCGGGCATGTCGGGTGGGTTGTACAAGCCGTTGTCCGAAGCCGATCTCGAACAGGTCTACGACGCGGCCATTGACTTGCTTGAACGGCTCGGAATGGGATCGCCGATTCCCGAGTTCATCGAAGTGGTCACCGACGCGGGTGGCTGGATGGATGAACACGGCCGTCTCCATTATCCGAAAGCTCTGGTTGAAGGCGCCATTGAGTTGGCAGCCAAGGACTGGATTTGGCACGGATGGGATGAAGCCAATTCGATCGATGTCGGCGGCGATCGTGTCCACTTTGGTACTGCCGGTGCCGCGGTGCTGATGCACGATTACCAGACCAACACGTTTCGGCACTCCACCGGCAACGACGTCTACGACTGTGCCCGACTCGTCGATCAGCTCGACAACATCCACTTCTTTGTTCGTACTGTTGTAGCTCGCGATCGGGAGGACTCGCGAGAGCTTGATCTCAACACTGCGTTCGCCACCATGGTCGGCACCACGAAGCCGTCGGGCACCTCGTGGTTCGAAAAGCAGCACGTCTATGACACCGTCGAGATGTTCGATATGGCGATGGGAGGTGAGGGTGAGTTCCGTAAGCGTCCGTTTATTGCTGCCAACAACACCTTTGTCGTGCCACCACTTCGGTTCGCCGAGGAGTCGATCAAATGCATGGTCGCCCAAGTCGAGACCGGGATGCCGATCAACTTGCTTTCAGCGGGTCAGGCGGGAGCGACGTCACCGGCTGCGCTGGCCGGCTCACTCGCTCAGGCGCTCGCCGAATGCCTGTCTGCGCTCACAACGGTCAACCTCATGTCGCCCGGTCATCCCTGTGTTTTGGGACTGTGGCCGTTCGTATCCGACCTCCGTACCGGCGCCATGAGCGGAGGCTCCGGCGAGGAAGGCGTGCTCAACGCTGCGGCAGCACAGGTTGCGAATTGGATCGGCTTACCGTCCGGCGTCGCCGCGGGTATGAGCGACTCGAAGGTTCCCGACAACCAGGCCGGCTACGAGAAGGGCCTCAACGTCGCTCTTGCCGGCCACGCAGGTGCCAACCTTGTCTACGAGTCGGCAGGCATGCTCGGTTCGCTGCTCAGCTGTTCGCTCGAAGCACTCGTGATTGACAACGACATGCTCGGCGCGATCAACCGCACGGTCCGCGGCATCGAGGTGAACGAAGAGAATTTGTCGGCGGCCGTGATCGAAGAAGTCATTCATGGCCCGGGCCACTTCCTCGGCTCGCAACAGACCCTTGAACTGATGCAAAAGGAATACATCTACCCCGACATCGGTGACCGAGACACCCCCGACAATTGGATGGACGCGGGTGGTAAGGACGCACTCCAGGTAGCCCACGAGCGAGCGAATGAACTGCTCGAGAACCACTGGCCCGAGCACGTTTCCGCCGACGTCGACCGCAAAGTCCGCGACGCATTCAACATCGTCGTGAAAGAACGACCTGGTCTCTAGCGGTTCCTTCACTCATGCACCGTCGTCGACCGTCGTAAGCCACGAACCTCTCGAGATCCGTCGTGAACGTGTCGGGTCCCTTCTGCCCGCTAGATGGGTTTCGCTCCGCCAGATCGTGCCATGACCGGGCAGCGCTCATCGCGAAGGAATCCACCAGGTGAGCCCCGGTGTAGCGCAACAGTGCCGCGACGCGCCATGATGAGGGCCGCCAAGAACCGGCACGAAAGGTGATGACTGTGAAGATCGTGGTCGACTTTGATCTCTGCGAATCCAACGCAATCTGCATGCAGATTGCCTCTGACCTCTTTGAGGTCCGTGACGACGACTTCCTCTACGTCCTCAACGAGGAGCCCGGAGAGGACTCGCGAGCCCGCGTCGAGGAATGCGTCCAACGCTGCCCGAAGCAGGCCATATCTATCGAGGGCTGATCCTGTCCCGAGATTCGATCCATATTGTCGGCGCTTCACTTGCCGGCCTTCGTGCCGCGGAAGCACTCCGTCGTGAAGGCTTCAGTGGCACGATCGCGCTCATCGGCGATGAGCCGCACCATCCCTACGATCGTCCACCGCTCTCCAAGCAGCTTCTCGCGGGGGCTTGGGAGCCGGACCGAATCGGACTGACGAAGCCGGAAAAGTTTGATGAACTCGATCTTGATCTCCGGCTTTCGACTCGGGGCACTGGGTTTGATCTCGACTCGCGCGTGTTGACGACGAGTGGCCCGGATGGCGAACACCGCGAAAAGGTCGATGGTCTGCTGATTGCCACGGGGGCACGCTGTCGCACACTCCCGGGCACGGAGGGCATGGCTGGCGTTCATGTCTTACGGGGCCTCGACGACGCACTCGCGCTTCGGGCTGACTTTGACCTTGGCCCGAAGCGAGTTGTGGTCGTTGGGGCCGGTTTTATCGGAGCCGAGGTTGCGGCGACCGCTCGCGGCCGAGAAATCCCGGTCACCATGATCGAGGCTCTGCCGACTCCGCTCGGCCGCATCTTGGGCGAACAGATAGGCTCGGTGGTAGCCGACGTCCACCGAGAACACGGTGTTGATCTACGCACAGGGGTAGGAGTCGAATCGATTAATGGCGGCGATGCCGTTGGGAGCGTCACACTCTCTGACGGAACGGTCATCGACGCCGATGTCGTGGTTATCGGCATTGGCGTCATTCCCAATAGCGAATGGCTCGAAGGATCAGGCCTCCAGATCGACAACGGCATTGTGTGTGATGCCAGCTGTCTCGCCGCCCCCGGAGTCACTGCGGCCGGTGACGTGGCGCGCTGGCCGAACTATCGCTTCGACGAAGTGATGCGGGTTGAGCACTGGGACAACGCGATCGAGCAGGGTGTGCACGCCGCAAAGCGTCTCCTGGTGGGCGACGATGATGCCGAGCCGTTCATGCCGGTCCCGTGGTTTTGGTCTGATCAGTACGACCGTAAGGTCCAGCTCGCCGGTCGAGTTCGTGCCGACGACGACCTTGAGATCGTCACCGGATCTCTTGAGGAGCGGCGTTTCGCCGCGCTCTATGGCCGTGCCGGCAAGCTCGTTGGCGTGCTCGGGTTCAACCGACCCCGACACGTCATGCAGTACAAGACGATGATTCAAGATGGAGTTTCATTCGCCGACGCAGTAGCTGCGGAGATCTGACCCCAGCGGTCGTCGACGATGACCACAGCGGCGTTTATTCTGATCATCGTTGCAGCCGGTGCTGCGATGATCGACTGGTGGGCGGTTCTTGGCGATCGCTTAGGCCTTGAATTTTTGGCCAAACCACTTGTCATCATCGCGCTCATCGGCGTTGCACTGGCCGTCGAGACGAACGACAACGTCGTTCGCGGCATCGTGATCGCTGCTCTTGGGGCTTCGCTGGTCGGCGACGTCGTTCTGATGACCCCAGATGCCCGTTTCGCAGCGGGCCTCTTCGCCGTCATCGTCGCCCATCTGTTGTACATCGCCGCGTTGGCTCGTGACTTCCAAAGTGAGCCAGCGTTGGTAGGAGCGGTGGTCGTCGTCGGCGTGGCCTTCGGCGTGGTGCCCGAGTTGATGGAGGCGGTGCGCCCCAAGGGCCAACTCATCACCCGTGCGATCCAGCTTTACATCGTGGTCGCCTGCGTCATGGCCGTCATCGCCGTTGGTACCACGGTGGTTGTGGCGGCCGTCGGTGCTGCGCTGTTCGTAGCTTCTGATGCGCTTCTGGCCTGGAACCGGTTCGTGAGACCGGCCCCCGGCGGACGTGTGCTCGTCCATGTGCTCTACCATTGTGCCCAGGGGAGCCTGGTCCTGTGGCTCGCCGTATGAAGCACGTCGGTTCTGTTCTCCGTTGACCCCCGATATCCTCATGGGGTCCCGAAAGACGGGCACCGCTGCGCGCTACGCATTGCGAGCGATGCGGCCGGGAATCAATCCCAAGGAATATCTATCTTCATGGCTGTCAATCTGCGCCCCAAGGCTGAAACCATCGCTGATATGGCGAAGGCGTTCGATCTCAAGGAGAACGACACTGGGTCCCCCGAGATCCAGATTGCGTTGCTCTCCGAGCGCATCAACCACCTCACCGAACACCTGAAGGTCCATAAGAAGGACCATCACAGCCGGCGAGGCTTGTTAATGCTGGTGGGCCAGCGCCGTCGTCTTCTTGACTATGTCAAGGACAACGACGTCGAGCGATACCGTGCAGTGATCGCACACCTCGGTCTGCGACGCTGAAATAATGTGGGGGCGGTCCTTTCGGGGCCGCTCCTTTCGGTTTCCTCTCAGGATTCGCCTGCGAGAAGACCCGACGAATCCCAGTGCTGGAACGTCCAGCAACAACGAGATCCCGACATGTTGGTGTTAGTCGAAGATTTCCGATCCGCTCCCAGCGAGCGGTTACGGCGGTCTTCGACTGGGTACTGGCAGTCGGGCACTCAGGAGTAAGTACAAAATGACTGAAACCAACTCCTTCACCGGTGCGTTCACGCGTGGTGAGGGCAAAGACGCCACCTTCGAGATCGGCAAGTTCGCCCCTCTCGCTGGCGGCTCCGTAACTGCGAGTATCGGCGACACCGTCGTACTCGTCACCGCAACCGGTGCGAAGTCGGCCCGTGATGGTGCCGATTTCTTCCCGCTGACCGTCGACATCGAAGAGCGCATGTACGCCGCGGGCAAGATCCCCGGTTCGTTCTTCCGTCGTGAGGCCCGTGCGGGTGAGCAGGCAATCTTGACCTGCCGCCTTATCGACCGCCCGCTGCGTCCGGCATTCCCTGACGGCTACCGCAATGAGGTCCATGTTGTTGGCACCGTGCTTGGCGCTGATCAGGAAAACCCGTACGACGTGCTGGCCCTCAACGCCGCATCGCTTGCACTGAGCCTGTCGCCGATCCCATTCGACGGCCCTATCGGCGCTGTGCGCATGAGTTGGTCGCCCGAGGGTGAGTGGATCCCCTTCCCGACTTACGCAGAGTCCGAGGAATCGGCCTTCGAGATGGTCGTTGCCGGCCGCCTCGCCGACGGTGATGTCGCCGTGATGATGGTCGAGGCCGGTGGCACCGGGAATTCGTGGTCGCTCTATGAGAGCGGGACCCCCAAGGTCGACGAAGATGTTCTGGCCGGTGGCCTTGAGGCCTGCAAGGTCTGGATCCGCGAGATGATCGAACTGCAGCAGCAGGCGATTGACGCTGCGGGCACCATCGCGAAGATGAACCCTCCGACGGTCACCGACTACTCCGACGAGATCTTCGCCGCCGTGCAGTCGGCCGCCACCGATCGAATCGCCGAGACTCAGAAGATCGCCGACAAGACCGCTCGACAAGATGCCGAGGGTGAGCTCAGTGCCGCCGTCGTCGCTGAACTCGACGGTCAGTTCGACGATCCTGACGCTGTCAAGCAGATCAAGAATGCAATCCGTTCGATCACCAAAGCCGTTGTGCGCAAGCGCATCGTCGAAGAGGGTGTGCGTATCGATGGCCGCAAGACCAACGAGCTGCGTCACGTGTCCAGCGAGATCGGGGTTATCCCGACCGCTCACGGTTCCGGTCTTTTTCAGCGCGGTGAGACCCAGGTCCTGAACTTCACGACACTCGGCCTCGGCCGCAGTGACATGATGATCGATGATCTCTCGCCGATCGACAAGAAGCGTTACTTCCACCACTACAACTTCCCGCCTTTCTCCACGGGCGAGACAGGTTTCATGCGCGGCCCGAAGCGTCGCGAGATCGGACACGGTGCTCTCGCTGAGCGTGCGGTGTTCCCGGTGATCCCGTCATTCGAAGAGTGGCCCTACACCGTACGAACCGTCTCTGAGGTCATGGCCTCTAATGGTTCGTCCTCCATGGGTTCCGTCTGTGGCTCGACCCTTTCGCTGATGGACGCCGGTGTGCCGATCAAGGCGCCCGTCGCCGGTATTGCGATGGGCCTGGTCCATGCCGAAGGCGAATACGTCACCCTCACCGACATCCTTGGTGCAGAAGACGCATTCGGTGACATGGACTTCAAGGTTGCCGGCACCACCGACTTCGTCACGGCACTTCAGCTCGATACGAAGATCAGCGGCATCCCGGCCAACGTCCTCGCCGGTGCGCTCGCACAGGCCAAGGAAGCCCGCCTCGACATTCTCGACGTGATGCTCGGCGCCATTGCCGAACCCCGTGAAGAGGTTCGTGACACGGCACCGAAGATCATCAGCTTCGAGATCCCGATCGACAAGATCGGCGAAGTCATTGGCCCCAAGGGCAAGGTCATCAATTCGATCCAGGCGGAGACCGGCGCCGTCATCTCTGTTGACGACGATGGCATGGTCGGCGTCGTGTCGATCGCCTCGCCTGACAAGGCGATCGTGATGGAAGCCGAGCGTCAGATCGGGCTGATCCTCGACCCGCCTACCGCCGATGTCGGCGAGACGTACCAGGGTCGTGTTGTGAACATCACCAAGTTCGGTGCGTTCGTCAACATCCTCCCCGGTCGTGACGGTCTTCTCCACATCTCGAAGATCGGTGGCAGCAAGCGCATCGACCGTGTTGAAGATGTGCTCGAGCTTGGCCAAGAGGTCGAGGTCGTTGTTGAAGACGTCGACCCCAATGGCAAGATCTCGTTGAAGCCTGTTGGTGACGGTCCTGAAGCCACCGGCGGCGATGCTGCTAGCAGTGGTTCCCGGTCCAGCTCGAGTTCGAGCTCCGGCTCGACGTCCCGCAGCAGCGATGAGGGCGATGCCACTCCCGCAGAGGCTGCTGGCGATCGCGAGTCCGTCTCCTTCGAGTCAGCCTTTGACAGCGAACTCGAAGGTGAGTTCGGCGATCTTGGCCCTGATGCTCCCCGCCGCAACGGCGGTGGCGGCGGTGGCCGCGGACGCGGCGGTGGCCGCGGACGTCGATAGACAACCGTTCCGGAGTATCGGATGATTCGTTGGTCTTGCGACCGGCGTATCCCGGAGCTCTGGCGACAACGAATCCATCTCGCTTGCGGAGGTACGGGCGTGTTCCGTCCGTACCTCCGTGAGACGGGTTTGAGCCAGATTCGTGTACCAAAGGCCGCTACAGATGACCTTCTTGTGGATCATGTGGGACGATCCATTCAGATTGAGTGGATCAACCAAACTGCCAAGTCGTACGACTACACCGACTATTACACCCCTGACATGAGAGACATGGTCGGCGCGATCTATCGCCGAGACATTGAGCTCTTCGGATACGAGTTCGCCTGATGCCCACACCTGACGCTGAGATTCGCGTGTCCCGCCTCGAGGGTGGGTTACGTGTCGTGACTGAGGCGGATCCGCAATCGCGATCTGCCGCTGTTGGTGTGTGGGTCGGTGTGGGAAACCGTGACGAGCCGCCTGAGCTGGCTGGGGCGTCTCACTTTCTTGAGCATCTGCTGTTCAAAGGAAGCTCCACACGATCGGCGCGTGAGATTGCCGAAGGGATCGATGCTGTAGGTGGTGATCTCAATGCCTTCACATCAAAGGAGTACACGGCATTTCACGCTCGTGTCCCTGGCTGGGATCTTGACTTCGGTCTCGACACCTTGCTTGATGTGATCGTCGACCCCGGCTTCAGCGAAGCCGAAGTCGATGCGGAACGACAGGTTATTCTCGAAGAGTTGCACTGGAGCAATGACACGCCTGACGATGTCGTGCATACGGCTCTCGCCGAGAGTCTCTTCCCCAATCATCCTCTCGGCTGGGAGGTTCTCGGTAGCGAGGACTCCGTCACTGCCATGAGCGCCGATGCCGTTCGGGCGTTCCATCATCAGTGGTACTGCCGTTCAAATCTCGTGGTTTCCGTCGTCGGAGCAATCGACCATGATGAGATTGCCGCCAAGGTTGATTCGGTTCTTGCATCGCTGAGCCCAGGTCATCGGGCGGATCGTGCGGCCCCTGGTGCCGCTCGGCCGGCTGATATTTTTAATGCTCGCCCGATCGAGCAGACACATTTGGCGCAAGGGTGGCGAGCTCCAAGCCAGCAAAGCGATGATCGGTATGTGCTCGCGGTAGCAAGCCAGCTTCTCGGTGGCGGCTGGTCTAGCCGCCTGTTCCAAGAGATTCGCGAGAAGCGCGGCCTGAGCTACACCGTCTTTTCCTCCGTTGCTAGCTATGTCGACAGTGGTGCTCTCACCGTTTATGCCGCAACCTCACCGGATCGTCTCGACGTTCTTCGTGGTGTGGTTGATGAGCAGCTTGCTGATCTGGTCGAGAATGGCCCCGGCGAGCGTGAGCTCGAGATCGCTCGAGGCGGTTTCGAAGGGGCCACTGTCCTTGGTCTCGAAGACACCGGCTCCCGCATGGCCCGTTTGGCCACGAATGTCTTGATTCGTGACCGGGTCATTCCCGTCGATGAATACCTCGATGCTGTCCGTGCTGTCACCACTGAAGATGTCCAGCGAGTGTTGGGCGAGATTCTCTCCGGTGCACGAGCGTGTTCCGTCGTTGGTCCCGCAGAGTCGTAGATCGCTGAATTTTGGCGAGCGAGCGGTGCTCGATCGCCTAGCCTGGCTCCATGATCCGAGTCGGTGTCGTTGGCGCAGCAGGTCGAATGGGTGAGGAGGTCTGCCGTGCGATCGAGGCCGACCCTGCCACTGAGTTGGTCGCCAAGGTCGACATTGGCGATTCACTAGGTCTGCTCACCGAAGCCGCCGTGGAGGTGGTCGTCGACTTCACGGTGCTCAGTGTTGGGCGCGAGACGATGACGTTCGCTGCCGCCAACGGCATCCACGCAGTCGTGGGGACCACGGGTTTCTCTGACGAGGACCTAGCCGGGTTCCGGGCCGCGTTCACCTCATCGAACGCGCTCATCGCTCCGAACTTTGCGATCGGTGCTGTGCTGATGGTCCGTTTCGCCGAGTTGGCTGCTCCTCATTTCGATACGGCTGAGATCGTTGAGATTCATCACGACAAGAAGGTCGATGCGCCATCAGGCACAGCGACGCACACAGCCGAACGCATGGCGGCAGCATCTACTGAGTGGGCTGACGATCCCACCACACACCAAATCTATGAGGGCGCTCGAGGGGGAGTTGGTCCCGGTGAGATTCATGTCCATTCCGTGCGCATGCGTGGTGCGGTGGCTAATCAGGAAGTCATCCTCGGTACCACTGGTCAGACCCTCACGATTCGTCACGACACCATAGATCGCACCTCTTTCATGCCCGGTGTTCTCATCGGTGTGAAGAACGTGGCGAACCACACTGGCGTCACCGTCGGGCTCGATACCTACCTCGGCCTCTGAACCTGTCCCATGCGGACTCTGTTCACCACTCGCTGGCTCGTGTCGCACACTTTCGTGCTGACGATGGTTGTCGTCATGATCGGCCTCGGTTTCTGGCAACTCGATCGTCGCGTCGAACGCAACGTCGCCAATGATGAGATTGCGGCCGCCGCAGAGCGGGTGCCGGTCGAAATTGAGTCGATTCTCGACGGCCTCGAGCCGGTGGTCGAACACCGGAGGGTGATCGTCCGAGGTCAGTATCTCGATGAGTCGTCGTTTCTGGTCGCCAACCGGTCGTTCGAAACGCAGGCCGGCAGCTGGTTGGCGACGCCCGTTGAACTAGACGACGGCACGGTCGTTGTTGTGGCCCGTGGCTGGGTGCCCCGCCTGTGGGTTGCTGGCAGCGACCCCCGGACCGTTGCTACGCCGAGTGACGTCGAACTGGTAGGCCGAGTCTTCGTGTCGGTTGACGGTGGATTGATAGGTAGTGGCACCGACGGCTACGCCGAGGTCAGTCGGATGGAACTTTCGGTGGTCGAGGAGGCAATCTCGTTAGACGTCGCCGATGTCTGGATCCAGCTCGAAGCTCAGTTGCCTGCAGTACTCGACCTCCCGATTCCGGTGCCACCCCCACCGCTCGGCGAAGGCCCGCATCTGTCATACGCATTCCAGTGGTTTTTCTTCTCGAGTGGCGCCATCGTCGTCTATGGGTTGATTCTCAGACGGAAGCTGCGTGACACGGCCACGATGGACGGCGATCGATGACCGTTGCCTCCTGAAGCGGCTGGTTGAGCCAGCTTTGAACCTGGCATGAGGCCTTCTTCCCGATTGACCATCCTCGATGAGTGAACACGCCGAGCCTGGATTCGATTCACACCGGCTTGTTTGTATTTCACGAACACGTGCCGATGCCACTCGGTCGGGCCTTACCCGTGGAGCATAGTTTGGCGAGAAACCTGACCGCATCGGGTCGCGATCGTGGCACCATTGATCCATGACTACTGCTCCCACCGCCACGTTCGGCCGGGTGCTCACGGCAATGGTGACTCCCTTCACCGCTGATGGGTCCCTCGATCTCGACGGAGCACGAAAGCTGGCCAAGCACCTCACCACCGTTGGCGGTAATGATGGGCTGGTCATCGCGGGCACAACGGGCGAGTCGCCCACTCTCACTCACGATGAGCAGATCTCGCTGGTCGAGGCTGTGGTCGATGCTGTCGATGTGCCCGTCATCGCGGGCGCGGGCAGCAACGATACAAAGGCGGCCGTTGAGTTGACTGACCGTTGCACCGGTGCCGGCGCTGCCGGCATCCTCCATGTGGCCGGTTACTACAACCGCCCCTCACAGGCCGGCCTGTACGAGCACTTCCGGGCTTGCGCTGAGGCCACCGATAAGCCTGTCTTGTTGTACGACATTCCCGGTCGCACGGGTCGCAAGATCGAAACCAACACGATGATCGATCTGTTTACCAACGTCGACAACATCATCGGCGTGAAGGACGCCGCGGGAAGCCCGGGCGAAACTGCCCGTCTGCTCCGTGGCGCCCCCGAGGGCACCGAGGTATACAGCGGAGATGACGGACTTACACTGCCGCTGCTGGCGATAGGAGCCGTTGGCACTATCGGCGTTGCCACTCATTGGGTGGGCAACGAGACGCGAGACATGGTGAATGCCTTCTTTTCTGGCGATGTCGTTCGGGCCACTTCACTGAACCGGCTCATGATGCCGTCCTATGAATTTGAGACTGGCGATGAAGCACCAAATCCGATCCCGTCAAAGGCGATGATGCGAGTACTCGGACTTCCCAGCGGTCCCACCCGAATGCCGATGGGCCCCGAGCCCGATTGGGTCGAGTCCGAGGCCAAGACTGTGCTCGCCGGTCTCGGTCGGGCCTGACGTGGCGGCTCCGGTAACCGTCACCTTCCTTGGCGGCCTTGGTGAGATCGGCCGTAACTGCATGGCCATCGAGACCGAGGGACGAATTGTCATCCTTGACTGTGGCCAGATGTTCGGCGGCGACGATCTGCCCGGCGTCGACGCAGTGTTGCCCGACCT
>Ga0233427_10003176_pt1 | contig 14682 bp, 10 predicted proteins | sample SI_118_April2016_5_FD_179885 | JGI IMG/M metagenome (GOLD analysis project Ga0233427, IMG submission 179885) | Seawater microbial communities from Saanich Inlet, British Columbia, Canada - SI_118_April2016_100_MG | ecosystem: Environmental > Aquatic > Marine > Inlet | place: Canada: British...
GCCTGAAGCTCGAGATCGAGGCGGAGATCCGTCGCCGGCTGGTGGCGGACCGTGGGGTGGAGGCGATGGCCCGGACACTTCGAAAGCCGCTTCCCGAGGACGTCGACTTCATGCACGCCTCACGCGAGGAGATGGCCAACCTGAAGAAGGCCATCTATCCGCTGACACGCAAGCTGGCTGTGCGTCTGGCACGTAAGCGGAGGCACGGCCGGAAGGGCCCGCTGGACTTCCGCTCCACGATGCGCCATTCCCTGAGCTACGGCGGTGTGCCGGCCGAGCTGAAGTTCAAGTTTCCCCGCCCGGCCAAGCCGGAAATCATGGTGGTGGCGGACATCTCGGGATCGGTGGCCGCCTTTGCACGCTTCACCCTGCACCTCGTGTACGCACTCAGCGGGCAGTTCTCGAAGGTCAGGTCCTTCGTGTTCATCGACGGCCTGGATGAGGTGACCGGATTCTTCGAGGGCGTGGAGGACATTGGCCATGCGGTCCACAGGGTCAACACGGAGGCCGACGTGGTCTGGGTGGATGGCCACTCGGACTACGGGCACGCCTTCGGAGTCTTCTGGGAGCGCTACGGCAAGGACGTGGGCCCCAAGACCACGGTCCTGATCCTGGGCGATGCCCGCAACAACTACCACGCGTCGCAGTCGTGGATCATCAAGGAGATCGAGCACCGGTCGCGCAAGGTGTTCTGGCTGAACCCCGAGCCGAAGGCCTACTGGGACACCGGAGACTCGATCGTGGGGGAGTACGGGACCTGGTGCGACGGTGTGCACGAGGTACGAAATCTCCGCCAGCTGGAAGCCTTCGTCGAGAACCTCATCTGAGGAGGAGCGGACCAGCACCTTGTGGCGTCACTCCGGGTGGGGTCAGTTGCCGCCGTTGCGCAGGAGTTCGGCGAGACGGAACGCAAGGTCGATGCTCTGACTGCCGTTCAGGCGGGGGTCGCACATCGTTTCGTAGCGGTTGGCCAGGTCGGCGGTGGCCAGGTCTGAGCCGCCGCCAAGGCATTCGGTCACGTCGTCGCCGGTCAGCTCCAGGTGGACGCCACCGGGGTGGGTGCCGGAGTACCTGTGGGCGGCGAAGAATCCGGACACCTCGGCCAGGACGTCCTCGAAGTGCCTGGTCTTGCGGCCGTCGTCGGCCGTGAAGGTGTTGCCGTGCATCGGATCGCAGACCCACACCACGGGATGGCCGGCATCGCTGACTGCCTTTAGCAGGGGAGGCAGGAGGTCCACGACCTTGGTCGCGCCCATTCGGGTGATGAGGGTGAGACGGCCGGGCTGACGGCCCGGGTTGAGTGCCTCGCAGAGGGCCAGTACCTCCTCGGTGGTCGCGGTAGGTCCGATCTTGCAGCCCAGCGGGTTGCGGACTCCCCGGAGGAACTCAACGTGTGCACCATCCATCTGGCGTGTCCGCTCGCCGATCCAGAGCATGTGGGCCGAACAGTCGTACCAGTCGCCGGTGAGCGAGTCCTGGCGTGTGAGGGCCTCCTCGTAGTCGAGCAGGAGGGCCTCGTGGCTGGTGTAGAAGTCGACCTGCTGGAGGTCGGTGAGGGTGTCGCTGTTGATGCCGCATGCGGACATGAACTGGACAGCCCGGTCGATCTCGTCGGCAAGGGCCTCGTAGCGTTGGCCTGCGGGGCTGGCGGCGACGAACTCACGGTTCCATTGGTGGACCCTTGAGAGGGAGGCGAAGCCACCCTTCGTGAAGGCCCGCAGGAGGTTCAGGGTGGAGGCGGCCCGGTTGTAGGCCGTGACGAGGCGCTGGGGGTCGGCTATGCGTTCGGCGGGCGTGAAACCGACATCGTTGACGATGTGGCCCCGGAACGCCGGTAGCTCAACGCCGTCGATCGTCTCGGTGTCCTTGGACCGTGGCTTGGCGAACTGGCCGGCGATACGACCGATCTTGACCACCGGGACGCCGGTGAAGTACGTGAGGACCACGGCCATCTGGAGGATCACCCGAAGCCGGTCGCGGATCGAGTCGGCAACCGTGTCGAACGACTCGGCACAGTCACCTGCCTGCAGGAGGAAGGCCTTCCCCTCTGCGACCGCAGCAAGGCGTTCGGTCAGCTCACGTGACTCGCCTGCGAAGACCAGCGGGGGCAGCACGCTGAGGTCTCCGAGTGCGCGGGCATGGGCGTCGGCGTCCGGCCACTGGGGTTGCTGAAGGGCGACGCGGTCCCGCCAGGATCGGGGATCCCAGTCGGTGGAAGCGTGCGGGTCGATGCTCGTGCTCACAGATCCAGCCTACGGCCGGCCCAATGCGGGGCCGCCATGCATTGGGGTGGTCCGCCCCTCAGTCGGTGGTGGACCAGGGTGTTCAGGCTGCGTCGATGACCTCGGTGGCCCGGTCCCTGACGGTGGTCACCGCCCGCTTGACAAGGCGGCGGGCCGCCTCGGCAGTGACACCCAGTTCCTCGCCCACCTCGCGGTAACTGCGCTTACGGCCGTCGGTCAGGCCGAAGCGCTGCTCGACTGCGTAGCGGGCACGGGTGTCCAGGACGTCCAGCAGGCGGGTGGCCATCTCGTTCTCGGCTATCGCCATGACCTCCACCTCCGGGCCGGGAGCGGCGTCGGGGAGGAGGTCCACCAACTCGTTGCTGTCATCGTCGCCGATGGTCCGGTCCAGTGAAGTGGGGGTGGTCAGACGGTGGAGCCTTGCGTGCTCCTCGTCCAGCTCGTCGCCGTTGCCGGAGACTGCACGCAGGGCTGCACGGAGGCTGGCCGAACGATCGCCGGGTAGGCGAACCAGGCTGGCCTTCTGGTCGAGTGCCCGGCCGATGGCCTGACGGATCCAGAAGGTGGCATACGTCGAGAACTTGAAGCCCTTGCGCCAGTCGAACTTGTCGACGGCGTGCTCAAGGCCCAGGTTGCCCTCCTGGATCAGGTCCAGGAGTTCCATCCCGGGCGGCAGGGGGTAGCGGCGGGCGACGCTCACGACCAGCCGCAGGTTGGCCCGGATGAAGCGGTCCTTGGCGCGGGCTGCGGCCCTGATGGCACGCTCGACCTGACGATCGACCTCGCCGGCCTCCTTCTTGGCCCGGGCCTCGGCGCCGCGCTCGATGATCTGGGACAGCTCACGCTCCTCCTGGGCGTTCAGGAGGGGGACCATGCCGATCTCGTTCAGATACTGTCCTACGGAATCACTCATCTTTGTTCACATCTCATTCGTTATGGTCAGCGACGCGCGCCGCGACCGGGAAGGGATTTCAGGGGCGAGACGCACTTTCTGAAGTGTTGATTTGATCTTTCAGATAGCTTCGTCTGACGAATAGTCAAGCACATATGACCCGTTGAGTGAAGCCTGGTTCCTGTGACGCATGTCATGCATCGGTTGCATACTCCAGATTCTGGTCGTATGTGCAGGTCAACAGCTGTGTACTACCGGGTTGTGACAGCCACCTGCTGGAGCCATGCAGGCCCCGGGAGCACTCCGGGGTCAGTATCATCGACCCGTGTCAGGCTCCGAGCCCTCCGTCGCTCCTCGCCGGATCGGTCTCCTCGGGGGCACGTTCGACCCTCCGCACCTGGGCCATACCGCCGCTGCCCTAGAGGCCCGTCGGTTGCTGGACCTGGATCTGGTGGTGCTGGTCGTCGCCAACGACCCATGGCAGAAGACCGCTGAGGCGAGGATCGGAGATGCCGACGTGGTCTCGCCGGCCGATGTGCGCCTGGCCATGACCCGGGCGGCCGTGGTCGGCCTGAACGGCATCCGTGTTGACGATGTGGAGATCAGACGGGGCGGCCCCTCCTACACGGCCGAGACACTGGCCCACTTCAGCGAGACCCAGCCCGGTGCCGACCTGTTCCTCCTGCTGGGTAGCGACATTGCACCGCGGCTCGATACCTGGGTGCGCCCTGACGAGGTACGTCGACGTACGACGATCGTGGTCATGAAGCGTCCCGGGTTCGAAGAAGGTCGTCCGCCGGCCGGCTGGGAGCACCAGGTCCTGCATGGATCGTTCCCGGACCTGGCAAGTACCGACCTGAGGGAGCGTTTCGTCGCTAGTGGCGAACTCGACGATTCGGTCGCGTCCGGCGTGGCGGAGCTCATCCGGGCGCACGGCCTCTACGGGATCGGAGCGTGAACGACGTGGAACCGGACTCCCGTCGGGAGCCGGGCGGGAAGGATGCGCCGTCCACCCAGCGCCGGCGGCCAGCGCCAGCCCTGCCCGCCGCGTGGCGGTGGGGATTCCCGGCAGCATTGGTCATCGTGGTCCTGTGGGCGGGGTGGCTGCTGGCCAGTGGCCTGCAGATGATCCTGGACAGCGAGCAGGGCACGATCCGTGAGGCGGTCACCGATCCGTCGGCTGCCGGCTTCGAGGCATTCGTGGAGCAGACCTGGTCGATCCTGGTGGCCACCGAGGATGATGCCGGCGAGTTGGTGCAGGTTGCTGTCGTGGCCGTTGCGGACCGGATCAATGGAGGCGGCACCGTGCTGCTGGTGCCCCCTGCGACTGCCGTGACCGGTTGTGTCGTCCAGCCCTGCACACTGCTGGATCGTCACAGCGAGGGCGGTGTGGAGCTGGTCCGGGCGTCACTGACCGGTCTGCTGGACGTCGGGGTCACGGGCACGGCGCTGCTGACCCCTGCTCGGTGGGAGAACCTCGCCGGCGCTTCGACTGCCGTCGTCGTGGAACTGTCGGGCGACCTGGTCTCCACGGGCGCAGACGGAACCACCGTCGTACGGTTCCCAGCCGGGAGGGTCGCGATTGATCCGGGCGAGGTGGCCGACCTCCTGGGCTTTGCCGAGGATGGCGACGCCCAGGCGCGCCTCGCCAGACAACGTGACTGGTGGAGCGCATGGTTGGCCCAGGTGGGAACCGGCGATCCCGGGGAGAACCTGCCGGCGTTGGACCTCGACGTCGTCCGCCTGCTGGCAGCGGTGGCTAGTGGGCCGGTCAGCGTCGTCACCGGACCATGGACGCCGGAGGGATCCACGATGGTGGTGGACGTGGCCGCTCTCGATGACCTGGTCGTCTCTATGTTCCCATTCCCGATACCGCTGGTCCCGGGCCTCAGGCCGACTGTCCGGCTCCTGAATGGCACGGGCAATCCGGCTCTTGACGCTCCGGCACGTGAAGCGGTTCTGCGCACCGGCGTGGAGTTGGCGGTGGTCGGCAACTTCCGCACCGATGGAGCGATCCAGACCCGTGTGATCCACCGGGACCCGGCCCTCGCCGAGGAGGCCAATGCCCTGGCGGCGGCCCTCGGAGCCCGTGTCCTGTTCGATGAGATGGCCAGTCCGGTGACTGACCTGACGGTGGTCATCGGAGCCGACTTCCGCCTAGGCGGCTAGCCTCAGCCACCCAATGCGACAATCCTCCCCGGGCCAGGCCAAGGCACCTGCCGATGTCTCCGACGTGACGCTTGCCGACTGGGCCCGTCATGCTGCTCGTGCTGCGGACGACAAATTGGGGCGCGACACGATCATCATCGCCGTGGGTGAGGTGATCTCCGTGACGGACTTCTTTGTCATCTCCAGCGCGCAGACCTCCCGGCAGGTACGGGCAATCGCCGAGGAGATCGAAGAGCAGCTGACGATCCTGGATGGCCCGAAGCCACTCCGGGTGGAGGGACGTACCGACCACAGGTGGGTCCTCATGGACTTCGGCGGCTTTGTCGTCCACATACTGGACGACGAGTACCGGGCCTTCTACGACCTGGAACGGCTCTGGTCCGACTGCCCTCGCATTGAGTGGCAGGGCGCCTGAGTTCAGGCCTGCTGCCTGCGACGGACCGTCACGGTCACCGAACCATCTGCGTCCACGTCGGTGTCGGCGTGGACCCCCCAGTGTCTTGCGATTATCCCAGGGGTCATGACCTCGGCTGGCGTTCCGTGGATGACCAGGCGCCCGCCGTCAAGCACTGCCATCCGGTCGGCGAACTGTCCTGCGGTCGCCAGGTCGTGGAGTGTGCTGATGACCGTCAGGGAGCGTTCGGTTCGCAGTTCGGCTATCAGCTCAAGCACCTCGAGTTGGTGCCCGAGGTCCAGGAATGATGTCGGCTCGTCCAGGACGAGAATGGGCGTGTCCTGTACAAGGGCGCGCGCTACCACCACCCGCTGTCTTTCGCCGCCGGACAACGTGTCGAGGTTGCGGGCCGTGAAGCCGCCCAGTTCAAGGCGGTGCAGTACCTCTACTGTCTGCCTGCGGTCCCTCTCCGAGGGCGAGAACCGCAGGCCCTGATGGGGAGAGCGACCGAGTAGGGCGTAATCGAAGACGTTCATTCCGGGGGGGATCACGGGATGCTGCGGGACCACGGCAAGTCGCCGAGAGCGTTCTGCACTCTGCACCCCACCGGTTTCGTCGCCACCGATACGAATCGTCCCGGTGTGGCCCACGGTGCCCGCCAGGGTCCGCATGAGTGACGTCTTTCCTGCTCCGTTGGGGCCGATGACAACCAGCCAGGATCCACCGGTGACCGACAGGTCGAAGCGGTCCAGGACCGTTCGGCCACCCAGCACCACCGAAACATTCGACCATTCCACAGCCACGGACTGCTCCATGGAGGTCACGACGTTGTCTGTCGGCGCAGGATGAGCAGGAAGAAGGGTGCGCCGATGAAGGCGGTTATCACGCCGATGGGAAGTTCGGCGGGAGCCCGGACCGTTCGTGCCACCACGTCGGCGAGCGCCAGGAAGGATGCGCCGAACAGCAGGGAGAGCGGTATGACACGCCGATGGCTGGTTCCGGCGACCATGCGCACGGCATGGGGCACGACAAGGCCCACGAAGCCGATGAGCCCGCTCACGGCAACGGCGGCGGCTGCTCCCAACGAGGCTGCCAGGAGCACCAGCCGGCGGATGGTTCGTGGCCTCAGGCCGAGGGTGGTGGCTTCCTCCTCGCCCACGGCCAGGACATCTAGGGACCCGACCGACACCAGCAGGCCCACAATGCAGATGACGGCGTAGGGGGTGAGGAGTCGCACCTCGCCCCAGCCGGCAGTCGAGAGGCGCCCCAGGATCCAGGCGAACACCTGCTGCAGGGTTTCGGAGTTCTGCTGTTGGATGAAGGTCTGTATGGCGGTGAAGAAGTTGGCTACGGCCACCCCGGCGAGGATGAGGGTCGTCGATGACCCTGTGCTGCCCCGGCGGCTGCTCAGGGTGCCGGCCGCAGCCACCGCAAGTAGCGCTCCGACGAAGGCTGCCAGTGGGACCGGGTCCATGAAGCCGACTGCGTCCCTGAGGCGGGCCACGATGGCGATGGTGGCGCCGAGGCCGGCCCCCGCGGCGATTCCAAGCAGGTATGGGTCTGCCAGTGGGTTGCGGAACACCCCCTGGTAGGCGGCCCCCGATCCGGCCAGAAGGGCACCGACGAGGAGGCCGAGCACCACCCGTGGGGCCCGTAGGTCCCAGACGATTGCCCGGTCGGCGGGTGACAGCGACGACTCGACGTCGATGATGGGTAGGCGGTCGGCCAACTCGACGATGACCTGCCAGATGGGGATGGATACCGGCCCGGTAGCCACGCCGACGACAGCTGCGACCAGAACCGAGGCGATTCCAGCGAACAGCCAGCGCCCGCCGAGTCGGGACCTGCCAAACCCTGTTGACCCGGTCTGCCAGTCGCCGGCCACGCCGGCTCCGGTCCCTGACGACGTCATCTGATCACCTCATGCCCTGTCAGTCGACGGAGTTCACGGCGGCGACGATGGCCCGCAGGAAGTCGACGATGCGCGGTCCCCAACGCGATGCCACGTCGTCGTCGAGCTCGACGATGCGGCCGGTGGAGACTGCTGTGAGGGTTTCCCAACCGGGACGCTCGGCAATGGTCGCCGCGGTCTGGCCGCAGCACTTCGTGTCAGCCAGGAAGATGATGTCCGGATCGGCGTCCAACAGGTATTCGGCTGAAAGCTGCGGGTATCCCCAGGAGGTGCCCTCGGCATCGGCCGGGTCGGCTGCGTTGACCAGGCCCGCCAGGGCGTAGACCTCGCCGATGAAGGTCGACGACGTCACTGTGTAGAGGGTGTCATCCAGCTCGTGGTAGTAGCTGAGGGGTTCGTCGGGTTCGACGACGGAGGCTGCCAGTTCGGCGATCTCGGCCTGCATGGAGTCCACCAGAGCTTCGGCCTCAGCGGTTCGCCCCGTGATCTCCCCGAGGGCCAGGATCTGCACGTAGGTATCGGCAATGGTCATCGAGGCGCCATGGAGGAGGGAGTCGACGCCGGCCGCCTCGAGTCCGGCCATCACGTCACCCGGGTCGTAGGAGAGAACTACGAGGTCCGGCTGGAAGCCGAGGATCGCCTCGATATTCGGCTCGAACCCGCTGAGGCCAGTGACCGGCGCCTCGGCGGGGAAGGTGGAGAGCGAGTCCACGGCGACCATCTGGTCGCCGGCGCCGATGGCGAACAGCATCTCGGTCGCCACCGTCGAGATGGAGACGATGCGGGCCGGGACCTGCCTGACGGCCTCGATTGTGCTGGGGGTGCCGGAGATGGCCGCCGAGGGCTGGGTACCTGCACAGCCGGCCAGGGCCAGAGCGGCCAGCAGCGGGAGGTGAAGCTTGCGCATGGGAACGGATTCCTCCTGTCGTCGAGGTGTCATCGCTCGATCGACGGGACCGTCTCGGGCCATCGGCCGAACCTATCCCTTGCCTCGAGGGTGTCTGGTTCGAACGGCCGGGAGCTCGTTCGGACTCGTCGGCACCCTTGGGGACGACATCACCGCTGCGGGACAGCGCCGGGATCACACCGGACTTCGGTCTCCAGACCGCTGCGGAAGTGTAGCCACTGGTCCGCCGGCTGTACCTACTGTTGTTCGGGTACCCGGGAGCGGATCTCGGCGAGGAACTCGTTGCCGCGCCGGACCTTCAGGTCCTCGTAGCCGCGGACGTCCATTGCGAGGCCGGCGATCGCCACGGCTTCGTCAAGCCCCTCCGCTGTGAGCTCCGTCAGGATCCGGTGCAGCGCCTTCCGGTACTCGGCGAGGATCAGCCTCTCGAGGCGGCGCACGTCGGCCCTGCCGAATGGATCCAGTGCGGTGCCACGCAGCAGCCTTCCCTTCGAGAGCAGCCACATTGCCGGGCGTCCGATGGTCGCGGGGATGGACAGCTTCTTTGTCATGCCGAGCGTCCGGAGGAACGGCGGATGGAGTCGCCAGGTCACTGCCGCTCCGGGTCCTCCGACCGAGGCCGCTGCCGTGCGGGCCTCCGTTGCGATGAGAAGCCGAGCGACCTCGTACTCGTCCTTGTAGGCGGTGAGCTTGTGCAGCCCGCGCGCAACAGCCTTGGTGAGCTCCGCCGAGGTGTCCGACACGGTCAGTTCGGCTGTTGAGGCTGCCTCGACGAGGTCGAGGTAGCCGGACGCACAGTTGGCGTCCTGGTATCCGACGAGGTCGGCGGCCAGGAGGCCGACCAGAGGCCCGAGCCCCGTGCGCCCGTCCAGGACTTCGACGCGGGCCCGGAGGTCTGCGGGGAGTTCCGGGACCTCCATCGAGGTGAACGACGTCGCATCTGCGGTGTCGTCGTCGGGGTCGAATGCGGACGGGTCCATGGCCCAGCGGCGACCCGTCCGGAAGGCTGCACGATTTCGGTTCACGGCCACCCCGTTGAGGCCGATGGCGCGCTCCACCGAGTCCGTATCCACGGGGATGGCTCCGGCCTGGACGGCCACGCCCAGGAGCAGGACGTTGGCGGGTGCGGCGTCGCCGAAGAGGGACCGGCTGATGGCCGATGCGTCGACGAACCGGTTCAGTCCGCTGCGTGTCCTGGAGTCCGCTCGCCCTACCAGCTCCTCGACGGTGGGCAGGTCCTTCTCCGGGTGGCCGACCATCGAACCGGTCGGGGTCTCGGAGGTGGAGGCCACCATGACGGTCTGCTCGACGCTGGCGGCGTGCATGGTCTTCGCACTGGCGCCGACGAGGAGGTCGAAGGCCAGGATCACGTCGGCGCCGGCCTCGCCGACCAGGTTCGAGGCCCGTGGGCCGTTCCGCGACAGGCGCAGGTCGCTGATGACGGGGCCGGCCTTCTGGGAGAGGCCGGTCTGGTCCAGCCCGCGAACGTCGTAGCCGTCGATCATCGCTGCGGTGGCCAGGATCTGGGCAACCGTCACGACGCCCGTGCCACCGATACCGGCCAGACGTATGTCGACCTGCCCAGTGTCCCCGATGGCCACGGGTGCGACCAGGTCACCGCTCCGGTAGCTGCCCGGGACCTCGGCGGTGGCCGGGTCGTCGGGATCCACCGCCACCGTCATGAAGCTGGGGCAGTCGCCCTCCAGGCAGGAGGCGTCGAGGTTGCACGAGGACTGGTCGATGGTGGTCTTGACGCCCAGATCGGTGTCTACGGGCTGCACGGAGAGGCAGTTGGAGACCTCACCGCAGTCGCCGCACGCCTCGCAGAGGCGGTGGTTGATGACGACACGGAACCCCGGCGTGTCGGCTTTCTGGCGCTTGCGGAGGCGTCGCGTCTGGGCGGCGCAGGCCTGGTCGTGGATCAGCACGGTGACACCGTCGACCTCGGCCAGGAGTTCCTGGGCTTCCAGGATCCGTGTCCGGTCCCAGACCTTGATTCCGGTCGGTAGGCGGACCCCCTTGTAGCGCGCTGTGTCCTCCGTGGTGATGAGGATCCTGGCAACGCCGTGCGACAGCAGGATGGAGGCGATCTCGGGAACACCCACGCCGCCGACGGCGTCCTGACCACCGGTCATCGCAACTGTGCCGTTGTAGAGCAGCTTGTAGGTAATCCGCATGCCGGCGGCGACCGCCGCCTGGATGGCGAGCTGGCCTGAGTGGAAGAAGGTTCCGTCGCCGATGTTCTGGGTGAAGTGCTCCCGATCCACAAACGGTGACATCCCGATCCACTGGGTGCCCTCGTTGCCCATTGCGGTGATGCCGGCGCTCGTCCCGACCTTGTCCTCGTCCATGAGGAGAACCATCCCGTGGCAGCCGATGCCGGCACCCACTAGGGCGTCGTCGGGAACCTTGGTTCCCCAGTTGTGGGGACATCCCGAACAGAAGTAGGGGGTCCGCTCGACCGACAGTGGCAGCAGGATGCGTTCGCGCACCGTGGGCTCGGGAGCCAGCCTTTGCGCCAGTCGGGTCGAGAGACGTTCCCGGAGGCCGACGAGGATCACGTCGGCATCCAGGATCCCGTGATTGGGCATGAGGGGGCGGCCGTCGGGGTGCGTCTTGCCGACCACCCGGGGCTGGTCGGGGCCGCCGTAGAGGGCATCCTTCACGAGCCATTCGAGCGTCGGGTTCTTCTCCTCGACTATGAGGATCTCGTCGAGGCCCCGGGCGAAGGTGCGGATGGTCGACGGATCGAATGGCACCGGGACCCTCATGTGGAGGAGCCGGATGCCTGCGGCGGCGATCTCGGCGGGTGTCGTGAGACCGAGGCGGTCCAGGGCGTGGAGCAGCTCGTGGTAGGTGAAGCCACTGGCGGCCAGGCCGATCCAGGCGTCAGGGGGGTCAACGGTCGTGTGGTTGAGACCGTTAGCCAGGGTGTAGCGGCGTACCAGCTCGGAGCGGGCCTCCCGGAAGTCACGTTCCAACTCGAGCGTGTGGGGCGTCAGGAGATGGCCGTCGGGATGGTGCTCGTAGGGCCTGCCGTCGATCGTGAGGTCGGGGACGATCGGTATGACGTACTCCGGGTCCAGGTCCACGGTGCCGTTCCCGTCGGCTACGGCGGCCACGATCTTCATTGCTGTCCAGAGGCCTGTGATCCTCGACAGGGCGACGGCGTGCATTCCAAGGTCCAGGACCTCCTGCACGTCGCCCGGATAGAGGATCGGCATGTGGAGGTCGATCAGGGTGGCGTCGGAACTGGAAGGCAGCGTGGAACTCTTGGCGGCAGGGTCGTCACCCACGATTGCGATGGCGCCTCCGTGGCGCGACGTGCCGGCGAAGACTGCGTGTCGCAGTGCATCGCCGGCGCGGTCCAGTCCGGGGGCCTTGCCGTACCAGATTCCGAGCACGCCGTCGTAACGGCAGTCGGGCTGCTCGGCGACGAGCTGCGAGCCCATGACGGCCGTTGCGGCCAGTTCCTCGTTGACGGCCGGCTGGTTCACGATGGCCAGGTCGGGGACGAGGGCGGCAGCCCGGGCGACCTCAACGTCGAAGCCTCCGAGGGGGGAGCCCTGGTAGCCGGAGACGAAGGCCGCCGTGTTCAACCCGTTGGTGCGGTCCACCCGTAGCTGCTGGATGGGGAGACGTGCCAGTGCCTGTATCCCGGTCAGGAAGGTCCGACCGCGCTCAGCGCGGTAGCGGTCTTCGAGTTGGTAGTCGTCCAGTAGTGACATGGCTGCGCCCCCGGTTGCCTGCGACGCCGGTGTGTAGCGTCGGCCTTCCCGGCCATACGGTGACAGATATACGATAAAGACTCAATGAATCCGAACTAACAACGGAAAAAGAGAAGAAATGACACAACTCGACCGGGCAGATATCAGAATTCTTGCTGCACTCCAGTCGGATGCACGGCAGACGAATCGCGCAGTCGCAGCCGAGGTGGGCCTGGCGCCCTCCACGACCCTTGATCGCATCAGGTCCCTGGAGCTCAACGAGGTCATCACCGGCTACCACGCCGCCGTTGACCTGAAGGCCCTGGGGCGTCCCATCCAGGCGATCGTGGCGCTGCGCCTCCGTCCGAAGACCGGCCCGGTGGTGGATCGGGCGGTGGAACGACTCTGGGCCCTACCCGAGACGCTGGGCGTGTTCCTCATAACCGGCATCGACGACGTGATCGTGCACCTCAGCGTGGCGGACACCGACAGCCTCCGACAGCTGGTCCTGGAGGGGATCTCCAGCATCGAGGGGGTGGTGGACGAGCGGACCTCGCTGGTCTTCGAATACCGCCAGAAGAAGGTCGTCGCAGCCCTCGGGAACTGACCCCCGTCATGGAGAAATCGGCCCGCATGTGGCGGTGCCCACTTCTCTCTGATCGACGCCACCTGTCAGTGGGGCTATCTACCGGGTCAATGGCGACTGACCAATGTCGCCTACCCCCACTTCTCTAGACAGCGTCGAGTTAACGATGGGGTAGGGGCTCGTGCGTTGTTCCCTGAGAGACCTAGTGCTGAAAACGAGAGCACCGCAGGTCGCTGACCTGCGGCGTCACGTGGAGCTAGAGGGAATTGAACCCTCGACCTCTTCCATGCCATGGAAGCGCTCTGCCAACTGAGCTATAGCCCCGAGGAGCGGACAATCTACCAGCGCCCCCCGGGGACACGGCCCCGAGGGGTCGGGTTTCAGGGCACCTCCTGTCAGTCGGCGCCTCGGTAGTCTCAGGTCGATGTCCGAGCGCTACGACCCCCAGGCCATCGAGGAGCGCTGGCAGCAGCGCTGGCTCGACGAAGGCACCTACGAGGTCGACAACGACGACCCCCGGCCACCGTTCTACGTGCTCTCCATGTACCCGTATCCGAGCGGTCCGGCGCACATGGGCCACGTACGGAACTACACGATGGGCGACCTGCTGGTCCGTTACCGCACCATGCGAGGCGACAGCGTGCTCTCGCCGATCGGCTTCGACTCGTTCGGCCTACCGGCCGAGAACGCCGCCATCAAGACAGGCACCCACCCGCGGATCAACACCGAAGCCAACATCGAGGCCCTCTCGGCTTCGCTGCGTCGCATCGGCGCGGTCTACGACTGGCGACGCGTGGTCCGCAGCCACGATCCGTCCTACATGCGCTGGACGCAGTGGATCTTCCTGAAGTTCTACGAAGCCGGCCTCGTCTACCGCGACACCGCTCCGGTCAACTGGTGTCCCGGCTGCCAGACCGTGCTGGCCAACGAGCAGGTACTCGGCGACGGCACCTGCGAACGCTCGGGAGACCTGGTCGAGCGCCGCGACATGGAGCAGTGGTTCTACCGGATCACCGACTACGCCCAGCAACTCCTGGACGACATGGACACCGTGGACTGGCCCGAAAAGGTCAAGGTCATGCAGCGCCACTGGATCGGACGCTCCGAAGGTACCGAGTTCGGCCTCGCAGTAGCCGACGATGACGGCAACGCCCGAAGCGACGTCGAACCGCTCATGGTGTTCACCACGCGTCCCGACACCTCCTTCGGCATCACGTTCGCCGTCATCTCGCCGGAACACCCCCGTGTCGACGAGCTGACCACAGCGGACCGGAAGGCTGACGTGGACGCCTTCCGGGCGGAGGTGGCCGGCCGCAGCGAGATCGACCGAATGTCCACGAGCGCAGCCCTGGACAAGCGCGGTGTCGCCACCGGCGGCCGGGTCGTGAACCCCTTCACCGGCATTGCCATCCCCATCTTCCTGGCCGACTACGTCCTCATGACCTACGGCACCGGGGCGATCATGGCGGTGCCCGGACAGGACCAGCGCGACTGGGACTTCGCCAAGGCGCACGACTGCGAAATAGTCCGGACCGTCCAGCCACCCGACGACTTCGACGGCGACGCCTACCTGGGCGACGGACCGGCCATCAACAGCGGCTTTCTGGACGGCATGGACGTTGGCGAGGCCAAGACGGCCGCCTCCGACTGGTTGGAGGCCGAGGGCCTGGGCGTCCGGAAAGTCAACTACCGCCTCCGCGACTGGCTGCTGTCCCGGCAGCGCTACTGGGGCTGCCCCATTCCCATCGTCTACTGCGATGCATGTGGCGAACAGCCGATCCCGCTGGACGAGTTGCCGGTGGAGCTACCCGACGACGTGGAGTTCATGCCGACCGGCCGGTCTCCGCTGACCACCCACGATGGCTTCCTGTC
>Ga0233427_10003180_pt1 | contig 14674 bp, 12 predicted proteins | sample SI_118_April2016_5_FD_179885 | JGI IMG/M metagenome (GOLD analysis project Ga0233427, IMG submission 179885) | Seawater microbial communities from Saanich Inlet, British Columbia, Canada - SI_118_April2016_100_MG | ecosystem: Environmental > Aquatic > Marine > Inlet | place: Canada: British...
CGCGTATAGAGATCGGAAGCAATTCCGATGTGGCGTTGAGTTTCATCGTGCATGATCCGAGCGGGATCATCGACCGCCCCAAACTGATGTCCTTGCTGGCAGTACGACGCATGTAACGCATCATTTCGGTTTCGGAGCGGTAACGGTGAAAAATCTCGTGAGTCAGATAGGGGGTTTTTCGCCTAAGGGCCGAAGGAATCGCGCTGGTGACCGTGCCATCGAGCGCCTCGATATCTAAACGGTGGTGGGCATGGGTATCGAACACACGCCACAACGTTATCAGGTTGCCCCGTTGGGTGGTCTCATCAAAGGTAATACCCAGGTGGTCGGGGCCGATGACCCTTAGGTTAATTCGAGATTCGCGCGCCCGGGCAGCAAGACGCCCAGCTAAACCGGGGACGTGCACTGAGATAGTGTCAAAAAAATTCTGGTCAACCACCGTGTAGCCAATCTCCGAGAGCCCCTCGGCCATGATGCAGGTCAGGCGGTGAACCCGGTTGGCAATATTAGCGATCCCTTCAGGTCCGTGGTACATCGCATAAAAAGCAGAAATATTGGCGAGCAAAACCTGGGCAGTACAGATGTTACTGGTCGCTTTTTCGCGGCGAATGTGCTGCTCGCGGGTTTGTAAAGCCATGCGTAGTGCCGGGTGGCCTTGCGCGTCCTGTGATACTCCAATAATCCGTCCTGGAATCGAGCGCTTGTAGGCATCTCGAGTGGCAAAAAACGCGGCGTGCGGTCCTCCGTACCCCATGGGAACGCCAAATCGTTGAGCACTACCGACAACCATGTCCGCGCCCATCTCCCCTGGTGGCTTGACCAGGGCTAGGGAAAGGAGATCGGCCGCGACCACGGCAAGCGCGTTTTTGCTGTGAGCGGATTCTATGACTTGAGTGAGATCCCATAGTCCACCAGTCGAAGCCGGGTATTGCAGTAAAACCCCGAAACACTCGCGTCGATCGAGTTCAGTTTGCGGGTTACCGACCAGAATCTCAAAGCCCATGAAGCCAGCCCTGGTCTTAAGCACTGCCAGTGTTTGTGGGTGGGCGCGATCATCAACAAAAAACACATTGGATTTTGCTTTGGACAGGCGCCGGCACATGCTCATAGCCTCGGCGGCAGCGGTCGCCTCATCCAGCAGTGAGGCATTAGCTATATCCATTCCGGTCAAATCAATAATCATCTGTTGAAAACCCAGCAGGACCTCAAGACGCCCCTGACTGACTTCAGATTGGTAAGGGGTGTAAGCGGTGTACCAGTCCGGGTTTTCAAATACATTGCGGCGGATTACTGGAGGCATGATGGTACCGTGATACCCGCAGCCGATCATAGACGTGTAAACCTGGTTGCGATGCCGCATATTGCGTAGGTAGGTGCTGGTGGCGCGCTCGCTGCGCGGTGGGTCGAGTTCGAGCGCTCGCTCGCTGATGATGTTGGAAGGTACGACCCGCTCGATCAACTCATCCAGGGAGCTACACTTCAACTCGGTCAACATGCCCTGGAGCTCCTCTTCGGAGGGCCCGATATGACGGCGTATAAAATCGCCATGCATTTCCAGTTCGCTCAGGCTTGCTTTGTACTCGGTCATGGCAACGGTTCCTTAATACGTTAGGGTGTCAGTCCAGGGTCGCTATAAGTGCTTGGTAAGCAGTTTCGTCCATCAACTTGTCAAGATCAGATGGCGATGCAACTCGAACACGGTAGAACCAACCCTCGCCGGTTGGATCTGCATTGACTTTTTCCGGGTCGTCATTGAGGGCGCTGTTTACTTCGACCACAGTGCCCTTAACTGGCGATTTGACATCTCCCGCGGCCTTGACCGACTCGATTACGGCAACCTCCTGGCCTACACTCACCTCGATTCCGGTCTCGGGAAGTTCGACATAAACCAGTTCACCCAGTTGATCCTGCGCGAAGTCCGTAATTCCGACCGTGACAATGTCTTGGTCGAGACAAGCCCATTCGTGGTCGGCCGTGTACTTGAGATCATTCATGACAGTTCATTCCTTTTTCTCTTTAGTGTGGTAGCGATGGGGGGAAAAGGGCATAGAGCAAACAGTTACGGGTAAGGGCTTATTGCGAACCTGCGCACGCAAAGCTGTGCCAGGGGTGGAATATTCTTTGGCGACATAACCCATCGCAACGGGAGCATTAATGCTGGGCCCAAAACCACCGCTGCTCACCTCACCGATCTGAATACCGTCGGCATCGAGTAACTCAGCATGAGCGCGAACCGGCGCTTTGCCTTCGGGGCGGATTCCAACTCGGCGTCGTAAAGGTCCGTTATCAATTTCATCTAGGATGCGATCCGCCCCCGGAAAACCGCCGCAACGGATGCCTTGCGTGCGCCTGCAATAAGGAATCGCCCACTGCAGGCCGGCTTCGATAGGCGAGGTATCAGGACCGATATCATTGCCGTGCAGGCATAACCCGGCCTCAAGACGCAAGGAATCCCGCGCGCCTAGTCCCACCGGCTCGACCTCAGGTAGTTCTAGAATTCTCCAGGCCAGATCAAGCGCATCGGACGCGGCGACTGAGATCTCCACCCCGTCCTCCCCGGTATAGCCACTACGAGTGACCGTGCAGGGTATGCCTGAAATGATGACTCGTTTAGCCCCCATAAAAGGCAGTTCTTCGATACCGGGCGACATTCGTTGTAAAGCATTACAGGCCTGCGGTCCCTGGAGGGCCAAAAGGGCGCGGTTGGTCATGGATTCGAACTCAACCGTATCACCACAAAGGTTTTGTAACAGCGCAAAATCAGCTTCCTTGTTGGCGGCATTTACGACCAGAGTGTAACGATCATCCAGTCGGTAAATCATCAGGTCATCTAGAACTCCACCAGCGTCGTTGGTGAAAAAACTGTAGCGCTGAGATCCATTTGGGAGTTCCAGCAGATTGGCCGGCAGCACCGTTTCAAGTAATCGAGCAGAACCATCGCCAAATACTGTTGCCTGACCCATATGCGATACATCGAAAAGGCCAGCGCTGGCGCGAACCTGACGGTGTTCAAAAAGGATTCCAGAGGGGTACTGCACCGGCATGTCGTAGCCGGCGAAGGGCACCATCTTGGCACCAAGCGCCGTGTGAAGTTCGTACAGTGGAGTACGTTTCACGAAGACCCGGTGATTTGGTGTAGTTGTGTAGGTGTTCTCATCTGACAGCCAATAGTATATCGTCCAAAACCATTTGGATCGGTTTTCATATTATTAACATGACAGTGAAGGAAATTCATGAACGCTAACCCAGTTCTCGTTGAGGTGACCCGAGGGGAAATGGTCGAAAGCCGTCATCGTGGGGCGGTTGCCCTGGCGCATAGCAATGGCCAGACCATCTCAGGAATCGGTGATGTCACTCGACTGATCTACCCCCGCTCGGCCCTCAAACCCCTACAGGCATTACACCTTATTGAAAGTGGGGCTGCAGCGGCATACCAGTTAGGAGAGCGTGAGATTGCACTGGCCTGCGCATCGCATAACGCAGAGGAGCAACACGTGGCGGCAGTTGTCCAGTGGTTAAACAAGCTGGGCCTAGATGAATCTGCGCTCGAATGCGGAGCTCATTCACCGCGCCGAAGTTTTGACCGTGAGGCTTTATTGAGTCAAGGCAAAAAACCCGGTCCGGCGCATAACAACTGCTCGGGCAAGCATTGCGGGTTCCTTACGGCGGCATTACATAAGGGGCACCCACCGCAAGCTTATATTGCGGGTGAGCACCCGGTTCAACAGGCGGTAATGGCGCTGATAGGCGAGTTGGCCGGGAGGTCTCTTAAGGATACGCCCCATGGGATTGATGGTTGTGGGATCCCGGTTGCTGGTATTCCACTAGAGCATCTCGCCATGGCGTTCGCCCGCTTTGCTACTGGCGACGGCTTAAGCGAGAGTCGGGCCAGTGCCGCACGACAGGTCTATGATGCGATGGTTAATGAACCCTTCATGGTGGCAGGAACCAACCGCTGGTGCACGAATGCTATCGAAGCTGGTCGCGGGGCTTTCATTGTAAAAACCGGCGCCGAGGGCGTCTACTGTGCTGCGATACCTGAAGCGGGTATAGGTGTTGCACTCAAGATCGATGATGGTGCCCATCGGGCTTCTGAGTGCGCTATGGGAGCCGCGCTCTCAAAGATTCCTTGTTTGAAGGCTCTTTTCGCAGACTCTCCAACTGAGTTGATCAGGGCGCCGGTTAACAATGTGGTCGGAAAAACAGTAGGCGAAATCGCGCCGGGTCCGGCTTTACAGGAATTGATCATCACTAACCCGGGTTGACATCATTGATGGGGCACCCGGAAATAAACTTGGGCGTTGAAGGGCGCTTTTGGTTGGGTGAATTACAGCAGCGCCTGGAAACAGCGGCTTGCCAGAAAGTTCAGAATTCGAATCGGGGGTAAGTATCAGTGCCAATTCGCTGGCCTGGCTTGAGGCCAAGGTCTTGCATCATGCCAGAGTGATCCGGATCCATCCCTTCGCGGCGAAAACAGACTCGGACATCGTCACCCAGCCACTGGGTATTGAACACTTTCAGGTCTCGATCGCCTGCCAGGTTGCCCGACCCGCCATGAATAGTGCGGGCGTTAAAGATCGCGCAATCTCCCGGCTCCATATTCCAACTGACGATATCGTAGCGATCCCGATTCCCTTCGATATCGGGAAAAGGCTCGTAGTTCTCGCCAATCGCGTCATCGCGGCCATCCCCAAAGTCCACCTGCCGAAACTGCTGAGGCCAGCGGTGTGAGCCGCGTACGAACTCCAAGGCACTCTTTTTCTCGACCCCTACCAACGGCATCCAGATAGAGCACGTATCAAAACCCTTGACCGACCAGTACGGCTCGTCTTGATGAAAAGGCGTTCGGAACTGCATGCCGGGGGTGCGAACAAAGACGGCATCAAAGAAGAAATTAACTTGACTGGTGCCTAGTACATCAGCGGCTGTTTTTGCAATGGGCGAGTCTTCTACAAACTTACGGTATTCCGGGATCGTTTGCCATGCCTGGCTGTCATAAAAGCAGGTTCTTCCCTGTGCGTCACAATTCCAGATCCGGTGTCGCGCGGTGGGGGTAGCAATATTTCTGTCCAACCCCCGCACGAGCAGATCGATCCAGTCTGCACTGACGGCGTCGCGTAGCAATATCACACCATCGGAATCGAACTTGGAAACCTGTTCAGGGGAAAGTGTGGACGATCGAGTCATGTCAAACTCCTTAAATGAAGACATTGCCAGATGGCGGGATCAATTATCTTAAAGGCAAAAAGCGGGCAGTAGACGGCGATTGTTGATCCGGTTGTGGCGTGATAAAGGTCGATAATCGATTAACGGGTCACAGCTCGCCAGTGCTGTACGCCTGAATACTGAGGGCGTGAATTTCCTTTTTCATTAAATCTTCAACTGCGGCGTAAACAAGGCGATGCCGCGACAGTGTATTAAGTCCTTCAAAAGCTTCGGAAACCACCGTTACTGCATAGTGTCCCCCGCCTTCCGCGGCCCCGGCATGGCCGACATGCAGATGGCTTTGGTCTTCTATCTCTACGGATTCAGCCCGAAGGCGACTGCGAAGCCGCTCTCTGATATGGTCGATGGATTGCATGTCAGATTTTGTCGTCTTCGTTGACAATGTGGCGGGAGATCAACAGCATCTGAATAATACTGAAAGCCAGGGTCAGACCGAGCAGGCCAAAAACCTTGAAGTTAACCCAAAAATCAGTTCGGATCTGGTCGTCCAGGTGTGTGCGAAAAAAGAAAGCGATGTATAAGTTCAACGTACCTGAGACCAGGAAAAAGAGTCCCCAGGATAAGTTGACCTTTTTCCAGATTGGGGATGGTAATGTCATTTTTTCGCCGAGAAGGCGCTCAAGCACGGTGCGCTTTCCCAGAAACTGGCTACCAATCACAATCACGGCAAAAAGCCAGTTAACAATAGTGGGTTTCCATTTAATGAAAACATCGTCACGAAAAAGCAGAGTCAGACCGCCAAAAATAAGGATTACAAACAATGTGACCAGATGAGTGGTTTCAAAGCGTCGGTGTTGGAACCAGAACCAGATGACTTGGCCCAAAGACGCTACGATCGCAACCAATGTGGCCGCATAAATGCCATATAACTTGTAGGTGCCGAAAAAGAGAATCAGCGGGAAAAAATCAAACAGCAGTTTCATGGCAGTTTTGGTCGATCAAATGGTCGGCAATTATAAGGTGCGAAGTGCGATTGGCGTCATCGGAGCAAAAACAATTTTGCCCAGGCACTTATTGATGACTTGATTGAGCTACTGGCAATAGAACCGAATCCTTTGGCCCCCACTTTTCAGTTTCCTACCGGACTTCTCGCGGCCAGCAGCGAACGCCAAGTCGTAGGCATCATGTACAAACACCTAAGCCCCCAAAGTATTTTCAGGGATACGTTGGCGAGATTGATTGAAAAACTTCAGAAGATACGGGGTCAAAATGTTTATTTGGGGGCGAATATTGCGGGGGAACTAGAAATTCCCTGCTTGTAAGTCATTGATTATAGGAAGCCAATGGTACCGAGGGTCGGACTCGAACCGACACTCCCTTGCGGGAACCAGATTTTGAGTCTGGCGCGTCTACCAGTTTCGCCACCCCGGCATTGTTGATTTTTAAAGGATTTTTATCTATCTGAATTTTCGATGGATCTTGGTGCACTCTCGGTGCACTCCATGTGTAGCAAAATTTAACCGTTAAGGTTTCATTTTAACACTTGGCCACACCTTTGAAACTACTACCGCTTAGATGCACTAGATCGACCCGGCCGATTAGTGTGGCACAAACCACCGTGTCTTGGGACAGGGCGATTATTTCTTTCCTAGCCAGTCGGGGTAACCGACCCAGCCATCTCGTTTGTACACCTTTTCTGGTTTTCGAGGAATGTCCTCAAGCATCTTGCCAGAATCGCAATACTTAAGCCATTCCCTCTGAGATTTTCGTCCTACACTACGAGCAAACTTACGGGCTTTTTGAAAAGGAAGGTAAACACGAAGTCGGGTCGCTATTTTTCCGGTGCCAATCCAGTCCCCGAAACTGACCCAGCCTGAGTCTTTGTAAACGCACCATGGCCCTGAACCGGGTGCTGGGACGCTCAGGCCATTTCTGGGAAGGGCGTTATTACAGCGAACCGATCACCGATGACCGAAGGGTGCTGTATACCTTGCGCTATATCCATGGGAATCCCAAATCAGCAAGGATACGCCGGGGATTCTGGTATGGCTGGAGCAGCTATGGCAGTTATGACCGATTAAGCCTTGACGGGCTGACCGAATGGCATCCGGCATTCTTAAGGATTGCATCGACCTTGTCGGGTTGTGCCAGAGGCTATCGGCGCTTTTGCACAAGATACCGGGTAAAGGTTTCATCAAAGGCTGAACGATATAACTGGGGCGGGGCTTATCCTGCCTTGGTGTGAGTCTACTCTCTTAGAGTTTCAGTGGCTTCATAGCCACATTTCCATGTGACACCTGCTTTTCTACAGATTTGTTTTCTCTCTGGGGAAAGGTCAGCATCGAATGAGATATTCTGCATCTGAGAAACTTGAGATTATCCAGATTGTTGAGCAATCGCATCTGCCAGCCAAGTGGATGCTGGATAGGCTGGGCATACCGCGCACCACGTTTGATCGCTGGTACGAGCGCTATCAAACTGGTGGCCCCGAGGCCCTTGAGGATCGTTCTCCCAAGCCTTCGCACGTCTGAAACCGCATTCCCGACGAAGTCAGGGATCGGATCGTTGAGCTGACGGTACGCTTCACCGATACGAATGAATATTTTGTATTAGAATCATCAGTTTACCGGCTGCTTAAGGCTATGGATCTGATTCCCAGCCCGGCATTCATCGTCATCAAGGTGGCCAACGAGTTCAAGGATAAGATCACAGCGTTCAATCAGCTAGGGCAAACTGACTTTACCTATTTGAAGGTCATTGGCTGGGGCTGGTTCTATCTCAGTACTATCCTTGATGATTATTCCCGCTATATCATTGCCTGGAAGCTGTGTACCAAACTGAAGACCGGTGATGTCACCGACACGCTGGATGCCCTGCAGGCTTCTCGCTGTGGCAAGGCCAATGTCGTTCACAAGCCCCGGGTATTATCAGACAACGGTTCTGGTTATATCTTAGGTGACCTGGCTGAATGGCTTGATGACAAGGGAATGGATCATGTTCGCGGCGCACCCTATCACCCGCAAACCCAGGGCAAGATCGAGCGCTGGCACCAAACCCTGAAGAATCGTATTCTGTTGGAGAATTATTTCTTCCGAGGGCCTCAAGGCCCAGATCGAGGCGTTCGTCGACCACTACAATCATCACAGATACCACGAAAGCATCAACAACCAAACGCCTGCCGATGTTTATTTCGGGCGCGACCACGCAATCTTGAAACAAAGAGAAAGGATCAAACGAAAGCCAATCGAAACGCGGCGCTTGCAACGCCGCAAGTTTGCCGCCTAATATGACAAACCAGATGAGCCAAACTCTCCGTTAGCTCAACCTGCAATTTATCCCAATTTATATGACGACGGACAGTATAGCCAAGTCACGTAATTCATCGCCATACTTAGTCGTCGCTCTCGCACGAAGTCCAAATGTTTTCTTTAATTCTTTTATAATTTAATCCATTATCTATTCTCCAAAGTTTCTGTATATTCTCTGGGAATCTCATTTGGCACAAAAATCTACCATATACAAGTTTAGAATCGCTTTGTCAGATTTGGAGCGAAACTATTACGACGCGCTTAATTTGACCATTGCGCAACACCCATCTGAGAGTCTGGATCGGATGGTGGCAAGATTGCTCGCATTTAGTATCAATGCGAAAGCGGGATTAGTGTTTACAAAAGGTCTGAGTTCGGTAGAAGAACCTGATATCTGGATACGAACCCTAGACGAACAAACGTCTTTGTGGATTGACGTAGGTGAACCTTCACCTGATCGGATAAAAAAGGCAAGTCGACAGTCACGTGAAGTTAAGGTCTATAGTTTTAATTCAAAATCAGATGTTTGGTGGGAACAGGGACGATCAAAGTTTGCGATGTTAAAAGTATCCATCTTTCGTTTTGATTTGCAGAGTGTAAAAGCGTTCACCGCATTGCTTGAACGTACTATGGATGTCTCCATTACTATTACTGGAAATTCGGCTTTTATTGCGACTGATTTGGGTGAATGTGAAGTCGCGTGGGAACCATTACAAGTAGTATGATTTTCGTGAATTACTGTTTCATTTGTCATAGTCAAAGAAAGGGGTCACATCCTAGATTCGTCTGTCATAGGCTGGGGTTAGATTCAACAATGCGCTAGAGCCCTTGGACTGCGCTCGTTCCCGAGCAAATTCCTTCATGGCTCGTTCACGCTTGGCGATTTCCATCTCTTCGAGCTCGTTCACCGGTGGCGGCGCAGGTTGCTGAGGGCTTGCTCTAATCGTTCTGTAGTCGACATGATTAATCTCCTAAATTGGATTTCTTAATAAAAGCTCTAGCTGCTCGATGTGAGTCTCGACAATTCCAATATTCTCATGCATCTGAGCCCTTCGACCCTTGAGGAATGCGGAATACCTCCGAAGAAAGTCATCAAGGGATCCCATGTACGATAATGAAATCTTTGACGTTCGTTGCCTTACTTCTCGTTAGTAATGCGGCCACTGTCGACATCTCAGGCTCTGCCCTCATCGTAGACGCTGACATCATCGCTATCAGTGGCATGAAGTCGCCTTAGTGGGAAAGACACCTTAGAGAGAAAACAAACCTGTAGGAAAGCAGGCGTCACATGCAAATGTGGCTATGAGGCCCTAAGTGAATGGGCTCACACCAAAGAAGCCAGATGTATTGACAATGAGAAGGATAAATTCGGTAGGTTGATCGCTGATTGCTTTGTTGATGGCTACAACGTCAACGCAAGGCTTGTATGTAGGCATCCGCTGTTTTCATGTTGAGGTTAGTTATATAGGTATCTAGTGCCCCATTCGCTTTGTCTAGGATGCTGAGGTCTACTCCGGGGTTGATATCGTTCATTTGGGGCTCCTCTTTGATTAGTCATCGGCGTGTATTGATTATCAACAGTGCTTATAAGGGGCAGAAAATAGCCCCAGTATTTTTCCTGCAAATGCAAGGTATATTGGTGGTATGAAACCAAAGAATCGAAATCAAGTTCCACACGCATGCATCGTTTAAGCGGCCAACGTACCGCTTTTGACGGTTGTAGAGTCAATATGTTTATATTTATCTAGTCGATCAATACCGCTGCCAGTTGACTACCGGACGCAATTGCAAAAAAGGAGAAGATATGAAAGGCTCTTTGGTTCGCAGATCTTTGTTTCCTTCAGTTCTCGCGGGTTGTCTTTTGGGGGTATCTGTTCCCCATGTGAACGCCCACGACAGGTATTTATGGAATCTTGCGGCGATAGGAGTTAACAAGAAACTGCACTGGGAATCCCGAGGCGGGTCACGGGGGCGCAATGTGAAGGTTGGGGTTATTGATACGCTCGTAAATTGCGCACACAAGGAATTGAAAGGCCGTTGTACAGAATGGACTTTTGAGTCGGGAGATTATTCGACTTGGGATGATCACGGTACACATGTAGCGACAACAATTGCGGCCAATGACAACTCGCGGAATAAGACCGGAATGGTCGGAGTGGCACCCAAGGCTCACATTTACTCGTTTGGATTTCTTGCCCCAGACGGTTTGAGTGATGCTACTGAAATAAAAGCGGTAAACCATGCACGGAATATCGGCGTCAGTGTAATTAATATGAGTTATGGACCACCACGGGAATCTTGGGAGGATATTCAGGATGGGCAAATGGTAATAGATGGAAACACCTTGGACATTGTCGCGTCTCCCAAAAATGACAACATTGTCTTTGTCGTATCGTCAGGAAATGAGGGGTCCAAGTACGAAAGTATAGAAGGCCCAAGTGACAGTTATAAACTTCTTAAGAACCTCATTTTTGTGGTCGGTGTTGATCAAAGTGGAACATTTGACATGAACTATTCAAACGCACCGATATCATCTTGTTTTGATTATCCAACCTGTGATAAGAAAAATATGATGAAATATTTCACGGTAGCGGCACCCGGGACCGACATTTATGCGGGTAAGGCTAACGGCGGCTACACAAAAATGACGGGCACCTCCATGGCAGCCCCGCATGTGACCGGGGTTGTGGCGCTTTTGCATAGTCACTGGCCTGTACTGAAAAAACGTGCCGGGGCCACGACTAACATCATCTTTCACACGGCCCAGGATCTGGGCGCTAAGGGCGTTGATGGCTTCTACGGCTGGGGACTGGTAAGGGCTGATCGAGCCCTTAGCCCCTTGGGCAAGAAGTATCTGGGTAAGAACAACAAGGTCTACTCGTTATCGACCTCACATCTTAAGGTCTCACCGGCCTTATCTGCTTTAACCACGCAGTCGGTGACCTTCTTTGATGGCTATGACCGGGATTTTCAGATGCCCCTTGCCACCTTAGCTCCCTCTTATGCCGGTGTGCTTAACACCTGGATGCGAGATGGCTATGAGCGCCAGGAGTACACCTTAGGGAGCAATAGCGGGCTTTCCTATGCTTTTTCGGCCAATGGCTACGACCCGATGAACCCTAGCCTTGCGAACGTACAGTGGCGCATGAGTTTTAATGACCCTAACGGGATGGACTGGCATTTAGGTCAGGGAACAGCAACAGACCGCCTTGACAGTACTCAGGCCTTATCTTTTGGCCTGATGGCCGATAAAACCCACCAAGGCGGGGCGTATCCTGTGATGGCACTGGCCGATGGGGGTCTATATGGCTTTATCGATCAACCAGTTGCCTTGGGCTTTAACTTAACCGGTGGGGTATTGACCAACAATACCTTTGATAGTGATGCCGATGACCGCGACTTTGCCCCTAAAAGCGATGCAGTGGTGATAGCGCTTGGTCGCAGCAGTGCTGATAAGAGACTTAGCGGATCCTTAAGCGCGACTTATCTTATGGAAGATCAAGGGGTACTTGGTACCGGCGGGGCCGGTGGCCTTGGCTTTACCGAAGGATCTGAATCCCAGGCCATTACCTTGAGCACAAGCTATCAGTTAAGTGGCAATACCGAGTTTTCAGCCTCTTACACCGAAGCCTTCTCAAAAGGCGATACCTCAACAGATAACCTTTTAACCCTCACCAGCTCTCATCTTGCCAGTAATGCCTTTGCCTTAGGCGTTGCCCAACGCCGTCTTATAAGCGATACCGATGAGCTTAAGTTCTCCATTGGCCAGCCATTACGGGTCGATGGGGGCTCGATGAGCCTGGTCCATGATGATTATTACGATGAAGCTGAAGCTATGCACAGCCGCAGTGTTGATATAGACCTTAGCCCTACGGGCAGACAGATCGATTATCAGCTGCAGTACAGTTTCTCGCCTAAGAAGAACCTCACCTTAGGCGCCTTTGCCTACTATGCCAATGATTACCTGCACCAAAAGACCCTGACTGACCATGGTGTGGGGGTTAGGGTGATGGGGGGGTTTTAGGATTGGTGACAGATAATGCATCCCTGACAGAGATGGCTCTGTAGCTGGTTTGGGATCACCAGCTGCGATTAAAGGCTCTGGTTCAACAGCTTTAACCAACGCATCGCTGATCGATTTTTCAGACATGAATTCATATCTTTGATTGAAAAATAAAAGGGGGACAAAGGGCCGCAGGGAGCAGAGAACACCACAGACAAGCAGGAAGGGGTTAAGTTACTTTCCGGCGTTCAAATAAGTGGGCTAAACGCCACTCATTACGGCTCAATCGCACCTCAATCATTTACATTCTTTGTTTGCTATCAGGCTCTAAATGACGTCACTTTACATAACAGGGCAATGCCAGTTCGATGCTTAACTTTTGCCTGTATCTCCTTTAGATCGGGCTCTACATCCTGTGTCCAGCTATCATGTTCAAGACTCAGCGCCGAATCATTACCTTGGACAGTAGTTCCCAGAACAAATGTTTCGTACCCCTTGAGAATATGAGCGATTACCTGGGGTGATTTTGGGTGCTATTGATAGCCTTGCCAAGGACGTTAACAACTCCCATCCTGGATACCCGGGCATTACCAAGTATCGCTTTACGAACAGCTCTCGTATCCGTCACGACTGCTCGCAATTTATCGCACAGCTTGAGCAACTCAGGATCAGACCCAGCTCAATTTGAGTAATCACCCCGTACAACGCTGCTATTAGCACTCGCTTCGCTGTCTCGTACTCAATCTCTAGGTCAGCCTGTACAGCAGAGCGAATCTCTTGAGAATTATCCGCGTAAACCATAAGGTCAGTAGCGTTAAACCCAGCAAGATTGGCAGCATGTACACTCAGCCACGTGTGAGCATTCTTTGCGTCAACCTCAAAGCCATTCAAGGCTAGTCTGCGAATCTCCCTTGAGATGTTTTGCAAGCTAATCCCATCAGCGTATTGGCGACCAGAGATAGCTCCAGTGTAGGTCTGTGGTAAATGACCATCAACTGATGACTCCAGGATGAACTTAGCAGCGCCCTTGTGTACTTGGCCGCTATCAATAGTGGAACGCGGTTAAGATCTGCTAACAATCACTATAAATAGGCTAATTGGTCCTACAGATAATTAAAAGTGGCGCTGTGGCGAAGGTGTGATTCTTAGGGATAGTCAGTCGTCAATCCATTGATCCCTTAAGGCGCCAATGGTTCCGTCAGCATACATTTTTTGCAGTGCTCCATTGATTTCAAAGATCAACTCAGGGTTCTCAATGGAAAAATCTTTATTTACGGCGAATGAATTTAATTCGTAAGTAAGATTAAGGGTGTGTATATATGCATTCACATCGTACTCCATGTTCAGCCGTTTCTTATAAAAGAGTGCGTCTATCCTGTCGTCAACAATACCAAATAGCTCACCCTTGCTGATCCGCTGCTTAATATGACTTCTGTAATCTTCAGGGACTTCAATATTCTGAAAGCGTAATTTATCTGCAATTCCTGCTGATGCTGACCTATTTTGGACAACTATAGGGACATTAGCCATCACTTTCTCAAGAGAAATATGACGCTCTGCCGTAATCTCTTTCCAGAACTGGGTAGAGATAAAGGCGATAAGAAGAGAGAGTATTGCAATACCAATCAACCCAAAAGGTACTGATAGAACACGTGTGATGGGCAGGCCATTAAAAAACGGCTTGAATGGCACGCGCAGCAGCAACGATGCAGCCATCCAGAATCCAGATACGATACCCGGATAGTACCGTGTATCAACAATGGGATCATGTGAATCGCGCCCTCTCTCAAGAATCCAAACGATATGAGCAAATATAAAAATTAGCACAACCAAACTACCCATGATTTGCCAAGGAGCGGGTTTTAAAAAAATAGATAGAGCCCCCATGACATTGAATCTTATTGGGCTTACTAACAATAATGTTTGGCCGGAAAAGAAATGCGGAAAAAGAAAGTCAACTTCATTTTCTAAGCGTTCGGGCGTGACGGTGATTAATCCCATTCCAAATTGCACTTTTCCAGAAGTCACAGCTGGGAGAATGTCGCGGAATCGACCTTGATCTACCATTTTAAATCGAAAACCAACCCGGTCGGCCATTTCTTTAAAGACGTCATACTCAAATCTATTGAGCTTGTAGTATGGCTTTGTGGGTCGAGGGTAGATATCGGTATAACTTTTACTGGATCCAAGAATGAGT
>Ga0233427_10003181_pt1 | contig 14674 bp, 10 predicted proteins | sample SI_118_April2016_5_FD_179885 | JGI IMG/M metagenome (GOLD analysis project Ga0233427, IMG submission 179885) | Seawater microbial communities from Saanich Inlet, British Columbia, Canada - SI_118_April2016_100_MG | ecosystem: Environmental > Aquatic > Marine > Inlet | place: Canada: British...
ACACCGCCGCGGTGGCTACGCTGGCAGCGTCTGCGGGCGTTTCGACCGAGGGAGAAATCGGCTTTGTCGGCTACGACGCCGGCGAAAATTCCGCGAATACCGATCCGCAAGAGGCTGCCAAATTTGCGAACGAGACTGCGATTGATGCAATGGCGATATCAGTTGGTAACGAGCATTTGCAAGAATGTCAGAAAGGCCAAATAAGCGTACCAGCGATTCGCGCGATTGAAGCAGTTACCGACGTACCGCTAGTAATACATGGTGGTTCAGGAGTGCCGACAGAGATCAAGCGTCAGTTGGCTAGAGATACCAATGTTTGTAAATTCAACGTGGGCACTGAACTTCGCATGCAGTTCGGTACGGTATTGAGAGACATACTGGCAAATGATATTGAGTGTTTCGATCGATGCGAAATTCTGGGCCGTACGGAGCAGCCCATACGTGACACAGCACGTAGCATTATCCGGTCCATGGCCTGTTCCTAACCGCCTCCTTTGGGCTTTTGTTTGCCACGTTCATCACGCTGTCGTTGGTACCAGCGCTGTACTCGGCATTGTTTCGCGTGAGGCGAAATTATCGGCGATTGTTGTTTATCTTCGCGGCGTGTCTGGTGGCACACATCGCTACCGTGAAGACGCCGGGCGAATGTGTCCCAATCTCCACCAGACTCAACTGACTTCCGATAGATCTGGTGCTCAAACCCAGCTTTCAGGCAAGTGTTGGCGGATCATTGGTACTCTTTACACAACGCGCATTCTGTCAAGAGTTCCCGATGTATTCGTTTTGGCGGCGAATTCATTGGGTCATGATTAGCGCCTCTAATCATGACCCTTTTAGCTGCTTGCCTCGCTTGACGCCTCAGAGGCTCACTTGCTTTCCAAGCTGTGCAGAGGCAATCGAACAAGTTACTAAGAATTGACGGCGCTGCGCCGACTCATAAGAGTCCACGCGATGCGAGCGAAACAACTGTATTGCCGCCAATGACCAGGTGATCTAGTACCCGTATGTCGACGAGTTCCAGTGCTGACTTGAGACGTTGCGTAATGCGCTCATCGGCCTGACTGGGTTCGGCGACGCCGCTAGGGTGCTGATGCGAGAAGATGACCGCCGCTGCGTTGAGTTCCAGTGCGCGTTTTACGATGACTCTTGGGTAAACACTTGTGCCATCGATGGTGCCGGTGAAGGCGCGATCAAATTTGATGACGCGATGACGGTTGTCAAGATACAAGACCGCGAACACCTCGTTCGGCTCGGTCGCGAGTTCAGCGATCAGGAATTCTTCAGTGTCCGATGGACTGCGAATGGCTTTGCCTTTGCGAAACTTTGCTCGCAGTTTGCGGCGGGCGCCGCTGACAACGTCATTGGTGCTGGCTTCGAGATAACTGCCGTTATCATCTTTGATGTAAAGGGTGTGTTTTGAATGGCTCATGGCATGCTCCGAATTGAGTGGGTCGGGGCGCGCGCAGGCGCGGGGCGTCGTGGGCCGTGACAAGGCTCGTCGCTATTGCAACCGGTACTTGGTGTGGTGCTGTCAGTGTCGACAATGACAACTCAACGCGACGATTCACCCTGGCCTTGCCTCGGGTCACAGCGCCGCGAAACTAGCCGCACTGACCTAACGGCGGAGCCAGTGGAATGACGATGATCAATACTTGCGATCACCAGACGCAGACAAAAAAAGGGGCACACACCGTGCACCCCAAAGAACCGTACCGGAGCGGTTTAGTCGTTCGAAGCCGCCTTGGTGTGAACGTCAAACCCAAGCGGCAACCAGTGCTCACGAATCTGCAGATGTTCAGCCGATAAGTTCGCTGCAGCGTTAGCGTTGAAGAACACATCCAACTCGGTCACCAACTCGCCTTTCTTGTGGCCCTCATGACTGCTCAGCCACGCATCACCAAACCAAGACTTTCCGTGGTTCAAGAGCTTTGCCTTGGTGAGCCGTTTGAAGTAATTGCTGGCACTGGGTCGCCACGCCATCGCGAAATCCGGTGTGAGGTCGGCCAGCACGGCTTCACCGATATCCTTGTCAACGCATGAACCGCCAAAACTGACCTTCAAACACGCGGCCACTGTGTAGGCTAACAAGCGGTTTTTCTCAGTCGGTGTGAGTTGCCTGAGTGCTGCAAGGCGCGCGGCAACGGATTTCTGCTCCATCCATTCAGTCGCCAACAATCCGCGTGTCTTTGCCAAGTCATGCGCGGCGCGGGTGTCCGCCAACGCCTCATCACGACTCAAAGTGACCTCGAAACCCGCCTCGATGGCACCGCTTTCCCAGCGCGAGGATCCGAGTACTTGCTGACACAGACGCAGCAACAAAACATCACCGGCTAACTTTGGATTGTTGGCGAGTTTCGCCTGGGCGATCTGCTGACGCGTTGCGCCCAAGTCATTCGCGAGTGCGTTTGGCAGTATCGCTGCTCCGCTGCCGCTTTGCGTGTCTTTGCCGTTTGCGGACAGCCGATTGGCTTGCGCGCGTGTCACCAGAGCCCGATCAATCTGCAGCTTGCCATTGCGACCCACGCTGAGCACACATTTTGCCTTCGCCTTTTGTTCGTCCGTGAACTCGCGGTAGCCGTCAATTTGAGTTTCCAGCGCTTCGATCTGCTCTGAGAGCGTGTCAAAATCCGCTTCGCGTTCCTCGGTCCACTCACCGTCGAAGTCTTCCAAGGTCGTTCGGGCATCGATGGCAGCGCTTAGCGCATCATTCACGTCCTTCGGCACACCCAACGGTTCCGGTTGCAGCCGATGAAAGCTATGCAGCTTGTGTGCGGCATCGAAGTCCACCTCGACGTTCGCCCAGCCTTCCCTTTTTCTCAAGCGCTCGGCACTTTTCTCGAGCTTCTCGGCAGCAAGACCTTGCAACAGCTCACCGTCTATCAAATACACCAGCGATTCAAATAGATCAGTCGAGCATAGTAAAAACAAACCACATCTTCTGTGATTTAGCATTGAACGGGTATCGCGGAGAGGAATTCCAAAGGCCCAGTCCACAGCCTTGGCCATGTAGGGTTCAGGCTAAAGAGAGAACACGGGGGCCCAATGCTCCAACAAGGGAGCGGGCCGGGGACCGTCGGGGACAGATCTTTTGCTCTTCCGGTTTGCACAAGGCGATGCCGACACCCGTTAGATGCCGAGAAGAGACGTAAGCTCACGAGCGGATGAGACCAGATGGTCGGCGTCTTGCAAAGTGAAACCGTCGCAAGGCTCGGGATCGTCTATACCCACAGCACCAATAGTATGACCTTCTTTCGTGGCGAATTGTATGAAGGCCATGAAAACAACTTCCCCGGAAAGCACATAAGGGGAGTTCTTGAATGCAGAGTGTTGCCGGCAGTCGCCGACGATGACAGGCAATTTGCGTCCGCGCAGTGCGCTTCTCAGCCAGGGCGCATGGCTCTCTGGGTAATATTCGACATTTGAGTCGATGCCACAAGTCGAGAAAAGTCGAACATGGCGCCGATCGATGAGCGATACCCAAGCTGTTTTTGTCCCGTAATGCTTGGCCAAGCCAGCGACCAGTTCATTCACAGTGGAGCTAGGTGGGCTATCCAGCAAACCAGTCGCGTACAGCGCAGCGATGCGTGTTTCTTCTTTAGATTTAACATCGAATTGCGGTCTAATTTTTAACACCCCTTGCCCGAGTTAGGGAAAAATCTATCGTACATCGTATGGGATGGTACTAATAAAATGCCTTAGGGTACAAGAAGAAGCCCCCCCATTTCTGTTCCGTCAGCCAGATATACATTTCTCCCAAAATCAGCGTTTGGCTAGTTTTTTTGATGAAACCTGGCGATTCTTGAGGAACTGACTGGCGGTTTCAAGCTGGTCAATCCGCGGTTCGTGCATAGTTGAGCGGCCAGGCCGAATCGAGCCCCACCCACTTCAGCGGATGTCAGAATAGTTGGCTCGCATAATCGAATAGCACCGTTGGCTGCGATCGCGACGGTGTATGTCGATGATGGCAGAGTGGATATGGCTGCTTACCACGAAATGTGGAACGGCTTAATAGCAGCAGGCGGTGGTGTTGAATTGAACGAAATGTCGGACATTCAGGTACAGATTATGCCGAGTGGTAATGCCGCTATGGTAACGTCCTTCATCGACAACCGCACACGCTCGCCAGATGGAACAACGAGCACGTCCAGAGCGTTCGAGACAGATGTGTGGTAAATGATCGATGGCAAATGGCAGATCGTCAGCCTGCACTACAGCACAATTTTATAGAAAGAGTGACGGTGACTGACGCTAACTAAGGTAATGACTCTATCAATATAGCGGACCGGACCGTTAACGAACGGATTAATGTGGGCTGCACCAGCTGATGGATGACGCTGGCTTCCTATGATTTAATCTTAACCAGGCAATACTGGGCGGCATGCCCCCGGTATTAATCTGCTACCGGTTCTGCTCAAGCATAATAAGGGGCCAACGGCACCGGATCCTGCATCGATATCATCTTGCGTACAAGCGCATCCAGAAGGTCAGTACGCGTCTGCTGATGCGCCGGGGCCAGCCACAGATTATGCCGCTCATCAGGATCCACAGTCAGATCATATAGCTCATTGCCTGCATCAGGCATGCCGATCGTCAGCCGATGAGTCCGGGTAATCAGCGTCCGCAAACCCTGGAACCGGTTAAAGCCGAGGTTAACCCGTTGCCGGCTATCCTCAATCAACAAAGCTTCCGCTTCCGGATCCTTTGCCAGTACTCTCCCCTGAATACCGTAATAAGGCAAAATCCCGGCATAATCCATAATGGTAGTCGGGATATCAATGGTTTGGCCAAGCTCTCTACTTACTACCCCTCCCTTAGTCATGGGGTCAAGCCAGATAAAGGGAACACGTAACAGCCCGTTCAAATGTAGAGGCCCTTTCAACATCAGTCCACGATCACCCATGTAATCACCGTGATCAGAGGTAAAAATCACCAGTGTATCCTCAGTCATACCCAGCCGTTTCAACTCAGCCATGATCCTGCCAATCCGGTCATCGATCATGGTTATCATGCCATAGGTGAGCGCAATGGCTTCACGCACCTCACGCTCGTTCACCGCAAAGGGCATCTGCGAGCCCCGCTTCGCTGTGCCCTCTTCAAGGGCCTGGTGCAGATAATTTTCCAGCCGCGTATCACCTCGACCAAACGCAGATGGCAGCGTGATCTCATTGGCATCATACATTTGCCAGTATTTCCCTGGCGGCGTGAAGGGATGGTGGGGATCAGGGAAAGAACACTGGATAAAAAACGGCTGATCATCATCGGCTGCTGCATGGGCGTTAAGATAGTCTGTGGTACGCTCAGCAATATAAGCGGTCGGATACAACTCTTCAGGCAACTGGGTACGCCAAGCCTGAGGGGTAACAATCTGCGCATCAGTGATTGCATTTTCCTGTCCACGAAGTCTATTCCAGTCGCCTGGCTGTTCTTTTAACCATTGCTCATAGTCACCGCTGGTCTCATCCCCATGGCCCGTTACCATGGTCACATGCTCAAAACCATAATACGGCGTCTTTGTTCTGAACTCTGCTGCTGCCCAGGATCTCGGATCCTCGTTCAGGTACTGCTCACCTCTGCGGTTGGGGCTTTCTGCCTCGACCGCGTGACCGTTTTCATCATACTGATAACGCTTAGGGTCTGGTTGCCAGGCTGCCTCTATGCCCGAAATGGTCTGCAAGTGCGACTTGCCAATCAATGCTGTGTGATAACCCTCTTCGAGCAGACGATGCACAAAAGTCATGGAATTTTCAGATAGTGGGGTACCGTTAGAGTAGACTCCATGACTCGATGGCATGCGGCCCGTCATCAAGGAAGCCCGGTTGGCCATACAGACTGGATTAGCCACATAGAAATGCTCATATCGGGTGCCACTTGACGCTAGTGCATCGATATTGGGCGTTTTCACCTGTTGGTTGCCATAACAGCCCAAGTGGTCAGCTCGATGCTGATCCGTTATGAACAATAGAATATTGGGTCGTTTCATAGTTCCAACCTCATATTAAAGTAGGCCCGGACTCAGCGACGGGTTGCTGTCCAAAAGCCGAGGTGACAATTAACACCAGCGCCACGACGCTACCAAGCACATTGGCGGCTATCGCTATGGCCCCTAAATCGGTTGGCACAATCAGCAACAGCCCTGCGCACATGAATGCGGCTCGAACAGATCTGCTCATCGGCTCACGCCAAACGCCGACAATACTGGCAGTGACGAACCAGACACCGACCACTGCCGTCACAAAAGACGCCAGGATATGCTGCCAGGCCCCGTCCATGATCATCACCGGTGAGGCAATCACTAGAAAGGGAATAAGATAGGCCACCCAGCCAAACCGCACAGCTGCCCAAACAGTTTTAAAGGCATCGGCTCGAGCCAGCGTCGCTGCGGTAAACGCCGCTATTGCGATCGGCGGCGTAATCAGCGACATAATGCCAAAATAAAACACAAACAGGTGTGCCGCCAGTGCTGGAATACCTGACTCGACTATCGATGGTGCTAGCAACGTTGCCAGGAGCAGATACACGCCAACGGTTGGCATGCCCATACCCAGCACAATGCTCAGCGATGCCACCACCAACAATAGTATCAATAGATTGCCATCCAACAGGTAAACCAGCTCAAGCGTCAGCGCAAAACCCAGCCCTGAAATATTCAGCACCCCGATAATGATACCGGCTGCCGCCGAAATCATCATGATTTCTAATGCCGCCTGGCCAGTACGAACCAGGATTGGCAGCGCATCCTGTAGAGACAGCTTGACCCTGCCGTAACCCAGGAAAATCCCAATAGGAAGGATCGACACCGTGCCACAGACAGCGGCAGTTTCCGGCTGCAGATTAAACCTGAACAGCCCCATAATAATCACCAGGAAAGGAATGAAAAATAGCCATCCCTGGCGGAAAACCGGTCCGGGTCTACTCATCTCCGATATCGGCAACGGATTAATTTTGTCGCGCACTGCCAGCAGATCAACGTGACTAAACAGAGCTATATAATACAGCAGAGCAGGAATAATCGCGGCAACGACAATCTCTGAATAAGGCAGATGCAGTATCTCTGCCATGAGAAAAGCGGCTATCCCCATCATCGGCGGCATCAATTGACCACCCGTTGAAGCTACCGCTTCTACACCAGCAGAATGTTCTTTTGAATAGCCAGATTTACGCATCAGCGGGATGGTGACGACGCCGGTTGAAACCACGTTAGACACCGCACTACCTGAAATAGAGCCAAATAAACTGGAGGCAACAATCGCGATCTTCGCCGAGCCGCCGCGTTTATGACCAACAAGCGATTTAGAAAGGTCAGTGAAGAATTCGGCCCCACCAGATTTTTCCAGAACAAAGCCAAACAATAGAAATGCGACAATCATGGTGGTGGACACCTTCAGCGCCAATCCGAGCAAGCCATTGGAATCAAGCCCTAGGAACACAGCATAACGTGCATAAGAAACCTCTTCACCTCGAAAATTAAATGGCAGGTAATGACTGAAAAAGCCAAACAGCACAAAGAAAACCAGGAATGAAAACAGCACTTTACCCGCAGTACGTCGCAGGCCTTCAGCAATCAAGGCAATAAAAATCGAACCCGCAATCACCGCATCGGTAGGCGAGGTATACAATCGATCAAGAATATCAGGGTACCAGATTGCCACATAGATCCCGTTTACAAAACCGGCCAATGCTAACAGCCAATCCTGGATCGGTGCTGACTGCCCCGGCTCACTGTAATCGGCGCGATAGATCAGCAGCACTGCCGGTAATGCCATGGCTAAAACCACGGCAAAGAACTGCTCGTTCATAAAGGACAAGCCCAGCTCGCGATAAACATCTACAGCCCAGCCCAACGAAGCAATACTGATCACAGCACAAAAGACTAACCCAAGACGATGTGAAGCCGACCGGTCCGAAAAAACAGCCAGGCCAATTTCCTGCTTATCGACGTCCTGAGGTTCCATGGCCTTGTCTTGCCTCGTCTGTATCCGTTATAGGCTGTTAGTCCAGTTGGCCAATCTCGCGGTAATAACCGAGCGCACCTTCATGATAGGGCATGCCAACATCCTGATACATCTTCTCGGGATCAAAGCTGTCAAAACCTGAAAACGAAGCAACCAGACTTTTCTTATTGTCATGCAGCGCTGCCAATAGTTGTCGCACCACCCCGGCATCGATATCTTTGTTTGCCATTAAAAGAAACGGGGCGACAATGACATTCACTGGTTCATGCACACCCGCATAGGCATCATTGGGCTTTATCATCTCAATCAAGGCGCCCGGTACATTACGAGCTAAAATAGCCCGATTTTTATCACTATTCTCGATGCCGATGTAACGAATACCGATTCTGGCATCGGCCTGCTGGGTCAAGCCCGCATCCATCGTGTAAAGCGTGCCCGCAATGCGCCCGGCTATCAGGTCTTCTACTGCTCGTTCTCCAGTCGGCGTGGGGAAACCGTTAATGTCGTCTGACGTCATTCCACCCATTTGATATATCGCCGTCATCATCGAGCCCATGACTTTCTGGGTATTGAACTCAGTTGGCATATTTCGGCCACGAAAGTCTGCCAACTCCTGGATATCGGAGTCTTCAGCGACCATCACGCCGAGCGGCAACACCCGCAGTGCTGCCACCACACGCAGGTTATCGAGGGTCCCAATGTCAGCGAACATGGCAGTTCCATTGACACCAAAACTAGCCACGATATTGACGGCAATCGAATAATCCAGATCTCCCTGGTTTAGTAGTGGCAAGGTCACCGTAGGCCCCCCTTGCGGCATTGCCCGAAGCCTCAGCCTGCGTTCCTTGAAGGCAACTTTCGCCATCGCTCCCGCCATCGCATAGCCTGATGAACCCTGGGCAGTGGTACCAATGGTAAAGCTCTCTGCACCAGCTCCAAACTGTGCCAGCGTTAGTACTACTGGCAGCGCCAGCCGAATTAACAAGCGATACATGAACCTCCCCCCTGTAATGGCCATTAGTTATTCAGTCAACGATGCAATCGCTGGGATCAGTGCTTGCATGGCCTCGGCTGAACCGATGGTCAACCGCAACCAGTCAGGCAGGCCATTTTGATCAGCCAGGCGGCCGACAAAGCCCAACTCGCGCAATTTCCCGTCAAATACCCTCGCGGCCTCAACACCCCCGGGAATTTTCAGGGTAACAAAGTTACCCACACTATCGGTTGTTTCATACCCCAGGGCACGCAAATGTTCTTGGGTCCAATTCAGCCAGTGGTCATTATGCTCGCGCGCCGCACTGATATGCACCTGATCACGCATAGCAGCTTCAGCTGCCGCTAAAGCCACTCCGGAGACCGCATAGGGCCCACGGATGCGTTCCAGGGCATCAATTGCAAACCGAGGCGCATAGACCCAGCCTACCCGTAGCCCGGCCAAGCCATAGAATTTGGAAAAAGTTCGCAGCACCATGACATTTTCAGCTTGATCATCAACTATCTCCAGGAACGATTGATACTCGTCAGTCGCCACATATTCATAATAGGCTTCATCTACAATCAGCATGATATCCGGGCGTAGCCCAGCCAATAGCCGCGCTAATTCGGTCGGGGTGATAAAGGTACCGGTGGGATTATTAGGGTTCGCCACAAACACCAGGCGGGTACGCTCGGTGACTGCAGCCAAAAGCGAGTCGACATCTGCGTAAAGATTAGTCTCTGGCGCAGCCACTGGCCTTGCCCCTGCACTCATGGCGCGAATCCGATAAGCCTGAAAACCATGCTCACTATAAAGAACTTCATCGTCGATCCCAGCCCAACCACGCACAATCCAGTTAATGATGCTCTCAGAACCAGGACCCACCAGCACTCGCCCAGGATCTATATCATTAACCTGGCAGATCGCCTCAGCCAGCACCATGCCATCGGGGTCAGGATAAAGATGCTGGCTACCTGAAACATCAACCACGGCCCTGGCAGCCAGCGCACCAATGCCGAGGGGTGATTCATTATTAGATAATTTATATAGCTTCCTGCCAGCTTCAGGCAACACTCTACCAGGGGTAAAAATTGGCCCCGCGGATACAAAAGGAAGTGGCATCGGGCGAGCGGAAGTCTTCTCGGGATCATGCGCCGTCATGTCACTTCCTTTTGTTGGCACGAATTTGCGCTAAGGTCGACTGAGGATTAATGACCTCCGGGTCGGTGAGTAACTCAATAAAGATGGGTCCATCGGTCTCCGCTCTCAGTATTGTATAGGCACTGGCAACGTCTTCAGCTTTACTGACCTGGCTTGATTTAAGCCCCATTGCCTGAACCAGTAATTGAAAATCAGGATTGTCCAGCGACACCGCTACGCTCATGCCAGACACCGCTAACTCCTGATGCATCTTAATGGAGCCATATATCCCATTATTGAACATAACCACAACCAGCCTCAGATTACGTTTCGCCGCGATCACCAACTCCTGTGGATTCATAAAGAAACAACCATCACCAACATAGGCGACGACTTCCTGCTCAGGGTATTGGATCGCCGCGGAAATACCTGCAGGTACCGAATAACCCATCGGCCCTGACAAGGGTGCAAGCAACGTCCCCTGAGTCCTGAACTGATGGTGACGCAATATGAAATGAGTGTAGTTACCAGCCCCACCACAGATGATGGTCTTCTCCGGCAGCACTTCCTGCAACGCCTGCACAGCATTTGCAGGGTTCAGCTTATCGCCAAAATCAACCGGCTTATTATAAGCAAGAAGACTATTACGCAGAGCTTGGCGCTGCCCGGCATAAGCCAGACCAGCAACCACGGGCAACTCCGCTAAAGCAGCACTGAACGGAGCAACATCAGTAACAATGGCCAGATCAGGCTGGAGCATTTCACCAAACTCGTCAGCCAAAGCCGCCGCGTGTATCAACGTTCGATCCTCATCCGCTTCGCACAAGTGCGTGTAACCGCTGGTCTCAATCTCACCCAGCCGGGCTCCGATCAAGAGTAATAGATCACACTCTTTGGCCTGGGCCACGAGGTTGGGATGTGGCCCTGGACCAAACGAACCAATATAACTGGAATGACCAAAATCAATCAGGTCGTTGCGGCGAAAAGTGGTGCCGACCGGCAAGTCCCAGGCCGAGGCAAATTTGGCGAAATTATTACAGGCCGCCTGACTCCAGCCTGTGCCGCCAAGCAGCGCCAACGGTTTTTTACTCGTTGACAATAATTCGGCTACCTTCGCCACGGATTTGACGGCAGGCTCCATCACTGGCCGTTTTACGGGACTAACCTGGCCAGCTCGGATATCGGTGAACTGAACATCATCGGGTACTGCTAGCACCACAGGGCCAGGCCTCCCCGAGGTGCTTATTGACAGCGCCCGGCCTATTAGATGAGGAATATCTGCAGCTCGCTCGACCACACCCACCCATTTTGCGACGCTACCAAATAAACTCTTCGGGTCCATTTCCTGGAACGGGAACCGCCCCGCCGTACCGCTAGTGACATGACCAATGATGAGGATCATTGGCGTGCTTTCCTGTGCTGCAGTCGACACTCCAATCAGTGCGTTACAGGCGCCTGGCGAGCGCGTCACCATGCAGAGCCCCGGGATTCCAGTCAGTCGACCATAGGCCTGGGCCATAAATGCAGCGCCGCCCTCATGACGACACACCACCAGGTCAAAATCATTCTTTGCCTTATCAATTGCCTGCAGAATGCCCGAATAGCTCTCGCCTGGAACACAAAAGCCCCGCGTTATGCCATTTGCAATGAGAGCGTCAACGATCGCTTGTCCCCCGGTCTGGGTGATTTCCGCTTGCACAGGTTCTCCAACGGTAGAAACAGGCGACGATTTCGACATGCGTTACTCCGCTAATAATAAATTTCCAGCCTAGATTACTTTAGGCTAGAAAACTAATTTGTAAATAAAAACATTCACCCCTCAAACTTCCAAGCCTGCAAGGATACATCATCACCATCGAAACCCGGTTTCTACACCAGCAAAACCAAACTCAGACCGTTCAGTTGGTTCCGCTTTTACCATGGCAGAGGCTAATCCCTGCAGCCTGAATGCCAGCGCATTTCCTTACCTTCGCGGCCTTTTATGGCTGCCAAGCCACAGCTTAACCTTTTTCCTGAATCCACCCATAAAGCCCTGTCAGTTGCTTTCATAGCTGCGCCTAGAAATATAACCGATTCTGCTTGTTATTAAGTTGGTGAGTCAGCTTTACCTAGCATTTGTCGTAGTCATGACCGGATACCCAATAATTCCCAACCCATTCGGTTAGACCTTAATTTTAAGCCGGCAATAGCTAAAGCAGGATGAGGTTTGGTGATAGCACCTGTATCTGTCAAGCCAATAGAAATCAACCCAGCCGTGAAAACCATTATCCGTTGATTGCCTAGACTACTAAAACATGTTTAATTCATATTTTTCTTGCCAAGGTCATACCGTGAATTCTCGTTACCAGGTCTTGTTTGATAAGGTTCCCATCGGTCCAGTAGTCGCTCCTAACCGTTTCTACCAGGTACCTCATGCCAGCGGCATGACCGAAGCAAACCCTCGAATCCGTGCGGCTTTCCGTGGCATGAAGGCAGAAGGCGGTTGGGGTGTCGTTTCAACCGGTGCAGTCTCTATACACCCTTCATCGGATGACTCACCGCTACCTTACGCGCGTCTGTGGGACGATAATGACATTCACGCGCATGCGCTGAGCTGCGACGCCATACACGAGCATGGTGCCCTTGCCGCCATTGAACTCTGGCATGGTGGGGCATCAGCCATGAACCGAAGCTCTCGCATCGCTCCTTATTCACCTTCCGGTATTCCATGGGCAGCGACCCATGTCGGCTTTATGGGGCAGCTACGCCCGAAAATTATGGACGCTAAAGATATTCAAGATGTCATTCGCTGGCAGGCTGAAGCAGCGATTCGCGCAAAAAGGGCCGGTTTTGACATTGTCTATGTTTATGCGGGCATGGGTTACCTGCCCTATGAGTTCCTTATCAGCGAATACAACCGGCGCAGTGATGCTTACGGTGGTAGCGTTGCAAACAGAGTTCGATTTGTACGCGAATTAATCGAGTCAACCCGGGACGCTGTCGGTGACAGTTGTGCTGTTGCGTTACGAATCAGCCTGGAAGAGCTAAGGGCCAAACCCAGTGATCATTTTGAATCGGAAGCTCATGAAGTCGTTACCCTGTTATCCGATTACCCGGACCTGTGGGACGTGAAAATGGACTCCAGCCCGACGGATTGCAGTGCTTCCCGTTTCAGAGAAGAAGGTTCGCACGAAAGGATTATTGATTTTGTCAAACAGACCACTACCAAACCCGTAGTGGGCGTCGGTCGGTTCACCTCCCCGGATACCATGACATCACAAATAAACAGGGGCATTCTGGATTTCATTGGCGGGGCTCGAGCAGGTATAGCCGATCCGTTCTTACCTAATAAAATCAAATCAGGTCGGCAGGATGAGATAAGGGAGTGCATCGGCTGCAACATCTGCATATCAAGCTGGCATGATGGTGTTCCAGTACGCTGTACCCAAAACGCAACCGCCGGCGAAGAATGGCGCAAAAACTGGCACCCCGAGCATTTCAGCAAAACGCCCAGCAAAGATCGACTGCTCGTCGTCGGTGCAGGACCGGCCGGTCTTGAAGCGGCGCTAATTGCGGCAAAACAGGGCTTTGAAGTTACCTTATCTGATCAATCTGAGCATATGGGCGGAAGACTCAACTTCGAAACATCCTTGCCTGGCCTCAACACCTGGAGGCGAGTCACGGATTATCGTCTTTATGCCCTGAAACAGATGAACAATGTGGCCCTCTTTACCGCCAGCAAACTCGATATGGATGAGGTTCTCGAACTAGGCCATGAAAGAGTCGTGCTGGCAACCGGGGCAAAATGGACAAAGTCACTCTATTCCTCTCTGGAAATACCCGTTGGTGAGCTCAATCAGCCTAATGTTTACACCCCCGATGACCTTGCCATGGGTACAAAACTCAAAGGTCCGGTATTGGTCTACGACTTTGACAATTATTACCTGGGTGGCGTCATCGCTGAAGAGCTGGCGAAACAAAACCTTTCAGTCGTTTATGCAACCCCTGCCGGTCATGCATCTGCCTGGACGATAATGACCAATGAGCAACCTTTCGTTCACCAAAATCTTGAAACTGCCGGTGTCCGCGTCATAACCCAGACTCTTTTAAACAGCTACCAAGGTACTATCGCTGAACTGGCGAATATCTTCACGGCAAAGCCAGAGCATGTGAACGTGAATTCGGTTTTAATCGTCGGCTTGCGGAGCCCTCAAGATGACCTGTATCAAGCATTGGTTGCAAACCCTGAGGCGACCCTGACAGCCGGTATCAAGTCAATAGACCGGATTGGCGACTGCCTGGCACCCGGCGCTATTGTCCATGCCATTTACTCAGGGCACGATTACGCCCGCAACCTGTCCAGTAAACCCTCGGAGCTATTCCTTCGGGATATTCCCATCGCCTTGCACCCACCAGGCCCTGTCATCTGATTAAGGCTCAGCGGACATGGTTAATCCCACCACGGATAGGGAAATGCCCTACCCTTAAGGTGACTGTCGGTCCAACTGAAGCCCATTTGAGCAGGTCGGCAGTGCGGTCGAAGGCTAGATCCAGGGGTCTGTCGGTCCAGCTGCAACCCGTTTAAGCAGGTCGGCAGTGCGGTCGAAGACTAGATCCAGGGGTCTGT
>Ga0233427_10003185_pt1 | contig 14664 bp, 17 predicted proteins | sample SI_118_April2016_5_FD_179885 | JGI IMG/M metagenome (GOLD analysis project Ga0233427, IMG submission 179885) | Seawater microbial communities from Saanich Inlet, British Columbia, Canada - SI_118_April2016_100_MG | ecosystem: Environmental > Aquatic > Marine > Inlet | place: Canada: British...
TAATCAGAATAAAAAATCATTTTCATGTGCTAAAATATTCTGATAAGATTGTAGTAAAAGGGAAAAAATATGATGCAGTTTTACTAAAGGCAGAAAAAAAAGATGCACCAGAATTAAAAAAATTGTATGGGGCATGGCTTGAATTAAAAAATGGTTTAAAGAATTTTGAATCACGTGCACCTAATTTACCTGAAGGAATTTCTGAAGGTGCTTTCTCTTTAGAGTTTGATTGTCCTAGAGTATTGGATGTAAAAGGAACTGCTGCATCTTATGATTGTTATAATCCAAAAACACATGAGAGAATCCAAATCAAAGCAACAACAATTAGATATGATCTAACAAGTTTTGGACCTGACTCTGTTTGGGATGTTCTGTATCTTCTTGATTTTTATCGTGATGGAAAATTTGATGGAAAATTTGATGTTTACAAAATTCCTAATGATTTAATCTATGGTCACCAAATTAGTAAAACTCAGACTTTTCGTGATCAACAAAAACAGGGAAGACGTCCTAGATTTGGAATTAAACAAAAAATCATTGAGAAACACCACATCAAACCTGTTAAAACCTGCCAAATCTGATCTTGGTATTCATGGTATACTTGGCGCTGATTAAATCTTAAAAAAAAATCAGGATTTTGTGTCACTAAAAACAAATGTTACAGCTAAATATTTAGATAAATCATTTGATTTTGCACTAAAATATCATCTTAGTCCTGCAAAAATGAAAAGAGATAGAACAACAGGTAGGCATAGACGTTTAGGTGGAATTTCAGATGATTTTATTTCTGGCAAGATAATCGAACTAGGAGTTCTAGACATTCTTAAAAAAATTAACAAGAATAAAAAATTTATTCCTGATTTTGGAGTTAGAGATGAACAAGATTTTACTGAACCCGACATAATCAAAATCCATGATTTAAAAAATTGTAAAATCAGATCACCTAAAGCTTTTGTAGAAATAAAACATGTTAGTGAAGGAGATGCATGGGTAGGATTAACTACAGAACAATACAAATCGATGTTATCAAATTCCATTGTAAATAATAATCCTGAAAAATTATTTATTGTGTATGCTACAATAGTTACAAAAAAATTATTTAAAAAAGGGGAAGATGATTTACTTGGAATTTATTTGAAAACAAAGAAATTTGATTCTGATCTAAATATTTTTGCAAACCCTTCAGATTTAAGTGTAGAAATCAAATTTGTTATTACTGGAAAAGAATTATTCAGTAAGGGTATGAGATTCGATAAAGAGGATAAAGTCAAAAAGATCCCATCTGATTATATGTTTAAAACTGAAATGTTTGAAAAACGAACTAGAGATGTTTATAATAAGAATGGACGTCTTGGAAAAAATATAGTTAAAGAAAAAATTTCAAATAATAAAATTCCCACTCAAAAACTGAAAAAATTTCCTAGACAGCTAGGTGATTTTATGTTTAATGGTAAATTGGAAATTTTTAGAAAAACCAATTCCAAATCTATTTTATATCTAAAATGCATATCTTCTGTCACAATCAAAAATTCTCTTTTGGGTAAATTTAATCTGAATAAAGGAATATACACATTTAACGTTAAAGTCACACAAGATTGTAAGAGAAATAATATTTTTGTGGCAAAAAGAAATATTTCTTCGGTTGTTCTAAAAACGCCACTAGTCCGAATTAAACAAATTTCAAAAAAGATTTAACAAATAACCACATATACTTGGCATACTTGGTATACTTGGCTTTCTTAATATTCTTATTACTACAAGTCACCATAAATGGGCAAAGCACTAGGCTCCTCAAAGGTAACAGTAAGGTTTCAGGTCACTGTTCCAGAAGAAGTAAGGAACAAAATGAAAGTAAATGCAGGGGACAATCTTGTTTTCATTGAGGATGGAAAGAGAATCTATATCAGTACAGAGTTTTAGATCAACACTAACTCTAATTATGAGAAATAGTGGAACGATGTGAAAGATGAAAGAGAAAAATCATTCTTACAACATTGCAACATTATTTTCTGGAGCAGGTGGATTAGATTCAGGGTTTACAAAAACTGGAAAGTTTGAAAATCAAATAGCAAATGATCTACTTCAAGCTCCTGCAAATACTTATTCAAAAAATCATAATGTGAAAATTCAATCTGTTGCCAATTTCAATGAAGAACCAAAACTCCCGTGTTACATTGTAGGTGATGTCACTGATGTCAACTTTGAACCTCTAAAGAACATTGATTGTGTTATTGGGGGACCTCCATGTCAGGATTTTTCTCAAGTGCGTGGAAGTCGAGATGAACTTGGAATAACTCAAGTTCGGGGAAATCTCTACTCTCACTTTATTCGAGCATTGACTAGAGCAGAGCCCAAAATCTTTGTTTTTGAAAATGTTCCTGGACTTACCAGTTCTAATGGTGGAGCAGCTTACAAAATGATCATTGATGATTTTGAGAATCTAAACGTAAAGTGGACTGAAATTAAAAATAAAATAAAGAAAGGACCAGATTCTGCAAAAAATTACTTTTTAATTTTTAATGGAATAGTGAACTCTTCAGATGTAGGTGTTCCACAAAAACGAAAGAGACTCATCATTGTTGGAGTAAGAAAGGATTTACTAAATTTAACTGCAGAATATGATTTTATAAAAAAAGCCAAACAAATTCTAAAGGCTGAAAAATCACTCCTAAGAAAATACCCTATAACTGCAATGGAGGCTTTTGAAGGCAAAACTATCCCTGAACTTGCAGAAAAGTACACTAGAATAATGGAGGAGTATCGTGGAATCGAAAATGATGTTGGAACTCTTGAGGCATTTGCATGGAAGTCAAAAGTGTGGGATAAATTAACACTTGATGTAGTGGAAGATTACCTCATATCAAATGACATCAAACCTAAAGATGATGATGAGATAGAAGTTGCATTTGAGGAACACAAACAAGTCTTAAAGGAACTTGGATATTATGGAAAACCTCTGGATGGGAAGACCTTTGATGATGACAGTAATAAAATTCCAAAAGAAAGTGACGCTGTCAAAAGTAGAATGGCCCACATTCCTCCTAACATGAATTACTTGTTTGTAAATGGGACAGAGTGGAAGGTTAAAGGAACCATGAGTAATATCTATAGAAGATCTCATCCTCTAAAATCCGGTTATACTGTAATGGCTTATGGTGGTGGAGGAACATGGAGTTATCACTATGAAAAAGGAAGAAGCATGTTGACAAATAGAGAAAGAGCAAGACTTCAAACTTTTCCAGACGATTACATGTTTGAGGGAAACCGCTCACAGGTAAGAACTCAGATAGGTGAAGCAGTTCCAGTAAGATTGGGAACAAAACTTGCAGAGATTGCACTTTCTGTTTTAGAAAATGTAAAGAACTAGTTAAAAGAAATCAAAATCATCTTTTTGTTCTTTTGAAATTTGATTTATGGGAAGAATTTTGTCTGTTTGATTTAGGAGTTGGTCTTCTAGATGTAGTTGGTCTTCTAGATGTAGTTGGTCTTCTAGATGTAGTTGGTCTTCTAGATGTAGTTGGTCTTCTAGATGTAGTTGGTCTTCTAGATGTAGTTGGTCTTCTAGATGTAGTTGGTCTTTTTGGTTGAAATCGATTATACGAGATCTCTTTTCCATCGTTTAGATTTTTTTCAATTATATTCTTTATTGCATCTTGATTGGTTTTAATTCTGTGATGATACATACACAACATTTGACAATTAGATAATGAATTATCATCTCTTCCTTTAATATGATCAAATTCAAAAAATTCTGAATTTTTACAAGCATAAACAGCACATCTATTTTTTTGGAATTTTTTAATCGCATCTTTAATTTTCTGTGAAAAATTATTTCTAGGTATTGGGTAATCTAAATTATCTTCAGATTTTGCAAATTGTTTAAGATATTCGAAGTTTGGATCTTTTTCATCTAAAATATCTTTCATTACCAAATATTTTGCCAATTTTAAATCTGAAAATTTTCCTTGTTTTCTATTGTGTGAAAAATACAACATATAGTCTTCATGAGAAATCCTATGCCCAAATTTTTGAATCAAATTGTATTCTGAATCAAATAATCTTGTTCCTTGAGTGGGATATTTTCCTATCACTTTTTGGCAAGCATCTTTTAATTCTCTAGAGTCCAAAGTTTTTATGATTTTGGAAAGTTTTTTGTTTAAATTATTAGCATGTTTTTCATAATCTGTTCTTTTGAAAAAACCCATAATTTCATTTATTTTTGTGTAAACTTAAGCTTATTGAATTGTAACTAGGGTTTTATCTTACAAAAGGTTTAAAGCTGATTGCTATCAGAACCCAACGTGGCAAAAAAATTTACAATTAATGATGTGGTTTGCGCAGACAGCAAAACACTATCAAAATTCATCAAACCAAACAGTGTTGCATTAACCGTTACATCCCCTCCTTATGGAAATGCGATTAATTATACTCAACACGTTAAAAATTTGAAATCAGGAAAGGGTAAAGACTTTCGAGGAAATGTAGGTGGTAGTTTGGATGATTATCTTGATGAGATGAGAGGAATTTTCTCTGAGGTTAAAAAAGTAACAATGCCTGGTGGTTTTTGTTGTATTGTAATTGCAGATGAATTATCTGAAGGAGTATTAATCCCACTTCCAAGTTTACTAATCTCAAAACTTGTAGATCTTGCAGATGAGGAAGAAGGATGGCATCTCAGAGATATGATAATTTGGAATAAAGTAACTGCTGGAAGAAGCGGTGCTGGAAATAGGTTTGGGCAGTTTGTAAAGATTCCAGTACCTACACGATACAGAGCAAATATCATGCACGAGTACATTATTGTTTTACAAAAAGGGAAGAAAGCGAGATTTCTTTTAAAAGAAACAGAACCTAAAATTCCTCTAAATCGTGCAATGAAGAGACAGGTAGCATTATCTGTGTGGGATATTACACCAGTTCCACCAAATGTTATCAAACACCCTGCAGTATTTCCCGAGCAAATTCCATGGAGACTAATCCATATGTACACACAGCCAGGTGATGTTATTTTGGATCCAATGTGTGGAAGTGGACAGACACTCAAGGTTGCAAATAATCTAAAAAGAAAATACATTGGAGTTGATATTAGAAAAGCATATGCAACTCTTGCAAAGAAAAGAGCAAAAGACAAGATGATGTTATCTAATTTTATGATTCCACTTTATTTTCCAGTAAAATGGGTAGACAAAATTCAATCTGGAAAAAAGGATGATGCGCACATTGATGTTGAGGATCATATTCCAAAAGGATACAAACTTCAGTTCCAGAAAATCTCAAAGGATGCAGAAAATGGAACAGATACCAGACACTTGTACTACAAAAATAAAACTGGAGATTACTTGTGTTGTATTATTGGTGCTGCTGAAGAACCATACATGATGAAACTTGGAAACCCAAAAAAAGCAACCTCTCCTTTAAGAAAAATTTTCAAAAAACTACCTGAAACATTTGATCTGATTGATTTGAAAAAGATCTTACCTGTTGGGGTACCTGATGATCCTTACTCTTTAATTTCTCTAGTTGATGTCTTGGTGGAAATAAAAAATGTAAAAAGAAAAACTAGATCATTAACTAAAGCAGTTTATGAAAAATTAAATTAGAATCCTACGTTATCTTTACTCTCTTTTAATGACAGTTATACGTGGGATGGTCTTGAGATAAGAAATGGTCAATAAGGGGTTTCCAAATTTTGGCATGACCCAAGCAGGAGCGTTTGTAGCAACTTTGAAAAATTACAATTTACCTGATTTTATTCTAACACTTGTTGCTAAAGAATGCAAATCACCTTTACAGGAAAGAGGTAGAATAGATGATAAATTACAAAGTATGAACGATAGCGCTTTAGAATTACTACACAAAGTTTTCGTAGACTGTGAAGAAGATGATGCAGGAAAATATGCACAATACAGATTCTTTTCATATGTCTCCAGCATGCATCATAAATGTGAGGTATCTGTAAATGAGTTAATTCCTGGAGCATCAGGGGTAAACCACAAATTTCACATTGCAATAAAAAATAATGGGATGTATATTGCTGTAGGAATCAACAAAGCAACCGGAAATCCCGTCAACAAAAAAGAATTGATTAAATTTTACGAGATGGTAGATGATATAAAAAATGGAGAACATGGAACGATGTTGCTTGATGGAGTTTATTGTTCATCTACAGGATTTAGACAAGATGGATTGGCAGAGCTTGATGAATTAAACAAGGCAAGAGGGGATGATCCTGAAAATATTTTAAATTTTAAAACTGCAACATTTGAAAATAATATTTACTCTTCGTAATGAGACATGTCAGGATTGTATTCTCTTGTATCGCCTTTGACTCTGTAGATTCCTTTACCTATTCTTTCTATCTTTTCTTTTTTGTACATTCTAGACAATATGGATCTGGCATTTCTATTTGTCATACTCAAGCTCTTACAAACATCGTCAACTGATTGTGGTCCTCCATATTCTTTGGTTGATTTTAAAATCTTGAGAATTCTTTCACCAGTTCCGTTAGTGGAGTAAAGTGTCATGGATAAAAAGAGATACTTCTAATGACTATTTTTATCTATACTTGGAATTTGGCCTACAGTTGAAATACCAATGATGAATTTAACACTGTATGAAGTTAGATAGTGTCAAGATGAAGGCAGTCAAGCACAAAGGCTCTCCATTATTAGTTACAGCTGGACCTGGGAGTGGGAAAACACGCCTGGTAACTGAGAGAGTCAAGTTTCTAATCAAAGATGGTCTTGATCCATCAGAAATTCTGTGTTTAACATTTTCAGAAAAGGCTGCCAGTGAGCTTAGGGGAAGATTAGAAGACGATGATGAGATTAAAGGGAAATTTGATATCTCTGAAATGCAGATTAGCACATATCATGCTTTTTGCAGGAATTTATTATTAGAGAACACAACTGCCACCGGTCTTGGAATGAAAGGAGGAGTACTTGATCGTTCTGTATTTTTGGTTTGGGGAGTTCAGAATATTGATTCATTTGGTTTTGACAGACATGTTGTAATTGGAAACAATGCTTATGATTTAATTGAAAAAATGGTTGATGGAATTAGTGTTTTTAATCAAGAGTTGATTTCTCCTGATGAATTAAAAAAATATGTGGATAAAAAATTAAAAAAGGAATCATCGATTGTTGATGTCGATGAGTTTGATTATTTACATCAAATGGATAATCTTGTAAAAATTTACAAAAAATACATGGAGTTCAAAAAGAAAATTGATGTAATGGATTATGATGATTTAATAGTTGAGGCCAACAGGATTTTAGAAAGTAAAGATCAACCCCATGTTCTAAAACGTGTTCAAGAAAAATTTAAGCATATTTTAATTGATGAATTTCAAGATAATAACTTTGCACAATTTGCTTTGGTAAAAAAAATAGCAACAGATGGAAACATTACTGCAGTAGGTGATGCTGATCAGAATATTTATCGATTCCAAGGAGCATATACTCAAATATTTGAGGATTTTCAGAAAACGTTTCCAGATTATACCGAAATTTCTCTGGTAAAGAATTTTAGAAATCCTAAGAGTGTAATTGATCTATCTGGCCAACTCTTGGCACAAGACACTCTACGTGCTACAAAAAATATTCAAGCCACTAAAAAAGAAGATGATAAAGTAAATGTTGTAGAGTGCTCTTCTGAATTTGCACAAGCAGAGTTTATCCAAAATAAAATCGGTGAGATGATAAAAAATAATCCCGGTTACTCTTTTAGGGATTTTGCCATTTTATCAAGAAAACAACAAGATGGTCTGAATATCGCTAAAATACTGGCATCTGAGGGAATCCCTGTAAAATACATAGGAAAATCAAAGGTCCATGGTTCTCCTAGTGCCCAGGTTCTCTTTGCGTTTCTGAGAATTATCGCAAACCCCATGAATTCTATGACTAGTATTATTAGATTGCTTGAAGAGTACGATATTAGGCCTCAGAATATCTCAAAGATTAACAGAGAAGCAGGTGTTAGAGCCAGAGGAAAAACAGATGGGGATTATACATTTGATGTACTTTCTGATTTGAAAGTTGAACACCTCACTCAAAAAACTCAGATACAGGAACTTTTCACAACAATTAATGAATTTATTAAACTTGCAAAGGATCACACTCCGTCTCAAGTAATTTACAAAATTATTAGAAACAAAACTGACCTTTACAAAAAAATATCCAATGATGATTCTACTGAAAGTTTTGTAGAACGTTCAGTTTTAAACAGTGTTCTTAACAACGCTTATGATTTTGAAAAGATAAATTCTGAAGTAACTGTAAAAGAATTCTTAGAATTTACAGAACAACTCAATCAATTTGATGTTGAAACAAAAAGAGATGTGTCTGGAGATGATGCAGTGCAAGTATCAACTATTCACAAAAGCAAGGGACTAGAGTTTGAAGTTGTGTTTATCATAGATGTGGCAACATATAAAATGCCAATGAAATATTCTGAAAAGTCATTTTATGTTCCACAACAACTTGCAAAAGGTGTAATTCCAAGTGCAACACCAAAAATAGAGCATAACCGAGAGGAGATGAGAATTTTGTATGTGGGAATGACTAGAACCATCAGTCATCTGTTTTTGATGTATCCTACACAGTATGAGGACAGGTCAAAGGCAAGCAAAGCATCAAAGTTTCTTGTAGCTCTGAAACCTAAAGAAAATGAGAATGTTAACTTTGTAAAGTATGATTCAAATTCTGATAGTAATATTTCAGCACCAGTTGATGTCTTTGATGTGATCAAAAATGAGTATATTGAAAAGGCACTAAAGAATTTACATTCTGATCAATTCCAAAGTGCAATTCATAAAATTATTGAAATTGCAAAGATTGATCATTACAAGAAAAATAAATCATCTGATGGATTCTCTTTTGACAATTTATTACAATATGAGCCTGATCCCCTCACTGATGAAAGACTTGCAGGTACAAATCCTATGGCGATGGGATATGAGAATCAAAAATTATCTTTTTCAAAGTTTGATGATTATGCAAAATGTCCTAAAATGTTTTGGTACAAACATGTGCTGAATGCTCTTCCTAAAAATCAGGAAGCAAATGCTCTGTACAAAGGTTCAATGTTTCATAAAATTGTAGAAGATGTTGATAATCCAGAAATGCCTGAGAAAAAAGGTGATCTCAAATCCATGTTGTCTGAACTTGAATCAAGTTGGGATCCATCAAAATATTTGCAGAGTTCAGTTCAAAAGGAAACTGAAGATAAACAATCCCTTATTCCAGCAATTACATCATACCAAAAATGGAACAGTGAAAATAAAAATACAATTACTGATGTTGAACTAAAATTCTCAACTCAAATTGGTGGTTTTCAAGTAAATGGAAAAATTGATAGAATTGAAAAAACACCTGAAGGTGATTTTGTAATTATTGATTACAAAACTGGTGGAAAGAACAAAAAAGTTACAAAAGTTGAGGAGAGTTTACAATTAAACATGTACTGTTTAGCTTTACAGGAACATAAAAGATATGGAAAACTGCCAAAGATTGCTTCATTTTTCTATGTTGAAAAAGAAGAAGGCCAACAATTCTTTGATTATGAAGTATCTCAGACAGATGTTGATGTTGCAAAGAAAGTCATAGAAACTTTTACTGACTCTATAAAGAAAAAAGAGTTTGATGCAACTCCTCAATCGTTTACCTGTAAGTGGTGTGATTACAATGACATTTGTAAGGATGCAGAATAATTGTTTGATCCTACCCCTGAAGATTTCTGGAGGGGAATTACACTGTATGGTGCTAATCAAACTACATACAAAATGGCATTGGGCAAATTATTGATGAAGTATGCTAAACAGAATGTTCAGAAATTAACATTAGATGAGTTATCTGAAGACTTTTTTCAAATGTATGACACTAGAATTAAAGAAACAGGAAAACCTCAATACAAAAAATTTGATGATGAATCAGTGGTTGAAAAACAAATCAAAGGAGTTCTTAATGGCAGTACTACAAAATCAAAAGCTCTTAACAAAATTAAATCAGGGCCATTGTTAGATCAAGTGTTGCCCTATTTTCTGAATGTGTTTGGGTATAGTCCTATTCCTGTAAAATTCTATTCTGTTTCAGATGATAAGAGAATTCTCAACTTACATGATCCGTTGTTAGATATTTTTTCAGATAACCAAAATGATCATTATTTTAAGAAAATGGATTCTAGGTGGAATCTATTAGAATATAGTTTTGAAAAGATTTCAGAAGCCGAACGAATTTTTGTAGATACACTTGATGAAAAATTATTTGTAATCAGAAAAGACATTAGACGTGATTTAACGCCCATTAAAGATGCATTAGCCGGATATCAACAAGATCGATGTTTCTACTGTGGTGAACATCTGTATGATCCTAGTCATGTTGATCATGTGATTCCTTTCAAGGCATTGGGACATAATGAATTTTGGAATTTGGTCGTTGCCCATGAACAATGTAATTTAAGAAAAACAGATAATCTTGTAGGATTACATTTTATTGAAAATTTGATTGAAAGAAATGAATATGTGATAAAAAGTCATTTACCTCTTCATAAAGAAATTCAAGCAGATTTAGGAAAAACACCAAAAATAAGAAGGCAGAAAATAATTGACAGTTATCTATATGCAAAAAATGATAAGAAACTCAATTTATGGGAAGGTGATTCAAAATATGATCCTAGAAATGATGTATTTTACAGAGGTTGGATAAAACACATTGGTGGTTTACAATAAAGCTATTAGGGATAAAATCCCTGAAATAATCAAAAAATCTGGGTTTGATTGCAATGTCCAAAAATTACCTGATGATGAATTTCTAAAAAAACTTGAAGAAAAATTGTTTGAAGAGGTTTCAGAATATGGTGAAAGTAAATCTTTTGAAGAACTGGCAGATATTTTAGAGGTAGTATTTCAAATTGCAAAACTTTCTGGGATTTCTAAAGAAAAATTAGAAGAAATCAGAATTAAGAAAAATAATGAACGTGGTGGATTTAACCAAAATTTATTTTTAATTGATACTGATAAACAATAATTATAAATGCTTAAGTTCCTAATTTCATTATCATTCATTGATAAACTACCTAGTTTAAAATAAAATCACTACCTACATGAGTTCCTTTAATTAAAAATCTCGTAGCGTCTAAACTACCCAAAATTATTTATCTACAAGTAATATGATAACAATATCATCTATGCAGCTATCGAGTAAATACATCCCAATGAAAAAAAAGAAATCTATAGTTAAACCAAAAGAACAGTTGATCAGCAAATCTCTCTCATTTTCTGGAAAAAAAACTTCTAAAGAAATTGGGAAGAAAATGTCCAAAGTAATGAAGGGGAAAATTCCGTGGAATAAGGGCAGAACCGGGGTTTACTCAAAAGAAACCCTAGAAAAAATGTCCCAATCACAAATGGGTAAAATAGTTTCAAAGGAAACCCGGAGAAAACTATCAAAAGCTCACAAGGGTAAAACCATGTCTGAGGCATCCAAGAGGAAAAATTCTGAATCTCACAAGGGTAAAACCATGTCTGAGGCATCCAAGAGGAAAATATCAAAAGCTCACAAGGGCAAAAAGCACTCAGAGGCATCCAAGAGGAAAATGTCTAAAGTAATGAAGGGAAACATTCCATGGAACAAGGGTAGGAATAATATCTACTCAAAAGAAACCCTAGAAAAAATGTCTCAATCTCAAATGGGTAAAATAGTTTCAAAGGAAACCCGGAGAAAACTATCGAAAGCTCATAAAGGATTAAAGCATTAAAAATTACTTGAAATAATTAGATAATCCAAAAAGATTTTGGATTTTATAAATTCTTAAACTAAAAACTCTGTAGCATCCAAGCCGTCCTGTGTTATCTTTATCCATCTATTCCTACCGATCTTTTCTATTTTGATGAAATTCCACTCATCTTGTAATGGTTGAATTATATTTTTATCAAGACTTGCAAACCTTGCTTGAGAATGGTTCTTTTCTTCGGAATTGACTGTAATTATTTCTTGTTCTTCAGCAAGTTCTGCCATCTCTTTTTTTGTTATTTTTTGATTCTTTGCTTGCTGAATTATTTTTAACGCTTGTAATAATTTTGGTTTTGGTGTTTGTATTTCATATGTTGGTAGTGGAACTGTGTCTTTGAGCCCAAATGATTGTTGTTTTCCTTCAAACGCTGCATACTTTTCAGGCTCTGCATAAAATGGTTGTAAATTTTTATATTCTTTTAAAACCATACATGCCATCATACAAGCAATAGCTTGAATTTTAGATCCTGACGCTACGTTGACATAGATGTAATTGTTTTCTTCTTGATTGATTACATCTTTGATTGACTTTATTGTTTGAAATAAATTTAATCTGTCACTGTGTGCAACTTTAACTTCTACTCCTAATTTTTTACATTCTTTTTTTATTTTCTCAAGATATGGTGCTGATAAATCAGATGAACGGTTATCATGTACCATTAGCCATAGTCTGTCTGCTTTAGTTTCTTTTAGAGGAAGTACAATTCTGTCAATTTCAAAGCCTAAAGGGGCAATATGCACTCGAAACGTGGCTAGATTAGTCATAATAGTATGTTCAGTATGGATACTATGTTGATGTTATATAATAATTTCTATTATGTATCTAAGATATGAAAGAACAAAACATAATTCAGAAAAACGAATTTAATTCTAGTGTTTCTTTTTATCCTAGAATTATTCGTGAGTTTGTCGACAATGACGAACCAATGTACTACGGAGGAAACTAGATGAAGGAAAATAGCATGAGAGAAATTCTTCCAGACAGACTTCATGCAGTTGATTTAGAATATGATCTTAAAAAACTGCATGCAGAGATGGAGTATCATAAAGCAAAAGTGATCATCTTTGATCAGGCAATCAAAGTTCAACAAAAAGAACTAGACAGAATGTTTGATGCATCAGAGGATCAAATCTCAAAAGGAGAGATGTATCAATGAATTTGATTGATAGAGATATCCATCACATATCTTGGAAAAATCACAACATCAAATACTACATCAAAGTGGCAATGGAGGAATATCTCAAAAAAGAGGAGAAAAAGAAATGAAGTTAACAAGAATACTTCCAAAGTTTCTTGCAAAGTCATACCAACAAGAAGATTTGAGAAGAACAGAAATTCAACTACAGTATCATCAAGGAATGGTTAGAGTGTTGGAAGAACGAGTGTCAGAAGGAAGAGAAGAACTGCAAAGACTTGAGAGGAAATCAAATTGAGTTTGATAATATCTATTGTTGGAATTATTATTGCACTTGGAATTGTTTCAACAATTTATGTTGATGGCGATTTAGAATCGACCTTACAAAACACAAAAGAATTTGGTTTCAAGATTTTAGACACAATTGATATTTGGAGATTTGAATAATGATAAATTCAATTTCCAATACATTCAATCTAAAAAACATTACACAAGGTATTGATGCATTTAACAAAATTATTCAAGATTTTGGTAATTCTATGGATTCTATGACTAAGGAATTATCCTCAGATATTGAAAAATCAAACATAGAATCTGAGGCTAGAGAGAAAAAAAATCAAGAGAATCTAGATAAAATTTGGGGGAAGAAAAATTGAGATGTAAAATCTGTCAAATCTCACACAAAAATACAGCAAGATTTTACTCCTGGGAACAGCAAGTTTGTAGGTTCTGTAGTACTTTGTGTGACTATTTTTCTTGGAATGGCAACTATTTGCAAGAGTACTGGAGGAATGGAAATTGAATTGTCCTAATTGTGGAAAATCATCAGTCGCTGAAATTTTCTGGGGGTATCCTGGAAATATAGAATCGATGGAGGCTGCTATTGATAGAAAAGAGATAGTTCTTGGTGGGTGCTGTGTTACTGATCATGATCCAAAATGGGAATGCAATGATTGTGGTCATCAGTGGGGGGAAAGAGATGAATAGATTTTCAAAGATTTTGTTTTGGAGTTTCACAATTCTACTTGGATTCATCAATCCGTTAATCAGTGTAGCAATGATAATTTTGTATTATTTACCAAAAATAATTTCAGATTCATTTCAACAATGTAAAGAAGTTAGAGAAGAATCTGGAATCAAATTCTACGCTTATGATGTTTTGGAGGAAAATAAATAATGTCAAAACAAGATGTTGATTCAAAAAAGAAAAGTGCATCTGAAGCATTTGTCAATTCCTTTGGAGGTTATCCAATAGGTTATGGAGTGGGAATTGTTATCTTACCCTTATCTATGGGTTGGATTCAAGATGATCCTCTGGTTGCAAATTTGATGATAACTTTTGTTTATGCCACAGTCTCTTTTGCAAGAAGTTATGCACTAAGAAGAGTATTTGAGAAATATGGTATAGATGATAATTTTCTAAGACTAGGAATTAGATTATTCAAAAAAATTCCTTTGAGGATATTTAGAAATTGAGTGAAGAGCGATTTTGTTGTATGTGTGGAACCCACAAATTTGTTGGAAGGGTTAACGCTGGAAAGAAATACTATTGTAATTCATGTATGAGAAAAATCAATGACTCTGGTATGGATTACTGGAAACCATGCTCACAAGTAGAGTTTTTTGAGAATATGTTAGATGATATGAGAAAAGGTAGTAACAGAAAATCACGAAACATGTTTTCTAGTATCAAGGAAACTTTGAGACAGATTGAAAAAGAATCCCCAAAAGATGAAAAT
>Ga0233427_10003190_pt1 | contig 14654 bp, 12 predicted proteins | sample SI_118_April2016_5_FD_179885 | JGI IMG/M metagenome (GOLD analysis project Ga0233427, IMG submission 179885) | Seawater microbial communities from Saanich Inlet, British Columbia, Canada - SI_118_April2016_100_MG | ecosystem: Environmental > Aquatic > Marine > Inlet | place: Canada: British...
TGCTCCAGCTGAGGTTTTTATTGCATCTGCATTAATGGCAGCAGCATTTTGTTCAGGAATTATAATTGCATCTACTCCAGCACATTCTGCAGTACGGGCAATTGCTCCAAAGTTTCTTACATCTGTAATTCTATCTAACACCAAAATTAAAGGGTTTTTTCCTTGTTCATAAAGGCTTGGAACTACATCTTCAATATTATGAAAATCAATAGGAGATATAAAAGCAAAAACCCCTTGATGATTTTTTCTTGTCAAGCGATTAATTTTTTCTAAAGGAACATGCTTGTAATTTATTCTTTTTAGACGAACTAATTTCCAGAGTTCCGCAAACAAATCGTTATGCAATCCTTTTTGGATAAATAGTTTGTCAATTGTTTTTCCAGCATTTACTGCTTCAATTATGGCACGAATACCAAATATGTAATTTTTTTCTTCTGTGTTATTCATTGTTAGGATCTTCTTTAAACTCTATTTGAGTGGTAATCTCAGGAATGTTTCTGAGTTCAATTTCTTTTTTTATTTTTTCAGATTTATCTTTTAAATCTTTAGTGAGGATTTGTTTTTTTCTTTTCTCCATTGGAGGGTTTAATTTTTCAGCATTTTCAAACTGAATTACGCTCTCTAATATTTCTTTTGGTAATTGTTTTGCTTTTTGGAGTGTGTCTAGGAACTCCTCTGCAAAAAATTGATCAATTTGGATTCTTCTTTTTGTAGTATGTGCAAACTTTCCAATAATTCTGCAAATGTTATCTCTTTCTTCAGGACTTAATTTGTCTGCAAATTCGTATTCTTCAATCTTTTTCAGGCTTAGGATTATTGGTTCCAAAGCATCTTTTGTAATAATATACACATTGTAGTCTCCAATATTATAGGTGAATTGGTTAATTACTGAAAGTGTGTTAGAAGGAATTACTAGGAATAAATCCTTTTTCACATTATCGTGTTTTGCGTATTTTTTTAGATTTTCAGTTTGTAATTTGATGTATTTTGGAAAGTTACTTAAATCATCATTAGCTGGGCTTTTTGCATCAAAAACAATTAGTTGATCCATAATTTCAATGGAATTATCAGGCTTGTTTCTTGGATGAGGAAAATCTTCCTGTCCGATATATTCAATAACATGGTTGTTGCAGATAATTCTAATATGATTTTCAATATCCCTTTCATGTTCTCCCCATTTCAGTTTCATGTTTTCTAATCTTTCCTGCTCTTTTTTAACACGCTCGTCATTAACTCTGGCAATTTCTGTTCTAAGACTATCTTGTAATGTGTTTGTTGATTCAATTGATTTTCTCAGAGTTTCATTTCTGTTTTCTTCTTCTTTTTTTAGTTTAGTATTTTCATTTCTTAAATTATTTTTTTCTAACTCAACTAGTTTTAATCTTTCTTCAATTTGAGTCTTTTCCGTTTTTAATTGCTCAAAAGATGTCATTTTCGCATTTAATAAGCCTTCTGATTTTTGTATCTGATTAATTATTTCTTCTTTTGATGCAACTGATTTTTCTAACTCTGAAATTTTCTTACCATAATCTACAGTATCGCTTTCAAAGGATTTTTTAAAATAAGTTGCTAAAGCGATAATAATAAGTAATCCGAGTAATCCTATTTCCATAAGTAATTTTTTGAGTTATAAAATGAGGACTAAAGTACCAATTGCTATTGTTTTATACAAGTCTATTACTTCATTATTTTTCATTCTTATACAGCCGTGTGATGCTGGCGTTCCTAATCTTCCTTCTTCTGATGTACCATGAATATAAATGTAGCGTTTGTATGAATCAATTCCCTCTCCTTTATTTTTTCCATTTTCTAATCCTTCAAGCCAAAAAATTCTTGATGTTACATCATCAGTTTTACTTTTTGTTTTGTCATTATATAGGGTAGCGATTTGTCCATAAAAAACTCTTCCAATCATTCTTCCGTTTATAGGAGTTTTTGCTCCATATTTTTCTTTTACTTTATGTAGTCCAAGTGGTGTTTTATTACTTCCGGCTTCACTTCCAGTTCCATATTCTGATGATGAAATAATGTATTTTTTTACAATTGCACCTTCTTTTATGTGATACATCTTCTGATTTTCAATAGAGACAAAAAGTAGTTCAGAATAATCTGTAGAAATGTAATTATTTGCTTTCTGGATTATATTTTCTTGGGAAAAAGAAGTGTTATAAAAAAGTAAAATTAGAATAAAGTTAAAGTGTCTGAGCATAGGTTCCAGTCAATTGGTTTTTGGTTATTTTTTGTGAGTATTTCATTTGTTTTCGAAAAATGTTTGCATCCTAAAAAGCCTCTATATGCTGAAAAGGGAGAGGGGTGAGTAGTTTCTAAAACGTAATGTTTTTCAGAATCGATTAAAGCTGCTTTTTTCTGAGCAAATGCACCCCAAAGTAAAAACACAACCCCTTCTTTCTCTGCAGATAGTTTTGAAATCAAAGCATTAGTAAAATTTTCCCATCCCATTTTCTGATGAGAACCAGCCTCTTTTTCTCTTACGGTAAGAGTAGCGTTTAAAAGCAATACTCCTTGCCTTGCCCAACTTGTTAAGTCTCCATTTTCTGATATTGGGATTTTTAAATCAGAGTTTAATTCTTTAAAGATATTGCGTAATGATGGAGGATTTTTAATTCCATTTGGAACAGAAAAAGAAAGTCCGTGTGCTTGATTTTTTCCATGATAAGGGTCTTGCCCCAATATTACAACCTTAACTTTTGATAAAGGTGTCTTATTAAAGGCATAAAAAACTAATTCATTTTTTGGAAAAATGACAAATTTTTCCCTTTCTAAATCTACTTTTTTTAGAATTAATTTAAATGAATCTGACTCAAGTTCATCTTGCAAAAACTCTATCCAGTCATTATTTAGGTGTAAATTAGTCAAATTCATTTTCTTATTTCAAAGATAGCTAATCTTGCTTAAAAATGTATTTTTGCAACAAACTATTTATAAAATGAAAAAAGTTATTTTTATTCTCTTTGCGATTACTTTACTAAGTTCTTGTGTTGTTAATCGTAATGCGTGTCCAGGTGTTGCTCAAGTTAATCAGCTAAACACAAATTCTTAAATTCTGATTTTGAGTACTTCTGAAGTGATGAAAAAACCAAAATGGTTAAAAGTTAAGCTGCCAACTGGGCAGGCTTACAAAAATGTAAGATGGATTACCAAATCTCATGATTTGCATACTATTTGTGAAAGTGGTAATTGTCCTAATATGGGCGAGTGTTGGGGAGAAGGTACTGCAACTTTTATGATATTAGGAAATATATGTACAAGGTCATGTGGTTTTTGTAATGTTATGACAGGCAGGCCTTTAGCAGTTGATGTTTTAGAGCCTAAAAAAGTTGCTCGATCAGTTAAATTAATGGAAGTTAAACATGCTGTAATTACTTCAGTTGATAGAGATGACTTAAAAGATGGTGGATCGAGTATTTGGGTGGAAACTATCAATGAGATTCGTAAAGAAAATCCGCACACCACTATGGAAACTTTAATCCCTGATTTTAAAGGAAGGTTACAAGATATTCAGCCAATTATTGATGTAGCTCCTGAAGTTGTGTCTCATAATGTAGAGACAGTAAGAAGGCTCACAAAAAAAGTTAGAATTCAGGCTAAATATGACAGAAGTTTAGATACGCTTAGGTTCTTATATGAGGGGGGTATTAAAACTAAATCAGGGATTATGTTGGGGCTTGGTGAAACTGAAGATGAAGTTATTGAAACTATGAACGATTTGCGTAAAGTTGGCGTTCAGATTGTAACTATCGGACAATATCTTCAGCCTACTAAAAAGCATTTACCAGTTTTCGAGTATATTACTCCTGAGCAATTTAAAAAATATGAAGAAATTGGAAAGTCATTAGGATTCAGGCATGTTGAAAGTGGTCCTTTAGTTCGCTCTTCATATCATGCAGAAAAGCATATTCATTAGTAAAAAGTATTTTTCTAATTATTGTTGTTTGTTTAGCTTTAAACCTTATATTTGTAACCTTAAATTTAACAAACAAATCATTAGATATGAGAAATAAAATTTTACCATTATTTTTAGGAGCATTATTGTCAGCAAACTTCAGTTTTGCTCAAAAGTGTGGAACTTATGAAGGTTCATTTGAAAATGAAAAAAATAAATTTCCAGAATTTTACCAATCTATAGAAAGTAAAAATTCAGATTTACAACAAAGTCATTTAAAAGCATTAAACAAAATGACTTCATTAAAAGTTGAGAATGGAGTTAGAATTATTCCTGTTGTTGTTCATGTTATTCATGATTTAGGAAATGAAAATATTTCTGACGCTTCAATTCAAGGTGCTTTAGATATTTTAAATGCAAATATTAATGGGCAAGGTGCTAACTTTTTAAATAAAACACCAGATATTTTTGCTGCTGTTAGAGGTGATTTAAAGGTTGAGTTTAGATTAGCAAAACTTGATCCTAACGGAAATCCTACTACTGGAATAAATAGAGTTAGGTCAACTTTGACTGATGAACCTGAACCTAGAGATGCAGTTAAATCGTTAAGTTATTGGAATTCTTATCAGTATTTAAATATTTGGACACTTAAAAAGTTTGCTCCACAGGATGATGGAAATACACTTTTAGGTTATGCTCAGTTTCCTTGGAGCGGTTCAATGTCAACTGATGGTGTTGTTTTATTAGCTAGTCAAATGGTTGGCGGTGGTACATTAACTCATGAGTGTGGTCATTGGTTAGGTTTAAGACATGTTTGGGGAGATGCAGTTTGTGGAGATGATGGAGTTAAAGACACTCCCCCTGCAAGAGAACCTAATTTTGGAATTAATATGAATCATTTTCCCTATCATGTTGGGTTGGCTCCACCTGCAGGTCAAACTGGCGCATGGGGTTGTATAGCTGATTCATTAAATCCTGCTGGCGAGATGTTTGTAAACTATATGGATTATTCGAATGATGCAGATGTAACTATGTTTACTAAAGGACAAAATGCTATTATGAATGAAGTTCTTGATGGTAATTATGATGAAGAAACTCAAACTTCAGGTGTAGGTTTTAGAGAGTATATGTGGTCTAATGAAAATATTTCCTTAACTGGAACAGCTGATGGCTATATGACTCCTACTTGTACACAAGAAGCTACTTTTAATGTTATTGGTGGATCTTCTTCAATTTGTGCAGGTGAATCAATTCTATTAAAAGGGAATAAAACTATGTTCGGTACTGGAAATGTAAATTCTATGACATGGGATTTTGGTGATGGAAATACGGATAATTCAGGAGAGAATTTCCTTGCTCATGATTATATTTCAACAGGTTCTTATGATGTCACTTTGACTGTTGAGTATAATGAAATGACTGAGGCAAGAGCATCTTCTTTAACTGATTTAGATATTGCAAATGCAACATCTTATGATTCTATAACTTCAACATTAATAGCTCAAGGTTCACTGGCTGAATTAGAGGCAGTAAATGCAACGAATATTAATTTACATCTTGATGTTGATTCTTTTAGTATCGGATCTTATTTTGCACATATCCCTGTTGATAGCATGGTAGGGGAGCATTCTTCTGTTTATTATGGGCTTGATACATTTATGTTAATTTTTGACACTCCTAAAGGTGATGTTTTAGATACAGAATCTTCTGATAGATTAACGAATTGTTTTTCAACTTTAATAATGGATTCAGTGGTTGGATCTCAAAATACAGCTACTTTGGTGTGGGAATATGATACATTGACTTATTATTTTGGTTGGTATTCTGCTGATGCTTATGACGCTTACTTTATGGATACTCTTTTCTATAGAGGAAATGTAGAGCAAACTGTTTATATTGCTTATTTCTCAAATACATGTATTTCTACTACTACAGCTGAAAACTTCATTAAAGTAGGTTCAAATTCATCTTCAAATAATGCTGGCTCTTATTCTTATAGTTTTGAAAATGCTTCAGAATTAGATGATGACTGGGTTATTAATCAATCAACTGATGTTGCTAGTGGTTGGGAGTTTAGTGCTGGTGATTTTACAGAATGGAAATGGAATTCTGGTGTTGCAGCTCATGGTGATGCTTCTATTATGATAGATGCAGAAGAATTAGGAGGAGTATTAAGATCTACAGAAATAATTTCAGGAGCGTATAACTTATATGATTTAAATGATCCTGCAATTAAATTTTCATGGTCAGGTGCTGCTGCAAATACTTTCCCAGTTAATGAACTAATTGTTACATATTCTGATAATTGTGGTGAGGACTGGAAATCACTTGGAACAATTAATGCTTTATTGGCTGCTAATGCAGGATTATATACAACTAGATTTGTGCCTAAACCATCTGAGTGGAATGATACAATTATGTCAAAAAGCCAACTTAAACATGATAATATCCGCTTTAAGTTTGAATATGTAATTAGCGGAAATACAAATAATTTTTATTTAGATAATATTATGATTGGTGAAGCTGACGCATTAATGACTGCACAAAATCAAAATAATTCAAGATTATCTGTTTATCCTAACCCAACAAATGGAAATGCAGTTATTGATATTGAGAATCTTGCAGCTGTAAATATTGAGGTTACTTTAATCAATATACTAGGATCAAAAGTAATGGAACTTTATAGTGGAGAAGTAGTAAGTAACTACCAGTCAATTGATGCGAATCTTACTAATCTTGATAAAGGGATCTACTTTGTAAGAGTTAATTCTAATGGAAATACGATCCTTACAGATAAGTTAATTCTTAAGTAAGAGATAAATAAATATAAAAGAAAAGCCATCAGAAATGATGGCTTTTTTAGTTATTATAAGTTTTTAGATTGAGTTTTCCTTCTTCAAGCACTCCATAAGTATTTTGGCTTAACCATTCTCCAAGGTTAATGTAGGTTGCTTTTTCGTCAACTTTAAGCTCTAAAGGGATGTGTCTGTGTCCGAACACATAATAATCAACAGGATTATTTTTTTGCATTTTCTTACAATATCCAAAAAGCAATTCTTTCTCTTTTGAAGCAAATGGTACTTCACTGCTTTTTCGGCTACTTTTACTCCAAGTGTGAGCTAAGCTTAGACTAAAGTTAGGATGTAAACGAGCGAATAGAAACTGACAAACTTTAGATGTAAAAACTTGCTTTAAAAGTTTGTATAAATAATCCCCATTCCCTAAACCATCTCCATGCCCAATAAATAACTTTTTATTTTGTTCTTCTACAACAATTGGTTTATGATGTATAGTGATTCCTACCTCTTCTGTTAAGTAGTTTTGCATCCATAGGTCATGATTGCCGACAAATAAATGGACTGCTATTTCTTTGTCAGTTAGTTCTGCTAATTTTCCTAATAATCGCACAAAACCTTTTGGAATAACTTTTTTGTATTCAAACCAGAAATCAAAAATATCACCAACTAAGTAAATTGCTTTTGCATCTTTCTCAATTGAAGTAAGCCAATTTACAATAAGTTTCTCTCTCTTATGGCTTTCTTCTAGGTTTGGGCTTCCTAAATGGAAGTCAGAAGCAAAATATATATTTTCTTTAGTCAAGATTATTTTTCTAGTTCAGTTTTTAGTAATTGGTTTGCTAATTTAGGATCAGCTTGCCCTTTTGAAAGCTTCATTACTTCCCCCATAAATAAACCAATTAATCCTCTTTTCCCCCCTTTATATTCAACAACCTTTTCTGGGTATTTTGCAATTGCTTGAGTAATGTATTCTCCTAAAGCATCACTATCACTTTCTTGCACCCAATTATTTTCAGTAGCAATTTCTTCAGCAGTTTTATTGCTACTTAACATTGCAGGAAATACTTTTGATGTAGCAACTGAGTTACTTATTCTTTTATCATCAACTATACTAATAAGTGTTGCTAATTGTTCAGTTGAAATGCTGAAATCTGATATTGAAACTGCATTTTCATTAAGGTAAGATTTTACACTTCCGTTAACAAAATTTGCAGCTGATTTAAAGTTTTTTGTATGTGAGCATAGCTCATTATAATATAGTGCAATCCCTTTTTCGTCTATAAGAATATTGGTATCATAATCTGACAAACCGTATTCAGTTGTAAATTTACTATATAGTTCTTTCGGTAAAGGTGGTAGTTGACTCTTAACTTGTGAAATATATTCTTCAGTTACAATTACGGCTTGTAAATCTGGTTCCGGGAAGTATCTGTAGTCATTTGCTTCCTCTTTATGTCGCATGGAAATAGTAGTGTTGTTTGCAGCATTAAAACTTCTTGTTTCATGCACAACAGTTCCTCCTCCCTCTAAAAGTTCAATTTGTCTGTCAATTTCAAATTCGATTGCTCTTTTTACATTTCTTGTTGAATTCATATTCTTTACCTCAACTTTAGTTCCGAATTCTGTAGCTCCTTTAAGCATTACTGAAATATTTGCATCACATCTTAAGGATCCTTCCTCCATATTTCCATCACAAATATCTAGGTAACGAACTAATTTTCTCACTTCATTTATGTATTGATAAGCTTCATCTGATGATCTAACATCAGGTTCAGACACAACCTCAACTAAAGGTACACCTGCTCTATTTAAATCAACTAAAGTGTGGAAAGGATCTAAATCATGAATAGATTTCCCAGCATCTTCCTCCATGTGAATTCTAGTAATTTTAATGTCTTTAGGATTTCCATCTGCATCTTTAATAGTGATTATCCCGCCATTACAAATAGGTGTAGTGTCCTGTGTTATTTGATATCCTTTAGGTAAATCAGCATAAAAGTAATTTTTACGAGCATATTCATTTCTTTCTCTGATATCTGAACCAACTGCTATACCTAACCGAACAGCATATTCAATAACTTTAGCGTTTGATTTGGGTAGAGTTCCAGGGTGGCCTAATGAAATTACTGATGTTTTTGTATTGGGTGTAGCCCCATAAATATTCTCATCAGAAGAATATGCTTTTGTTTTTGTAAGTAATTGTGCATGGACTTCAAGCCCAATCACAACTTCATATTTATCTCTTAAACTCATTATTCGAATAATACTTTTCCTGATTCTATCTGTTTCCCCCCTTTATTAAGGCTGTAAAAATACAAACCATTCGCTAAATTTCCTCTTTTAATAGTAGTTTGATTTTTACTAATTGCAACATCCATTAATTTTCCTCCTAGGCTATTGTAAAGTATAAAATTATTAGCAGTATTATTAGTAATTGTAATCTGATTTGTAGCAGGTACAGGGTAGATGCTAGGTTTTAAATTTGTTTCAATTGTATGAGTTGTTCCACTAGTTACATCAATAATATAAAGTCCTGTTTGCATATCAGAAACAATAATATTCCCAGATGACAAATAAGGGTAAACTCCCCAAGCTCCTTTGTATGATGCATGACTTGATGGAGCGTAAGTGTCATATTCCCAAGTTTGAATTGGGTTTGTTGGATCAGAAATATCAAAAACTCTTAAACCATCATGGTAATAGGGTATGTATAAATTATCCCCTTTTATTATCCCATTGTGTGCCATTGATTGAGGATCAACACCTGAGCTGAATGTAGATAAAACGGAAATGTTATTGAAATCGCTTACATCTAATAGCTTTACCTCATAACCATGGTTTTCATCTTGCATTACATAAACTGCTCCATCATCACTTAGCCAACCAGAATGATTGTAACCAGCATCAGGATATGAAGTTAAAGAACCTAATAATGTTGGTTGATCACCCATTGCATTTACATTTGAAAAATCCATAATTCTAAAACCATCATTTCCACAATTTAAATAAGCTGAATCATTTCTAACAAATGCATCATGCACATGCCCAACACCATTGTAAGAATAAATTAAAATAGGTGCAGTTGGTGTATGCAAATCGTAAACATCCATAGCAGTATTTGATGCACAAGCATATAGTTTTGCTGTTGCAGTGTCAATATATATATTGTGTGATTTTGTCAATAGCGCATTGGAGTCATAAACGGTAGTTACTGAGTCAGGTAAAGTTGAAATGTCAATTATTTGTAATGTAGACGAACTTCCTTCATCACAAACTACATATAAGTACCCTTGAAAATCATGGTAATCTCTATGGATTACGCCACCACCTTGGTATGCTCCTGCAACATAAGCAACTTGTGTTGCATTTGCAGGGTCAGTTACATCAAAAAAATGTGTACCATCAGTTGATCCTATAATTGCTATTTCACTTCCGTTTACTTCCAGACCCCAACATTCGTTATAAGTATTGTTGTAAGCCCAAGAACCCACTAAAGTTGTGTCCTGCCAATTGTATAAAAGCGTTCCTGTTTGTTGTGCATTTGAGCTGATGCAAATAAGAGCAATAGCTACTATTAAAATAAATTTATTCATTATATTGATTCGATTAGTTCTTTAATAATTAGGGTTAGTTTCGGTTCAGCTACTTCTGATACTTTTTGAATTTCTTGATGAGTTACCTTTTGTATTTTACCAGGAACTCCTAAATCAGTAATTACAGACATGGCAAAACAAGGAATATTCATATGGCGAGCAACAATCACTTCAGGTGCAGTGGACATTCCAACAGTATCTCCACCAATAATTCTCATGTGATTGTATTCAGCTGGAGTTTCTAAAGTTGGACCTGTAAGCGCAACATAAACTCCTTTTTGTACAGGAAGATTATTTGCTTTTGCAACAGCCTCAGCTTTTGCAATTAGGGTAGGACAGTAAGGTTCGCTCATATCTGGGAATCTAGGGCCTAGTTCAGCAATATTTGCGCCAATTAACGGATTAGGAATAAGGTTGATATGATCACTTAAAATCATCAAGTCTCCTACTTCATAGGCAGGGTTTACACCTCCACTAGCATTAGATACTACTAGGTTTTCTATTCCTAAAAGTTTCATTACTCGTACAGGAAAAGTAACTTTATCCATAGGGTAGCCTTCATAAAAATGAAAACGTCCTTGCATAGCTATTACTCCTTTTCCTCCTAGATTTCCGAAAATTAATCTTCCACTATGTCCCTCCACAGTTGAAAGAGGAAAGTTAGGAATGTCTTTATAAGAAATAGAATGTTTAATGTCAATTTCATTAACTAAACCTCCAAGCCCTGTACCTAAAATGATACCAACTTTTGGTTGGCTATTTGTTTTGTTTTGTAAGAATTCAGCTGATTCTTTAATTTTTTGCAACATAATTTAATAACTGTTTTTCAAATTTTTCTTTGTCTTCAAAATCAATTTCTATGGGAAGATAGTACACATTTGCTGTGTCAAAATCCTTCTCAAAAACTCTTAATTTTGTAGCGTCTTTTTCGGTGGTTAAGATAAGTTTTTTTGCACTACTGTCCTTATTGTATTTGCTTAAGATATTCGCAATGTCATTAGGGGTGTAATTATGATGGTCGGCAAACTTTAGGTGCTTTACTTTATGTCCTTTATTTTGCAAATAATTGAGTAGTGGGCTTGGGTTGGCAATTCCGCTTACTAAAGTAATGCTGTATTTTTCATCTGAAGTAAATTCCTTATTTGTGCTAATGCACCTCCAAGTGCAGTAGTTAATGTGCGAAAAATAGGCTTTTTGATGCGCAAAAAGATGAAGCCTTTCTAGCATTCCCTTTTTTAAAGTTGGGTTGATATTCTCTGGTGTTTTACTAAAAACGATTGCATTTGCTCTTTCTGCTCCTTTTTTGCTTTCCCTTAAATTACCAACTGGCAATAAATTATCTTTGTAAAAAGGACTTGCGTAAGGCGTAATGAGAATATTAAATCCTGCTTTTATCCATCTGTGTTGATAGCCATCATCAAGTAGTATAACATCAGTTTCAGGAAAATCTTTTAGGATTTTTTTCACCCCTTTATTCCTATTTTTTTCTACTACAACTATGCAGTTAGGATTGTTTAGTTTTAACTGTAAAGGTTCATCACCTACTTCAGTAGCATTGCTTGTTGTTTCAACATATTGTAGAGTTGATGTTTTTCGCCCATATCCTCTGCTGAGGATAGCAACTTTATAGTCAGGATTTAGTAAATCAATAATGTACTGGGTATGAGGAGTTTTCCCTGTGCCTCCTACCGATAAATTACCAATACAGATGATAGGTATGTTGTGGCTTACGGATTTAAATATTCCATAGTCGAATAACAAATTACGAATAGCTGTAATGCTACCGTAAATGAATGATAATGGGATTAATAGAAAATATATAAGGGATTTAAAAGTTTGTATATTAAAATTAGACCATTTCATCTTTCGCAAAGATAAGATTTAGATTTAAGATACTAGAAATTGAGGGATAGACTTTGTTTTTGTATTTTTGAAAAATGAAAATAATAGAAGTAACAAATTTTTTAGAACAGTATGCTCCTTTGGAATATCAAGAAACTTATGATAATTGTGGGCTAATTATAGGTGATGCAAATGCTGAGATTAAGGGTGTTCTTATCACTTTAGATTGTATAGAAAGTGTAATTGATGAAGCAATAGCAACAGGGTGTAACCTTATTGTGGCTCATCATCCTATTATTTTTTCAGGATTAAAAAAAATCAATGGAAAAAACTATATTGAACGCACAGTAATAAAAGCAATCAAAAACGATATTGCTATTTATGCCATACATACTAACTTGGATAATGTGCATAATGGAGTAAGTGCTAAAATTGCTGATAAATTAGGGCTTGAAAATTGCAAGATTTTGGTGCCAAAACAAGAGTTATACTTTAAGGCAATAGTAGGTTCAGGTATTATTGGGGAACTAAATCTCCCTGTAGATACACAAGAATTTCTTGAAAATTTAAAATTAAATATGCAAACGAATTGCGTAAGGCACACTCCTTTGGTTAGCAAAACAATTAAAAGGGTTGCAGTTTGTGGTGGGAGTGGGAGTTTCTTGTTGAAAAATGCAATAGCTGCAAAAGCAGATATATTTATAACGGCTGATTTTAAATATCACGAGTTTTTTGATGCTGAAAATCATATAATTATAGCTGATATTGGGCACTATGAAAGCGAGCAATTCACAAAGGATTTGATTTATGATTTGCTTACCGATAATTTTACTAAATTTGCCGTCCGATTATCAAAAGTGAATACTAATCCGATAAAGTACCTATAATGGCAAAAACAACAAAAAAAACTACTGCTTCAGTAGAAGATAAATTAAAAGCGTTACACCAATTACAAGTAATTGATACGCAAGTTGATAAAATTAGAATTATCAGAGGTGAATTACCTTTAGAGATTGAAGATTTAGCAGATTTAATTGGTGGTTTAAATACAAGATTAGAGAAATTTGATGCAGAATTAGTTACAATTACTGATGATATTGCTGCTAATAAAAATACTATTGCTTTAGCAACTGACGCTATCGAAAAGTACGAAAAGCAATTAAAAAACATCAAGAATAATCGTGAGTTTACTTCATTAACTAAAGAAGTAGAGTATCAAAACTTAGAAATTCAGATTGCTGAAAAGAAGAAAATTCAGAATGATGCAGATGTTTTGCACAAAACAGTCATCATTAATGCTTGTAAAGAACAAATTGCTGAAAGAGAAGAAGAATTAAAAATAAAACAAGCTGAACTTGATGAAATTATCAAGGAAACTGAAAAAGAAGAAAAAGCTTTAATGGCTGATTCTGCAAAAGCAGAAAAAGTAATTGATGATAGATTGCTTGGAGCTTACAAAAGAATCAGATCAAAAGTAGCAAACGGAATGGCTGTTGTTTCTGTTGATAGAAATGCTTGTGGAGGATGTTTTAGTGAAATTCCACCACAAAGACAATTAGATATTCAAATGCATAAAAAAGTAATTGCTTGTGAGCATTGTGGTAGAATTATGATTGATGCTAACATCTTTGAAGAGCAAGAAGCTTAGTAAAATTTAGAACTATTTAAAAGGGATTTCATATTTTTGGAATCCCTTTTTTTTATGCCATGAGATTTTTTATCATCATATTTTTATTATTAAGCAAATTTACTTTTGCTTCTTTTGATATGAATGAGAATATGCAACAATCATACTCGCATATTATAAACTTGGAGTTTGAGTCTGCTAAAAAATTACTAGCTAATGAGCAATCTCAAAATCCCACTAATGGTTTTATTCCACTTCATCAAAACTATATTGATTTCTTAACCATTATTATAGGTGAGGAGAAAAGTTATTTTGATAATTCTATTCAGCAAAAGGAAGTCAGAATAGAATTGCTTGAAAGCAAAAATGAAGATTCTCCTTTCTATTTATATTCTCAAGCAGAAATTCATTTGCAATGGGCTTTTTCTCGTTTAAAATTTGATCAATATTCAACTGCTGCTTATGAGTTTATTAAAGCATATAAACTATTAGAAGAAAATCAAGAAAAATTCCCTGACTTTACTTTAAATAAAAAGGGTTTAGGTTTAATTCATGCTTTGCTTGGTGCAGTTCCTGAGCAGTTCCATTGGATTTTAAATCTGGCTGGTTTAGAGGGGGGTGTAGCGCTTGGTCTTTCGGAGTTAGATGAAGTTTTGAATGATGAGAATTTTAAAATGTATGAGAATGAAGTATTGTTTTTGCTTTCTTTTTTGCAAATTAACTTGAATGAAAATGATGCTATTTCTCAGCAATATCTGGATAAGATAGGAGATGGGTATAAAGAAAATATATTATTGAATTTTACTGCAGCACGGCTATCTCATAATTTAGGAGAGAATGAATTAACACTTAAAATACTGGAAGATAAGCCAAGTTCTTTGTCAGCTTTC
>Ga0233427_10003195_pt1 | contig 14636 bp, 11 predicted proteins | sample SI_118_April2016_5_FD_179885 | JGI IMG/M metagenome (GOLD analysis project Ga0233427, IMG submission 179885) | Seawater microbial communities from Saanich Inlet, British Columbia, Canada - SI_118_April2016_100_MG | ecosystem: Environmental > Aquatic > Marine > Inlet | place: Canada: British...
ACGCCCACTGTCACAATTCCACAACCGAGCAGTGTGAGCCAGGGCAGATGTTCTTCCAAAATAAACCAGCCCATAATCACCGTCATCGGTGCATTGAGTGCAAAAACGACAGAAGTACGGCTTGGTCCCAAACGCTGCAGAGAACCGAAAAGCGCTGTGTCTCCCAGAAAAATTCCGATGAGTCCGGAAATCATCAGCGTTTGTATTGTCTCCAAAGGAAATTCACGCCATGCTCCGGTCAGCAGTGAAACTCCAGCCAGCATCATAAAGACAAGCGACATCCGCACCCTGTTAAAGGCCAGCGGTCCTAATTTGCGAATTGCGTTAATTGAGATTAAACCACTAAGCGCCCAACAAAAAGCCGCACTCAATGCAGCCAGTTCTGCAATTAACATTTTGCTAATTCTTTTGGAAATAATTTCAGTACATCACGGATCAGCGAGGCTGCTTGCGGAAAATAAAGGTGGACGTAAGAGGCGTGCAGGTTGGCCGTGCGGAAACCCTCTGTGCGGGAATTTCCTGTTGAGTGACGAGTGACTTTCCAAAGATTGGCTCTGTTCGTTTCTGCAGACCAGTTTGAATAATGAAATTCGTGACCGCGCACCTCTCTTTTTTCAGGCAAAGCTATTTTACAGTAGCCAAAATGTTGAAGCCGTTTTGTCATTTCAACTATGCCCGGAACAACCCCAGCCATCGCCAGAGTTTGTCCGGATTGCAATTTCATTGCTTCAGCCAAAATCATCAACCCACCACATTCCGCATAAGTCGGCATGCCGGATTCTACCGTTTTTTTAAGCGAGCTGAGCATACTTTTATTGGACGAAATTTTTTCTGCAAAGACTTCCGGGAAACCTCCGCCTAAAAGCATGGCATCCACATTTTCCGGAACTTTACTATCGTGCAACGGTGAAAATGACACGATTTCCACACCTTGCTGCCGGAGCCATTCCAGATTGGCGGCGTAATAAAAATGGAACGCCTCATCCTGTGCCACAGCGATTCGTTTGCTGAATTTTGCTAAAATGGCCTTGGTGTTTTTTTTCGCAGTTGCGGATGCGGAAAGTAGCGTAAATTTTTTAATAAGCAGATCGAGATCAAAATGTTTTTCGGCAATTTCCGCCAGTTGATTTGCATCCGCAAGTTTTTGTTCAACTCGTGGTTGCAAACCGAGATGCCGCTCCGGCCAGTCGAGATCCGGAATTTCGGGTAGTGCGCCCAGAATCGGAATTTCTAAAGTAGAACAAGCTTTGCGCAGATAATCCGCATGACTTTCACTGTTGACTTGATTGAGGATAATTCCGGAAAAATGAGCTTCACCGCCGGCTTCAGCAACAAAGCCCTGAATTGCCGCAGTGATTGAACGACCCACGTTGCGGCAAGGCACCACAAGCAAAATCGGCCAGCCGAGCCAGCGTGCGACTTCCATTGTGCTTCCGGAATCGTTTGTGGGATCCGAACCATCAAAAAGCCCCATCACGCCTTCCGCTATTCCAAAAGAATTTCCCGTAAATTGCTCCGCTGCATGAACAACATGCTCACGTCCCATGATCCACGGATCAAGATTTACAGAAGCTTTGGCTGAGAAATGGAAATGGAATCCGGGATCAATATAATCTGGACCAACTTTGAAAGGCTGAACCGCTAAATTTCGCTGACGTAATGCGGCAAGAAGCAGACACGTAACCGCGGTTTTTCCGCCGCTGCTGTGCATTCCAGCGACGATTAAACCTTTGTGTTTATGATTGTTTGGGGCTTGCATTTCAGTCCAAAGCAATCAGGCGGACTTCCGTCCCCTCGACCAATTGCGGAAGCCAATGTCGCATTCCGCGCTGTAACTGAGGATGAAGCCACGCTATATTGCGGACTCTTTCTGCAAGACTCAAGAGTGCTTTCCGGAACCGTTTTTTACTTTCAGGAACCGTTCTTTCAGACTCAGGACTGAGCATGCCATCAGAACAAAGCAAAACACGATCTCCACTTAAAACACCTTGTTTTTGAATAGCATTACGCAATTGATTCAAAGCCGGCGTCAAATGACTTTTTCCTGCAGCTTCCGTAATTTGCTCCAAAGTTTTCCGCACCGCCTGAGCAGTTCCGCGTTTAATCCACCAACTTACTTTACCCTTTTGCAGAACCAAAACATGAAAGCGGCTGCCGAAAGTTTTTGCGCCAAGCGTCAAGATGGAGTTACGTGCTTCATTCAAAAAACGTGCGGACGGCCCGCTACCGATGCTTCCGGTAGAACGGCTTGCATCAATAAACAACCAAAAATTAGGACGTCTTGCCGGTTTGCGAAAACGAGGATGCCACGCTTTTCCCGGAGACCATCCTCGCAACAGAGAAGCCTTCAAAGAAGAATTCCAACAAAGCCGCGCATGAGAAACGTGCGCCGGAACTGGACGTGAAGTTCCGGAAACAAAGGCATCCGGAGACTGTTTTTTTTCTGGATTCTGCCACCATGAAGCCAGTTCCGCATGAGCCAGAAATTGCGAATTCTCAAGTGTAATATTTTCTGTATGTGCAGAAGTTGGAGCTGATGAAGTTTTCGGCATTTGCAGGCGCTTTGGTTCCGGCGTTTCTGTAGGAGGTTGCGGAAGTTTTATTTCAGGTTTTGAGTTTTGATTTTTCGGAGGCGGATTTTCCTGCCGATGACCGAGACACAAAATCCAAGCTTCCTCTAAATCATCCGCAGAAACCGAAGTTTCACCACGCCATGCTGCGGCACAGCGTACAGTTCGCAAAACTCCGAGTTCAGCACGTACACCTTCCAAATCAAGCGCAGTGGCTTTCTCTGCGACTTCAGTACGCAGGTTTTCAGTAATTTCAACATTTTTCAACTGTTGCCGAACTTGAGTAATTTTCGCTCTCAGCTGTGCGAGATTTTTTTGATGCTCAACCAAAAACAATTGTGGATCATCGTCAAATTCCATCCGTATACGAACAATTTCGCGGCGCTGCTCAACACTAAAATTATCATGCACCAAAATTCCGTGCATGAAGCGATCAGTTAATTGCGGACGCAAATCGCCTTCCTCCGGATTCATTGAGCCAATCAAAATATAGCGGGCGCTGACAGTTTTGGAAAGACCGTCACGTTCAATGCGGTGCTGTCCGCTCGCTGCCGAATCAAGGATCGAATCCACCAGATGATCGGGTAGCAAATTGACTTCGTCGATGTAAAGCACACCTGAGTCTGCTTGTTGGATCAATCCGGTTTGTGCCGACCATTCTCCGTTTTCAAGTAAACGTGATGCGTCAATTGAACCCAGTAGGCGATCCTCTGTTGTGCCGAGAGGAACTTCTACAAATGGTGCAGTCTCAGCATTTTCCGGAGGTGGTAAAATTTCCCGAAAGGCCCGCGCCAAAGTACTTTTTGCGCAACCTCGATGTCCCATCAGCAATAAACCGCCTAGTCGAGGATCGATTGCATGATAAAGCAACGACCGCTTAACCAGATCCATGCCGACAATTGCGCTAAAAGGGAACGTATAATTCATGATAATTTATTTTGATTTTTGAAAAACACTGATTATTTCAAGTCGCAGACAAACACTCAAGTCCGTTGAGAAAAACTGTGATTCTATTCACAAATTTATTTTTGTGTTAGAATGATCATGCTCTATGTGTATTTAATAATCTCTTCTGGTTTTATTCCCCGCAATTTAAGACGTTAGTATTTGTTTGCTAGGACAACACAAATTATGTAACCTTGATATTCACTCGCTATTAATTGTGAAACATTAGGGATTTTGTCTCAAAAACGTGTCCTTCCATGCGAGTAGATACACATTTTTTATTTAACTGTATTAAATATTTTTAAAATTTTTCTCTTCACTCGAAATAGCAAATTATGGGTTTTAAGGTTTAAATATGCCATTACTCATAAATTTTTTGATAATCCTCAGTAGAAGCTTACAGAGATGACTAAACTCCCTTCCACGACAACCTTACTGATAGGATTTTTTATATTAGTTCAACTACCCTTGTTGATACAGCCAATTGGTGGAGGTCACATTTGGAGGCAAGCTGCAACAGCTTCAGTTGCCCGCAATTTGGCAGTGGAATCTTTTGATCCTTTCCACCCAAGGATTGATTTGCGCGAACAACACACAGGTATAACAGGAATGGAGTTCCCTGTTTATCAGTCACTGGTAGGTCTCCTCTACTTAGTAACTCCAACAACCGAGGATTGGCAGGGACGCCTGGTTTCACTACTAATGGCCTTAGGATGCATCGTCTACACCATCTTGCTGGCCAATCTGTTGGTACATATACCCACTAAATGGGTTGTTTTCTCAATAATTTGCTTACAGGAATTCTTTCTGCTGGCCACAAGATTTATGCCTGAAATGACCGCACTTTTCTTGGCAATGATGGGCACATTCCACTTTATACGCTACAAAGACTCTGGTAAGCCAAAAGATTTGTTTTTCGCATGGCTTGGTTTAACACTGGGCATATTGGCGCGTCCCTACGTAGCTGCCTGGGGATTAATTGTATTAGTGGAGTTCCTAATAACACTGAGGTCAAATCCAAAGCGTGCATTTGTCTTCTTTACTTTAGGTATAACAGTCTTGATACCATTTGTATTATGGTATTTCTTTTGGTCTCCACATCTCTCAGATTCATATGGACTCAAGAATCATTTTTTCAGTGGCGGCAATGCTGAGGAGATTCTTACAGATATTTTGTCAATTGAAACTTGGATTAAACTTGCAAATACCATCCTCTATGACTATTGCAACTGGTTACTTGTGCCTTTCGTGATCATCGGACTTTTAAAGATACGTTCCAACAGTAACTGGAAACGTGACCACACTGTACTATTAGTCGGTGTTCCACTCCTCACTATAGTAATTGTGTTATCATTGACAGGAGATCATTTCAAACCTCACACCTACTATTTTGTCAGTCTGATCCCATCTTTAACTATTTTTGCCGGCATGGGAATGTTTATTTTTGAACGGCATTATCCAATTGCAGGTAAAAGGATCTTGTTTTTTCTTCCATTATTGACCGTTTCTTTGCTCTGGTATATATACCCTGCCCATATAAAAGATTTACGACCGTTCGAGGAAGTCCTTTCTGAGGTCAAGCAAAATGTGCACAGGAATGATTTGGTGGTTAGCGAGGATGTAGGATCATATAACTACACCCTTCATCCTATCCGTAGACGCGGATGGGTAGTAGGTCGAAATAAAATAGAGGACTTTAATTTTATTAAAGAAACCAAACGTCTCGGCGCAAGGTGGGTACTTCATCTGGAAAATGGGAAATATAAACTCCATACTATTTCTTCATGGCTCCAATATTTGAAAACAGAAAAATAATAATTTAATTCATAATCAGATTAAATCAAACAACGTCCCTTTCACCCAACTTCTAATAATCACATATATTTCTTGATCTAGGGACATAGATTTATCGAAATAATGCAGATTAATTGGGATTTTAATCTTAAATTGGCCGGTCCAAATTTCGATACTGAATGGCCTCTGCAACATGGAGAGTATCGATGTTTTCCTGCTCCGCCAGATCGGCAATCGTACGGGCAACTTTGAGGATACGGTCGTAAGCTCTGGCACTCAAGCCCATTTTGGTCATCGCCTGTTCCAGCATTTTTCTTGAAGCATCAGCAAGCTGGGCATGCTTTTCCAACTCCTTGCGTGTCATTCCGGAATTGTTTCTGGTCGAGGAATTTTGGAGCCGCTCCTGCTGAATTTGACGCGAGCGAACAACACGTTCCCGAATATTTTTGGAAGATTCCCCTTGCCTTGCTTCTGCCAGTTTTTCATATTCAACAGCAGGCACGGTAAGGTGAATATCAATTCGATCCAGCAAAGGTCCTGAAATTTTGGCGCGATATTTTTGAATTTGCTGAGGCGGACAATTACATTCTCGGCGGTTTTCACCTTGACCGGTTGGAGCTCCATGATAACCGCAAGGACAGGGATTCATTGAAGCCAAAAGCATAAATTTGCAAGGGAACTCCAAAGACATCGCTGCCCGTGAAATCGTCAGGCTTCCGTCTTCCAAAGGTTGCCGAAGCAGTTCGAGAGTTGCGCGCGGAAATTCCGGAAATTCATCCAGAAATAAAACTCCGTTGTGTGATAATGATATCTCGCCTGGCCCAGGAATACTACCACCACCGACCAGTCCGGCTTGTGAAATAGTGTGGTGTGGAAAGCGGAAGGGACGTTCAGAAATCAAAGCTGTGCCGGAAGGAATTAAACCGGCGATACTGTGAATTTTTGTGCATTCCAGCGCTTCGTCAAAACTGAGAGGCGGCAGAATTGTGCTCATACGACGGGCGAGCATCGTTTTTCCGGAACCTGGAGGACCGAGCATTAGTAAATTATGAGAACCCGCGGCCGCAACTTCTAGAGCCCTCTTGACGTGCTCCTGACCTTTTACATCCTGAAAATCCTCTTCATGAATCTGCTCCTGCAAAAATAAAGACTGTGGTTCATAATCCACTTGCGTGATTTCCAAGTCTCCTTTTAAATACTGCACCACTTCAGAGAGAGTTGAAACAGGAACTCTTCGTATACCTTCTACAACCGCGGCTTCGGCTTCGTTTGCTTTGGGGAGAATCAACTGTTCTAATTGATGATCACGTGTAGCCACTGCTACAGGTAAAATGCCTCGTACAGGCCGGATTTTACCATCGAGTGACAATTCTCCCACCACCATCGCACGTCTCAGATTTTCCGGAGGAAACAGCCCCATTGTTCCCAATAAGGCTAAGGCAATCGGCAAATCAAAACCGGAGCCGATTTTACGCAAAGGCGCGGGAGCGAGATTTACCACCACCCTGCGTATTGGGAAGCTGAATCCGGAGTTGTTGACCGCGGACAAAACACGATCGCGACTTTCCTTGATCGTACCATCCGGCAGGCCCACGATATTGAAAACGCTCATCCCAACCGTAACATCGACCTCAACCTCAATCAAATGGGCGTCGATTCCTAAAACAGTGGCAGAAAATGTTTTGGCAATCATCGTGACTATTGAAGAAGATTTGTGTCTTGATTTGATATTGAGTGGAAATCAAAACTGAAATGATCATACTACTTGCGGTAACAGATGCATTTGCGAAAATGTACACTCCAATAATAGCAGTATCTCAACTACCAGTTTTATCCATTTTTATGGTGTTATTAAAATAATTTTGGTTCAGGATAAAGAAATCCGTTTCAGGTGTATGAATTCTTAGCCCTTCATTCTGCTTAATTAAGCTGACATCTATTCCATTAATATTAGTCAAAACTTTTTTATTGTTTTCAAAATAATATTTGACTAAATACTGTCCATGGTTTGTTTCGTTCATGTACAATTTTTGAGTGTTTATTTTCACCTCATAACTTCCCTGTTTGTCATAAATGTCATCAAATACTCGATGCTCAAAGAAATAATTGTTGGAGATATTCATCTCATTATGTTTTACCCAGTTATTGCCTTCATAGGCTATCTTGATTTCATCACACTTCATTCTAATTTTTATATTTAATAGCAAAGAAATATGAGCTGTACACTTATTGGTTTGTATCTTTGTTATCGAATTGAGAATGAGCGAACTATGAGAATTTGCAAATACTATGTTTAATATATCCCATTTCACAGACAAATCAAGAAGATCTACTTTCATATTCTGCTTGGAAATTTTTTGATGATCTGAAGTGGACCCCAAGTCAAGGACAGTTTTTCTTATGAGTTAGGGTGTACTTCAAAAGGCAACTGACCAATATAAAAATAAAGGGTTTTCTGAAATGTATACCAGAGGCGTAATAAAATAGTAAAAAGCGGGGAATGAGTGCATCCCATTACTATGTAAATAGCCTACTAGTGGGAAGTTACCATCAAGTATATCTTTTGCAATATCAACAGCTTTTAGCTGGTCTATCCAGATGGAATTTGATGGTATTGATAAAGTGAAGTAGAACAAACAACTGACAGCAAACAGGGTCATTGCTGATATTTTACGTATATTTGTAAACATATGATATATTATATTAATCTGCAAATTCTTGAAATTATATTAATGAACTACTTGCCTTACTTTACTAATTTACTACTTTCACCTTTTCACAAATATACAATTTATTGTCTCCAAAACTAATCGGAATCATTATTTTCTGTGGCATGGCGCTTCGTGAAACATTAAGTGGTTTTTCTAACCAGCCAGGTAAAATTGCAATTATCTTACTCACCAAATAATGAATAGATACATAGTGTACATATTTTTCCGATCTTAATATTTTAAAGCCTGCTTTATTCAGTAACTGCTCGGTTGTCTTGGTTTTATAATAAAACAAGTGCATTTCCATTAACCAAGGCCAGTGTTTACCCATTATTTTTGGGATCCAATTATCGATATCAAGTGTGGAAAAGCAAAAAACACCATTCTGCTTCATTATAGAATTCGTCTGGGTAAGAAATGCTGAAGGATCACTCAGATGTGCTAGTACATCCCACGCAACAACAGCATCATAATTTGACGAGAAGTCTTTGATATTGTCCTCAAGTGTGCCTGTTCTAGTGTTAATATTCAGTTGGCTTCTTGCATACTCCGCTGCCCATTTTGACGGTTCAATCCCAATATAGTTCCAACTTTTATATTTTTTTGTGAATGTGTCTAAAAAAAATCCGCAATAAGAACCAACTTCAAGAAGATCTCCTTTGTCAGACAGAAATGGTGAAATTTGTTTCAATGATTTTTGAAAAGTTCTATAGAGAGATTTTTTATTTAACAAATATGTAGGATCCTCAACTTCAGCATAGATGGTTAGATATTATTTGGATAACTTGACTCAAGGACAAAAACTTAAATCGCACACAAGGCAATTTACTACCTGAGGTTTTGATTTATGTTCCAGGCTTTTACTCTTATAGGCTTGCGCTCCTGCAATGTCATTAAAAGTGTCTTCATGATTTATTTCTACAATACACTGACTTTTGCAAAAGTAACAAGAAGTCTTTATTTCTGCAGGATTGCTTAACTGTGTTTGTTTTTTATAAAATCTTGACCGGAACAAATATGCGAGCTTGTACATACTCCTGAATATCTCAGTTTTTGGAATTTTTGAATTACCGTGAAAGCGATCCTTAAAGTGTATTGGAACTTCCGCCATTACTGCATCAACACACTTTAGTTCATAAACACACTCTAGGAAAAACGAGTAGCCATTTGATTTTATTGCACTAAGATTCAAGTTGTTAAACAAGCTTACTCGAAATGCTCTGAATGAAGTCGTGCATTCGTGTATCTTAATTCCAAGAGTCAATCTGGCTAATTTATTCGCTATCAGACTCACCCATTTTCTGTAGCCTTCATAATCACTTTTTCCGCCCTTCATGTAACGTGAACCAATCACAAAATCTAAGGTTTCTAACTTTTCCAACATTTGCGGAATTGTGCCTGGTGAGTGTGAAAAATCTGCATCCATGGTAACCAGTTGATCATATTCATTTTTCAAAGCATAAATCATGGCAGCTCTATGTGCTGACCCCACTCCCATTTTTCTTGGTCTGTGAATAACAGTTAGGCAGGTGTGTGTTGCACTGAGTTTTTCGAGGATTTCTTTTGTACCATCAGTCGAATTATCATCAATAATTAAAACATTATAGTCTGGAGAAATCTTAATTATATCGAAAAAAAGATCTGAGATATTTAGATTTTCGTTATAAGTTGCTATAAATACTAAAATTTTGTTTTTCGACATCTGTCTTATGTTTTTTCTGTGAGTTATGAACTCATAGACATTAATTGAGTTAACAAGAACAATAATTTAAATGTAAGACACCTTAATTTGTAAGATTGCTTTTGTTTGTTCGTTTGTAAACAATAAGATGGTTAAATCCAGGTACTTTACGAGCTTGAGAATCCATTGACAACTCTTTCAGGCAAAGATTCATGTCATTTATACCGTAATACCCCAGCTGAGGAACTAAGACAACATATTCAACCGGAATACTTCTAATAGAATAAACGTGAGATACCATTCCACATAGATTACCCTTAATCTGAATGTACCATTGAAGTTTTTCTCTTAGAAATAAAGGACCAATACTACTTTGCACAGCAATCCTTTTTCCTTCAGACATGCTATCAAACCTTTTTAACTCACTTAATATTTGTAAATCCGTAGATGAGGGGATTGATTCCCATAAAATACGCATCGGGCTTGCTGGTAACAACACAAATACAAACGCTGACCAAAGTAACGTTAGCCCATGAAATAATCGTTTCTTAACATATCTTTTGATAAAGTCTGATGAAATGACCTGATGTAAACAAAGAATAACAGAAATAAATAGCAGCGGAGCAGTTAAGTCGTCATAATGAAAACTAGTAGAATAAAGATTTTTCGCAGTTGCCAATAAATTCACGCCAATTGCGGGCCCTGCAATAATCCCATATTTCCAATATATTATAGGCAAAAAGCCAAAAGGTATTAATAACTTGGCAAGATATATTAGTTTTCCGTTCACATCTGCAAATAATGAAATATTTTCGATATTACCAGCGGTCCAAGCCGGAGCATAATTTCTGTAATAAGGCATTATGACCCACATAATTACTACAATTGCAGATATTCCTAATATTACAAAAATTAAACCGCTTTTTTTCTGTTGAGTATTTAGAATCATATATAGACCAAAGCCTATCATTACACTCGCTAAATGCTCCTTTAAACCTATCAAAAACAAAAATACTAGTATCATCTTCCACCACTCTTTTTTTTGCAAACATAAAAAAGAATAAAAAATTGCAGGAGCAGCCAATGAGGAAGGATGAAAAGCGAAATAAGAGCTGTTTACAATAGGAGCATAAAAAAACAACCAAAATATAGATAACGCTAATCCAACATAATAAGCATGCTTTTTTTCTATAAACACGTTGTCACATATTTTCCAAATCAATATCGGTGATACAATTAAAGCCAGGACTTTACTCAATGTCATCCAATGTGAACTTGGATAGAACCAATAAAATATACTCAGAAAAGACATGGATGGAGTGAAGTGATCCGCCCAGTTGTGTACCAAAAAATATGAAGAGTAAAATTTGCCTTTTGATGTGTTAAATAAAATGTCGCTGTAATATCCCACATCCCAAATATTCCACTGAAAAGAATATAGTTTAAAAACTGCTGTCGCAGCTAGCACAATTCCATGAAAAAATAATAGCCAGAGAAGTCTTCGATGAGTAGCCAAGGACATAATAGTCTCGATACTACCAGATAATTTTTTAAAATTATTGCCACAAAAAACATTATAGGCCATGATAAGCACACCCACCAAAACAGGCGCCATGTATAAATCACGCCCTGCCAACCCAGACCACCAAACCAATAAGCCTAAGATAAACCAGTTTAATCCATGGCTGTCTTTATTTCCCCAAAATTGCATCTTGGCTAAATTATCTACCATGATTTTTTTGCTAAAATAATTTGATCATTATGTTTATTCTTCAATCAACTATATTAATTTATAATTACTCATTGAACTAGCGCTACAAAAATACAAAGACATTTTTAACTATGAAGTTCATCTAAAGTTTATATTTAGTTGCTGCGTGAGCGTATTTCAGTCGAAATTATCCCTGCGAATCCTGAATAGTAAGTTGAATTTTGCGTCTGCCGCGGAAATCGTTAAAACCCAAATTAACGGCGAGTTGTGACGGTGATTTTTCCGTATATGTTTCTGCGCGATTCCAGCCTATAATTTCAACATTACCGTTTACTTGCCATTTAACATGTTTCTCTTTGAGTAACGAAAATTGTGTTTCCGGAGTTCCTATCGAAAAAAGCGGTTCCTGATTTCCTTCACCAAAAGGCTGGAGACGCTCCAACTGATCAACAAACATGTTGGTTAATTTTGGAAACTCAAGGTAGCCGTCGAGTTGTAATTTTGGTTCGATTGATTCAGGAATATTTTTCCGGCAAAAAGCAAAAAACCGCTCCCGGAATGCGTCTATATTTTCCGGAATCAATCTGCAGCCGGCAGCGGCGGCGTGTCCCCCGAAACGTTCCAGCAAATCCGCACATTCCGCAAGTGCATCCTTCAAATGTAATTCCGGGATGGAACGTCCTGAACCTTTCAACTTTTCTTCACGCTCGCTGAGAATCAGCACAGGCTTATAAAAACGTTCCACCAAACGGGTTGCGACAATGCCATTTATACCCTCGTGAAATTCCGGAGAAGTCAAAATCAAAGCCGGATTATGCTTTTGTTTTTCTGCAAGAGCAAGAGCTGTTACCAGCATCTCTCCTTCTTTTTCACGTCTTAGAATATTTGTAGCATCAAGTTTTTTTGCCATTTTTTCTGCTTCTTGCTGGTCGTTTGAGAGCAAAAATTTTACGGCCATATCCGCATCTTCCAAACGTCCGGCAGCATTCAGCAAAGGAGCAAATTGAAAACCTAGAGTACGTGAAGTTATGGTTTTAACATTTTTCAATTTCTGCAGAACCCGAATCGCGAGCCTCGGTTTTTCATTCATCACACGCAGTCCGTGATGTGTCAAAATCCGATTTTCATCCACCAGCGGCATGACGTCTGCCACCGTGCCTAAGGCAGCTAAATCAAGAATGTCACGCAAATTTGGTTCCGGTCTTTCAGCAGTCCACCATCCGGAATCACGCAGCGATTTGCGTAATGACATAATCAACTTGAGTGCCACACCGCAACCGGAAATTTTCTTGAACAGATAATTACATTCCGGATGATTAGGATTGACCACAATTCCGGCAGGCAGCAAACTCGCATCGGCCAAATGGTGATCTGTGACTATAGTTTTTATTCCTGCGTCATTCAGCCGCTGAACTTCCTTGGCGGCCGTAATTCCGTTGTCCACAGTAATGACCAGTTCCGGTTTCATTTCCAGCAAAATATCTGTACTTGCTTCCGTCAAACCATAACCGTGCTTGATACGGTTCGGAATAAAAAAATCTAAATCCAGCTTCCCGCATTTGTTTAAAAAATCCAGCATCAAAGCAGTTGCTGTGATTCCGTCTACATCATAATCACCTAAAATTACAATGCGTCGATTTCCAGCAATTGTCTCCTGCAACAGAATCACCGCTTCCCGCATCTGGCGAAGTTCATACGGATCAAGGAGATTTTTCAGTTCCGGAATTAAAAATGATTTAATTTCTTCACGCGTTTTGTAACCTCTGCGCAAAAGTATTTCCGCCACATACTGATTCGTATTCCACTCTCGACACAATTGTTTTACCTGCTCCGGATCAGCTGTGGATGAGTCACACCATTGTTTTTGTGGCAACATCAATTTTCCTGCTCCCGTTTCTTTTTTCTAAACCTGCGTAAGGACTTTGGAGGTTGAGGTTCAGGCATTTTCCAAATTATTTTTTCCGGAAGCACTTTTTCACTTTTGAGAAAGCGGAACATCTTCAGGCAAATCCAGGCATCAGTTGCGGCATAAAGACATTGACTTGGGTTAAGATCCGGACGTTCCCAATTAGTTAATTGTTCTTTTTTAGAAATCCGAACACCAAAGAAAATAGCCGCAAGATTCCGTAAGCCGCAAGTCACAATTCCCAGTTCACTTCCGATGTTGGACAATTCAACAAAACCTTGCGCATTAAATTTACGTAATTTTCGAAGAGCCCGGATATCATCCAAAATCGCAACTCCAACTTTTAAAATATCCGGATCTGCCAGCAAAGATACCAATTCTTCCGGAAATCCCAAATAGTTTAAACGGAACAAAAACGCTTCGCCACGTGTGGATAACTGTAAAAGTGAAACTGAGTGCTGATCGCCTTTTTTGAAAGTGGGACGTGTTTCTGTATCAAAACCCAAAATAGAGCTCTGCTGCAATATCTTTACTGCTTCACTTACATCTTCACTTTCAGTGATTAAATGAATTTTACCATCAAACGCTAGAATTGGTAGAGTCTTGATGTGTTCCTTGCTCAGTCTTTCCGGAAAACGCTGATCTATTTCAGAATTGATAATTTCTCCAGTATTTAAATTTGAAGTGTCGAAAGATTCTGTTTCAGTAGAGTCGGAATTAGTTTGCAAATCTTGTCTATGCATTGCGACAATTGTAAGTTATGAGTTTTAGGTTGTGGACGTTTCCGGTTCAGTATATAAATCTCCGGACTCCGCATGTTTGATTAAATTTTGATACTCTGCCAGTGCCAGTTCAATAATTTCCCAGGAAAAACCACGCTGGTATAGTTTTTGGTTTAAAACCGCAGGTGTTTGTTCTTTTCCTTTTTTATGCAAACGTTCCAGACACTTTATCGCTTTTTTCAGCCATAACTCCGGACTGGCGAGTTTATGCAGGATTTTCTCAGACATTTCCCGGGAGATGCCACGATTTTGCAGATCATGTAAAATCTTGTACGGCCCATTTGGATTGTTCGCAAGTTTTGATTCCACAAAACGATTAGTAAAACGTTCGTCACTTTGAAAATCACGCTCTTGCATTTCCTGCAAACAACGTTCTATCAAGGCAGAAGCATCAAATGCCTTGAATTTATAAAAACGTTGTTGAAGCTTTCGGCGTAATTCAAAAGCGGAATGCTCACGTGTGGCGAGAAAGCTCAGAGTTTTGTTGCGGATCGCTGTGTAGCAGGCTTCTTTTTCCAACAATTCCTGCTGCTCGT
>Ga0233427_10003204_pt1 | contig 14598 bp, 15 predicted proteins | sample SI_118_April2016_5_FD_179885 | JGI IMG/M metagenome (GOLD analysis project Ga0233427, IMG submission 179885) | Seawater microbial communities from Saanich Inlet, British Columbia, Canada - SI_118_April2016_100_MG | ecosystem: Environmental > Aquatic > Marine > Inlet | place: Canada: British...
TTTGCGTAAAATCAAGCAATTAGATTCTAAAAAACGTAATTTTTTGATCAATGCTGGCGTCCCGCTAATTCATCCATTGGTTGATTTGGGCAATTATGTAATGTTTGAGATCGGTGCTCCAATGCATGTATTTGATTTGGAGAAATTATCCCTTCCTATTAATGTTGTTTTTCCTAGCTCAAATAAAACTTCTTTAAGGGTTATTGGAGGTGATATCAAAGATATTCAGCCTTCTTCATTAACAATTCAAGATCAGTCCGGCATCCAAGCTATTGCAGGTATTATTGGCGCCGAAGAATCATCTGTTTCCCAGGAAACTATAAATATTGCCGTAGAAGCAGCTTTTTTTAAGCCCAATAAAATAGTGAATCAAGCTCGAAAATATGGACTTGCAACAGATGCATCTCATCGCTTTGAAAGAGGTGTTGATCCAGAAATTCAAAAACTGGCAATTGAAAGGTATTTATTTTTACTAAACGAAATTGCAGAATATGATTCATCAGAGTTATATGCAGCGCAGGCTAAAGCAAATAAAAAAAAGAAAGTTAAATTAAATATTGAGAGATTCAACAAATTCTCTGGTATAAATTTAAATCCTAACCAAGTTATAAAAATTTTAAAAAGCCTAGGCTTTAATTCAATATCCAAAGATATATCAAATTTATTATTTGATATTCCAAGCCATAGATTTGATATCGCGCTTGAGGAGGATTTGTATGAGGAGTTATTGAGGTGTTATGGGTACGACAACATACCAATCTCCAAGCCAAAACCAGGCCCTATTTTGGTTAGCAAACCAAAGACTGCACTGGCTAATTTGAGAGCGGCATTTGTTTACTTTGGCTTTAAAGAGCTAATGCACATGCCATTTGTCTCCATTAAATCTTTTGAAAGTTTAAATTCAAATTCATGGACTCCTGCACAGCTATTAAACCCTATTAATGAACATGAACCCCTTCTAAGAGGCAGTCTTTTCAAGTCACTTTTTAGCGCAGTTAATATCAATGTAAAAAAAGGCTATATAGCCATGAAAGCTTTTGAAGTTGGCAATGTATTTTTTAAATCCAAGACTAGTTTCAAGCAAGAGCTTCATCTGTCAGGAATTATTTACCATCATGAAACTCCAACAAATTGGAGCAATAGGAAATTTAGTTATGATTTTTATTCGTTAAAGGCAGAAATGTTGAGCTTATTGAAAACCTCAGGAGTGCAAGAAATTCATTTTAAACAAACCTCCTCATGCACGCCATTTAATAAAAATGCTTTAGAAATATTCGAAGGAAAAACTAAAATAGGTGTGTTTGGGGAAGTTGACCTTACGCTCACTGAAAAACTAATTAAAAAACCGGCTTTTGGTTTTGAAATATACCCAGAAAAAATCTCATTTCTTGTCAAGCAAAACAAGATGAAGCCAACTAGCAAATTCCCATTCTCAGTAAAGGATATGAATATTATCGTTAATAAATCTCATACTTATTTTGAGATAGAAAATATTCTTACAAAAGGAAAGATTAGACACCTTTCATCTTTCAATCTTGTAAATACTTACGAAGGAAAAGATATTGAAGCAGGTGCAATTAGCATGACTTTGAGATTTATTTTTCAAAGCAAAACTAAATCTTTAACAGATTCTGAGATTAATGACTCTATGAAAATAGTATTTCAACTTCTAGAAAGGGGATTAAAGGCTAAAATACGCTCATGAGTATTACAAAGAAAGATTTAAGTTCTGAATTAAAGAATGAGTTAAAACTGTCAGTGGAATTATCTGATTCATTGGTAGATGAATTTTTTGCTTCTGTTAAATCTGCATTAAAATTTCATGAATATTTAAAGCTATCAGGCTTTGGTACATTTGAGACTTTTAAAACAAAAGAGCGAATGGGCAGAAATCCCAAAACGATGGAAAACTTCCTTATTCCTTCAAGAAAAAAAGTTAGATTTAGCCCCACTGCAAAAGCAAAATACTATTTAAATTAACAGTGAAGAAGCAAATACAAAATTTTAATAAGTCTGATCTAGCAATTATCTTATCGAGAAAATTTTCATCCTTAAACGATGACGTCATCGATGATTCCATTGATCTCATTTTGCAAAAAATTATTAATACAGTTGCCCTAAATGGCAGAGTTGAAATCAGAGGTTTTGGAGTATTCTCTAAAAAAAATATTAGACCAAGAAAGTTTACTAACCCAAAGACTAAAGAGGAATCATATCTAGGTGAAACATCCACTTTGCACTTTAAAGCCTCGAAAAGCCTCGAGCAAACTTTTAAGTTCGAATGACTGATCCTAAAATTATTGTTGCGTTAGACACATTTAATCCAGATGAGGCAAATTTAATTTTAAATCAGCTAGATTCAAATCTTTGTAAAATTAAAATTGGAAGCATTGTTTTCAATGCATTGGGTAAGTCATTTCTTCAATCAGTTGCTGAGCGTGGTTTTAAAATCTTCTTGGACCTGAAACTACATGACATCCCAAATACAGTTAAAGAGACTATCCTAGGCTTTTCTGACTGCTCTATTGACATGCTGACTGTACATCTTTCTGGAGGGGAAAAAATGCTAGACAAAGCATTACTGGCTGCTGAAAGAATTGATGCAAAATTAATTGGAGTATCGCTATTAACAAGTCTCGAAGAATCTGATTCAACTGATTTATTTGATAGTAATATTAATAATCAGATCATGAGATTATTTATGGTTGCAAAAAAAATTAATATACATGGCATTGTCTGTTCGCCATTAGAACTAGATATCGCTCACTCAGTTCTTGGGTCAAATGTGCTTAAAATTACCCCAGGCATAAGAGAGACATCTTTAGATGATGATCAAGCAAGGACTTCGGGCGCAAAAGATGCAATCAAAAAAGGTGCTTCATTTTTGGTAATAGGCAGACCTATTACTCAAGCAGAAAATATTTCCTTGGCTTTACAAAATTTTAGCAGTTTGATCAATGAATAATAAATCCATACAAAAACTTCATTCCAGCCTTAAGAATATTGCAAAAACTCAACCAACTAATAAAAAATTCTCTTTTAGATATGAGTCAAGTTTCTTAAATTATCAATCTTTCCTGAGAGATTTTTCATCCGAGCATTATAAAATCTTTGATCAGCTATATTCTGAATTAGATGTAAGGAGTTCTATTGATGACCTCTTTGTTGGCAAGGAGGTAAACAAAACAGAAAACAGAGCAGCACTCCACCATCAATACCGACTAGATTCTCCTAAAGATGATTTTAATTTTAAAAAAATTACCAAGCCTTTCATGCAAATGATTAAAAAAGGAGGTTTTACTAATATTGTCACTTTTGGCATTGGGGGTTCATATGAAGGCCCTAAGTTGTTACAAGAATTTACTCAAAAGAGCTCCTCAAAATTTAATTATTATTTTATTTCTGGACCAGACAAAGATGAGTTTAATTCAGTAATTAAACCCTTAGCTGGCAAAAAAAGCTTTTATATTTTTTCATCTAAATCACTATCTACAGACGAGACATTGACATGCTTGAAATGGCTTGGATCAAAAAGGACTGCTAAAAACTCTATTGTAGTAACTGCCAACCCTGAAAAGGCAAGGTCCTTAGGGTTTTCAGAAAATAATATTATTCCATTTCCAGAGACTGTTGGCGGAAGATACTCTATTTGGTCTCCTATCTCATTAAGTGCTGCTATAGAGAGTAATTTTTCAGAATTTTTAAAAGGTGGTTCTGCTGCTGACAAAATGTTATTAGGCCAATCGAGAGAGGATAGAAAATATCAGAAACTAATAAAAGCATTAGCATTTTCTGATTTATGGTTTAGTAATTTTAGAAATAAAAAGAACAGAGTTGTTCTTTCATATAATTGGAAGCTTCGATCGTTTGCTAATTATATTCAGCAATTAGAAATGGAGTCACTTGGGAAAAGACCTCACAAAAATTCTATTTTTCAAGAGACAGGTCAATCAGTGTTCGGTGGCTTTGGGTCAACTGCACAGCACTCTTATTTTCAGTTACTCCACCAAGGAACTTCAGAATTTTGTGCAGATATTATTTATTCCATATCGAGCGATAGTCCTTTGTCATCAGCTCAAGCTCAAGGTCAATCTTTTCTTCTTTCTTCAGAGCTCAAAAGTTTAAATAATCCATTAGATAAAACAAATAGTAATTCGCCCGTAAATCTTTTTTACCTAAATGCGCTCTCTTTATCATCAGTTGGTTTTTTATTGGCTACATGGGAGCACAGAGTCTTTGTCACAGCATCCATGCTTCAAATTAATCCTTTTGATCAATATGGAGTTGCTGCAGGCAAGACCATTGCCAAGAAATTTTTAAGTTAATGCCCCTAAATTTAAAACAAGTTCCAGGTACACCGGGAATATATAAATTTTTTTCTAAAAACAAAATTATTTACATTGGAAAAGCTATAAATCTTAAGAAGAGAGTCTCTTCATATTTTGGTAAGTCATTCAGAGATCGAAAAACTCAGCAAATAAAAATTCTTACAGATAAAATTGAAACTTTTTCAACTAGCACTGAAGCTGAAGCATTACTTTTAGAACAGTCCTTAATAAAAGAAAACCTTCCGCGTTTTAATATTCTGCTAAGAGATGATAAAACTTATCCATATGTGCACTTTTCAATGAGCCATCAATTTCCAAGTATTAGTATGAAAAGATCTAAGCACGCAGTTTCAAAAAATTTTTTTGGACCTTTCATCAGCGCTCAAGCAGTCAAATCGACAATCAAGGACCTGCAAAAAATTTTTCAGATTAGAAATTGTAGTGATAGCACTTTTGCTAATAGGTCTCGACCATGTATAGAACATCAAATGCAAAGATGTTCCGCGCCATGTGTTAATCTCATTTCAGCTACTGCCTATTCAGCTGATATTTCTTCCTCTCAACAATACCTATCTTCCACTGGCAAAAAAACTAAATCTTTAATGACTCTACAAATGCAAAAACTTGCTGATAATCAAGAGTTTGAGCGAGCTAATGAAATTAAAAAAAGAATTAAAAGCTTGGAAATCTTACATCAAGAACAATCGCTTAATAGTTCATTATTAAGCGTTGATATATTTGCTTGCACATCAAAATTAGATAAAACAGGAATTTGTATTTTATCAGTGAGAGATGGGAAAATTAGAGGCACCAAGACTCATTTTCTCATGGGCAATCATCTGCAAGACGTTGATGCATTATTTCAAAGCTTGATTTTTTCTTACTATCAAAGCACTTTTTCCTTACCTGAAAAGATTGTTCTAACAATTAAACCTAAGAACTTATCTTTAATCAAAGAAGCAGTAAAACTAAAATTTGATAAAAGCGTTTCCATTTCAAGTTACCTCACTTCAAATGTTAGAAAAGTAGCTAAGTTAGCAAAACTGAATGCTAATCAAGTTATTGATAATAGAATCAATCAATCTGATAGGTATTCTTATGCTATTAAAGATCTTTCATCCTACCTTGGCCTAAATTCAAACAAGTTAACAATTGAAGGTTTTGATGTGAGTCATCATGCTGGTAAATTTGCTGTAGCATCTGCGGTAAGGTTTGCAGATCAAGGACCAGATAAATCTATGTACAGGCTTTTTAACATACCTCCTAGCCTCTCTGGTAATGATATTGGTTCCATTTGTAATGTTCTTGAGAGGCGAATTCAGGGTGCAAAAAAAAATCCATTACCCAAAATTATTCTTATTGATGGTGGCAAGTCTCAGCTTGATATTGCGTTAAAAACTTTTTTAGAAAATATAGAAGATCAACCCATGATCTTAAGCATTGTCAAGGGCTCGAAAAGGGTAAGGGCTACGGAGACAATTCTTTCAAAAAATGGAGTTATTGAAATGCCAAAAGATAGCCCAGGTTTTATATTGCTTCAACAGATTAGAGATGAATCTCATAGGTTTGCTATTCAAAGCAACAGAAAGCAAAAAAGCAAGTCAGCAAGGCACTCATCGCTTGATAGGATAAATGGGCTAGGGCCAAAAAAGAAAAAAGCTCTGTTGAGCTATTTTAAATCATTAAAATTTATTAAGAGTGCATCTATTGATAATTTGTGTATGGTCGATGGAATTAGTATTAAACTAGCAAAAGAAATTAAAAATTTTTACAGCGCATGAAAATATTTGTTCAATCTCTTACCTACTTTAGAATTATATCTGCACCAATCCTTTTTATTTTAGTAACTTATTTTAATTTTTATGGAGTAGCTCTTGTTTTGTTTTTGCTAGCCAGCTCATCAGATTACTGGGACGGTTATCTTGCTCGAAAATATAATTTAGAATCAGAGTTGGGTGCTGTATTAGACCCAATAGCAGATAAAATTCTTGTGACTTTTCTTATTCTTGCTTTAGCTATTGATCTAAATAGTATTTTTATAGGCTTAGTTGGTGGTTTAGTTCTTACAAGGGAGTTTTGGGTTGGAGCATTAAGAGATATTAATGCTAGAAACAACAATAAAGATGCCACAAATGTAACCCAATTAGCTAAAATTAAGACTACTATTCAATTTGTTGCATTTGCTTGTTTTTTATTTGGGCTTTTTCTTAATAATTCATTAATACTTTTTATTTCAAATTTCTTTTTATTTTTAGCCCTAATAGTTACTCTTCAAACGGGAGTTTCATATACAATAGCAACATTCAAAAAATAAGGTAAAAAATAAGGCTGGATGGCAGAGTGGTTATGCAGCGGCCTGCAAAGCCGTTTACGCCGGTTCGATTCCGGCTTCAGCCTCCATGTTCTCTTCAGGAGAAGATGACTTGCTTTAAATTACTTATATTTAAAAGATGCTATATAATTCACACCATTAATCCAAGTTTTTGGAGTTTAAAATGACCAATATTAAAGATAACTTCTCTGTAATAATCAGAGCTAGGGACGAAGAGAGATGGATAGGTCACGCCATTCAATCAGTAATTGATTTTATTCCAAACAATGAGATTATTATTGTAGATAATAAATCACATGATGAGACCATGAAGATAGCTTCAGGCTTTGTTAGATCTCCTGGATATAATGATAACGACGGTAATTATACAGATATTCGCTTTGCTGAAATTGATGATTACAGTCCAGGAAAATCTTTAAATCTAGGCACGCAATTAGCGAAATATGAGAATATAGCAATCTTGTCTGCACATTGTGTTATTAAAAAATTAGACTTGAATGCTTTAAATAGCAATCTTAAAAAGTATGCAGGTATTTTTGGAAATCAGAATCCTATCTATCAAGGAAAGAGAATAACAAAACGCTATCTATGGAGTCACTTTTCCTCCAGCGAAATCGCTGATATGTTTTCTGAGATGGAGGGCAGATATTTTTTCCATAATGCAATTTCTTTCTTTCGAAAAGAAGTACTTACAAAATATCCATTTAACGAAACTATAACAGGTAAGGAAGACAGGTATTGGGCAAAAGAAGTTATAGAGGCTGGAGAAAGCACCTTGTACGATCCAGAAATTCTAGCTGATCATCACTATACAGATAATGGAAATACTTGGAAGGGTATAGGCTAGTGAATATACTTGGCATAACTCTTGCAAGAGGCGGATCAAAAGGTGTAAAAAATAAAAATATTAGAAATTTATTTGGTAGACCATTAATTGACTACACAATAACTGAGGCGAAAAAATCAAAATTTATTACTGATTATGTAGTCTCAACTGACTCTCACGAGATCAAAAAAGTTGCTGAAGATTGTGGAGCGCTGGCTCCATTCCTTAGGCCTAGTGACCTATCATCCGATACAGCTTCTTCTGCGTCAGCGCTAATGCATGCAGTTAGTTTTATGGAAAATGCCAATAATCTTACATATGATTACATTGTTGAATTGATGTGCACCAATCCCTTAAAAAATACATTTGATATAGATTCATGCATTAATAAAATCATAAAAACCAAAGCAGAATCAGTCATCGCAGTTCATGAGCTCGATGATCATCATCCTGCAAGAATTAAAATGATAGAAGGGGATTTTATAAAAGATTTTGTAATTCCTGAGCCCAATGAAGCAAGAAGGCAGGATTTAAGTCCAAGAGCGTACATAAGAAGCGGCTCTATATATTGCATGGAAAGATCATATTTAATGGATCAGGGAAAAAGATATGGGGGCCTTAATAGTAGACCGTATATTCTGCCTGCATCTAGAGCAGTGAATATAGATAATGAAATAGATTTTTTGGTTGCAGACCATATTTTACAATCTCATGCTAATGAAACATCTTAATAGAATTTTATGTATTACTCCCATAAACCACATTGATGGCCTTGAAATAAAATTAAAAGACGTTGGCGTTTTAAAAATTATAGATGATCCCTCCGAAGACGAATTTAAAAAATTAGTTTCTGATTTTGAAATTATATTTACAAACCCTAATAAATCTAAAATTTTTCTTGGAGCTGACAACCTTAAATCTGCTGAAAACTTAAAAGCAATATGCACTGCATCTACTGGCACTAATCATATTGACAAGGAGTTCTGTAATTTAAGAAATATAGAAGTTATTTCTCTTACAAATGAGTTAAACGTTATTTCGACAATTTCATCAACAGCAGAGCATGCGCTTACCCTTATGTTATCAAGTATTCGCAATATAAAGCTTGCATCTGCATCCGTTGATGCAGGCAATTGGGATTATGAGCCTTTTGTGGGCAGACAATTAGATCAATTATCTCTTGGCATAATAGGTTATGGAAGACTGGGAAAGATGATGGGTAAATTTTGTAAAGCTTTATTTAAAGAAGTAATTATTTATGATCCATATGAAAAGGTTGATGATAAAGACCTTGCACAGGTTGTAAATATTCAGGAAATTGCTCAAAAATGTGATGTTGTTTCATTGCATGTTCATGTATCCAATGAAACTCAAAACTTAATTAATGAAGTTTTTTTAAGAAATGCAAAACCAAATATGCTCCTCATAAATACTTCAAGAGGAGAGATTGTTGATGAAGCAGAAATGGTAAAATTCCTAAAAAAAAATCCGCAGTCTAAAATTGCAACAGATGTTTTAAATAATGAAATTATAGCTAGAAATGAAAGCCCAATTTTGGGGTATTCTGCTATTTCCGAGCAAGTTTTAATCACACCGCATATTGGAGGAATGACTTCAGATGCCCAGAAAATTGCTTATTCCCATGCTGCGTCATTACTAGCCAATTACTTAAATTTAAAACAAAAAACTAACAAAGTATAATAAGGACAAATATGAAAAATCAAATAGAAGTAATAGCAGAAATTGGCTGGAATCATATGGGCGATCTTTCTTTGGCATCTGAGATGATAGAGTCAGCAGCCAACTCAGGAGCCACGATGGCTAAATTTCAGTTCTGGGACCCCAAATATCTTAAAGAAGGATCCTGGGATCAGGATGGCAGACGACAAATTTATGATAAAGCTGCCCTTACTATTGATGACATACATCAATTAGTGGAACTTACAAAAGTAAATAATATAAATTTTTTAATAAGCGTATTTGGAACAAAGGGTGCAAAAATCATTAAAGATATAGGCATTAATTCTATTAAAATCCCATCTCATGAGACAACAAACCTTGAGCTAATTTCTTTTTGTGCTGAAAACTTTGAATATATCTATTTTTCTGCAGGCGCTTCCCTTGAGAGTGAAGTTTTAGTTGCTTTAGAAATTTTAAAAAAAGGATCCGCTGACTTCAACTTAATGCATTGCGTTTCATCCTATCCATGTGCTCCTGAGCATTCCAATATGCCTAGACTCGATTGGCTGAAATCATTGCACCATGATGTTGGTTACAGTGACCATACTCAGAGCATTCTAATTCCATCAATTGCATTGGCAAAAGGGGCTCGAGTAATTGAGAAACATTTCACAATTGATAAAAACCTTCCAGGCCGTGATAACAAGTTTGCCTTAGATGCATCAGAGTTTAAAAAGATGACAGCTTTATTATTAGAAGCTAATAATTCATTGATAGATAAAGGCAGAGATTATCAAGGCATCGAAAAAGATACAGTGGAAAATTATAGAGGAAGATGGGAGCCTGACGATTATCGCTAACTGAAATATATTTTAGCTCTGGATTCTTTTCTGATGTTCATAAGCAAGCTTTAACAGTTCAATATCATCAATCTCATCTACATCGACTCCTTTAAAGCGATCTATCTCAAACCCAACTTTATCTTCAAGATTTTTTTCATTAAACCATTCTTTTTTATAGATATAAAATTGCCCGGTATTATAGAAATTATCCTCAAGGTCTTGCGAGCGAGAAAGCTCAGCACCAGGATAATTAGACTTCAGCTTCCCATTTCTTAACTTGAAAGTCCACTCTATAGGCGAGGGAAGTTTGGCTATGCTTATCATTCTTAATTCATTTGCCGCTTTAAATTCAGTGACGGCTTTTTTAATGGTGCCTGCATCAATACAGATTGAATGTGGGTATAAATGAAGTATGTAATCAAATTTACTTAGATGCTTATGTTGATGCCAAGCCAATAAGTCAATTACAGTTGAAAAATCATCAGAAAATTTAGACTCTCTATCAAGAAAATCTACATCACATAAACGATCAAAGAAATACTCATCATCAGTAGAAACATAAATGGCATCAGCTAACCCAGACTCCTTAATATTGTTGATTACTCTTTGAATACACAATTGATTATCTATTTCTAACCTATTTTTATGCTTAATTCTTTTGCTATTTTTGCGTGCAGGGATAAAAGCAGCGATCTTCATTTTGGTTTCCTTGCTGAAATTATGTACAAAAATAGATTATAGATTAGTAAAAAATTTACTTTTAAGGCATTACCAAGCCTTGATTCATCTCGAAGATTTAATTTAATTTTTATATTTAAAACATCGTCATTACGAATTTTTGTAAGATTCAGGAGATCAATCCCGTAGTTTAAAACACTTTGAGGGTTAAAGTCTGCTACATACCCAAGTTTCAATCCGCACATGTAATCCAAAACTCCATATTTTTTTTGAAAGTAAAGATTTACTATTTTTTCTCCAATTCGCTTAGGCTCATCTCGAAAACCACAACATAATTGATAATATGGTGATTTAGTAATAATTTCTGCCACAGAACTTGAGTCTATTTCATTATCCCCATCTACAATTAAGAATCTTTTATAACCTCGATCTTTCAAAATTAATAAGCCTGCTTTTAATGTACTTGAGTAACCTTTAGATTCTATATCAATGACAACGCACTTATTTTCAATGGCTATCTGTTTTGTCTTATCTGTTGAATGATTATTTAGAACAAAAATATTTTCAGTGCTAATTCCTGAATTTACAATGCCTTGAATTACCAGTTGGATGTTATCCTCTTCATTTAATGCTGGTATCAAAACTCCTAGCATAAATCATCTTTTAAAATGCTTTCCCCAGCTTTTTTTGATTTATTGAGCTTTTGACCAATAATTAATTTTTGTTCAAACGGATGAAAGCTTTTTTTGGGGCATGGCCTAAGAAAATCAAGATCTTCTTTTTTTATTTGGTCTCCCTTGCTTAGGCTATGTTTGAGTACTATAGATCTTCTTTGAACAACGAATGCATTTTTTTCATTTTCCTCTACTTTTTTTACTCCATCACCCAGTGTTTCAAAGACTTCATTTCCTAAGTCAACCATTTCTCGCCATGCTTCAGGGTTCAACGCAAACTTGTGATCAGGACCCTCTCTATCATTATTATCTGTAAAGTGCTTTTCTATTACTCTTGCGCCCAATGCAATTGATCCAACAACAGAACCATGGCCTAGAGTGTGGTCTGAGAGGCCTAAAATCACATTAGGAAACCTATTTTTATACTCATTTAAAACATTTATATTTACAAATTTATGCTTTCCCGCTTCTAATGTGTAGTTTGTATTGCACTGAAGCAGGATTAAGCTATCTCCCGGAATAACATCAACCGCTCTATTCACGTCTTCCAATGAGGAAGCGCCAGTAGCTAATATTAATGGCTTTTTTTTGCTCTTCATAAACTCTATTAATTCAATCCAAGTTATATCACCAGAGCCAATTTTATAAAAATTTACATATTGGTCTACTTCCTTTATTGCTTCAATATCATAAGGCGAAGTTGAAAATTCAATATCAGCTTTTTTGCATTCCATATATATTTCTTTAGTCCATTCTCTTTTAAAATGATACTGATCATAGATTTCTGAAACAGATTTTTTCCAAGTTGATTGATGAGTTTCAAGAGATTCAAGCTTTTGAAATTCAACATCATTAACTATTCTATCTGCTAAAAAATGTTGAAATTTTGCACAATCTGCTCCCGCTTCCTTTGCATGCCAAATTAACTCCTTTGCACGTATAAGATCACCATCATGGTTTGCTGCAATGTCAGCAATGAAGTAAGGAGGATGCATTTCTCCTACAAGCCTATTACCAAGTTTTATTTCATTCATGTTGTTTCGCCTTATTTTTTAATATTTAATGCAGAGAATTAAACATTAATTATCAATCATATAGCAACATTATAGTATGATCAGTTAAAATTTTTGTTATGTCTGAAAAATTATTATTATTAGGATCCTCAGGGATGTTGGGTTCTTACATTTCCCAACAATTAGAAAGTAATAAATTTGAAATTATTAACGCAGCGCGAGCTTTTAATCCTGCGATTAATTTTAATAACCCAAACCAAGTAATTAGTTACATTGATGAAATTAAACCTGATATTGTTATAAACGCTGTTGCTATCGTCTCTCTTGATTATTGCGAGAATAACCCCGAGGAAGCAGACCAAGTCAATGGATTAACCCCTGGTTTGATAGCAGAATATTGTTATAAGCATGATATTTACTTTATTCAGATTTCTACAGATCACTTCTTTCATGGAAATGGAAGAAAGCACCACAAGGAAGATCATCCAGTGAAGTTATTAAATCATTATGCTAGATCTAAGCACCTAGCAGAAAAGAAAATATTACTTCACAAGACTGCATTAATACTTCGCACTTCAATTATTGGACAAACATCTCAACAAAGGTCTTTTTTAGACTGGGCTATTCAAAATATTAATTTTAAAGAAAATATAGATTTATTTAATGACTCGTATTCATCGTTCCTTCATTGCAGTCAATTTGTTTCAATACTACAAATCTTAATATCAAAAAAAGCAAGTGGTTTGTACAATGTGGGCTCATCAGACATTTTTTCCAAGGCTGAATTTGTAATCATGCTGGCCAAAAAATTAGATATTAAAATAACCTACAATTTCTCCTCTGTAGAAAATCTTAAAATAGCTCGTGCGAATTCTTGCGGTCTAAGCACTAAGAAATTAGAAAATGATTTTAATATCAAATGCCCCTCTATTGAAGCAGTGTTAAACTGCGTAGTAAATGAATTAAAAATTGAAAATCCATAATGAAGAAAATTATTAAAGTCATATTTTTATTTCTTTCCAATCTTTTACCTTTACATTTAAAAAACTCTATTCATGCATTCAATGGAAATGCTGTAACTAGATATTTTGTTCCTACAAATCATCATGATTTTGCAAACAATGCAAAATTTATTATGGATGATGGCTCTAAATTAATTATTGATAAAAAATATCGCTGGTCTATTAAACCTGGTTGGATGTACTTCCCAGAACTTTTAGCATTTCACAAGCTTTTAGAGAGAAAAAAATTATTGGCTAAAGATATTAGATACCTTAAAGATTGTATTGGGCAAAATACTATAAATTTTCACCCTAGGGAAATAAGCTCATACTTTGAATCTAGAAAACGCCATTATTCAGATCATTTATTAAGCATCTCTGAAAATGACCCCATTTTAGTTAAACCCTCTGAAAATGAAAATCATTATAGAATCAATTCTTTCTTTAAGAGATACAAGGAGCTATTTGCCGAGCTTGACAAAAAAGATATTTATTCAATTTCTTCAGGAGATAGTCTCCTTGAGATTGGCTATGAAAGCGGAGGACATTCATTGTTTGCACTTGAAAAACTAGGATTTAATATTTCAGGAATTGACAATGGATATTCAGGCCTAAGGAATATTTCTATTCTACCTCAAGAGATTAAGGAATCTGTAGGAAGTAAAGCTGCATTTATTCAAGGGGATATTACTAAAGAAACTTCAATCTCGCACAACACAATGTCAGTAATTAATACTGTTGCAGTTTTAGAGCATATTATGGATTTACCATCTGCTTTTAAAGAAATGCATCGAATTCTTAGGCCTGGTGGAATCATGATTCATAGTTACGATCCATATTTTCATCCAGCAGGAGGCCATGGATTGGGTGTATTAGATTCACCATGGGCTCATCTACAACTTAACACCAATGAATATGAAAGATACCTCAGAGAGTATAGACCTAATGAGTTTCGAGAGGCATTTGATTGGTTTAACAACGGAATTCATCGATCCTATCCAGAGAGATTGATGATGCAATTAATATCATTATCAGGGTTTGAAATCTTGTACTGGGATACCAGAATGATTAAAAAGGCTCAAAGAGACCTTCTTTCTGACAAAGCATTAATTAACATTTTTAAGAACTATCCAGAAGTGTCCCTCGCAGATCTTTTCGCATCGGAGCAAGTATTCGTAGCCCGTAAAATTTAAGGAATGAATTTTTTAATATTACGCTCTTAAT
>Ga0233427_10003205_pt1 | contig 14597 bp, 21 predicted proteins | sample SI_118_April2016_5_FD_179885 | JGI IMG/M metagenome (GOLD analysis project Ga0233427, IMG submission 179885) | Seawater microbial communities from Saanich Inlet, British Columbia, Canada - SI_118_April2016_100_MG | ecosystem: Environmental > Aquatic > Marine > Inlet | place: Canada: British...
GCGATTGGCTTCTTGCTTAATCAGAATATGCTAAAGCCCGGGGATGAAGTCACTGATATTGAGTATGATGACGATCTGGATGTGGTTGTTGTGCGTACCCGTGAAGAATCGGATTACGAGCATAAACTAGAGAAGAAGACGCGCACCTCAGGCTGTGCTATGGGCACGGTATTTGGCGATATTATGGAAAGCTTTAAGTCGGTTAAGTTACCGACTGATGGGGTACTCAAAACCTCCTGGCTTTATTCGTTGTTTGCCAAGATTAATCATCAGCCAAGCCTGTATCTAAAGTCTGGTGCTATTCATGGCTGTGTGTTGTGCGAAGAAGATCGGCCGTTAGTTTATATGGAGGATGTTGGGCGTCATAACGCGGTGGATAAAATTGCGGGTTATATGTATCTCAACGATATTTCACCCGACAATAAATTATTTTTCACCACCGGTCGCTTGACCTCGGAAATGGTGCTCAAAACGGTGCAAATGGGTATTCCTATTTTAATGTCACGATCAGGTTATACCGCTTGGGGTGTGGACTTGGCCCGTCAAGCCAACTTGACCTTATTGGGGCGTGCTAAAGGTAAGCGTTTTACCGTACTGTCAGGTCATGAGCGGCTAATTTATGATGCCGATCATAGCAAGGTAGCAGATGAGCCAAAAAGGTACGCACGTAAGGGTAAAGATGACTAAGCTTGTTGACAGTAAGGGTGAACATAGTAAAAAAGTCGCTGGTGTGATTCTTGCCGGTGGTCAGGCACGGCGTATGGGCGGTGGAGATAAGAGCCTGCTGACGCTGGGAGGAAAACCGATGTTGCAGCATGTCATTGAGCGTGCCGCCCCACAGGTTAGCACGCTAGTGTTGAATGCTAATGGTGACCCTCAGCGCTTTGCTCATTATGGTTTGCCGGTGGCAGGCGATGTGGTGCCCGATTTTGCTGGCCCACTGGCAGGTGTTTTAACGGGCATGCACTGGGTTCGTGAATATGCTCCGGCGTGTGAGTGGTTAGTGAGTTTTGCCAGTGATACGCCTTTTTTTCCGCAACATCTGGTGGCGCAACTATTGGCGCAGGCGGAGCAGAGTAACGCACCGTTAGCTTGCGCGCTCAGTGCAGGCCGTCATCATCCAGTGTTTGGATTGTGGTCGCTGTCCTTATTAGAGAATTTGCATCAAGCGGTGGCGGAGGAAGGGCTACGTAAAATAATGCGCTGGACTGACCGTTATGATTGTTGCTCGGTGTCCTTTGCGGAGCAACCCTTTGATCCTTTTTTTAATGTTAATAAGCCGGAAGATTTACAGCAGGCCGAATTGTTTTTAAAAGCCCTTACGCATGACTGAACCAGAAACCTTTACAGCCGCTTTTATGCTGATTTTTCAATGGGGCGGAGACCTGTGGGAAATTATTGGGCTGTCTTTACGTGTCAGTTTGACGGCGGTAATTATTTCGGTGCTGCTGGGTTTACCTTTGGGCACCTTGCTTGCGATTAAGCGCTTCCGAGGCCATCACGCCATTACGATTACCATGAATACTTTGATGAGCTTGCCGCCAGTGGTGGTTGGTTTATTTGTTTATGTGCTGTTATCACGTGCCGGTCCATTGGGTGTATTTGGTTTGCTATACACCCCCTCGGCGATGATCATTGCTCAAGTTGTTTTGATTACGCCGATTGTTGTGGCCCTGAGTCGTCAACATTTACAGCAGGAGTGGGAGCGCATTGGTGATCAGTTACGATCCTTTAATATTGCCAAATTGGCAGCGCTACCGACCCTGTATTGGGAAACTCGTGCGGCATTGACCACGGTGGTGTTAGCGGGTTTTGGTCGTGCTATTGCTGAAATCGGTGCGGTGATGATTGTCGGTGGTAATATTGATCATTTAACGCGGGTGATGACCACGGCGATTGCACTGGAGACCAGCAAAGGTAACCTTGAACTGGCTATGGCGTTGGGCGTGGTGTTATTGCTGCTGTCGTTATTCATTAATGCCGCGGTACACGGCATTAGTTATTGGTCCGATAAAGGGGTAAGGAAATGACCCCCGTCAGCCATGGGTTTGATGGCTTGCAGCTGACCGATGTTGATGTGACCCTTGATGGTGTCGCGCTGCTGAAGGACATTAATTTGACCTTGAAAAAAGGCCGTCTTAGCGTGGTGCTGGGCCCTAATGGCGCGGGTAAAAGTTTATTTCTACGCCTGTGTCATGGTTTGTTGAAACCCTCAAGGGGTACGCTGTCATGGGGTTGGCAACAATCTTGCCCGACCCAAACAATGGTGTTTCAGAAACCCGTGATGTTGCGACGCACGGCGTTGCAAAATATTATGTATGCGCTCAAATCCTGTCCGCAGAATGAGCGTGCTGTGCGTGCCCAACAGGCACTTAAATGGGCCGGGCTTGAGGACTTGTCGCAGCGCATGGCTATGGTACTGTCCTATGGTCAGCAGCAGCGTCTTGCGGTGGCGAGAGCTTGGGCACTTAAACCAGAGATATTATTTTTGGATGAACCTACTGCTAGTCTTGATCCAGCGGCCTGTGATGATGTTGAGGCGCATGTGAAGGCGATGCATAGCTCGGGCATACAGATTGTAATGAGTACCCATAATTTGGCACAGGCTCGGCGTTTGGCGCAGGAGATTATTTATATTGAGGATGGACAGGTATTGGCGCAGCAGCCGGTGCAGGAATTCTTTAAGCAACCGTCCTGTGAGCAAGCCTATCAGTTTATTAAACGTGAAGTGGCGATCGCTTAACGCGCAGGAAACCCTTGAATGAGCAACTTTAGATGAGTGACGTTTTGGCAGGAAAAGTATTTGGGGTTACGGGTTGGAAGAACTCAGGTAAAACGACGCTGGTTGTTAAGCTGGTTCATTATTTTGTCAGTCAGGGTCTTCGTGTTGGTACCATTAAACGCGCGCACAGTGGTTTTGATATTGATCATCCGCAAACCGATAGTTATCGCCATCGTGAGGCGGGGGCGCAGCAAGTGATGATTGCCTCCAATAAACGTTGGGCAATGATGCACGAATTAGGCGATAACGGTGAAGTGCCCTTGGCTGAATTGTTAACACAGTTCAGCGATATCGACTTGGTATTAGTTGAAGGTTATAAAGCCGAGAGTCACCCTAAAATTCAAGCACTCAGACCGTCCATCTCAGTGCAGCCGATGAACAATGAAAAAGCCCATAATATCGTTGCGTTGGCGGCTGAATCACCGGTCAATGCGGCCGATTTAAATGTTGATGGTCTGGTGCTTGATTTGAATAATGTCGAAGCCATTGCAGCGTATATTACTGACTATCTTGAGCTAAAACCCCGTGACGATTAATGATTGTTTTGCGCAACCTAAAAAGCTGCTGTCGGTAGCCGATGCATTAATGCAGCTGCAAGCAGCGGCTGTTGCGGTGACTGAGATCGAAATAGTGCCTTTGGCACAAGCAGGCGGGCGTATTTTAGCCGCAGCGCTTGTCAGTGACCGTGATATCCCCGGTTTTAATAATGCCGCGCTCGATGGCTATGCGCTACGCGGTGAGGATTTAATCGTTGGTCAACCCACAATACTGCCGATAGTGGGTCAGTCCACAGCGGGCCACGCCAGTGCTAAGGCATTGCAGCCGGGCACGGCAATGCGTATTTTAACCGGTGCCCAAATGCCTATTGGTGCTGACACCGTGGTGATGCAGGAAGATGTTGAGCGAATTGATGGGCGAGTGACTATTCCTGCGGGTGTAAAACCTGGCAGTAATTGGCGGCCACGCGGTGAAGATGTGAGTGAGGGGCAAACGGTACTGAGCTTGGGACAATGCCTGCGCGCTCAAGATATTGGTATGGCGGCGGCGGTGGGCAGCGCCCACTTAAGTGTGTTTAAAGCACTGCGAGTGGCTGTTTTTTCCACCGGCGATGAGGTTGTTGAACCGGGACAGCCGTTGGCGGAAGACGGTGTGTATGATATTAATCGTTATATGTTGCGCAGTTGGTTGCAAACCATGGGTTGTGAGGTAACTGACTTGGGTATTTTGCCTGATCAGTATGAGGCAGTATCCGCAGCGTTGACGGAAGCAGCGACCTCACATGATGTCATTATGACCTCTGGTGGCGCGTCCACCGGTGATACTGACCATATTGCTGATGTGTTAAAGGCCGAAGGTTCGTTGAACTTTTGGCGCTTGGCAATGAAGCCTGGTAAACCCTTAGCCCTTGGTCAAATTGGCACGGCTCGTTTTATCGGACTGCCGGGTAATCCCGTTGCCGTCGGGGTGTGTTTTCTGCGTTTTGCCTACCCCCTGCTAGCAGGTTTGTCGGGGCAGGAGTGGGTTATGCCACGTAGTTATTCGTTGCCCAGCGCCTTTAGCATGAAGAAAAAAGCCGGTCGTTGTGAATTTGTACGGGCGCAGTTATTAAACGCAGCAGGTATAATGCAGGTGGCGCGTCATCCAAAACAAGGTTCTGGTGTTTTGAGCTCCTTGGTTGAAGCCGATGGTTTTGTAGAATTGGCTGAGGATTTAACACAGGTAGAAACAGGTGATTTGGTTACCTTCTACCCAATAAACCAATTTGGATTTATTTAGCAGAAAGTATAAGGGCATCATTCCTGCAAAGGACTCTTATTGTGACTCCTTTAATAACTGGCTAGAGAACAAACATGGCAAAAGAATTTATCCCCTTGAATATCGCAGTATTGACCGTTTCGGACACCCGCAGCGACGCAACTGATAAATCCGGTGCGATATTAATCGAGCGGCTGGAAAAGGCTGGTCACGTCAGTATTGATAAACAAATAGTTAAAGATGATGTGTATCAAATGCGCGCCGTAGTGTCGCAGTGGATTGCCGATAGCAATGTGCATGTTGTACTGCTCACCGGCGGCACCGGTTTTTCACACCGTGACAGCACACCTGAAGCCATGAAGCCTCTTTTCGATAAGGAAATAGAAGGTTTTGGTGAACTGTTTCGGCAAGTTTCGGAAAAGCAGATTGGTACCTCAACAATTCAATCCAGAGCGGTAGCAGGTTTGGTTAATAGCACGGCAATTTTCTGTTTGCCTGGCTCCACTAATGCCTGCCGTACTGGATGGGATAATATTATTGCGGATCAGTTAGATAGCCGTCATCGTCCCTGTAACTTTGCTGCTTATTTGGTGGGCGAATAGTCATAATAGAACTTTGTCATCCCGAATGACTGTGAGGGATCTTTCTTTGCCTTTAAAGATCTCTCTCTGCGTTCGAGATGACATGTGGTAACGAGATGACATGTGGAATTATTAATACACGAGATGACACATAAATTGAGGTCTCAAATTATCAACATAACAATAGCAATCCTATGCCATTACGTTCCATAGCCAGCGCACTACAAATTTTCAAAGACAGTGTTAAGCCTATTACTGGCACTCAACAGGTACCAGTGATGGATGCGCTGGGTGCTGTGTTGGCCGAAGATGTCCTTTCAACGTTGAATGTGCCACCTGAAAATTGCAGTGCGATGGACGGTTATGCCTTGAATACCGGTGACCTGATTACCGGGCAACGCACCACCTTAAACATCAGTCAGCGGGTTATGGCTGGGTACGAATCTCAACATCTTGAACCTGGTACAGCGGTGCGGCTTTTTACCGGTAGTCAGGTACCCGCGGGTGCCAATGCCGTTGTCATGCAGGAAGAGTGTGATATCGAGGCTGACGCCGTCACATTCCCGGCATCAGTCGCTGCGGGCAGCAATGTTCGCCTGCAAGGGCAGGACATCCAACAGGGCTCTCAGGTTTTGCATAAAGGCCTGAAATTACAACCGCAGCATTTAGGTTTGCTGGCTTCTGTGGGGATTGCCAATGTAACAATCTACCGCCCGTTAAAAGTTGCTGTGCTAAGCACCGGTGATGAGTTAGTTAACCCCGGTTCGGCGCTAGCCAATGGTCAAATTTACAACTCCAACCGTTTTATGATGGCTGGCTTGATTAAACAGTTAGGCATGGAACTGGTGGATGGCGGTATCGTACCGGATGATTTTGATGTCACCAAAGATAAATTAAGTGTCGCTGCCGCGCAGGCTGACGTGGTCATTACCAGCGGTGGAGTGTCGGTGGGCGATGCTGATTTCGTGAAGCCTGCCGTTGCAGAACTGGGCGAGTTAAATCTGTGGAAACTGGCAATCAAACCGGGTAAACCGCTGGCTTTTGGTGATATTAATGGCACCCCATTTTTTGGTTTGCCGGGTAATCCCGTGTCAGTTTTCGTGACCTTTTTGATTTTGGTAAAGCCCTATCTCCGAGCCATGCAAGGCTCACCTTGGGTAGAGCCTAAATGCTGGCAGTTACCTGCAAATTTTGAACGTAAACGTAGCAGCATTCGTCAGCAATACCTGCGTGTCACCGTGGCCAAAAACGCTGTCGGTGAGCAGCAGGTGGAGACGTTTAATAATCAGGATTCAGGCGTGTTAAGGTCGACCGCTTACAGTGATGCTCTGGCCATTGTTCCGGCCAATACAATCGTAAAACAAGGAGATAAATTAGATGTTCTTCTGCTGGACGAATTATTAAATAGCTAACTGAGCAGCTCGTTTGTCATCTCGACCAACGGGAGATATCTTAAAGATTAAGATCTCTCCCGTTGGTCGAGATGACAAGAAAAGGCTAATTAAAATAACAAGCAAACGTTGGTCGAGATGACAGGCGTATACAAATAATAACGTGTCATCCCGAACCTATGTGAGGGATCTTTTAGTAAGCACACGTAGCAATGACTAAACAAAATTTTGGAACCCTCAATGGATAAACAAACTGAAACAGAACTAGAAGCCGCAACCTTTCGTCGTTTATTGAAACATTTGGATAACAACAAGGATGTGCAAAATATCGACCTGATGATTCTGGCTAACTTCTGCCGTAACTGCCTGAGTAAATGGTACATGGCCGCCGCTGAAGAGAAGGGCGTTGAGGTTGATTACGATGCCGCCCGTGAGAAGGTTTACGGCATGAGCTATGATGAGTGGAAAGAAAAGCATCAGCAGCCCGCTACGGCTGAGCAAATGGCGGCGTTTGAGGCGCGGGGTAAGTAAGGCGTTGCTGTTACCCTGTTGTTAGCGCTAAAACCTCTGCCGGGGCCGAAATGACACATTCAAAAACCAGTATTGGCTTGGTTAAGCCTAAAAGTCCAACCAATGTCGGCGCAGTTATGCGTGCTGCCGGTTGCTTTCAAGCGGGTGCGGTTTTCTATACCGGTGATCGTTACGATCGCGCTGAGCGTTTTAATACTGATACGCGAAAAACGAATTTGGATATTCCGTTAACGGGTGTGTCATGCCTTCTCGACAGTGCGCCGGAGAAGGCCAAAATTGTCTGTGTTGAGTTAGTTGAGGGGGCTATTTCGCTGCCTGATTTTCAGCACCCGGAACATGCCTTTTATATCTTTGGGCCAGAAGATGGCACCATTAGTCAGGACATCATAGATAGCGCGGATTCTGTTGTTTATATCCCCACCACTGGCTGTTTGAATTTGGCGGCGACGGTTAATGTGGTGCTTTATGATCGGGTCGCTAAATCCCCGCAAACAGTCGATGGTGATGAGTTGATTCGTCAGAGCAGGGATATTAATAACAGTACTAAAGTTAAGTCTGACAGCTCGAATGTCTCAGCCGAGCTTCAAGAGTAACTGATAAGACCTCTGGGTCACTGCGTTTGGCAGAAATGAAAAAACCTTATGTCATCCCGAACGAATGTGAGGGATCTTTGTGATAATTGATCAGATTTCTCCTTTTCTCGAAATGACACAGGGTATCCATACACCTCATTTTGAGATCGTCATTGGTTTACCTTAGGTATTCTGTGATAATTCGCCGCAATGCATTCTGCATCCACCCTTCAGCTCTTTATTTTAAAATAATGGATACCTCATGAAACTATTGGTTCGCAATCTTGCTCGTACGACAAAGGAAGTTGATCTAAAGGCTATTTTTGCAGGTCACGGTAGAGTTGAATCTTGCGATCTGGTTTTAGATAAAGTCACGGGTGAGTCGAAGGGGTTTGCTTTTATTGACATGCTTTACGATGATGAGGCTATCGCGGTAATTGCTGCCCTTAACGGTACCAAAATCGACAAAAGTAAAGTTCGAGTTAAAGAAGCTGAGTAACTTATGGCCAGAGCATGCGCACGACATATTTTGGTGAAAAGCAAGGAAGAAGCTGAGGCGATTAAGAAAAAGTTGGCCGGTGGCACTGACTTCGCGATGCTCGCTAAAAAACATTCGATCTGTAATTCTGCCAAGAAAGGTGGTGATTTGGGTGAGTTTGGCCCTGGGCAGATGATCAAGGCATTCGATAATGTGGTGTTCAATCAGCGGGTGTTAAAAGTGCATGGACCGGTTAAAACTAGGTTTGGTTATCATCTGATTGAAACGATTTATCGCACCTAGAGACTTGTTGGACTTCCCGCTAATTGACTGCGAAAAAGCTGGGTGCCACTATTTTTTATGACCCATATTCTGTTGCACTTTATTATTCCTGCCATCATAGCGGGGCTGTTTTTTCGCCACAATTGGCGCTTAGCCTTCCTGTTGATGATAGCGACCATGGTGGTGGATTTTGACCACCTATTGGCGACACCATTTTATGATGCGGGCCGTTGTAGTATTGGCTTTCATCCATTACACGGATTAGTCCCCATTGCGTTATATGGCATTATTTGTTTTATAAAAAAGCTGCGTTATGTGGGTGTTGGACTGATCATCCACATGCTGCTAGATTCTATTGATTGCCAACTAAACAACGGTGTGTGGTTCGTTTAAAACTGTCGAGACCTCATGTCACTAGGGTTAGCGGCGTGGCGTTAGTTATCTCGTCTCCTCTTCATACAAAGGTCTCAAAGTGAATTCCTTAGAAAAACTGCAATTTGTTAATCGTTTTACGGCGCAACTGCCGGCTGACCCTGAAACCAGTAACCAACCGCGACAAGTGTCTCGCGCCAGCTATTCGCGTGTTAAACCACAATTGGCCCCAGCGCCTAAAGTGGTTGCCTATGCACGGGAGGTAGCGGAGTTGTTGGGTATTGATAGTAAAGATTGCGAAAGCGCACTGTTTACGGATGTTTTTTCTGGCAACCAACAACTGTCGGGCATGGATACCTATGCCATGTGCTACGGCGGTCACCAGTTCGGTAATTGGGCCGGCCAGCTCGGTGATGGGCGGGTGATTAATCTGGGGGAGATAAAAAACGCGCAGGGTGAGCACTGGAGCTTGCAGCTTAAGGGTGCTGGTTTGACGCCTTATTCACGCAGTGCCGATGGTTTGGCGGTATTACGTTCTTCGGTGCGTGAGTTTCTGTGTAGTGAAGCGATGTTTCATCTGGGCGTGCCCACCACAAGGGCGCTGAGTTTACTAGAAACCGGGCAGCCGGTGATGCGGGATATGTTCTATAACGGTAACGCTAAAACCGAACCAGGCGCGGTTGTGTGCCGCGTCGCACCGTCTTTTATTCGCATGGGCAGTTTTCAGTTATTTTCTGTTCGCGGTGAGCTGGATGAATTAAAGCAGTTTCTGGATTTCACGATCAGCTCGGATTTTCCGCATCTATTGGCCGATGAGGTCGATTTATCCGACCAAGCGCAGGCTTTTGAAGTCTATGGGAAATGGTTTGCAGAGGTGTGTCGCACCACGGCCGAAATGGTGGTGCACTGGATGCGTGTTGGTTTTGTCCACGGCGTGATGAATACTGATAATTTATCTATTCTGGGTCTAACTATTGATTATGGCCCCTACGGCTGGTTGGAGGACTATAACCCCGGCTGGACGCCTAATACGACTGACGCAGAGGGCAAACGCTATGCTTTTGGCAAACAGCCACAGGTAGCTCAGTGGAACCTACAGCAGCTGGCGAACTCGATTTACCAAATAATGAAGGTGGTGGAACCGTTTCAGGAGGGTTTGCTGACCTACGCTCGTACCTACAATAAAGGCTGGCAAGACATGATGAGCAGCAAATTGGGTTTTGAGGCATTTGACGAGGCAACTGATGAAGCGCTGATCAACGAAGTGCAACAGGTACTGCTGTTGACCGAAACCGACATGACGCTGTTTTATCGCCAGTTGGCCCATATAAGCACGGATATTGATCTTGATGCCGTGACCGATGAGCAGTTGCTGGCACCGTTGATGGTAGCCTATTACAAACCCGAACAGCTCAACGATACAATCAGATCACGGACGGGCGAATGGCTACGTGCTTATATCCGTCGCCTTAATCAAGATCAACGCTCTGATGCTGACCGCAAAGTTGCTATGAACGCCGTAAATCCTAAATACGTGTTACGTAATTATCTGGCGCAACTGGCCATTGATAAGGCAGAGAAGGGCGATTACAGCGAAGTGAATGAGTTGTTGGAGGTGTTACGGCGCCCCTATGACGAACAACCGAGTAAAGAACTGTTTGCTAAAAAACGACCTGACTGGGCACGACATCGCGCCGGTTGTTCGATGTTGTCCTGTAGTTCGTAAAAGTCTTGCTCGGTCTGGGGTTATCAAAGATCGAACAAAATTACGCCAGTGCTTTCTGCAACCACTGTGAAACATCATTGATCTGCTCAAGGCACACACTGTGATCCATCGGGTAAGCGGAGTAGTTGGGTTTAAAGCCAATCATTTTGAGAAATTCTAGGCTGTTTTTAGCAAGCTGTTCGGGAACCACCGAGTCGTTGCTGCCATGATAAATTTCAATGGGCAATTGCTCGTTGGCCGGGTAGACATCAATGATGTTAACGGTGGCAAAGTAGGTCGACAGCGCCAGCAGGCCAGCGAGTGGTTTTTTATAGCTTAGTGCGGCTTGATAACCAACTGCGCCACCTTGTGAGAAGCCTGCGATAACAATACGCGAGCTATCAATACCACGTTCGATTTCACGATCAATGAGGGCCTGCACGTCTGCGGCAGACGCCAGTAGCTGCTTTTCGTCTACTTCACGCTCAAAATCAATGCTGAGAATGTCGTACCAGGCAGGCATGACATCGCCGTTATTTATGGTGACGGGGATTGATGGTGCATGCGGGAATATAAAACGTACAGCCAGTTCTGCCGGTAATTTTAACTCCGGCACAATTGGCTCGAAGTCGTGACCATCAGCGCCTAAACCGTGCAGCCAAATAACCGTAGCAGTGGCGGCGGATGCCGGTTCTACTTCAACACAGGGTAAATAATTCATTAGAGTTGGCTCTCTAGGGCGGAGGATGCAGGTTTTTTGCTGACACGATCCAATGCACCCATGGCAAAGGCCGATAACACAAAGGTCATGTGAATGATGACGTACCACATGAGTTTGTTATCTGCGAGATTTTCGATATTCATAAAGACTTTGAGTAAATGGATGCTGGAGATGGCAACGATGCTGGCGGCAATCTTCATTTTTAGTGAAGAGGTATCCATTTTCCCCAGCCAACTGAGTTTTTCTTCATCTTCACCGACATCCAGTTGTGAAACAAAATTCTCATAGCCGCTCATCATCACCATAACAATTAAGCCGCCCACCATGGCTAAGTCGATGAGTGATAGAATGGTTAACACCATGTCAGATTCCTTCAGCTCGAAGATATGTGGCAGCAAGTGCCAAACTTCTTGAAAGAACTTGATGCCCAGCGCTAACAGCGCAAAGGATAGGCCCAGATAAATAGGTGCTAATAACCAGCGTGAGCGGTACATGGTTTGTTCAATCAGCATTTCTAATGATTTCATATGTGCTGTCTTTTGTTCCGTGAGTAGAGGCGTTTAAGGGTGCGATTTTCGGTGATTCATCCACTGATCGCAAGGGCTTGGTTAAAGTTATCTGCCGGTGCGATCACCTTTATTGCAGGTGATGGCAATAGCGGCAAGGGAAGATATTTAATTTTGTCGGGATGTTTTACAATTCACGCATATAGCTCGTCGATGGACGGTTGCCGTAGGCTTTTGAAAAGTTTAATAAGTCAGGTTGATAGCATGAATGATAAAGAAATTGATTCGCTAAAGCAGAACAAAACAACACCGGGTGTTGCACGTTGGTACGCAGCATTAACCAACTCGATTAATGGCTTGAAGTTTGGTTTAAAAAACGAAGCCGCTATGCGCGAAGAGATTATCCTGCTGTTGGCGGCTATTCCATTGTCTATTTATCTCGTGGAGTCTATTTGGCTACGCTTGGCGATGGTGCTAAGTATTCTGTTTGTATTGATTGTTGAGGTGCTTAACTCGGCCTTGGAAGCGACTTTGGATCGGGTATCTGAGGAATATCATCAGCTAACCAAAGCTGCTAAGGATCTTGGTTCGCTGGCTGTTTTGTTGGCCATGATGTTGGCAATCAGTATTTGGGTGGTAGCGATATTTAGCGAGTAAAGAATCGCTATATCACATGCAGTTAGTTGGTTTGGGTAGGCCGGCAATTTTGCACGCTTTGCGCATTGGTGTGGCAGGAAATAGTGTGAGCAGGTAAATGCTACGGCCCTTATCTGTGCCTAAGCGCTGCGCCATGAGCTTTACAAAAACCCGCGTGATAGGTGTGTGTTGGAATTCACGGTGTACATCACGTAACAGGTGAATGATCTCCCAGTGCGACTCCGTCAAGGTAATACCCTCGGCGTTGGCTATATCGCAGGCAGTCTGTTCCGACCAATCGGTCAAATTTTTAAGATAACCTTCAGCGTCTTTTATTGGCATGTCTAATACCAGCTTTGCACGCTATCAAAGCTTTCGGTGAGTGCGACAAAGCCCTGGTAATCTACTAATTCAATACCGGGCAGTACCCGAGCCAGCAAACCACGGGCTTTAAGGTCTGGTACAAGGGCGTAAACTGTGTGTGCGGATAAAATCTGTTCGGTGAGTCGATTATTTTGTAAATCAGTGGCGGCGTAAACGCCATCTTCAATTAAAACAATCCCGCAGCCAGCTTGCGCCACCCGCAGACAAGCGTCTAGGCTGTTGTTGTGAAACGATGATTTGTTGACGGTATGTAGAATCATATTAATTTGCTAGCAAAGATCTTTCATTAAAAGAGGTCTCTAAAAGTTAAGCAGAATATTGTGTCGATCCATTAGTCCGGCTGCTGCTTGACTATCGATTACCTGTACGGGGATCAGTAGATCCTCCGTGTGTAGGTTTCGGGCCTGTAGAGAGGCGGCTTCAACGTAAATGTCCTTGATGTCGTACATGTCCAGCATAGGTAGGGTTTGTGAGCTGTTCTTTTGGTTGATACCGCTGGGATCCTGCTGTTTAAGCAGTTGATAAACACCATCGTCCATAAAGAGTATCGACAGTTGTTGCCCAAAGGCCGCAGCGATTAAGGCAACATCCAGTGCTTCTTTAGCAAAGGCGCTAGCGTAGGGCGCTTTGCGGTTAACAATAAGGAATGATTTAGTCTCACTCATAGCACTTGTTCATAGCACTTACTCATAGTTTAGGCTCCGAAGGTGATGAGTCGATCGGAGTGTGTTCCGGCGTCGATCAGTTGGCCTAGGCCCGACAGGGTAAAGCCGTCGTTGAGATTACTGCCGGTTTTTTCATAACGTTGCTGCTCGACTTCATCTAATACCCCGCGGCGTAGACCAGCGGCAATACAGACTACGGCATCAATATTGTGAGCTTCAACAAGCTCGCGCCACCGGGCAGGCAGGTTGCTCTCATCCTGTGGTGGGGTGGCTAGGCTAGAGGCGTTGTGTACACCGTCAAGATAGAAGAATAGGCGGTAGATTTCGTGATCACGGGCGATAGCGGCTTCAGCAAAGCTAAAGGCGGTGTCAGCAGCTTGGCTGGCATAGGGGGCACCATAAATCGCGAGCGAGTATTTCATGATATTTACTTTAATATGCGGTGTTGCAATAGACGCGCTAAAAATTAAAAACCCCGCTTCATGTTAATGTCACGGGGTTTGGTTAGAGCTGAGGTCTCGACAATTAATCTCGACCACTTACTGCGCCAAGAATGTGTAGCAGACTCAGGAACAGGTTGTAGATGGAAACGTACAGCGTCACCGTAGCCAAAATGTAGTTACGTTCGCCACCGTTCACCAACTGGCCAGTTTGGAACAAAATAGCGGCTGAAGAAAACAGCACAAAACCAGCTGATATTGCCAGTTGTAGGCCCGGAATGTTAACAAAGAAGCCCAGTACCATGGTACCGATCAGTACAAAGAAACCGGCAACCATAAAGTTAGCAAGAAAGTTGAAATCCTTGCGGGTCGTTAGAGCATAAGCAGACAGACCAAGGAAAGTGAAACCGGTCAGACCTAAGGCAGAGGCAATAAGCTGGCCGCCGTTATTGAATTGCAGGTACATGTTGAGGATTGGACCCAATGTGTAACCAAGAAAACCGGTAAAGACAAAGGTGAGTGCCAGACCAATAACACTGTTTTGGAACTTGTGGATAGCAAACATCAGTCCATAAAAACCAACCAGCATCATAATCAGGCCGGGATGAGGCAGGTTCATTGACATGCTGACATAGGCGACGGCAGCACTGAACAGTAGTGTCATGGATAATAGGCTATAGGTATTACGCAGTACTTTGTTGATCTCGATAACAGATTTTGTACTCGAGGCAACGGCATCAAAATTGGTTGGCATATCAAAACTCCCTAAATTAAAACGATCAAAGACTCAGAGTGT
>Ga0233427_10003208_pt1 | contig 14589 bp, 10 predicted proteins | sample SI_118_April2016_5_FD_179885 | JGI IMG/M metagenome (GOLD analysis project Ga0233427, IMG submission 179885) | Seawater microbial communities from Saanich Inlet, British Columbia, Canada - SI_118_April2016_100_MG | ecosystem: Environmental > Aquatic > Marine > Inlet | place: Canada: British...
AGCTGTTGCTATTTATAAAGAGTATAATAAGGTGGCTATGAATACCTTTCCTCAATTATCTAATGAGGATATTGATAATATTTTGGCTTATTCTGATTACGTTCCTCCGGCGTCTTCTAATACGGGGTCTAGTATTAGCTCTAGTAATCAAAGTGATCAGTCTTCATTTACTAATGATTTAGTGCTTGTTTTACTTACTATAATATTAATTGTTTTAGTAACTATGTTGTTTTTAGTTACAAAAACATTAAAAAGATTAGTTTCTAATAATGGTGTTGATACTGACTTTAAAAAATCATCTGGAACCCCTTTATGGGAAAAGTTTATTAAAAATCAATTTTTAGTAATTGTTTCAGTTATTTTCTTGCTTTTATCTAGTGCTTACTTTACTTATGGATATTTAATGCAACTTGGTATAGATCAAGGATACATGCCTATTCAACCTATACACTTTTCTCATAAAATTCATGCTGGGGAAAATAAAATTGAATGCCAGTATTGTCATTCATCTGCAAGAATTTCAAAACACTCTGGAATTCCATCACTTAATGTCTGTATGAATTGTCATGAAAATATTGCTGAATATGATGGAGAAGAAGATTTAGAAAAAGGGTATACTAAAGATTTCTATACAAACGAAATTAGAAAATTATACAAAGCCGTTGGGTGGGATGAAACTACTCGGTCTTATACTGGAGATACTGAACCTGTTAAATGGGTTAGGATCCATAATTTACCTGATTTTGTGTATTTTAATCATTCACAACATGTTACAGTTGCTGGGGTTGATTGTCAGAAATGTCATGGTCCAGTTGAAGAAATGGAAATTATGTATCAATATTCTCCTTTGACCATGGGATGGTGTATTACTTGCCATAGAGAATCTAATATTAAAGTTAAAGACAATGAGTATTATACTAAAATACATGAACAATTGTCTAAGAAATATGGTGTTGAGGAATTAACTGTAGCTCAAATGGGTGGCTTAGAATGTGGAAAATGTCATTATTAAAATAATTTAATTTGTAAATGGGAAACCATAAAAAATATTGGAAAAGTGAAATTGAATTGTCATCAGACAATGAAATGGTCAATAAGCTTAGAGATAATGAATTCGTTAATGAATTACCAATTAACAATTTTTTAGAAAATAAAGAGACTTTAGAGGACACCAATACAAATAGAAGAGATTTTCTAAAATATTTAGGATTTAGTACTGCAGCAGCAACTTTAGCTAGTTGTGAAGGCCCAGTTAATAAATCAATTCCATACGTTGTTCAGCCCGAACAAATAAGACCAGGAATTTCAAATTTTTATGCTACTTCTATTTCTGATGGATTTGATTTTGCAAATGTTTTAGTAAAGACTAGGGAAGGAAGGCCTATTAAAATTGAAAAAAATTCTAAATCTGAAGATCAGGGCCCTAATGCTAGAATCCAAGCTTCAGTTTTATCTTTGTACGATAGCTCTAGAATTCAAGGCCCTACAATGGATGGTCAAGATATCAGTTGGGAACTATTTAACTTGAATATTTCTGCACAATTACAAGCTATGCAAGCTTCAGATAAAAGAATAGTTTTATTAACTCAAACATTTTCGAGCCCAACAACTGAATCTATTATTAAGGAATTTGTCAATAAATATTCAAATGTTGAACATGTGGTTTATGATTCGATTTCTGAATCAAAATCATTAGATGCTTTTGAAATTCTTTATGGCAAAAGAGCCTTGCCTACTTATGATTTTTCTAAGTCAGACATGATAGTGTCTTTTGATGCTGATTTTTTAGTTGATTGGCAAGGAGGAGGTTTCAGCAAAGGATATTCAAAATCTAGAGTCCCTAAAAACGGGAAAATGTCTAAGCATTACCAGTTTGAAGCTAACATGTCTTTAACTGGCGCTAATGCTGACGTAAGAATACCGTTAAAGCCTTCTATTCAAAAGCTAGCTTTATTAAAAATATACGAATATATTTCTGGAGAAAATGTTAATGTTGAACTAGAAGATGAATTAGATGCCAAGATAAAAAAGCTTGCTTCTGACTTAAAAAAATCTTCAGGAAAAGGAGTTTTTATTACTGGAATTAGCGATGTAAATGCTCAATTAATAGCTCTAAAAATAAATCATTTAATAAATAGTAAAGTAATAAATATTAATAAGCTTAGCCTTATAAGAAATGGTAATGACACAAAAGTAGATAAAGTTGTAACAGATGTTATTAATAAAAGTGTTGATGGTTTAATAATGTGTGGGGTTAACCCATCCTATTCTTTGCCTAATTCTAATGTGTTCAATGAAGCACTAAAATCATTAGAGTTATCTGTTTCTTTTTCTATGAATAATACTGAAACTGCTATGCTTTCAAAATGGGTAGCGGCGACACCTCATTATTTAGAATCATGGGGAGATTTAGAAATTAAATCTGGAAATTATAGTTTAATTCAACCCACTATCAAACCGCTTTTTGACACAAAACAATTTCAAGATGTTTTATTAAACTGGATTGACAGTAATGATTCATATTATGATTACTTGAAATTATACTGGAATAATAGAATTTTAAAAGGACTTTCTTGGAATCAAGCGCTTCATGATGGTGTTTATAATTTAAAAAGTGTAAATCCATCACAATATATTAACGTAAGCTTGGGCAATAGAATTAATGAGTTAAAAAATTCTGTTAATGAAGGATTTGAACTTTCATTGTATTCTAAAGTTTCTATGGGCGATGGTAAGCAGGCCAACAATCCATGGTTGCAAGAAATGCCCGACCCATTAACTAGAGTTTCTTGGGATAACTACTTAACTGTTTCAAAATCGGATGCAGAAAGTTTGGGTTTAAAAAACACTTATGAATCCAATGGGGCACTGAATAGTAACTACGCTAAAGTATTAGTTAACGATCAATTTATTAAAGTCCCCGTTGTTATTCAGCCTGGTCAAGCAAAAGGTTCTTTCGGATTATCTTTTGGCTATGGGAGAACTAGTGGGGTAAAAAATGAATTACAAACAGGAGTTAATGGGTTCCAAGTTTATAATCAGTTTGATTCTACCCAATCTGTAGAAATTGAAGTAATAAATGAGGTACATGAATTTGCATGTGTTCAACTGCATAATACATTAATGGGTCGTGGTGACATTATTAAAGAAACAACCCTAGAAATATTCAACACTAAAGATGTTGGAGAATGGAATCATGTTACGCGAGTATCCTTAAATCATATAGAAACCCCTGTAACCTCACCTGATGTTGATATTTGGGAAAAATTTGACAGTTCAATTGGACATCATTTTAATTTGTCTATTGATTTAAATGCCTGTACTGGTTGTGGAGCTTGTGTTATTTCATGTCATGCAGAAAACAATGTGCCTGTAGTTGGTAAATCTGAAGTTAGAAGGTCTAGAGATATGCATTGGCTTAGAATAGATAGATATTATTCATCAGAAGAAACATTTTTTGAAGATAATCAGACTAAAGATGATATTAGTGGTTTAGGGGAGTCTCTTTCAGTTTTTGGGAAAATGGAAAATCCTTCTGAAAATCCTCAGGTTGTTTTTCAACCTGTAATGTGTCAACATTGTAATCAGGCTCCTTGTGAAACAGTATGTCCGGTAGCGGCAACTTCACATGGAAAGCAAGGTCAAAATCATATGGCTTACAATAGATGTGTAGGCACTAGATATTGTGCAAATAACTGTCCTTATAAGGTTAGAAGATTTAACTGGTTTCTTTATAATAACAATAATGAATTTGACTTCAATATGAATGATGATCTAGGTAAAATGGTACTTAACCCAGATGTTGTTGTAAGATCCAGAGGAGTAATGGAGAAATGTTCTATGTGTATTCAAAAAACACAGAAAACAATACTTAATGCAAAATTAGAAGGTAGAGTTATTGAAGATGGTGAATTCCAAACAGCTTGTTCCTTAGCATGTGATTCCGGAGCAATAGTTTTTGGAGACATCAATGATAAAGAAAGTGAAGTTTTAAAATTAAAAAAAGATGACAGAATGTATCATCTTTTGGAAAGTGTTGGTACAGAACCAAATGTTATGTATCAAGTTAAAGTAAGAAATACGTAAAAGATAAAATAATTATATGTCATCTCATTACGAAGCACCAATTAGAAAACCTTTAGTAACTGGTAATAAATCATATCATGATGTTTCAGTTGATATTTCTGCTGCGATTGAAGGAAAGGCAAATAAACAATGGTGGATAGTATTTTCAATTGCATTAGCTGCTTTTTTATGGGGAATAGGATGTATAATATATACTATTTCAACTGGAATTGGCGTTTGGGGATTAAATAAAACTGTTGGATGGGCTTGGGATATTACAAATTTTGTTTGGTGGATTGGTATCGGTCATGCAGGAACGCTTATTTCGGCTGTATTATTGTTGTTTAGACAAAAATGGAGAATGGCTATTAACAGATCAGCTGAAGCTATGACCATTTTTTCAGTAATTCAAGCGGGCTTATTTCCAATAATTCATATGGGTCGTCCATGGCTGGGTTATTGGATGCTTCCTATTCCAAATGCTTACGGATCATTGTGGGTTAATTTTAATTCTCCTCTACTTTGGGATGTTTTTGCTATATCAACGTATTTATCAGTTTCTTTAGTTTTCTGGTGGACAGGACTTCTTCCTGATTTGGCAATGATTAGAGATAGAGCTGTTAAACCATTTCAAAAGAAAATATATAGTTTGGTAAGCTTTGGATGGTCTGGAAGAGCAAAAGATTGGCAAAGATTTGAAGAGGTTTCATTAGTGTTAGCCGGTTTAGCAACTCCTTTGGTTTTATCTGTTCACACAATTGTATCTTTTGATTTTGCAACTTCTATAATACCTGGTTGGCATACTACAATATTTCCTCCTTATTTTGTAGCCGGAGCAATTTTTTCAGGTTTTGCTATGGTTAATACTTTGTTAATCATTATGAGAAAAGTTTCAAACTTAGAAAATTATATAACTGTCCAGCATATAGAACTTATGAATATTGTAATTATGATTACAGGATCCATTGTAGGGACGGCTTATATTACTGAGTTGTTTATGGCATGGTATTCTGGTGTGGAATATGAACAATATGCTTTTTTAAATAGAGCAACTGGTCCTTATTGGTGGGCTTATTGGTCAATGATGACTTGTAATGTATTTTCTCCTCAATTGATGTGGTTTAAAAAACTTAGGACAAGCATTGTATTTTCATTTTTCATATCAATAATAGTAAATATAGGGATGTGGTTTGAGAGATTTGTAATTATAGTTACATCTCTTCATAGGGATTATCTTCCGTCATCATGGACAATGTTTACACCTACATTTGTTGACATAGGGATATTTATTGGTACTATCGGATTCTTTTTCGTCTTATTTTTGCTTTATTCGAGAACATTTCCAGTGATAGCTCAAGCTGAAGTAAAAACTATTTTAAAAACTTCTGGTGATAATTATAAAAAACTAAGAGATAAAAAATAATGTCTGAGAAAATTTTACATGCAGTGTATGATGACGATGACAAGCTTATTGATGCAGTCAAAGAGATAAGAACTTCTAAATATTCTATAGAAGAAATATATACTCCTTTTCATGTACATGGCTTAGATAAAGCAATGGGATTAGAACCAACGAAACTAGGTATTCTATCGTTTATATATGGTTGTATTGGTTTTGGGTTCTCCATCTTTATGATGAATTACATAATGATAGCAGACTGGCCTCAAAATATTGGAGGAAAACCTAGTTTTTCATATTTACAAAATATGCCATCATTTGTTCCAATTATGTTTGAATTGACTGTTTTTTTTGCTGCTCACTTAATGGTTATTACTTTTTATTTAAGAAGTAAACTATGGCCTTTTAAAGAAGCTGAAAATCCTATTCCTGAAACAACAGATGATAAATTTTTAATTGAAATAAAATTTAATGGAGACGGTAAAGCTTTAAAAGCTGTTATTAAAAAAACAGATGTTTTAAAGATAAAAGTAATTGAAAATAAAGAATCTAAGTAATGAAGAAGATAACTTTTTATAGCTTAACGTTAGTTTTTAGTCTTATGACTCTTTCCTGTTTTGATAATTCTAAACCAAATTACCAGTTTTTCCCAAATATGTATGAGTCTGTAGGGTATAGTACTTATGCGGAATCTGATGCTTTTTTAAATGGTACTGAGGCGCAGATTCCAGCTGAAGGAAGTATTCCAAGAGGCTGGGTCCCTTATGAATATACAGATACTAATGAAGGATATGAGTTATCTAAACAAAATTTAATTTCTCCATTAGAATCATCTGATAAAAACATTTCACAAGGAAAAGAATTGTACAATATATATTGCGCTATTTGTCATGGGCCAAAAGGAGATGGTCAAGGAGTGCTTATGGAAAGAGAAAAATTTCTTGGCATACCAAGCTATGCTGATAGAGAGATAACAGAAGGCAGTATTTATCATGTTTTAATGTATGGCAAAAATTTAATGGGATCTCATGCAAGTCAAGTTAACTCTAATGAAAGGTGGCAAATATCTCAATACGTAATGAGTTTAAAAGAGAAATTAACAAAATAATTAATGTATACGTTTACAAAAAATATTAAAATCTTTTCCCTTAGCCTTATAATTTTAGGAGCTCTTGGCCTTGGATATGGGTTTTATACTGCTCCAAATTCTGTTGAAGAGGCTAAAGCAATGGTTTCTAATTCACATGGTTTGGAAGAAAAGAATGATTCTCATGACAATAATAAAGATCATGCTATTTCTGAAGATTTACATGAATTAGATTCTCACTCATTAGAAGAAGCTTCTCATGATGAACACCTTCTTCATCAATTACAAAATAGACCTTGGGCTGCATTATATGTTGCCGCTTTGTTTTTTATGATGCTTGCGCTAGGTACGTTAGCTTTTTATGCTATTCAAAGAGCTGCGCAAGCAGGATGGTCACCAATTTTATTTAGAGTGATGGAAGGGATAACAGCTTATCTTCTTCCAGGAACTCTAATTATTTTAATAATTTTAATTCTGTCGTCTATGCATTTAAATCATTTATTTGTTTGGATGGATCCTGAAGTGGTTGAACATGATAAGCTGCTTCAAGATAAATCAGGATATTTGAATTCTCCATTTTTAATTGGAAGAGCTATTTTTTACATTTTAGGATGGAATCTGTATAGATATTTTTCAAGAAAATTTTCTTTGGCTCAAGACAAATCAAATGATATTTCAAATCATAAAAAGAATTTTAAAATATCAGCAGGATTTTTAGCTTTCTTTATAGTTACTGAATCTATGATGTCGTGGGATTGGATCATGTCCGTAGATCCACATTGGTTTAGCACGTTATTTGGTTGGTATGTATTTGCAAGTATGATGGTGTCAGCGATAACCACAATTGCGCTTGTTACTATTTATCTAAAATCTAAAGGTTATCTAGAAAAAGCAAATCATAATCATATTCATGATTTGGGTAAGTTTATGTTTGGATTTAGTGTGTTTTGGGCATATTTATGGTTTTCGCAATTTATGCTTATTTGGTATGCAAATTTTCCTGAGGAAGTAACTTATTTTATAACAAGAATAGAAGATTATAATTTGCCATTTTTCGGAATGATAGCTTTGAATTTTATTTTCCCATTATTACTACTTATGAATAGCGATTATAAAAGGGTTAACTGGTTTATTGTTACCACAGGAATCATCATATTAATCGGACATTACATAGATGTATTCAACATGATAATGCCTGCTACAGTTGGAGATCAATGGTTTATAGGTATACCAGAAATTTCAGGAATTTTATTCTTTGCCGGATTGTTTATTTACATTGTATTTAATGGTATTTCAAAAGCTTCATTAGAACCTTCTGGAGATCCACTTTTTAAGGAGAGCGAAAAATTTGTTTATTAATTTTATTTAAATGACAGTATTACTAACGATAACAATTTTAATTTTGACAGGTATTGCTGTTTGGCAGATTACTAAGATTTTTGAACTGTCTCAGATAGGATTAAAAAAAGATGATTCTCAAATTGCTACTGAAAAAGATAATGACCTTAATGGTAAATTAATGTTTGCTTTTTTGGTATTCATATACCTTGTAACAATTTATTGTTTTTGGGCTTACACTAAGGTTCTTCTTCCTGAATCTGCTTCAGAACATGGGGCTATATATGACACTCTTCTTTGGGTTTCATTCGCAATAATTTTATTTGCACAAACCATTACTCAAGCTGTTTTACATTATTTTGCATATAAGTATAGAGGGATAAATAATAGAAAGGCTTATTTCTTTACTCATGACAATAAACTTGAATTAATTTGGACAGTCATTCCAGCTATTATATTTTTTGTTTTGATAATATATGGAATGATTACTTGGGGACAAATAATGAATTTTGGTGAAGAAGATGAAGATGATTTAGTGGTAGAGTTGTATGCTCAACAATGGAATTGGAAAGCTAGATATGGAGGTTTAGATAATGTTTTAGGAGATGCTAATGTTAGATTTTTAAATGATTTTGACGGAAAAAATGCTGTAGGAATTGATTCTTCTGACCCAAATGGAATGGATGATTTTGTTGTAACCCAAGAATTTCATTTACCTGTTAATAGGAAAGTAATTTTTAAAATGAGATCACAAGATGTTTTACACTCTGCTTATATGCCTCATTTTAGAGCTCAAATGAATTGTGTCCCTGGAATGATTACAGAATTTTCTTTTACTCCCACTATTACAACAGAAGAAATGAGACAGAATTCTGATGTAGTAGCAAAGGTTAATAGAATTAATAAAATAAGATATGACAAAAGTCAAAAGTTAATTTCTAAAGGGGAAGAAGGTCTTGATTCATATCAATTTGACTATCTATTATTATGCGCAAAAATATGTGGAACTTCTCATTTTAATATGCAGATGAAAATAATAGTAGAATCTGAAAAAGATTATAAAAAATGGGCAGTTCAACAGCAAACATTTTCTGAAATAATTCAATAAATTAATATGTCAGCATCTACAAATATTTCTAATTCTAACCATGATGATCATCATCATCATAAAGAAACTTGGATAACTAAATGGATTTTTAGTCAAGATCATAAAATGATAGCTAAGCAATATCTTATTGTTGGAGTATTATTTATGGGATTTATTGGAATTGCTATGTCTCTTTTATTTAGATTACAGCTTGCTTGGCCTGAACAATCTTTTGCTGTATTTGATATATTTTTAGGAAATTGGGCTCCTGAGGGTGTTATGGATCCAAATATATATTTAGCCCTTATTACGATTCATGGCACTATTATGGTCTTTTTTGTTCTAACAGCAGGCCTAAGTGGTACGTTTAGTAATTTATTGATTCCTCTTCAAATTGGAGCTAGAGATATGGCTACGGGACTTTTAAACATGATTTCTTTTTGGCTATTTTTTCTTTCATGTATGATAATGCTAGCTTCATTATTTGTTGAAGCTGGACCTGCGGCATCAGGTTGGACAATATACCCACCTCTAAGTGCTCTTCCACAAGCTCAGCCTGGGTCTGGAATGGGAATGACATTATGGTTAATATCTATGGCTATTTTTATTGCGTCATCTTTATTAGGATCATTAAATTATATAATTACAGTTATTAATTTAAGAACTAAAGGAATGTCAATGTTCAGGTTGCCATTAACAATTTGGGCATTTCTTGTAACTGCTATTATAGGAGTTATTTCTTTTCCCGTTTTATTATCCGCAGCTTTATTGTTAATTATGGACAGAAGTTTTGGAACTTCTTTCTTTTTATCTGATATTTTTGTCCAGGGTGAGGTTTTGCATTATCAAGGAGGTTCACCAGTTTTATTTGAACATTTATTTTGGTTTTTAGGACATCCAGAAGTTTATATTGTTATTCTACCTGCACTTGGTATAACTTCTGAAATAATTGCAACGAATTCTAGAAAACCTATTTTTGGGTATAGAGCAATGATAGCTTCAATTTTAGCCATTGCTTTTTTATCAACTGTTGTTTGGGGGCATCATATGTTTATTTCTGGGATGAATCCATTCCTAGGTTCGGTATTTACATTTACAACTTTATTAATTGCAATTCCTTCTGCTGTAAAAGCATTTAATTATATAACAACTCTGTGGAAAGGGAATCTTCAGTTTAATCCTGGAATGCTTTTCTCAATTGGCTTGGTGTCAACTTTCATAACAGGTGGTTTGACAGGGATTATTTTGGGAGATAGTACTTTAGATATAAATGTTCATGATACTTATTTCGTTGTAGCTCACTTCCATTTGGTAATGGGAATATCGGCTTTATACGGATTATTTGCTGGAGTTTATCATTGGTTCCCGAAATTGTTTGGAAGAATGATGAATAAAAATTTAGGTTATATACACTTTTGGGTGACAGTTATTTCAGCTTATGGAGTATTTTTCCCAATGCATTTTGTTGGAATGGCAGGACTTCCTAGAAGATACTATACTAATACAGCTTTTCCATATTTTGATGATTTAGCAGATATTAATGTAGTGATTACAATTTTTTCTTTGTTAGCAGGTGCGGCTCAGTTAATATTTTTATATAATTTCATATCAAGCATTTTCTATGGCAAGAAAGCTGATCAAAATCCATGGAAATCTACAACACTTGAATGGACAGCTCCAGTAGAGCACATGCACGGCAACTGGCCTGGTGAAATTCCGCATGTCCATAGATGGGCTTATGACTATAGCAAGCCAGGTCATAAAGATGATTTTGTAACACAGACTACTCCTATAGGGGAAAACGAAGTAGAAACAGAACATTAATAATTTGCCTTATTCTTTAATTAGATAAGGATTTGCCTTTTTGTTTATCTTTGATTTAATGAATGAAAATTTAGACCCTACAGATTCCGATTATTCTGGAGAAGAATTAGAAATTGATAAAGCTTTAAGACCTTTGTCTTTTGATGATTTTGCAGGACAAGATAAAATTCTTAATAATTTAAAAATATTTGTTCAGGCATCTAATCAAAGAGCTGATGCCCTGGACCATACGCTTTTTCATGGACCTCCTGGACTTGGTAAAACTACTTTAGCTCATATATTGGCTAATGAGCTTGAAGTGAATTTAAAAGCAACTTCAGGGCCTGTTTTAGACAAGCCTGGAGATCTTGCAGGACTTTTAACTAATCTTGAATCAAGAGACGTTCTTTTTATAGATGAGATTCATAGATTAAGCCCTGTAGTTGAAGAATATCTGTATTCTGCAATGGAAGATTATAAGATTGATATCATGATTGAGACAGGCCCTAATGCAAGAACCGTTCAAATAAACCTGAACCCATTTACTTTAATTGGAGCCACAACAAGGTCTGGATTATTGACAGCTCCGATGAGAGCAAGATTTGGAATAAATAGTAGATTGGAGTATTATAAAACAGAAATATTATCAAATATAGTAGAAAGAAGCTCAGATATATTAGACATTGAAATTAATCAAAAAGCTGCTATTGAAATAGCTGGAAGAAGTAGAGGAACTCCAAGAATTTCAAATTCATTATTAAGAAGGGTAAGAGATTTTGCTCAAATAAAAGGGAATGGTAAAATTGACTTAGAAATAACAAGATATGCTTTAAAATCCTTGAATGTTGATAAGCATGGTTTAGATGAGATGGATAATAAAATCCTATTGACTTTAATAGATAAATTTAAAGGAGGGCCAGTAGGTATAAACACACTTTCAGCTGCAGTTTCTGAAAGTTCAGAAACTTTAGAAGAAGTCTACGAACCTTTTTTAATTCAGCAAGGATTTATAGTGAGAACACCTAGAGGAAGAGAAGTTACAAAGTTAGCTTATGACCATTTAGGTAAAAAAAAATCTAGTTCACAAGAAGAATTATTCTAACTATATTGCTCAATTAAAACAATAATAAAATTTATATACTCATGGAATTAAATAGATTATTTTATGATTTTTTAATTAATTTAAAATTTCCAGAATTTTATGCCGAATTACTTAATTTATTGGTATTAAGCATAATCGTTTTTTTAGTTTTGATCTTACTGAGTTTTTTATCAAAGAAAGTTATTTCTAATTTTTTTGTAAAACTTTCAGCAAACACTAAAAATAATTTTGATGACTATTTGATTTCTAATCGTGCTCAAATTCATATTTCTAAACTAATTCCTGTTTTATTTCTTTATTGGATCATCCCTTTTTGGCTTTTAGGATTTGAATTGCTTACAAGCTATGCACAACTTTTTATTGAGGTATACTCTGTTTTATTAATTATTTGGATTATAAGGAGTTTTTTAAGATCTGTTAAAGATTATTTAAAAACAGTAGATACTCTAAAGGATAAACCTGTTGAAAGCTTTATTCAGGTTTGTTTGATATTAGTGTGGTTTATGGGAATACTGATTATTTTCTCATTAATTACTGGGAAAGAAATAACTACATTTTTAACTGCAATGGGAGCATTGTCAGCAGTTATATTATTGATTTTCAAGGACACTATTCTTGGATTTGTGGCAAGTATTCAATTAAGCACTAATGACTTAATAAGGATTGGAGATTGGATTACTATGGAAAAGTTTGGAGCCGATGGGGATGTAATCGAAATAAATTTAAATTCTGTTAAGATTCAAAATTTTGATAAGACCATTACAACCATACCAACTTATAAGTTGATTTCGGATTCATTTAAAAATTGGAGAGGAATGAGCGATTCGAATGCAAGAAGAATTAAAAGAGCGTTACTTATTAAAGGATCTTCGATTAAATTTTTGAATGAGACTGATTTGAACAAATTAAAAAAAATCAAATTAATTGAGGATTATATTATAAAAAAAGAAACAGAAATATTAGAATATAATCATAATTTAAAAGTGAATAATTCTATTTTAGTTAATGGAAGAAATTTAACTAACCTTGGTTTATTTAGGAAATATATTGAGAATTTTTTGGATAATAATCCTTTAATAAATAGCGAAATGACTTTAATGTGTAGGCAATTAACTCCCACTTCACAGGGCGTGCCTTTAGAAATATATGCTTTTAGTAAAGATCAAGATTGGAAAAAATATGAAAATATAATGTCTGATATATTTGATCACTTATTAGCCTCTTTAAAAACATTTCATTTAGAATTATTTGAATTTCCATCCTCACTTAATAATAATTCAAATGAATAAAATAATAATAAGTTTTTTTTTATTTTTTATTATTAACTCTTACTCTCAAAGTATAGAGGATTCAAACTGCACATCTATTTATTTAATACGACATGCTGAAAAAGTCAGAGAAAATAAAAATGATAAAAATCCTCATTTAAATTATAAAGGATTAATTAGAGCTGAAAAATGGAATAATTTTTTCAAAAATATAAAATTGGATGCAATCTACTCAACTAATTATTTTAGAACTCTAGAGACCGTCAATCCGATATCTAAAGAAAATCTTGAAATACAAATTTATAATCCGTTTGTAATTAATTATAAGGAATTTATTGAGACTAATAAAGGCAAAACAGTTTTAGTAGTTGGGCATAGCAATACGATTCCAACGTTTACAAATGAATTATTAGAGGAAGATTTTTATAAAGACATCGAAGATGATAATAATTCTAACTTATATTTTATTAACATATGCAATGAACAAGATTTCTTTCATGCATTATATTATGTAAATTAAAATTCCAAAATGAATAGTAAGATTTTACCTAAAGTTGAGCTTCATGTTCATTTGGATTGTTGTTTGAGTTTCGAAGTTGTAAAAAAAATTCGGCCTGATATTTCTAATCTATACTATAAAGAAAAATTTACAGGTTCAAGTTGTAGTTGTTTAAAAGATTACATTTCCTGCGCTGATAATGCTGTTGAATTAATGCAAACGAAAGAAGAATTAGAATTAGTCACTATTGACTTATTTGATCAATTAAAGTCTGATAATGTAGTTTATGTTGAGATTAGATTTGCTCCACTTCTTCATACTAATAAAGGGTTAAATCCTTATGAAATAGTTAAAATTATAAGTGAAATAACATATGAACAAAGTAAAAGTACTGGAATTGATGCAGGCTTGATTTTATGTACTTTAAGACATTATAGTAGTTCTCAAAGCATGGAGACAGTAAAATTGGTGAATGAATTTAAAAATACTAATGTTGTTGGTTTTGATATTGCTGCAGATGAAGCAGGACATCCATTAGATAATCATATAGATGCTTTTAAGTTTGCTTTTGAAAACAAAATATTTTGCACTGCTCACGCTGGAGAAGCTTTAGGGCCTGAAAGTGTAATTGAAACCTTAGATAAGATTAAACCCCTAAGAATTGGACATGGAGTAAGGAGTGTAGAAGATAGTTCTCTTTTAAATAAATTAAAAAATAATAATATTCATTTAGAACTTTGCTTTACAAGTAATATTGTAACGAAAGTATATGATAATTATATGGATCATCCAATAGATATTTTATTTAAAAAAGGTCTTTCAATTAGTGTTAATTCAGATGGAAGAACAATTTCAGACACAGACTTAAATCAAGAATATGAAAAGCTTCAGGAAAACTTTAATTGGCCAAATAAAAATTTTCTTCAATGTAACATTGACGC
>Ga0233427_10003211_pt1 | contig 14566 bp, 14 predicted proteins | sample SI_118_April2016_5_FD_179885 | JGI IMG/M metagenome (GOLD analysis project Ga0233427, IMG submission 179885) | Seawater microbial communities from Saanich Inlet, British Columbia, Canada - SI_118_April2016_100_MG | ecosystem: Environmental > Aquatic > Marine > Inlet | place: Canada: British...
GTCCATGGCATCGACTTGGGGGCGCCAGAACTCATTAAAACGAGGGGCCGGTCCATAGTCGGCAAGGCGCTGCACGATGCCGGCGGCCTTGATCAAGGCGTTGTCTTTGCGGAACGGCATGGAGCCATGGCCGGGAACGCCTCGCACCCGAAGCCGACGCCACGCGACGCCTTTTTCGCCGACAGTCATGTTGATCGTCGGGTTCTCGGGATTGCCGCCGTGCAGGCCACCGTTTTCGGTGAGCATGTAGTCAGTCGTGATCACGTCAGGGTGGTTGTCGGCCATCCATCGGGCACCGTATGCGGACCCCGCTTCTTCATCAGCCACGGCGAAGTAGATCAGGTCGCCCTTCGGCTGGAACCCGGTCACGGCGAGGTTCCGCATCACGACCGCCATCGACGACGTCAGGTTGAGCATGTCGACCGCACCACGGCCCCAGACTTCGCCATCGATGACCTCACCACCGAACGGATCTTCGCTCCACCCGTCCTCGTTGACCGGCACCACATCGGTGTGGCCGTTCAGGCAGAGCGACGGAGCGTTCGGATCGGAGCCTTCGATGCGGGCCACGAGCGAAGTACGCCCGGGTGCGGCGTCGTAGCGCTCGACATCGAGTCCGGCGCCTTCGAGGAAGGTGCTGATGAGGTCGGCATTTCGGACTTCTTGGCCTGACTCTTCTGTTCCTTCGTTTACGCAGGCGTTCTGAATCAGTGCCTGAAGAAGTTCGACCGTCTCATCACCGTTGGGTTCAGCCATGACGACAGTCTGGCTTAAAGTTGCGCTGGTTTTCGACCTGACGTCTCAGGGGCGACGCCCTTTGAGCCCGAACGGCCCCAGTAGTAGTGGCACGGCGACCCGTCTCACGGTGCTAGTGGCGCGAAAAAGCCGGCGACCGAAGCCGCCGGCTTTGACGTAGGTCTCTGATCAGTTAGCCGACTTCGCTGTGGGTGACGGCCTGCTCGCCCATCCACTCGCGCAGCGTGTTCTTGAGCTTGGTCTGCTGGATGAAGAGGTCCTGTTCAGCGGGGGCATCGCTGATTGACTGCGGGGCTTTCAGGTAAAAGCTGAGCCATTCCTGAACACCGGATTCGCCAGCACGGTGAGCGAGGTCCATGAACAGGGCTAGGTCGAGGACAATCGGTGCGGCGAGGATTGAGTCGCGGCACAAGAAGTCAACTTTGATCTGCATGGGATAGCCCATCCATCCGAAGATGTCGATGGCATCCCAGCCCTCTTTGTTGTCGCCGCGGGGCGGGTAGTAGTTGATCCGCACGACATGGTCGACGTTGCCGTAGAGCTCGGGGTAGACGTCGGGCTCAAGGATCTTGTGGAGGACACCGAGCTTCGACTCTTCCTTGGTCTTGAAGTTCTCTGGGGCGTCGAGCACTTCACCATCGCGGTTACCGAGGATATTGGTGGAGTACCAGCCGCGCAGACCGAGCATGCGGGCCTTGAGGCCAGGAGCGATGAGGGTCTTCATGAGGGTCTGACCCGTCTTGAAGTCCTTGCCGGCGATGGGTACCCCGCGCATCTTCGACAGTTCCATCATGCAGGGAAGATCCGTCGACAGGTTGGGGGCGCCGTTGGCGAATGGCACATCGCTCTGGAGTGCTGCGTAGACGTACAGCTGTGACGGTGAGATGTTCTCGTGGTTGTCTTTCATGCCTTGCTCGAACGCCTCGACTGTGTCGTGAACGGCGGACGCCTCCTGGAACGCCTCCGTCGAACCACACCACACCATGACGAGACGGTCGCAGCCGTTGTCGGTGCGGAACTTCTCGATATCGGCCATGATCGCCATGGCCTGGTCCCACTTGTTGGTTTCCTTCTTGACTCGGGTGCCATCGAGGCGGCTGACCCATGTCTGGTCGAAGACGGCGTCCATGGCGACGACACCTTCGAGTTCGGCAGAGATGGGCGCAAGATCTTTCTCGTCGAGGACGCCACAGGTGCGGGCGGCTTCGAGAGCGTTGGCCGAGATCGGGTCCCAACCACCGAAGACGATGTCATCGAGGGTAGCGATGGGAACAAAGTCTTTGATGAGCGGGTTTCGGCCCTCTTCGCGGGTGCCTAGGCGGATGTGTGCCATCTGTGAAACGGAACCCAGCGGGGCGACGCCTTGCTGCCGAGCGGTGAGCACGCCGGCAATGAATGTAGAGGCCACGGCGCCAAGACCAGGCGTCAAAACGCCGAGCTTGCCGGTGGCGGGAGCGATGTTACGAGCAGTCATACTCGGAACGATAAGAGCATTCGACCATGATGCGTAGTCGGTGAAGGAAGACTGAACTATCATGCACAGGGTGCTGCCCGATCTCTCCATTCGACAACTCGAGTACCTCGTCGCCGTCAATGAGTCGCCCAACTGGGCGTCAGCGGCTGAACGAGTCGGAGTCTCGCCCTCGGCGCTTTCGCAGGGACTCTCTGAATTGGAGCGCCGGATTGGTGTGCCGCTCTTTGACCGCGATGGACGGCGTCGAGTCTTTCGCCCTGCGGCTGGGGAGGTCTTGGCTCACGCTCGCCAGGTCGTGGCACTCACCACGGATCTTGCATCGTGGGCAGAACGCAGTCGCACTGGTGCGAGCGGTCAACTTCGCGTCGGAATGATCGACGCTGCCGCAGTTGGGCACTATCCCGGGGTTATCGCTGGCTTTCGGGAGCGCCACCCGACTGTCGAGTTTCGTCTTCAAGTGGCGCCGTCGGGCTTGCTGCTTGATGAACTCGAGTCGGGAAGGCTCGATCTCGTGCTGTGCGTGGAGCCCGATGCACCCCGTCGTGGAATTCGGACGAAACGAATCATGGGTGAGGAATTGGCGATTATCACCCGGGGCGAATCAGTGCCCCGTGACCCGAGTCGGTGGGGCCCGTGGGTGCTGTTCGCCGAAGGCTCGCATACCCGTAGCGTGATCGAACACGCACTCGTGAGTCTCGGGGCCCCGCTCAACGTCGTGACCGAGTCGAACCAACCCGAGGTGCTTCGAGCGATGGTGGCGCTCGGGGAGGGGTGGACGGTGCTGCCCAAGGTGCAGGCCGGCGATGGCCTTCGCGTCGGACGGGTCATTGCTGAGCGCAATCTGGTGTTGGCTCGTCGTGATGGCGCCGCTGTTGATCCGGTGGCCGAGATGTTCGCCGACGCCGTCCTCGCCTAAGGTCGCACCCATGAGCAACGCAGCAGCCGCCTATGAAATCCTCAAAGCCCAAGAAGGTGCCGATGAAGGCACCGGCGAGTGGTTTGAGATTACCCAGGAACAGATCGGCCAGTTCGCCGATTGCACCCATGATCACCAGTTCATCCATCTTGATGCCGAGCGGGCCACACCATTGTTCGGTGGCACCATCGCCCACGGCTTCCTGAGCCTGTCGATGCTCGTGCACCTGAGTTCGACGGTGCCTAACAACACCCCACCTCTCAGCGGGGTGATGATGGGTATCAATTATGGCTTCGACAAAGTGCGCTTTATCAACCCCGTCCTCTCCGGACGACGTGTCCGTGCGCACTCGACGGTCAAGTCGGTGGAGCTGAAAGGCTCAGCGATCAATCAGACCCGCACGTTCACCGTAGAGATCGAGGGCGATGACAAGCCTGCGCTCGTGGCCGACTGGATCGGTCGCATGGTATTCGACAGCTGAGCCGTCGACAGGTTCTCCTGATTGCTGCGGCGTCTGTTGTCGCGTCCAGTTGCATGGTGGGTGACGGTGGCTTGGCTGCGCCGCCCCTTGTCACCACGTCGATCGCGACGAATGAGGCGCCAAACGTCGATACCGCAACCGCCGATGTCACGATCGCCGCTGACGTTCGTCAAGTCGACTGCCCCGACCATCTGACCGACCGTGGTGTCGCCTGTGGAATCGCGACTGTTCCGCGTGATCGTGACGACGCCCAGTTCGGGATCGCGGAGATCTCGTTCGTCACAATGGCGGGCGACGGGTTGGTGGCGACGCCCCTAGCGGTGTTGCAAGGCGGACCGGGTGGCGCCAGCACTGACCTCGCTCGATGGTTCCCGCCCCGACTGTTTCCGCAGGTCTTCATCGATCAACGCGGGACAGGCTTCGCAGCCACCGACTTTGACTGCCTCGAATTCGATGCTTCGCTGATCGGGGTCATCGGTGCTGAGGCGACGGAGGCTGCGGCGATCGCCGAACGTTCCCTGAGCGAGTGCGCTGCTCGCCTCGCCGATGACCCACTGCTTGACCACACCACCACGGCAAACCATGCCAACGACGTGGAAGCGGTCATGGTTGGCCTCGGGTACACCCAGTGGATCGCCTATGGCGTGAGCTACGGGAGCACGATCGGCTTCGAACTCCTTGCTGCGGACCGAGACGGACTGACCGGCGTGGTGCTCGACGGGGTCTACCCGCCTGGTCTTGACATTGAGGCGGGGTATGTGTTCTCAGCGCAACGGTCCCTTGATGCCTTGACGGAGGCTTGCTCGGAGAGTGCTCAGTGTGCGGGCTATAACGCCAATGTTGGGGCGTCGGTCGAGCGACTCCTTGATCGGTTTGAATCGTCACCCCTCACTGTGACGGTGGACAACACCGACGTTGTGCTTGATGACGTGCATCTCGCTGAGTACGTCTTCCTCTTGTCATATAGCGAGCAACAGATGCGATATCTACCGGCTGTGTTGACAGGGATCGAGGAAAACGATGAGCAGGCGCTGCGTTGGTTTGCCCGCACTGCGACATCGACCCTCACCTCTGCTTCTGGGGCAAATGATGAAGGGACCTATTACGCAGTGACCTGTCACGATCGCCTGCCTTTCGTCGCAGAACTCTCTGACGGTCTCTCTACGTATCAGGCTGCACTTGTCTCGTCGTCTCTGGCAGAGAGGTGCCCGCCGTGGAGCCAAGGGGCGACGACGGCCACCGGCAGTGAATCTGTCAGAAGCGATCTCCCGGTCCTGCTTCTTTCGGGTCAGTTCGACCCGATTACACCGTCCGTGTTCGCCGAAGATGCAGCATCGGGCTTCTCCATGGCGACGCGTGTCACGCAGAACGGGCGCGGACACGGGATTTGGAGTGGCAATGAGTGCATTGGCCGGATTGTTGACGCCTTTGTGACTGATCCCGGCCGTGACCTTGATACGAGCTGTGCCGAGTTTGGCGTGCCTGTCCTATGGGCGCAGCCATGATCGCACCGGCGGACCCTGCGGCATCACTCGTCATCGTCGATGACCGGCCGGACCTTCATGTTCTGATGGGTCGACGGCTCTCTACCCTGCGATTTGCTCCCGGCATGATCGTATTCCCGGGCGGTGCAGTGGAGTCGGAGGACTTTGCCGCGCCCGAAGCGACATCAATGTCCAATATCAATGTCCCGGGCATGCGTTCGACGGTGGCGGCAGCCAACCTCTACGCCGCGTTGCGCGAAACCCTTGAGGAAGCAGGGGTGTGGGTTGGTGGCGAGATGCCGATTGATGCGAACCAGTTCCCCTACGTTGGACACTGGACCACGCCCGAAAACTCGCCTCGTCGGTTCGATACAAGATTCTTTCTCGCCCGGTTCCCAGGTGGTGAGGTGTTTGCTGACCATGACGAGTTCGAAGATCTGTGGTGGGCTCGGCCTATCGAAATCCTCAAGCGCGTTGAATCAGGGGAGGTGAACGCAATCACCCCCACACTCTCGTTCCTTACGTCACTGACGCACTATCGCAATGTGGATAACGCGTTTGCGGGAACACGACGGGGGATAACGCGACGATTTCTACGCGATTCCGTCTATTTCTGACCCGATTCGGTGTCGGACATTGCGCTCAGGTTGCAATTTGCTTACGTCTCGATTGGGAAATTTCTATTGGCATGTACTAGGGTCACTGTGGGTTCAGTGTTACACAAGGATAAAGCTGTGAAGCACTAAGCTCGGGAGCCAGCCTCCCGATCCCCCTCCAGGGAAAATAGGGTCCGGCCAACGACACGCTGGCCGGACCCCTTTCCCGGGATTTCATATCTTCTCTATGACATCGCCACTGGTCCGCTGCCTTCTCGCAGAATTTATTGGTACGGCTTTCTTGCTGGCAGGTGTCATCGGTTCCGGGATCATGGCCGAACGGCTCACAGATGATGTTGGGCTGCAACTGTTGGCCAATGCTGGCGCCACGGCTGGTGTCCTCTACGCCATAATTATCATGTTCGGGCCCGTTTCGGGTGCCCACTTCAATCCGGCGGTCACGCTGAGCGACGCGGCGTTGACCAATCGTCCGTGGTCGGACGCGGCGTTCTATATCGTCGCCCAGGTCACCGGTGGTTCGGTTGGGGTCATGGTGGCGAACCTCATGTTCGAGCTCGACGCCATCACTATCAGCGACAAGGTTCGCGACGGGTCGGGTCAATACATCGCCGAAGTCGTTGCCACATTCGGCCTCATCTTCTTGATCTTCTCGCTCGTTCGCACGGGTAGGGAGTCGCTCGCTGCGGGTGCTGTTGCGGCATACATCGGCGGCGCCTACTGGTTTACGTCATCGACGTCGTTTGCCAATCCGGCGGTGTCGGTCACGCGAACGCTGAGCAATACGTTCGCTGGAATTGATCCAGCCTCTATGCCGATGTTCATCGTGATGCAGTTGATTGGGGCCACCCTGGCCGTAGCCGCGATTCGAGTGATCTACGCCAACGACTGAGTCGGGAGCGCCATCACGAACGTGTCGATAAACGATCTGAAGCGTTGCCTTTGGAGCGATCGAGATACGGTGCGGCCTCATGCAAGTCGTTCTCGTTCGCCACGGGCGTCCCCTTATCGAGTGCCGTCGCTCAGGCATCGCTGATCCCCGGCTTGATCCCTATGGCGAATGGCAAGCCGAACGGGTCTCGCAGTGGCTGGCCCACGAGCCCATCGACGCCATTGTCACAAGTCCAAAAGTACGTGCTATCGAGACCGTCGCGCCGCTGATGAAACGGCTCGGCATGACCAACGAAGTCGTTGCCGATCTCGATGAGATTGACCGTGGAGCGGCGACCTACATCCCTACCGATCTCCTACCCACAGAGGGTGGCCAGTACTGGGAGAACATAATCGCCCAGAAGTGGGACGAGATCGGCTGGGATTCGCCGGAGATCTTCGCCGCTCGGATACGCGGGGCGTGGGACGACCTGCTGGCCAACCCGCGCGGTGAACATGTCGTTGTGGGCTGCCACGGCGGAACCATCCGGTGCATCCTTGCTGCAGTGATTGGTGAGGACAGCCCTGCGTTTCACGTGCAGGCTCAGTTCGCCTCGATCACCCGAGTCCTGGTTGAGAACGGTCACCCCCGAATCATGTCGGCCAACGAGACCGGGCATTTCGATGCCGATCGGATCGGCGTGCGCGGCCCGATGAATACGCGCGGCAACCTGGAGCCCTGACTCGTCGCGATCTATGGCGATGTTCTATTCGCTGATCTTGTGGAATGAGCGCGTTCCCGTGCGACGATGATGTGTGAACGATTTCAATCTCGACACCATCCGTCTCACTGTCCACCTTCTCAGTGTCTGCATTTGGGTCGGTGGGCAAATCATCATGGCCGGGCTTGTCCCCGTGCTACGGGAGATCTCTCCGGAGGCGCCAAAGAAAGTCGCCGCACGGTTCGGGCAGGTCGCGTGGCCAGCATTCGGTGTGGCTGTCATCACCGGCGTTTGGAGCATCGTTGACCTCGAGGGCACCCAAGCGAACGAATACAGTGTCACGCTCGGAGTCAAGCTTCTGGCCGTGACCCTGTCAGGAATGGCAGCCTTCGTCCATCAGCGGACGCCTTCGCCTGCCATGCGCGCCGTCACCGGTGCTCTTGGACTGGTTGCTGCTCTGGCTGGCATGGTGCTCGGCGTGATGTTGTGACCGAGTCACTCCAGATTGACGCCGATGGGGTGGGCCGGTGCTGGTGGCCGGGCGACGCGCCCGACTATGTCGAGTATCACGACAACGAATGGGGTCGTCCCGTTACCGATGACACGCATCTATTCGAGAAGATCTGCCTCGAAGGATTCCAGTCAGGCCTGGCGTGGATCACGATCCTGCGAAAGCGTGAGAACTTCAGAGCGGCGTTCGCCGGCTTCGACCTTGAGAAGGTCGCAGCCTTCGACGAATCTGATGTCGAGCGACTGCTCGGCGATGCCGGGATAGTCCGTCATCAGGGAAAGATCCGGTCGACGATCAATAACGCGGGCCGGGCGATCGATCTTGTCGCGGAGGCTGGTTCACTCGGCGCCTGGTTTTGGTCGTTTGAACCAGCCGAGATCGAAGGGGAACGCGACAACAATTGGTCGGCCCCGGCCACCACGCCCACATCAACTCGAGTCGCAAAGGAACTCAAGAAGCGAGGCTGGAGCTTTGTCGGCCCCACCACGGTCTACGCGTTCATGCAAGCGATGGGGATGGTCAACGACCATGTCGATGGCTGCGCAGCGGGTGAAGAATGCGCCGGGGAGCGGACAAAGCTCGTCCGACCCTCGTGACTGTCCGCGCTGAGGATGCCCACTTCGAAACAACAGATTGGGCTCTCCTTCTTACACTTTCAGCGATATGGGGCTCGTCGTTCTTACTGATCGCTCTCGGTCTCGATGCGTTCGAACCCGGTCTCGTCACACTGCTCCGTGTCGGCCTCGGCGCCATCACGCTCGCTGTCGTACCTGGTGCTCGTGGTTCCATTCCCCGCCGTGACCTGGGGAAGTGCGCGTTGGTGGGCCTCACGTGGATGGCGTTTCCGCTCACCTTGTTCCCTATTGCGCAGCAATGGATCAACTCATCAGTAGCGGGAATGCTCAATAGCGCGATGCCGCTCATGACCGTGCTCATTGCGTGGCTGGCGTTCGGGACTCCGACGGGCCCTCGTCGTCTCTTTGGCGTCGGCGTCGGATTCGTCGGGATCTTGTTGATCAGCATTCCCGAGGCGTCGAGCGCTGGCACGAATGCCATCGGCGTGCTCTTGGTCATTGTGGCTGTCGGCTCCTATGGCATCGCCGCAAACCTTGCCGGCCCTCTCCAGCGCGAACACGGCTCCCTGCCTGTAGCGGCATGGGCGCTCGGCTTCGCAGTTCCCTTCTGCATCCCATACGGAGTGGTAGGGATCGTCGGTTCTTCGTTCGCATGGAGTTCGTTCATTGCGTGTGCGGCGATCGGAATCGGGGGTACCGGAATTGCCTACGCGATCGCTGTCACGCTCAGCGGGCGCGTTGGCGCAGTGCGGTTCTCTATCGTCACCTACGTCATCCCTGCGGTGTCGATCGCTCTGGGAGTCGTGTTCCGAGACGAAACGATCAGCGGTTGGGCCATCGCCGGCACCATCGTGGTACTCGTCGGCGCCTTCTTGAGTTCACGGGTAGATGGATCGGCGACGAATACTGGCTAGCCCAGCTATCGGGCGAGCAGCCGTTATTCGGCCGCGGCTGAGTCGAACTGGTCGCGCAGCACGCGCTTGAGGACCTTGCCGGTGGGGTTGCGGGGGATCACGTCGACGAACTCGACAGTTTTTGGCTGCTTGAACCGAGCCAGTTTGCCGTCGGTGAATTCCAGCACTGCGGTGGCAGTGACCGACTCGTCGGCACGCACCACTACAGCGAGCGGCGATTCGCCCCACTTCTCTGAGGCAATGCCGATCACGGCGACTTCGTTCACGCCATCCATAGCGAGAATGACGTTCTCGATCTCGGCCGGGTAAACGTTCTCGCCGCCGGAAATGATCATGTCCTTGATGCGATCCTGGATATAGACGAATCCGTCACCGTCGAAAATGGCGACGTCTCCGGTGACGAGCCAGCCGTCGACCAAGGCCTCGGCGGTGGCTTCGGGACGGTTCCAGTAGCCCAACATCATGTTCGGACCCGAGAGCAGTACCTCGCCCGGCTCGTTCGGAGCGCAATCATCGCCGGTCTCGTTGACGATCCGAACATCGCCGTAGAAGAAGGACTTGCCGGTTGATCCGGCTCGTTCGAGCGCGTCCTGAGGAGCGATGAGACAGCCCGGCCCGCAGCTCTCGGTGAGTCCGTAGACCTGATGGATCTCGATACCCATTGCTTCGTAGGTCTTGATCAGAGTTTCGGGCACCGGGGCGGCCCCGCTCATCACCCAGCGAAGGGTCGAAATGTCATGGTTCTCGGCGTTGTAGGTGAGGAGCATGAACTGGAGCATGGCGGGAACGGCCAGGGTGACCGTGACCTTCTCTTCGCCGAAGACCTCCCAGATCCGCACGGGGTCGAACTCGCTCATGATCACCGCCGTGCCGCCGAGGTTGGCGATGCTCAGCATGGGGTTGAGCGCTCCGACGTGGAACAGCGGCAGGCAGATGAGGTAGCGGTCGTCGTAGCGGGTATCGGCGGTGGTGTTGGCGGTGATCACCGACCAAAGCGCAGTGTTGTGCGAGTGCATCACGCCTTTGGGCAGCCCCGTGGTGCCCGAGGTGTACATGATGAACAGGAGGTCGTCGTCCCCTGTCTCGGCATCGGGCTCGTGATTGGAGGCAGCACCAAGAAGGTCTTCGTAGCCTTCGGCGAAGTCAGGACGATCAGCCCCGTCGCCGACATATATCCAACGGGTGATCTGGGTGCCATCGGTGCCTCGCTCGTGGAGCTTGCTCACCACCTGCGTGAAGGCGCTGTCAAAGACCATTACCGAAGCGCCGGAGTCGGTCAGGATGAACGACAGCTCATCAGCGACAAGGCGCCAGTTGAGGGCAACGATCACGCCACCGACCTTGGCCGCGCCAAAGAACGTTTCGAGAAACTCGGGGCCGTTCATCAATAGGGTGGCGACGCGATCGCCTGAATGCAGACCACCGTCAGTCAGGGCGTTGCCGGCCTTGTTCACCCGAGCATTCAGCTCCGGATAGGTCATCCGTGTGCCGCTTGTGATGTCAACGATGGCTTCTGTCTTGGGGTTGAGTTCTGCCCGCTTGGTGATGAACCGACCGATGTTGTTCTGCATGGCTGGATGGTAGACGGCTGCGCCCAGGTACAGGATTGGAAACTGGTTGAAAATTCTTTTTCAGTTTCTGTTAGGTCCGGGGGTTGTCGGGACTCTTACACGTGACCAAGTCACCAAGGAGACCCAAAAATGAACAATCACAGTAAAAAACTTACGCAAGGCATTCTTGTCCTGAGTGGAGTTGTTGGCGGCCTCGCTGTAGCAACGACACTTGTTTCATTCAACGGAGGTGGGACCGACTCCGCCGAAGCGTCATCTGCCGCTCTGGCCGACCAGTCCCAGGGTCAGCAGGACACAGCTGCTCCCGAGCAGCCGCCGACGACGGTGGTGGTGTACGTCAACGAGGACGGTGCCGTCATAACCGATCCGGCAAGCACCGGGAGCGGTGCCGATGCCCCAGATCCCGAGGACACGCCGGTTGTCGAGTCCGATCCCGAGGACACGCCGGTTGTCGAGTCCGATCCCGAGGACACGCCGGTTGTCGAGTCTGAGACTGAGGACACGCCGGTTGATGCGGGGTCTGAGGATGGCGAAGAGGGGCCGACCACCGATGAGGACGATGGTCCTCTTGTCATGGTGGAAGTCCCCATATGGACTGACGACATCATCGATATCAAGCCTTGGGAACTGATCGATATCTGCGAGCAGTTCCCGTGGATTTGCGGCGACGATGGTCCTCTCGTAGAGGAACTTCCTGAGCCCTGTGATCCTGATGACGGAACTTGCCCGGGTTGGGTCATCGAGGAGATCATCGAAATGATGCCGGAGCCCTGCGGTCCTGGCGGCTGCCCGGCTTGGGTTGTCGAGGATCTGATCCAAACAATCGACAGGCTCGATTTCGAGTACAACCGCATCGACATCGTGCATCCCGAATTCTTCTTGGAGCCTCTGGCCATCGGGGGATGGGCGCCGATCGGCTTCTAGTCCACCTTCGCCGGACCTACTTCAAAGCCCCTTGCCCGGAACGTTTCCGCCCCGGCAAGGGGCTTTCGCGTTCGCAGGCGCTCTCAGTGCCGAGTCCATTGCGGATGCATTCCCGAATACGAACCGCCTCAAGGAACCAGGTCATGGGCCACGTGACCAACTCAGACAGTCAGAAGCTACTGTGAAAACGAGACTCTCAAGACCATGCAGACTGACCGCCAACTCGCCGAACGCCTCACTGAAGGCAGCAACGAAGCCCTTGGCGAGATCTTCACGCGATATGGAGATCGGCTTCACGATTACTGCCACTCAGTCGTTCGCTCACCACACGATGCAGCGGATGCCGTTCAGGAAACATTCTTGCTCGCTGCTGAACGTGTCGGCCAACTCCGTGATCCGGCAAAGCTCCGTCCATGGCTCTACGCCATTGCACGCAACGAATGTCTGCGTCGCGTGAGGAACCAACCCGTACCCATTGATGACTTTTCCCACGTCGTTGAAGACATTGACGTGGGGGCAGGCGCTGAGCACAAAGAGATGTCCTCATTGATCGCTGATGCAGCCGCCGGCCTCGATCCGCGCGATCGTGCCGTTCTCGATCTGCAACTCAGACATGACCTGGAGGGCGGAGAGCTCGCCGATGCCCTTGGTGTGAAACTTTCTCACTCCTACGTTCTTGTTGGCAGGGTGAGGGAGCGGGTCGAGCGAAGCATGACCGCTCTTTTGGTTGCGCGACGCGGGCGACGCGACTGTGATGAACTCGAGGCCGTCCTCGGCAATTGGGATGGGACACTCTCTCCGCGTCTACGGAAGAGACTGGCTCGACATATTGATGACTGTGAGATTTGCGAGAGAACTCGAGCCATGGCGGCAAGCCCGCTTGCACTGCTTGCCTCCTTGCCCGTCATCCCGGCGCCGCGAGAATTACACGCGCAGTTCGCGGACTCCGGGAGTACTTCGCAGTTGCGTTCCTCAAAATCGGCTTCCAGGGCTTTGCAGCTTGATACCAAAGGATTTCCCCAAGTTCCACGAGGAGGGTTGTTCTGGATGCGGGGTTTCTTCGGGTCGCTCATGGCCGCAGTCCTCCTCGCCGCCGCGATGTTGATGGTTCTTCGGTTGGCAACAGATTCCCCGCAGACTGGTGCAATAAGCGCGGTCGAACTCGAAACCCCCAGCGCAGTGGCGATGAGTGAGTCGTCCACGGATTCCGAACTGGCGCCGACGTCGACCGTGGCGGAAGAGACCACCACCACCACCACCACGACCACCACCACCCCCCCCACCCCCACCACCCCCACGGGGACTACGCCCGAACCGCCGCTCGACACGGTAAGCCCCGTGCTCCAGGATCCGAGATTGTCTTCCGGCACTCTCGTGGAAGACGCAACTCAGGGATGCATGCCGACGACGGCGACACTTTTGGTCCATGCCTCCGATGCTGGGACGGGTATCGAAGAGGTAGTGGCTCTCGTCACCGCGGGTACATATGAGTCAACGATTCAACTCGAACCAGTCGAGGCTGACGACAATGCCCTGTATCAGGGAACGATCGGGCCGTTTCCTACCGGCATTGTCATCCGCGGAAGCGCAGGCATCATCATCGAGATAACGGCGTTTGACTACGCCCGCAATGAAGCCACCACCGGGCTCGTTGCGAAGTTGGTGGCTTGCTGATCTGCGGCTCACCTCTGAGGATCTCACCACAGGCACGGTGACGGTGGCTGCGCCCAGTTCAGGATAAATTGTGGCAGTCACACTGTCATATTATGCTGAAAACGATGAGCGATGTATCAACGGACAATTCTGTCCCGTCAGTCGATGGTCGTAGCGCTCGTCGCGATCGCAATCGTGAGAGCGTCGTCGATGCCCTGCTCGAGTTGTACGGGGAGGGTCACATGCGGCCGTCACTCGACCTGGTCGCCCAACGGTCAGGTGTTAGCCATCGCAGCGTGTTTCGCTACTTCGAAGATCTCAATGAACTGGATCGAGTGGCGATCGAACGCTTTCACGAACGGTGTGCCCATCTTTTTGAGATCCCCGCGCTCGGCGAAGGATCGCTTTCCGCTCGCATCGAGCGACTAGTCGATCAGCGATTGATCTTGCACGATGCCACCGCCCGGGTGGCGCGGGTGGCACGGATGCGTGCACCGACCCATCCGGTTCTGGCCGAAAATCTCGTGACAAACCGAGACGTGTTGCGTCGTCAGATGGCCGCTCATTTCGCAGTCGAGTTCGAACTTCATGAGTCGACGACTGTCCTGGCAGTGTCGGCTCTGACCTCCATGGAGACAATCGATCTCATGAGGTCAGATCACGGCAGCGCATGTGTCCGCTCGGCTCTTATCGATAGCCTCACCAGCCTCCTCTCCCCAAGGGATGTCCAATGACCGAAGTGTTGCACTCGCGTTCTCTCGCGGCCCCGATCGACGTCGTCTGGTCGGTGCTTGCTGACTTTCCCCGACTGGCCGAGTGGGCACCCATGATCACGCACAGCAGCGCGATGACACAGAATCGCGAAGGTGTCGGGGCCGTGCGAAGGGTGGCGATCGGGCGCACCATCGTGCTTGAACGAATCACAGAATGGGAACCAGGGAAGGTACTTGCCTACGAACTCGAAGGACTTCCGCAGATCATTGCTTCCGTGTCCAATCGGTGGGTTCTGGTCGCCGATGCGGCGTCGACCACTGTTTCGCTCACTACCATCGTCGAGCCAGGACCGAGGCCACCGATGAAGGCTGCCGCAGCAGTGGCAGC